>Ga0302326_10004741_pt1 | contig 31294 bp, 29 predicted proteins | sample Palsa_T0_3_FD_202264 | JGI IMG/M metagenome (GOLD analysis project Ga0302326, IMG submission 202264) | Peat permafrost microbial communities from Stordalen Mire near Abisko, Sweden - Palsa_T0_3 | ecosystem: Environmental > Terrestrial > Soil > Palsa > Peat permafrost | place: Sweden: Abisko...
GTGTGAGCATTGCGGGCAGATCATCTGGCGGAAAGCTCTGGCAGATAACCTGCAGGTTTGCCCGAAGTGCGATCATCACTTTCGCATCGACGCCCGTACGCGCCTGGCGCTGCTTTTTGACGCGGCCAGCTTTCAGGAACACGACACGCAGCTTACTTCCACCGATCCGCTGCATTTCGTCGACTCCAAGACCTATAAAGCGCGGCTGGCAGCGGTTCAGAAATCCACGCGCTTGCGCGACGCGATTATATCGGCGAGCGGACATTTGAACGGCCGCCAGGTCCACATCTGCGCGCTGGAGCTGAAGTTCATCGGAGGCAGCATGGGCACGGTGGTGGGCGAAGTCATCACGCGCGCCATTGAACGGTCTCTGGAACAAAGCATTCCCTTGATTATCGTGTCCGCGTCGGGCGGCGCGCGCATGCAGGAAGGCGCAGTCAGCCTGATGCAGCTGGGCAAAATCTCGGCCGCGTTGATGCGCTTGGACGATGCCAAGGTGCCGTACATCAGCGTGCTCACGGATCCCACAACAGGCGGGGTGACGGCCAGCTTCGCCATGCTCGGCGATCTGAATATTGCTGAACCGGGAGCGCTGATTGGATTCGCCGGTCCCAGGGTGATTGAGCAAACCATCCGCCAAAAACTCCCGGATGGTTTCCAGACCAGCGAGTTCCTGTTGCAGCACGGGTTTCTGGATGGAGTGGTGAAGCGTGCGGAATTGAAGGACTATCTCGGCCGCGCGTTGGATTTCTTCCTGGTATGAGCTACCCCGAACAATATAAGGCAGCGTTGTTGGGGGCGATCGGCCAGATCGATATCGCGCGCGTGGAGGAAGCCATCGAATGGTTCGGCGAGGCGCGCGATTCTTCCCGCCACATCTTCGTTTGCGGCAACGGCGGCAGCGCTTCCACCGCGTCGCATTTTGCCTGCGATATGGTGAAGGGGGCCAGCTACAACCGCGAGTCACGCTTCCGCATTATGTCGCTGGCCGATTCGCTTGCCACCCTGACCGCCTACTCCAACGACGCCGGCTACGACACCGTCTTCGTGGAGCAATTGAAGAATTTCGCCAAGCCGGGCGATTTGGTGATGTGCATTAGCGGGTCCGGCAATTCTCCGAACGTGGTGCGCGCCATGGAATACGCCAATTCCATTGGTTGTAAGACACTCGCGCTCACCGGGCGCGACGGTGGCAAGCTGGGACCGTTAGCGCAACTCAACATTCATGTGGAAGTGCCGCATATGGGACGTATAGAAGACGCGCATATGATAGTTTGCCATATGATTGCATATCATTTTATGGAAAACTGAGAAAACCGTTTCTGGTTTCTGGTTTCTGGTTCAAACCCGGTGTCGCGAACCAGAAATCAGAAACCAGGAACTAGAAACTAGAAACGGATTGTCATCTTTCCCACGCCGTCGGCGTGGCTTTCGCACATTTCGAAGGCGGATTGGATTTGTGAGATTGGGCGTTCGTGCGTCAGGAGTGGACTGAACCGCAGCGGTTCGCTTTCCAGCAAGCGCAGCGCGGTTTCTGAATCGTGATTGGAGCGGCGTACGCTATAGAAGGCCAGCTCTTTGCGCCGCATGATATGGAACGCCAGGTTGACATGATCCTGCGCTGGAATTCCGGTCACCACCACGCGGCCGGCGTTACGCGCCGCGTACACGCATTGGTTGATGGTGCCGGCTTGGGCGGCGCAGTCGATCGCGAGGTGGACGCCGCGCTGTGAGGTATCGCGCAAAATTTCATGGACTGGATCCGCTGCGGTGGGGTCAATAACTGCATCCGCGCCCATGGCCCGCGCGAGTTCCCTGCGCGCGGCTACCGGTTCCACGGACCAAATCCGGTGGATGCCGGATAGCTTCAGTAGGGCAATGGTCAACAATCCAATGGGACCGGCGCCGAAGACCGCCGCGGTCTCGCCCGGGCGCGGCCGGGCGAGTTGCATGGAATGTACGATTACCGCCAGCGGTTCCACCAACGCGCCTTGAGAATCGCTCAGGGTTTTTGGAAGCGCCAGCAGATTGCGGGCCGGCAGGTTTACCAGCTCGCGGAAGAATCCCGGATCGGCCGGCATGCTCATGAACCGGATATTCGCGCACACGTTGTGATGTCCGGTCATGCAGAGCTCGCAGTGGTAGCAATAGAGCGCCGGCTCTAAAATCGCGCGATCGCCCACCGACCAACCCGTTACGCCGGGACCGGTCTTCCTCACCACGCCCGCCGGCTCATGGCCAAGCACCATGGGATAAAGGCAACGAGTTTCGCCGATACCGCCGTCGGAAAAATAATGCAGATCGGAGCCGCAAATCCCGACCGCTTTTACCGCCACTTGAATCTCGCCCGCCGGCGGATCTGAGAGAGAGGGAGCGTCGGTGAGGTGAAACTGGCGAGGGCTGGATAGTTCGGCTACAAGCATGCCAGGCTGGGTGAGAATGCCGGGAAGCTATTCCGACTTCTTGAACAGGTTGTCGAAAGCAGCGCGCGCGTCGTTGGAATTTCGCGGCGCCGGTTGCAGCGGATTCGAATGGTGGTTGTTGTTCATGGGGGCGGCATCGCGCGCCACCGTGACTCGCGGCTCAAACAGCGTGCAATCGTTGGCCTGGTCCTTGATGGGGATTCGCGCCGGAATGGGTTTCAAGCATTGAAAGCGGGTAGAGGGCTCGAAATTTGCGCATTGTTTGCAGCAGTGCAGAGCGGCGCTGCACTTGGGACACTTGCCCTTCCAATCGACGCCAGGCGGCAACGCGGTGGAGCAACTGAAACAGCGGGCCGCCACAACGTTCTGCAAAAGGCGAGGCAGGCGGGGTCCGGTCACGTCGATGGGCGGACGTGGACCGTTGGGTTTCGGCCTGTCCCCTCCGAGCGGGCGGTCCCTGGACTCGCGGCCGTTGTCCATATATCCGCGCTGTTTGTATTTGCGGTCGTCGTCCATGTGTCTAATCGACTCCTGGAATTCGTGCTGTCGTACCATCGCGTGGTTGCGATGGCCGGCCGAGGTTCATAGCTGTATCGTTCGTTGGGTCAATCGAGGGAATGCGGCGGGAACCGGCAAGGCCACTTGGTGAGACGAATCCCGCGTGCGTCTACATAACCTATGTACCACGAAACACTCCCGGAAGCCACAGAAAACTTGGTAGCTATCCGGTTACAACTCGGTGAACCGGGTGAATCTCCTAGTGATTCGGAGGCGAAAGTGCCTGCGCCACCTAATCCGGGCTCCACTTCAGCAAGGAATTACAGGGCCTTGTAAGGGGATCATCGTAGTGATTAGGACTAATTCGCAGAGAGTACCCTAGCCTTCCCGTCTGGTGGGGCACGAACTCCCTGAGGAACACGTATGCATTCCCCTGCTGTTCCACCGACGGCAGACTCATCACTTGCGTTTCTTCGAGATTGCCGTTTACTCCCACACGCCCGATCACGGCTTCCACCCGCACGTCCTTGGGCGTTAGGCCGGCAAGATTCACAACGGCACGCATAGGAATGGGGCGTCCAGTCAACACGGAAACGTCCGGACCAGGGCCAACCTCCAGGAAACTAACATTGTCCCACACCTTCTCTACCAGTTCGTTCCAGCGCGCCCGGCCGCGGGCCGGTTCAAAGCGATCCTTGGACACTTCCAGATAGGCCTGATGGGCAGGCTCGTATAACTGCGCCATGTATTCACCCACCATCCGCTGGCAATTGAACTGCGGACTCAGATGGATGAGCGACTGCTTCATGCGGCGCACCCAATCGGCGGGGACACCTTCCTCACGGTCCTGGTAATACATCGGCACAATTTCGTTTTCCAATATGGAATAGATGGCCCGGGCATGCACTTCATCCTGGTCATCCGCGTACGGCTCGCGGTCGCCGATGGCCCAACCGCCGGAAATCTCGAAGGCTTCATCGAACCAGCCGTCCAGGATGCTGAGGTTCAGCACGCCGTTGATGCCGGCCTTCATTCCGCTGGTTCCGCAAGCTTCCTCGCCGCGGCGCGGCGTGTTGATCCACAAGTCCACGCCTTGGACCATTTCCCGAGCCACTTCGATGCTATAGTCCTCGACGAAGACGATGTGCTTGGACAACTCCGGATTTCGGGAAAGTTGTACGATCTCGCGGATCAGCGTCTTGCCCGGTAAATCCTTGGGATGCGCTTTGCCTGCGATCACGATTTGCACCGGCCGCTCGCGATTGGTGAGCAGGCGCTTCAGCCGCTCCACGTCGCGAAACAGCAGTGTGGCTCTTTTGTAAGTCGCGAATCTTCGGGCGAAGCCGATGGTGAAGGCGTCCGGCTCCAGAACATCCGCCAACCGGCGTTGCTCGGCAGCCGAGGCTTTCCGCGCCAACGCCGCGGCCACTACGCGCTCACGCACGAAGGTGGCGAGAATCCGTTTGCGCCGGCGATGCGCCTCCCAAAGTTCCGGGATGGGGATGTCGTCCACCAGGTCCCAGATTTTGGAATCGGAATAGCGCTCGCGCCAATCCGGCTGCAGATACTGATCGTAAAGCTGGGCCAGGTCGCCATTCAGCCAGGTGGGAAGATGCACGCCGTTGGTCACCGATGTGACCGGCACTTCCCAAACCGGCAGCTTCGGCCACAGTTCCTGCCACATTTCCTGAGAAACCTGCCGGTGCAGGCCGCTCACTGCGTTGCGAAAGGCGGCCGCCTTTATGGCCAGGATCGCCATGGAAAAAGGCTCCTGGTGATTCTCCGGCCGGAACCGGCCCAAGGCCAGGAACTTATCAAAAGGCATTCCGCTCTCGCGGCAATACTCGCCGAAGTATTCATACAGCAGTCCCGGATCGAAAAGGTCGATACCTGCTGGAACGGAAGTGTGGGTGGTGAATACGTTGTTGGAACGGCAAGCTTCAAAGGCTTCGTCGAAGGTCAGTTTTTGTTCTTCCACCAGCAGGCGCATCCGCTCCATCGCCAGGAAAGCGGAGTGGCCTTCATTCATGTGCCATACCGTCGGCTTCAGGTTCAAAGCGTGCAACGTGCGCAAGCCACCGATGCCGAGCACGATCTCTTGCCGGATGCGCGTCAGAATATCGCCTCCGTACAACTGGTCGGTGATCTCGCGATGTTCCTGCTGGTCGTTTTCCGGAATGTTGGTATCCAGCAAATACAGCTTTACCCGGCCCACATCCATGCACCAAACCTTGATGAAAACTTTCCCGGTCGGCAGTTTGATATGCACCATCAGGTCCTGGCCCCGATCGTTCTGAACCGGGCGCACCGGAAGCGTATAGAAATCGTTGACCGGGTTGCGCTCCTGTTGCCAGCCGTCGGGATTGAGCGCCTGCTGCAGGTAGCCTTTTTGATAGAGCAGGCCGACACCGGTAAGCGGAATTCCGGCGTCGCTGGAAGCCTTTAGATGGTCACCGGAAAGTACCCCAAGGCCGCCGGAGTAAATCGGCATGCACTCCACCAGCCCATACTCCATCGAGAAGTATGCAATCAATTGGTCGCCCGGTGGCTCGGAGCGTTCCAGGTAGTTGTCGTGTCGCTCGCAGGCGCCGCGATAGGCGGCCAGGAACCGGGGATCGGCCGCCGCGCGATCCAGCGTCGCTTGCGGCACACGGCCCAGCATAAGTACCGGGTTGTGACCGGAGTTCTTCCAAAGAAGCGGGTCGAGCCGCCGGAAAATCGAGCGGATGCTGTGGTTCCAGCTCCACTGGAGGTTGTAAGCCAGTTCACTCATCCGCGAAATTGCAGGCGGAAGGGCGGGCCGGACAAGAAACTCCTTAACCGGTTGAATCTGAAAGGGCATGGGCTAAATAGTGCCTCTCAAATATATCACCAAGCGTTGCCTGGCTCTAGGCTGTTGGACGGAGGACAGTACTACAATATGCAAACTCAGTGGATTACGCGGCATTAATTTCTCTTCAGTCGGGCACGCAGGCGCGTTCCTGACCATTCATCGGCAGTAACCGGCCGCGGGACTATCGCGACCGGTCAAAGCCATTGAAAACAGCCGGAAAAAACTGATTAGCGTTTACCTTCGAGGGTTATGAAGCCGTGAAAAAATGCAAGAGGCACTGACCGCACTTTTCAGCCACCACCACGCGTCGGGCAGGCGCCTGCGTGTCGCAACGTTTCGTCAGGCTCTTGGACGCGTCAGTTCCGGTCTCTCAGAATTCTCTTCCGAACCTGCTGAGGAATCAGCTTCGGCTGCTGGTTAACGGTTTTGGAAGTGCGATTGCCGAATCAGTGGGGCAGGCATTCAGCCTGCCGGGAGGTCATCACTTTCGGCGGCATTATTCAGACCTGTGGACATACGTTTCAAATTTCAAAATCGAAAAGGAGATCCCAATGATCAAGTACATTTTCGCAATGGCAGTGCTGACAACAGGAATGGCCTTCGCCACGAGTGATCCGGCGATGGTGGGTATTCACAAGGAGGTTCGCCATGAACTGGTGATGCTTCCGTATTTGGGCGTGTTCGACAACTTGGCGTACCGGATCGACGGCAACGTTGTAACGCTGGTAGGCCAGGTGACCCGCCCCACTTTGAAGGCGGATGCCGAGCGAGCGGTGAAGCGCATTGAAGCTGTGGACCGAGTGGACAATCAAATCGAGGTGCTGCCGGTATCGCAGCATGACGATCGGCTGCGACGCTCGCTCTACCGCGCGATTTACGGTTACACTCCGCTAAATCGCTACGCTATGCCGGTGCTGAAACCGATCCGGATCGTCGTGAAAAACGGCAATGTGACGCTGGAGGGAGTGGTGGACAGCCAATCCGACAAGAGTATGGTGAACATCCGGGCGAATGGAGTGCATGGGGTGTTCTCGGTAACCAATAATCTGCGGGTTGGAGAATGATTCCAACGGCCTAAAGGTGGGGCAGGCGTTTTCGCCTGCCAATCCGGGCCCTACGGTGTTAGACGACACTAGAATTCGCGGTTGAAAACTGAACACTCCGGTGCAGTGCATGCACCCTTCTCATTCCGGCGCCGCCGAAACAATCGGCCACCACCGGGTGTTCAACCATGTGTCGGATCTCGTAGGGAAACTGACGGGCCAGTCCGAGGAACACCGGCACGGGCCGAGTTCGTTTCATGGGGCCGGGACATTCTTTCATGAGGAACCCTATTTTGTGGTATCGATCAGGTAGGCGATAATCTCTCGAATGCCCAAACAGTGTCCTGAGTGCCGGACGTTCATGGACGACGCGGCTCCGCGATGTGAGGCTTGCGGTTACGAGTTGGCGAAAGCTCCGGCAAAGCCGTCGAGCAACTGGCGGAAGTTTCTTTCGTACGGGATCGTAGTGATCTTAGCCATAGCGCTTGGTGTGTACCTTAGGGATTGTTGATGCGTGCGGTCATGCAGCGTTCGGCTTGATCTGAAGAAGCTTTCCGCCTCCGATTACTTCTGTAATCTTCAACCCAATGCAATACTTGTTCGGCACAGTCTGCCGACAGTACCGGACCCGGCCCACCACAATCGCACGATCCCACTTGACCTCTATAAACGCTCCGGTCTTTACTGGAATCGAGACGGTTAAACGGAGACCCGATTTCGATGCGCTATCGATCTGGCCCTGAGTTGGAGCCAGGACTGATATTTGTACCGGCTGGGCTGTTTCAAAACGCAATTCGGTTCGACGGTCCAACATGATCCCTAAATCGGCTCATACCGCGCACTACTTTAAGGAATCGTGGCTGACTACGCTGGCTGGGCATGCGCTCCAACTGAAGGCAGAACCCGGGTCGGCTGGTATCGACCTCGCAATTGGGGACGTCGCTCGCCGGCGAGGGCTTTAAACGGCTCGTAGTGCGGATTGGGCGCTGATGCCTCATTAGCCGAACCGCGACCGCAAGGAAGCGCTACCACGAAGCCCGCTATGTTGAGGTAGCGCTTCCTTGGGGTCGCGGTTCTGCCACCGCCGCGAGGCGCGCTTCGTTCAGATCCAGTTCGTGCTCCAGCTCGCGCAGGATTTCGTCCGAGATGCGGCCTTCGTCGCGCAGGCGCAAGGCCGTGTCGCGTTCCACTCCCACCAACGCGCGTGAGAGATCCAGATATCGAAAGTAATGCTCCGCCTGGGGATCCCGGGCAAGTCCGCCGACGCCGGCCAGACGATGCTTGTAATGTTGCTCCAGATCGTCGTAGACATCGGCAAAATGAGACGGATCGCTGCGGCGGATCTCTTCCAGCCGTGCCTGAGCACCTTCGAGCACCAGCCGGCGGGCTTGCTGCTCTTCACACTTCGAGCTCGAAGGTTCCGCCAGACCTAATAGCCGAATTAAAGGAGGAAGGGTAAGACCCTGCACTACCAGCGTCACCAAAATGACGCAGAATGTCAGAAACACAATGAGATCCCGATGCGGGAACGGGCTTCCATCGGCGACGGTCTGAGGCAGGGACACGGCAGCAGCTAAGGCGATCACGCCACGCATCCCGGTCCATCCCACCACAAAGATTTGCCGGACGCCGGGCCGTTTCTCACTCTGGTGAAGCAGACGGGTGCGAACGAAGTAGGAAAAATACGCACCCGGAAAAGTCCAGAAGAGGCGCAGCAGAATCAGGAACAGGCTGAATAGAATGCCATACAAAATGAGCCGGCTGGTGCTCAATTCGCTTACACCCGCGAGCACGGAGGGAAGCTGCAGGCCAATGAGGACGAACACGAATCCGTTCAAAATGAAAGTGATGGATTCCCACACGGCTCGGGCTTGCAAGCGCACGCTGGGGGAAAAGATTTGCGAGCTCTTGCTGCCCAGATACAATCCGGCGGTAACCACCGCCAGCACTCCCGACGCATGAATTTCCTCAGCGATGAGATAAGCCGCGTAGGGAATCAAAAGACTGATGGCGATTTCGATGGGACCATCGTCAATGCGATGTTCAAACCACTCGGCAATCCAGGCTAATACCAGTCCGCTTCCAATACCAGCCACGGTGAGGTAAGCGAGGCGCAAAAATCCGGAAATCACCGTGGGAGTCTGTCCGTGCACCACCATGGCCACGGCAAATTCCAGAGCCAGAAGTCCGGTGGCATCATTGAGCAGGCTTTCCCCTTCCAGCAGATCGACGATACGCTTGGGCAATCCGATGCGCTTCGCGATGGACGTTGCGGCAATCGCATCCGTGGTGGCAACAGCGGCGCCTAAGACAAATCCGATGCGCCAATCAAACCCGCGGAAGAGCAGGGGGCCGGCCAGGGCAACACCAAGCACCGTGAAGCCCACTAATCCAAATGCCAGCATCGCGATGCTTACCAGGTTGTGAGAAAAGTCCCGCCACGACGTCACCCAGGCTGCCGCGTACAACAAAGGCGGTAGCACAACAAGAAAAATCAGGTCGGGATCCAATGTGACTTTCGGGATTCCCGGCACAAATCCCAGCAGCAGCCCGGCTACCACCAGGACAATGGGATAGGGAGTATGAAGCTTGCGCGCCAGCGCCGCGAAAGCCGCTACGAACAACAACAGTACCAATAACACCAGTTGTGCGCCGTGAATTTCCATGCCGTCCATGAATGCTCCGCCGGCCCGTTAAGCTGTAGCTTGGAAGGCCTGGGGGCCATGGGAAGTCTTGCCCTGTACTTCGCCCCGCGCCCCGTCGATCCCCAGCCGCCGCATCTTAGAAATCAAAGTAGTCCGTGCCACTCCCAGCCGGGCCGCGGCGCCGTGTCTTCCTCCAACCACCCACTTGGTCTCTTCCAGAGTTTGAAGAACATGATCACGAGTGGCGTCATCGAGAGTTTTCCGGGATGTTGGGACGGTGCCATTCCGGCGGCGTTGTGGCAGGCAGAGGGGCTGAAAGACCGGACCCGCGGACGAAATCACGCCGCGTTCCATGAAATTCTGTAACTCTCGAATATTGCCCGGCCAATCATACGCAAGCATGCCTTCCATTGTTTGCTCCGGAATATGCTCCACCACTCTGTTCATGCGCTCCGCGAAACCGGCCAGGAAGTGCCGGGCCAAGGCCGGAATATCCTCGGCGCGATCGCGCAAAGGAGGCAAGCAGACGGGAAAAACGCTGAGGCGATAGAACAGATCGGCGCGAAATTCTTTGTCATCCACCATGCGCGAGAGATCCCGGTTGGTAGCCGCCACCAGACGCACATTCACCCGGATGGTTCGCGTGCCGCCCAGGCGTTCGAACTCCTGCTCCTGAAGCACGCGCAGCAATTTCACTTGCAGATCCAAAGCCAGATCCCCGATTTCGTCCAGGAAGAGGGTTCCGCCGTTGGCCATTTCGAAGCGGCCAATCCGCTGCGTGAGCGCTCCGGTGAAAGCGCCGCGCTCATGGCCGAACAACTCGCTTTCAATCAAGCTTGCCGGTATTGCCGCGCAGTTCAATTTGACGAATGCGGCATTGCGCCGTGGGCTGAGGTTATGGATCGCCTGCGCAACCAGTTCCTTACCGGTTCCGGTTTCACCTTGGATCAGCACCGTGGAACCGGTAGGCGCCACCACGGCGATCTGCTCCATTACTGACGTGAGAAGCCGGCTGGTTCCGATGATTCCAAGCTGGACCATTTCCGGCTCTTGCTTCGCGTTCTTCCACAGCATGTTTCATTCTCCTATCTAACGATCAACGTTCCAGCGCGCTTTCGATCGCCTTGAACAAGGTTTCACGGCGGACTGGTTTGCCCAGGAACTCGACAGCGCCGGCATTCAACGCACGCCGGCGCGAGGCATCGTCCGCGTGAGCCGTGATAAAAATGATCGGAATGCCCCGCCGCTCCTGATTCAATTGGTTTTGCAGATCGAAGCCGCTCATCCCAGGCAAAGTGACGTCCAGGATGAGGCACCGAGTATCCTGCAAGCGTTCGGAAGCCAGGAACTCCTCGGCCGAAGCGAAAGCCTCCACATCGAATCGAACCGACCGCATCAGGCTCTTCAGGGCCTCACGGATGGACGCATCGTCATCTACAATCGAGATGCGATGGGGCCCCGATTTTGCCGTCACCGCATCCGGGAAACCTTGCTCCACAATCTTCATCTGGCTTCATCATAAGGAGTCCCGGGCAGGATTACATCCTACGTTAGTAGCATGGGGCTGATCTTTATTTTGCGTTGGGAGTGTTGAGTTTTTCCGCCATCCTCACCAGATCCGCCAGGGATTCGGCGCGCATCTTCTCCATCACCCGGCCGCGATGGGTCTTGATGGTCAACTCGCTGGCGCCCAACTCGGCGCCAATCTGCTTGTTGAGCAATCCGGCTGCAACCAGCTTCAGCACTTCCTTCTCACGGGCAGTCAGTGAGTGGTAACGGGAGCGGAGCTCCCCGATCTGGACGCGCTGGTTCCACGCCACGCGGTCCTGGGCGATGGCCTGCTGGATTGCGTCCAGCAATTCTTGCCCGCGAAAAGGTTTGGTCAGAAACTCCACCGCTCCGGCTTTCATCGCGCGCACCGTCATGGGGACATCCGCATGGCCGGTAATGAAGATGATGGGGATTTGGACGCCGGCCTCCGCCAAATCGCGCTGCAGTTCGAGGCCGCTCGAGTCGGGAAGCCGGACATCCAGCACCAGGCATGCCGGGGCATCGGGGCGTTTGCCCGCGAGAAATTCGCGAGTGGAACCGAAGGTCTGTACCCGCAGTTTCACGGACGCGATCAGCCTTTGAACGGCGTCCCGGACGGACGCATCGTCATCCACTACATATACGATCGGATCGGGTTCACTCATGCCGTTAGTTCACGCTCGGCCGGCAATGTGAATTGAAACGTCGCGCCGTGATCACTGTTGCCGGTAGCCCACAAGCGGCCGCCGTGCGCTTCGATGATGGAACGGCTAATCGATAGGCCCATCCCCATGCCATCTGACTTGGTGGTGAAGAATGCCTCGAAAATCCGCTTCTCATCCTGCTTGGCGATACCGACCCCGCAGTCCCGAACGGCCACCAGAATATCGCCGGAGTTGGATATCTGAGAACGTACCGCAAGCAGGCGCGGCCGGTCCGCTACGTCGGCCATGGCTTGGATGCCGTTCAGGATCAGGTTCACAATTACTTGCTGCAGTTGGATCCGGTCGCCCAGAGTGATTGGCAATCCGGCGTCGAGCTCGGCCTGCAGTGCAACCTGGTTCCTCAACGCCGCGCCTTCTATCAAAACGCCCACTTCTCGAATCAGCTGGTTGATCAAGACCGGCTGTCTTTCCGGCGTGCCTTTGGTGAACATCGCGCGAATGTGCCGGACCACATCGCTGGCGCGCGTTCCTTGTTGCGCGATGCATTCCACGGCCAGGCGCGCTTCTTCCAGATTCGGCGGGTCTGAGGAGAGCCACAGCATGCAAGCGTCGGCATTGGTAACAACGGCGGCCAGCGGCTGATTCACTTCGTGGGAGATGGAAGCCGCCAGCGCGCCCAGGGCACTCCTGCGGCTGACGCGATCCAGCTCCGCCTGCGCTGCGTAATAGGCATCTTCCAGGCGTTGCCGCTCCGCCATTTCCGCCAATAACTGTTCATTCTTTTGCTTCAATTCGGCGGTCCGTTCCTCTACCCGGAACTGAAGTTCATCGCGAGCATAGCGCAACTCGGCCTCTGCCTGTCTTCGCCAGGAACTGAACCAACCCACCACCAGGGCGGAGGCCGCAAACTCAATGAAAATGGGCAAGGAGTCGCGGTTCAGTCGGAAAGAATGAACGGGAGCGATGAAGAAATACTCAACCGCCAGTGCGCTGAGGGTGACCGCGAGCCAGCCCGGCCAATTTCCTCCGAACCAGGCGCTGACCACCACGGCCATGTAAAAGAAAAGATATCCCGCGGTGGAAACCACACTCTGTAGAAGCAGAGTCACTGTTAGCGCGGATGCTACCAGCACAACGGCCAGCCCAAAGCGAAAGATGGGCGATGCCGGCGGGCGCGCGCGGGGAGTGCTTTCCATGCGAATCATCGATTCCCGGTGTCGCACAATTCAATGGGCTGACTGCCGATCTACAACGCGGTACTGGGCTGGGCCGCGCCCAACTCCGGCTCGGGCGTATTCAGCTTGCTGTGGCCGCGGCTATACAGGAAGTAAACTACAAAGCCGAGCAGCATCCAGCCGATGCCGGTGATCTGAGTGTAGCGGTCCAGGCCTACGATCATCGCGGTGCAGACCAGCGCGCCCAGGATAGGCACCAGCGGTACCAACGGAGTCTTGAATGGGCGCGCCAAATTCGGCTGCGCGCGGCGCATAATCCAAATGCCGAGTGATACCAGCACGAAGGCGAAGAGCGTGCCCAGCGCCGTGAGATCGCCCAACACCGAATCGGGAATGAAGGCGGCCAGAGCGCCCACAAAGAAGAACAGCGTGATGTTGCACTTGTACGGCGTGCAGAACTTGGGATGCACATCGGCGAAGATCTTGGGCAGCAAGCCATCGTTCGCCATGGAATAGAAAACGCGGCTCTGGCCGAGAAGCATCACAAGAATGACGGAAGAAAATCCGAAGAGCACCGCGACGGTGATCGCGGTGGCAAGCCATCCGTACCCCGGCATATGACTTTGTACCGCATAGGCGACCGAGGCTTCTTTCCCGGCTTTGATGAATTCGGTCCAGTTTGCCACGCCGGTGAGGACATATCCGAACAGAATATAAAGGACCGTGCAGATGGCCAGAGATCCCAAAATGCCGATGGGCATGTCGCGGCCGGGATTTTTGGTTTCCTGAGCGGCTGTGGAAACTGCGTCGAACCCGATGAAGGCGAAAAATACGATGCCCGCGCCGCCCAGCACGCCGCCCCAACCATGTTTAAAGATGCCTTCGTGTCCAGGATAGCCGGCCGGGATGGTGAACGGCGTATGATTCGCGGGATTGATGAACTTCCATCCGATGACGATGAAGATGATGACGATGGCCACCTTTACGCCGACAATGATGGAGTTCACCGCTGCCGATTCCTGGGTGCCTTTTACCAGCAGCGCGGTGAGCACAAACACGATAAAGAGCGCGGGCAGATTGATCATGCCGCGCACACCGGCATCTGAAACTTCCATGGGCGAGTGACAGAACTCATAAGGAATGGCGGCGCCGAAAAACGTCATTAACAAGCGGTTGAGATATTGACTCCAGCCGATGGCCACCGTTCCTGCGCCCATCGCATATTCCAGGATCAATGCCCAACCGATGGTCCAAGCCGTGAACTCGCCCATGGTGGTGTAAGCGTAGGTATAGGCGCTGCCTGCGATGGGAATCATGGCGGCGAACTCGGCGTAGCAAAGTCCCGCAAAGAGGCAGCCCAGTGCGCCCACCACAAACGACAAAATGACGGCGGGGCCTGCATTCTGGGCGGCGGCGGCCGCGGTGCGGATAAACAAACCAGCGCCGATGATGGCGCCGATACCGAGCGCCACCAGACTCTTGGCGGTCAAGGTACGCTTCAGGTGGCTTTCATTGGCTTGCGCCAAGAGCGATGCTAACGATTTCTTGCGAGTTAGGCTCATTGGTTCACGTTGATCTAGAGAGTGTATCAAAGCGAGATGGCAGTATTGTAATAGTGGGGCCGATGAGCAACCGTCTTCTGTTCGCGATACCCTTGGCCTGCTGGGATTGGCCGTCGTCATCGTACTGGGGAAGTCGGGCTGGATCGGCAAGGGTCCGCTGCCTGTACTTTTCGACGCCGGCATCTGGGATCTGGCGTTGGCCCGGTCAGCGGATCGGTAGGTTAGCCTTTGATATTCGCCAATCTCTTGTAAGCGCGAATCGCGGAGTTTTGAAACTCCCACGCGTTCTGGCCTGGTGGCGGAGGGGTCTTCCACTGAAGTTGCCAGGCGAATCCCTGGAAAAGCGGCCGTGCAATGACACCTAACGCATAATCGGCGAATTCGGGATACTGTTGGGCGGCTTCTGCCAGAGCCTGACGATTCAGGTCGGGGTCGATCTCGATCGACTGCATGGGACCATGATATCTTGAAGACGTTGGTCCGTCATTGAAAAACAACGGCACCGACTCCAAGGGGAACCTCATTCCGAGCCGCGAGCGTAAGCGACCGGTGATTTGGTTTTTCAAGCGTCTTCATCACTTTTGGTCGGCCGCAGGCACATATTCCGTTTAGGACGTGGCGCACGCTCCCAAGCGTGGCGTGTTCGCAGTCATGTGAATACCTCTTTAACGAATTCCGGGCGTTCACAGGATTGTGAACGCGTTACAATTCAAAAACGCTTCTTCCGCTCATCCCGGCTCCGGGCCCAGCGCCGAACAGCGCGAGGATGGTGACCGTAAGATCCTTCAACCCGGGTTTGGGAGCGCGCAGGGCTCGATTGCTCAAGAGCACCCCAGGGACGTCGTCGGCATTGATGCAGTGATCTCCGATCCAGGCATCCGTGTTGTCTTCCAGCACCGTAGGCGGCACGGCGCCGAGCGCTGTCTGCCAGGAGCCGCGATAAGTGCGGGCATAGCCCACGATCATATCCGGACCCTGCTGTGCATGCGTCGGTGAAAGCACTTCCACCACCTGGCGCCCATTCTCAGGATCGCGAAAGTGAAGCAGTTCTTCGCTGAGCCTTTCGAGGACTGCTTCGCTCTCGGCCCCGCGCTGCAGGATACCGTTCTTCTCACGTCCCGCCATGTTCAGGTACAAGCCGTTCAATCCGAGCGCATACGCCTGGGTCTTTGACCAATCCACGTTCGCGAACATCTCAGCTCCGTCCGAAGGCTGACCTTGCAATGCGAGAAAGCCTTGCTGCCATAACCAGGTATTCAGATTGACACTGCGATCGAAGGAGTTGAAGCCGTGATCCGACATGACGATGATGTCCGCGTCCGGAAACCGGCTGCACGTCTCGCCAATTGCGCTGTCCACGGCGCGATAAACTTCCAGCAACTCCGCTTCGTGCTTTCCCCAGAGCACGTGCGAATTCTGGTCGATGGAAGAAAAGTAAAAGAATAGCAGCCCTTCCCGAAAATGCGCCAGCGAATAGCGCAAAAGTTTCAACTCGTCACTCGCCACCAGTGCGCTCTGACGTTCGAACTCGTGCATGGTGAAAACGCCCTGGCGAAGGGCTGACGTGTCTTCGGCGATTCCTTGCGTATAGAACGGGCCGGTTTCACGGGCGACAGCGCGGCTGTAGGAAGCGGGCGCCGAAATAGGCAGGTCCGGAGAGCGGGGATCGATATTGACTGGCGTTACATAGATTGCCAGGCGCGGATGCAGTTCCTTGATGTACACGCGAAACATTCCTCGCGCCGCAGTCAGCCATCCCAGCAGCGGAAAATCCGCGCGCAGCCAGTCCGACCATTCGCCCTGCTTCAAGACCGCTACCGGACTGCCCAGCGAAAGCCGGGCCGCGTTATGTTCCGAATCCACGTCCACGACAAGATCAACGACCGCGAATCGCGAAACTTTGCGCAGCGGATTGGGCGGACCCTCCACGGGCAAAATGAATCGTCCCTTCCGGCCCCCGACTGCGGCGTGCACCAGGATGATGCGCCCGCCTGGCACGTCGCGCGACAGCTCTTCCGGATCGTCGGTGAAATAGGTGAAGGTCCCCAGGGTCCCGCGCATATCCGGCGTACCCATCCCGGCTAAGGCCTGGCCCGCTTGGATGGCCGGAAAGTTGGTGGGCATGTGGATGACGGTGACTGGAATGTGCCTGGCATCCAAAATCTGCCAAAAGGCTTGCCCTTTGCGCAATGTTTCTACGCGCGCCGATGAGAGCGGAAGCACGTAAGGGCCCAGCGGGAGCTTAAACCGCGGCTCCACCGTGCGGCTCATCGACGAAAATGGCTGCATGGTTTTGGGATCGCGCTCCACAAAGTCGAAGATGCCGTGAGCGGTGGGATCCAGGCCGGTAATGAACGTTGACCAGGCTACGGGACTTTGCGGCGGGGTGGTGGTCTTCAGCCAGCGGAAGCCGCCCGTGTCTCGAAGCCGCGCAACATTGGGCAGATCCTTCCAATGGCGCTCGAGAAACGCCGGATCCATTCCGTCCACGCCCAGAACGATCACCCGCTTGCCGTGCGCTTCCGAACGATGGCAGGCACACGCGTTGATCGCCGCAATCAGAAGGGCCGCGGCCGCCCCATACTTGCGAACTCTCACTTGTGCCCGCCGATGGAGTGCGGAGCTGCTTCTGCGCGTCGAGCCATTTGCCAGCCTTCCTCTATAATTGAACACATATTTCGTAGTTATAATCGGAGTCAAACGTGCCATCCAGCGGCAACAACTATATCCTGGTAGTCTTCGACAGCTGCCGCTATGATTCTTTTGTTGGTGCGCGGCCGCGGGCTATGCGCAAGCTGGGCACGGTGGAAAAGCGCTGGTCGTACGCATCCTGGACCGCGCCCTCGCACTTCAACCTGCTCATGGGACTCATGCCGCACGTCAGCCCGAAACATGTCTTCGCGTCCGAATATTACAAGAAGGATTTTCTACGCTTCAATGAGCGCCTCGGACTCACCGGCATTCAATTCAAATCCCTGGTCCCGCAGCTCTACCTGCCGCCGTTTCTGAGGGATTCTCTGGGCTACGCCACGCACGCCCGAGTTTCGTTGCCGGTGCTGAATCCGAAGACGCCTGTCAATCATGGATTTGATAGCTTTCGGCTCATGCAGAAGCACAATGACATGCGTGCCATGCTGCGCGAAATGAAGTTTTCCCAGCAACAGCCGTCGTTCTGGCTGTTAAACGTCGGCGAGACGCATTACCCGTACGCGCTGCCCGGCGAGGCCGAAGAAGAATGGCCGCATATTGAAGGCGTTCACGGCGTCTTCAAACATCTGGACGACCATATCGTGGGCGGAAAACTGCGCTCGCGCAAGCAGCGCTTCTTCAACCAGAAAAAGCTCGACGAACTGCGTCACCGCCAGGTGCTGGCAGTGAAATATCTGGATGGAGTCATCGAAGAGCTTTTCGATCTGGTTCCGAAGAATACCTACATCACCATTACTGCCGACCACGGCGAGTTGTTCGGTGAAGACGGCTACTTCGGGCACGGACCGATCCTGCACGAAAAAGTTCTGGAAGTGCCGTTCGTGGAAGGCAAACTGCGGTGATGGTTCCCCACTTCGCCTACATCGGCCCGGGCGCAGGTTTCGCATTCTTCGGGTCGTTTCTGACGCTGGCGGCCGGCCTGTGCATGAGCATCTTTTCCATCCTGGCGTGGCCCTTCCGCATGGCCAGGCGAGCGCTGCTGAATCGCCGAAGTTTTCGCAAGGCTCGGGTGAAGAAAATCATCTTCCTGGGACTGGATGGCCTGGATTCGCGCCTTACGGAACGAATGATGGCGGAAGGCAAACTTCCCAACCTGGCGAGCTTGGCCGCCGAAGGCAGCTATCGGCGCCTGCGAACCACGTTCCCGGCTCTTTCGCCGGTAGCCTGGTCCACCTTTGCAACCGGCGTCAGCCCAGCCCGGCACAACATTTTCGATTTTCTGGATCGCAGCTTGAAAACCTACCAACCGCGCCTTTCATCGGCGCGCGTGGGCCGGCCAAAACGTGTGCTGCGGCTAGGCCGCTTTCGCATCCCGCTCTCGCGGCCCGTGCTGGAATTGCGGCGGAAGAGTCAACCCTTCTGGACCATTCTCGGCAAACTCGGCATCGGTTCCACTATCCTGCGCGTCCCCATCACTTTTCCGCCCGAGAAGTTCGACGGCAAAATGCTCTCCGCGATGGCCACGCCCGATCTCAAAGGCACCCAGGGCAGTTTTTCGCTATTCACCACGCGCATCGAAAAAGCGAGCTACGAAAACGGCAGCCGTTATCCGCTGCGGAGGGCTGCGGAAGATTTCGAGGGAGAAATCGAAGGACCCGCAGACATGTGCGTGGAGGGCAGCCCTATTCTGCGGATTCCGTTCCGCATGCTGCGCCGGGGCAGCGCCTTCGAGTTGCGCATCGAAGGCAGCCAGTGCAAGCTTGAGCCTGGCGTATACACAAGTTGGCAGCACCTGAACTTCCGCACCGCCATCGGCGTGAAGGTGAGTGGAACCGCGCGTTTCTTACTTACCGAGACCGAGCCCGAGTGCAGCGTGTATATGTCGCCCATCAACATCGATCCCGAGCATCCCGCTTTGCCCATCAGCCATCCGCCGTACTACGCCAAGTATCTGGCGAATCTGTTGGGCTCATTCGCCACCGTCGGGATGGCCGAAGACACCTGGGCGCTCAACGAAGGAGTGATTGATGAAGACGCGTTTCTCGACCAGGCCTACAGTATCTTTGAAGAACGGGAAGCGATGTTCCTGGATGCGCTCGAAAGCACGCGGCGCGGCGTTGTGGCGTGTGTCTTCGACACCAGCGACCGCATCCAGCACATGTTCTATCGGCATATGGGCGCCTCGGACCGGCACGCGAATGTGATTGAGGAGATGTACCGGCGCATGGATGCGTTGGTGGCCAAGGCTCGCACATTTGTGGATAGCGGCACGGCGCTGTTTGTTCTTTCGGACCACGGATTCTGTGCGTTCCGCCGCGGCGTCAACATCAACTCCTGGCTGCGCGACAACGGCTACCTGTACTTGCAAAATGGCGGCCGCGAGAGCGCTTCGTTTTTCGAAGGCGTGGATTGGAGCCGCACGCGAGCTTACGCATTGGGACTGAGCGGGTTCTATCTGAACATCCAGGATCGCGAGGCGCGCGGCGTAGTTCGAAGCGGCCGCGAGGCCGAAGAACTCAAGCATGAGATCGCCGCCAAACTGTCCGCGCTGCGGGATGCGGACGGCGCAACGCCCATCCGCACTGTTTATGAGACTGCATCGCTCTATCGCGGACCTTATCTCGAAGCCGCGCCGGACTTCATCGTCGGCTACAACGAAGGGTATCGTTGCTCGTGGGAGAGTGCGGTGGGAAAGATTACAGCGGAGGTGCTGGCCGACAATCCGAAAGCCTGGAGCGGCGATCATTGCGTGGATCCTGTTTTAGTCCCCGGCGTTCTTTTCTCGAATCGCAAGATAGATGCCGCCGATCCCGGCATTGAAGATCTGGCGCCAACCGCATTGAACCTTTTCGGCGTGGAGCCTCCGGCCTGGATGGAGGGCAAGGCCCTGCTATGACAACCAGCATCAAGCTGAAGAATGACCTGCTGAAGAGGGTGGCGAAAGTAGCCGCCGCGGAAGGCTACAGTTCAGCGGAAGAATTCGTGGAGCACGTGCTGGAACGCGAGATCGCCAAGCTGGAAGATGCACAATCCGACGAAGAGATCGCACGCAAGCTGAAAGGGCTGGGTTATATCGACTGATGCTTTCCGCCGGCCACACCTGGAGCCTTACCGCTATCGCCATCGCTTTTGGCATGGCAATGCTCTGGAGCTTCCGGCGCTTCACAAATCAGGCACAAGTGGCGCTGGCGAAGCGCAAGATCCGGGCCCATTTGTATGCTTTTCGACTTTTCTCCGATGAGCCGGCGCTCATCTTGCGGGCCCAAAAACAATTGCTGATTTGGAATGCGCGATATCTTGCATTGATGTTGCGGCCCACCGCAGTGGTCCTGCTGCCCACGGCACTTTTGCTGTTTGGACTGGAAGCGTTATATGGGCACCGCGCCTTGTTGCCCGGCGAATCCGCTATCGTAACCGCGCAATTTCGCGACGGGGCCGACGTGCTTTCGCTCGCCCCTACGCTCGAAGGCGCTGAGATCTCAGTGGAGACTCCATCTGTGCGAATCCCGGACCTGCGCCAGATTTCCTGGCGCGTGCGCGCGCTGAGCGCTACCTCGGGCAGCGTAATACTGCGCAACGCCGGCGCAGAACGTCGCGTCGGGATCAGCGTCGCTTATCCGACTGCAAGGATCGATATTTTCGGCTTTGGCGTGCCTTGGCTGCTCTGGTTCCTGGCAGTGAGCCTGCTCACGATGTTGCTGGCGAAGAAGCGGTTCGGCGTCATCTTTTAAAAAACCGGTGACAGGATACTCATTTCCCGATTTCTGGTCCGCCCAACCTCGCTGACAGGTAGTGCCTGGACGCACTCTTCAGGCACTATCCTCCTCCGCGGCCCCTACCACCCCAACCAATACGGCCGCGTCATCCTCCCGTTAACTGTTCTTCGTCGCCTGGATTGCGTCCTCGAACCCACCAAAGACAAAGGTCCTCCGCAAAGCCAGCGAGCTCAAGGGCAAGCCCGAGCCCCTCATCGAAAAGCTCCTCCAGAAAGAAAGCAGGCAAAAGGCGCGTTCCGTAGCCTTTTTCGTAGACTTCGGCGGCGTAACGCAAAGCAGCCGAAAACCCAGCCTGACGGTCACACGTTCTCCTTCCACTATCTGCACTTTCCTATCAACAATCTACACGCGCCCGCCGCATCCTCCGCCCCGCTACCGTGTTATCCCAGCTACGAGGAACCTATTGTGCCAGCTACAGCAACAGTTCAAATCGACCGCGCCGAAATCAATCGCTCCAATGCCCAGTATTCCACCGGCCCTCGCACCGAAGCCGGCAAACAGTGTTCGTCGCTCAACGCACTTCGGCACGGCCTTACCGCCCGCTCCGCCGTCATTCCCTCCGAACACCCGGCCGCATACCAGCAACACTGCCGCCAGTTCATGGACGAATACCAACCCGCGACACCAACCGAAACTCAACTGGTCCAGCAGCTCGCCGATACATCCTGGCGCATAAACCGCATCCCACTCCTCGAAGCCGGCGTACTCGAACGCGCCGCCAACCCGCCAACAGAGCACGCCGCAATCGATTTCGACATCGTCGACGCCCACCGGCTCCTCGCCAACCTCACTCTAAACAGCACCCGCCTCTCCCGCCAATTCCAGAAAACGCTCGATCAGCTCCGCGAGATCCAACTCGATCGCCGTACCCACCAGCGGCGCGAGCTCAAAGACGCCGCCGCCATCCTCGAACTCCACAAATACGAAGGAGTTCCATGGGAGCCTTCCGACCATGGCTTCGTTTTTTCAAAAGATCAAGTCGAACGCTGCTCCCAGCGTATGATGCGTCAAAATCAGGCCCGCCACGTAGCATTTGCGCGCTTCGAAATGCCTTATAGGCCCATACCCGCAGGCGAACAACAGCTAGGGGAATGAGTATCCTGTCACCGATTTTCGTATTTTTCTGGGATCGGATTGCCTGGGCGCTCGGAATCCCACAGGATGGTCATTACTTTCCAAGTGTCTCCCACCTTTACCAGTTGAAAGCTGTTGATGCCGCGGGCGAAGGGCTTTTCTGCCGGCGCATGCCGCGATTCGTAGGTACTGAAGGCATGTGCGATGTTGCCGAACGTTTCCAAGCGGCGCGACAGTTCCGATTCGTAGAACCCACTTTTCTCGAAGATGGGGATGGCGTGTTGCGCGTATTCGTCAGGCGTCATCACTGCCGGCGCTCCTGCGCGAACGGGAATCAGGCGGGCGCCGTCGGCGAACAAACCCTTGAAGCGCACCCAATCCCGAGGAGTTCCGGCGGGTCCTGAGATTACTTCGTAGACCGCCTTCATTACGGAATCGATGGAATCGCCGTCGGCGGCACGGACGGCTGGTGACAGAATGATCAAGCCTGCGGTAAACGCTAAGAATCGCATCTGATGATGGTACCAAGTGCCCCAAGTCTCTAGCCCCAGCTACACTGGAACTATGTCCAAACAATACTCAGCACCGCCGGCCATGTCGATCGATCCGGCGGGCAAATATACTGCCACGTTCGAGACCACCAAGGGGAACATCGTCTGCGAGCTTTTTGCCAAGGAAGCGCCCAAGACCGTCAACAATTTTGTGTTTTTGGCCAAGGAAGGATTCTACGACGGCACGGTTTTTCATCGCGTGATCGGTGACTTCATGGTCCAGGGCGGCGATCCGACCGGCACCGGCAGCGGCGGCCCTGGCTACCGCTTCGAAGACGAGACCAAGAACAATCCGAAGCGCCACAAGGTGGGCACATTGTCCATGGCGAACGCCGGTCCGAACACCAACGGCAGCCAATTTTTCATCACGCACGTGGTCACGGATTGGCTGGACGGCAAGCACACGGTTTTTGGCCAGGTACAGAGCGGTCAGGATGTAGTGAACAAACTTCAGAAAGGCGATCAGTTGAAATCGGTGAAGGTGCAGGAAGGCTAACCAGGGGCCATGGCTTTTCCGATTCATAGAATGCGGCGGCTGCGCGCGAGTGAGGCGCTGCGCAGCCTGGTCCGGGAAACACGGCTGGCGCCAACCCAGTTCGTATTGCCGCTGTTCGCTGTTCCGGGCGAAGGCGTGAAGCGCGAAATCAGTTCGATGCCGGGGAACTACCAGCTCTCCATCGAGGAGCTGGTGAAGGAATGCGCGGAGGCATCGAAGCTGGGTATCGGCGGGGTGATTTTCTTCGGGATTCCGGCCGTCAAGGACGAGTTGGCGTCCGGCGCATATGCCGAGGACGGTATTGTGCAGCAAGTGGTGCGCGCGGTGAAGCGCGAGCTTCCCAAGCTGTTGGTGATGACCGATGTGTGCAACTGCGAGTACACCAGTCATGGGCATTGCGGATTGGTGGCGGATGGCGAAGTGCAGAACGATCCGACGCTGGAATGGCTGGCGAAAGCGGCGGTTTCGCACGCCCACGCAGGTGCGGATATTGTTGCGCCGAGCGATATGATGGACGGGCGAGTGGCAGCCATTCGCGCCGCTCTGGACGCATCCGGTTTTTCGGACACGCCCATTCTGAGCTACGCTGCGAAGTTCGCGTCGGTGTTCTATGGCCCGTTCCGCGAAGCGGCCGAATCCACGCCGCAGTTCGGCGACCGCCGCAGCTATCAGATGGATCCGGCCAACGGCCGGGAGGCCATGCGCGAAATCGAATTAGATCTGGAAGAGGGCGCCGACATGATTCTGGTGAAGCCGGCCATGCCGTATCTGGATTTGATCCGGCAAGCGCGCGACCGCTTTGAAGTGCCGTTGGGCGCATATCAGGTAAGCGGCGAGTTCAGTATGCTGACGGCGGCGATTCAGAAGGGCTGGCTGGATCGCGACCGGGCGATCTTGGAGTCGCTCACTTCGATTCATCGAGCTGGCGCGGATTTTATCCTGACGTATTTCGCGAAAGACGCCGCGCGGCTGCTGGGGTAGTTACTGGCGGATGGAAAAACCTCGAACGTGCTCTAGCGCTGCTTCCGCTTCATCCACGCCGCGGACTTCCGCCCAGCGCGGGCCTTTCCAGAGCAGGCCAGCCAGTTCGGAAAGCTGCTCGGCTGTGCCAACGGCGTAAACTTCCACGCTGCCATCGTCGCGATTGCGAACCCATCCGGCCACGCCCTGCGAACCGGCGAAATGTTCTACGAAGTTGCGGAAGCCGATGCCTTGCACGCGTCCTCGCACGCGATAGAGCCGGGCTAGTTTGGCGGAACTCAATGCTGTTTGATCAGCGGATAGACAACCAGTTTCCGGAATTCCACTTGTCCGCGGTCGCCCTGCAGCAAGATGGGGCCTGGCTCGGATTCGTTCGCGTCCAGTGCGATCCCGGTTGGCCCTTCAATGTTCAACCGGTCCATGACGCGAATCCCGTTGAATACCTCAGTCACTTGCCGCCCGATTAATCGGACGGAAATGGTCTGCCAATCGCCCGCCGGATAAGCGGCATTGAGCGAGGGCGCCAAGCGTCCCAGTATGGCGCCGCTCCCGCGATTGGACGCGGGTTTATCGGAATCGTCCAGCAGTTGCAGCTCATAACGGCCGCGCAGGGCGATGCCGCTATTGCTGTGCGGTAGAATTCGGAATTCCCCTTCCAGACTGAAGTTGAAGAATTTCTTTTCCGAGACCAGATTGATGGCGTTGGCAGTGTTGGTGAGCACCGCATCTTTCACGATCCATCCCGAGGGATGGCCGGGCGCCGCGGTCTGCCACCCGTTCAGATCGTGCCCGTCAAAGAGTACCACCGGGTCGCCCTTCTTCCAGGTGCCGTCATCTTTATCCGGGATGGCCGGAGCGCGAATTCCAGTCCATTCCAGGTAGGAAGAAGGGTCGCCTTCGATCTCGAACGTGCCTTTCAGTTTGCCGTCTTCGAGCCTGGCCCAATACAAGCCTTTTTCAGGGGTACGCTGTTGACGGAAACGGCCCTCCAGTGCGAAGCGCAGCTCGCCATCGGAAATGGAAAGCTTTGGGATTTCATCCAGTTGGCCAATGGGCGCACCCACGAACTTCCCCTTGAGGGTGTTGGTGCCCGCGCCAGACACCTCCAACCACCACGCCCGCGGGGAAGGCAATCCATTGACATTGATATCCCAGCGGCCGTTGAACTGTTGGTCGTCGATGGAAGCAGCGCAGCAACCGAGTGCGCAAGCTGCTACGAAAACTACTCTCACTGCGCTTACTTTACCAAAATTTACAGAGTGGGGCAGGCGGTGGGTTGTAAGGTGAAGCGTGACGGACCGCTCCTGGTGGCGCTCCCTGCCGGTCGCGGTTCGGGTCTAACGGGACAACTCGGCGCGTGTGTGCAGGAACTGGATCACATTGGCTCGGGTCACGATGCCATCCAGATGATTTCCGCTGACTACCGGCAGTTGGTTCACGTCATCGCGGCCCATGGTCTCGAGCGCCTCCATGACGGGCGTGGCGGGTGTCACGGTATGAACTTGATCGAGCGGGCGCATGATGTCGTAAAGGGTAGTGAACGGCCAGCGCTGCCGCTCCAGGGCGGTGACCTCGTTGGGAGTTACCAGACCCTGCATCTCGCCATTCTGTTCCACCACGAAACAGCGGCGGCCGGAGCGCAGCAGATGCTCCTCGACGAAGTTCTGCACGTTCAGATTTCCATCCACCGAGACGCAGTCGCGAGTCATGACATCGCTGACCCGCACGTTTTTCAGGTTGGCGCCGAGCGTTACGGAGTTATAGCTGGAGCCCGCGGCTTGCATGAGAAACCAGCCGATGAAGGCAATCCACAAGCCTCCGAATCCGGCACCTGCGAAAAAGCGAAAAATCCCCAGAGCGATGAACCCCAGTGCCACCAATTGCCCGATACGCGCTGCCAACTGGGTGGAGCGCGTGCTGTTGCCGGTGGCCCACCAGAGGATGGCGCGCAGAATGCGTCCTCCGTCCAAGGGAAAGCCCGGGATCATGTTGAAGGCGGCCAGCATGAGATTGATGTAGCCGAGCCATACCAGCATCGCGAGTATCGGAGTCCCTGGCGGGTGGTTGAATCGCCATCCGGCAAGCCAGGCCAGGCCGAGCGCGATCAGCCCGATCAGCGCGCTCGAAAACGGCCCGACGCTTCCCACCAAGAACTCGGTTTTGGCGTCTTCCGGCTCCTTTTCGATCTGAGCAACTCCGCCCAGGGCGAAGAGGGTAATGGCTCGCGTGGTAATGCCGCGGCTTCGGGCCACTAGCGCGTGGGACAATTCATGGGCCAGCAAGGTGGCAAAGAACAGCAGCGCGGTCATCAAGGCGGTGGTCCAAATTACCGCCGAACCCCAGGCCGGGTGGTTGGCCTGGAATTCTCCCGACAGCGACATGGTGATCAGCAACGCAATCAGGAACCAACTGTAATGCAGGCCGACTTGGATGCCGAACACGCGGCCAAGCGGGATGCTGGATTTCATGAGCCGCCTCCGATGATTAGATTACACCGGATGGGGTTCGGTTGCGGAAGAGAATCGCGTTTAAGGTTTTTCTCGAATCGTGACTACCCGATTGATCTCCAGGCCAGTCTCCACCTGATGCACGCCGGACGGCCAATTGATCTCCACACGGTCGATCCGGCGCGCCGTCCCCACACCGAAATGCAACCGCAAATCATTCTGTGAAAGATAACTGCCTCCGCTCCGAACTTCGTCCGTCTCCACCAAATCGGCCGCCCACAATCGAACGCGCGCGCCGATTGCACTCCGGTTCGATTTCACTCCTTCGAGCTTCAGCAAAACCCAATTGCCCGCCGGTTTCGTGGATTGCTTCAACAACGCGGGCGGTTCATTCTGATTATTGATCAGCACTTCCACCGCGCCGTCATTATCGTAATCGCCGAACGCGGCGCCGCGCGAGGAATGTTTCTCCAGGATGCCGGGGCCGGCGGATCCCGAGATATCGGCGAACTTCCCCGCTCCCGAGTTCCGATAAAGAATGGCCCGGTCTTTAAAATGCACGTCGATGCCCAGCCGGTCCACTTCCGGAAATGCATGTCCATTCACCACAAGCAGGCCCTTCCGGCCGTCATTGTCGAAATCCAGAAATCCGCAGCCCCAGCCCACGAAGCGGGTATTGAGCGCCAGGCCGGCCGCCAGAGTTACGTCGTCGAACTCCGCATTTCCCCGATTGCGATACAGCGTCTCGCGTTCGTCGGAAAAGTTCGAGCGAAAGATGTCGGTCCATCCGTCGCCATCGTAATCCGCCGCGGCCACTCCCATGCCGGAAAGAGCCTTGCCATTGTCGTCGAACGCCGCCCCGCGCGGTAGTGCTTCCTCGCTGAATGTTCCGTCACCCTGGTTGATATAGAGGATGGACGGAGTCCGGTCGCAGGCGACATAAATATCGGTGAACCCGTCGTGGTTGAAATCGCCTGTCAGCACGCTCAGCGCATAGTTGTGCGACGGCTTCGCGATTCCGGATGACTCCGAGACATCCTGGAACGTGCCGTCTCCTTTGTTCCGGTAGAGAATATTGCGGTCGAACGGAAGTCCGCGCGGTCCACAAGCCACCGGCAGGTCGCGATACCAGCAGTAGGAGTTGTCGCCGGGCTTCGGCGCGTTCGCAAAATCGAACTTCAGGTAATTGGCGACGAAAAGATCCAGATGTCCGTCGTTGTCATAGTCCACAAAAGCACAACCGGTGTTATAGCGCACACGGTCTTGTTTCAGCCCCGCTTTCGCTGTCACGTCCTCGAACCCGCGCCCCGCCCGATTCCGATAAAGCACGTTCGCGCCCCAATAAGTCACGAACAGGTCGGTGTAGCCATCGTTGTCAAAGTCGCCCGCACACACGCCTTGGCCCCAACCAGAGTGTTCCAGGCCCATCTCTTTGGTGACATCCGCGAATTTTCCGTTTCCCAGATTGTGATAGAGGCGATTGGAACCACCGGGTCCAGAGACCAGGAAAATATCCAGCAGCCCGTCGTTATCGTAATCCAAAAAGGCCGCGCCGCTTCCTGTGGTCTCGATAATGTATTTCTTGGATTCAGCGCCGCCGTTTGGAATGGAATCCGTGAGACCGGCTTCGCGTGCGACGTTGCGGAAGTTGACCGCCGCTGCACCGGCGCAAAACAAAGCCGCGATCGCAAGCGCGCGGATCACTGTTTCGGCGCCTTTTCTCCCAGCCGTTTTAGAAAATCCGTAAATTCTCCTTGGGGAGACTTTTGCAGCCTGTCCAGCTCCGCCTGTTCGCTCGCGGCATCGGCCGTGCGCCCGGCATTGCGGTAAGCCAGCATCAGGCTATAGTGCGCGGATTCATTCGCGGGCTGCAGCCTTACAACATTCTGAAGCAGAACGATGGCTTCGGGATATTGTTTGGCTTCGAGCCTTGTCTTGGCCAACGCCTGCAGCGCCTCGGGAAAATCCGGCGTAAGGGATACGGCGCGCTCGAAACGCTTGGCCGCTTCCTGCGGCTGCTGGTTCACAAGAAACACTTTCCCCATTTCGTATTCGGCCGCCGAATCTGTTGGATTCAACGCCAGCTCGGCCTGGAATTCGCGCTGGGCCTCCCGGAGATTGTCCGGCGAGTGCGATTCCAGCAGCAGGGCGCGGCCCAACCGGAAGTGCAAATTCAGAGCCGCCGGATTCTTTTCAATGGCCTTGCGATATTCCGGGATCGCTTCCGCGTAACGGTTCTGGATTTCGAAAATCTCCGCCGAGATCTGGTTCACCCGAAAAGAATTTGGAGTCTTCTGGAACATCTCAAAGAGCGCATCGTTCCACGCCTTCATGTGCAGGCGCGCGCACTGGTAAAGCACGTCGGCGTCGGCGGGATAAAGCGTCCGCAGCCGCGCCAGCACTGCAACTGCGTCGTCATATTTACCAGCGGCAATTTGGCACTGCGTCAGAGCCAGACCGGCTAAACGTCCCAGTTCCCGCGCCCCACCCTGCTCCAACTGCGCGGCCAGTTCCGCTTGCGCGCTGTCGCAATGACCCGTCGCTGCTCGAATGAGCGCAAAAAACCCCTGGCGCTGTGGTGTGTCCGGAGCGGCTTCGAGCGCTGCCTGCGCGGCTGCATATTGGCCTCGATTAAACTCCGCGATGCCCTTTTCGAGAGCATCCTCCTGCGCCTGCGCTGAAAGCGCCCAAAGGAGAAAAATCCCGCTAATGACCCGCATCGTCGATCACCAGATCCAGCTCTCCAAAACGATGGCGCTGCCGGCCTTCGAAGAATCGGAAACTGAGGAGCGGTGCGGCGCCTGGAGCAATCCGCGCCTCCGGCCAAAGCCGCTCCGAAGGGGTTACCGCAAGCTCCAGCACGCGGCCCGACGCGGCGATTTGTTTGATCAACAACTCTTTTTGGTTCGCCAACAGAAAGAGCAACCCGGCCGCAATCATTACCTGCTCATTTTACCTGACTGGACACGCGCAGCATCAAGTACTCTTTGAATTCGACCGCGAACCGTGGATTCGCCGCATCCACGCTCCCCAGGTCTTTCTCATTCGCGTAATCGAAGACGCGGTACTTGCCCGGCTCCAGTCCGCGCAGCTCAAGCGTGCCCTTCCAAGATGACGGCGTGAAGAATGCGTAGTACATCGTGCCTTCCTTCGCAATCGCGTAGCCTTCCGGCGAGTCGTAACCGATCGTATACAAATTCAGAAACGTACCCTTGGAGAGCATCAGAGAGTCATACATGCCGGTCCATTTTTGCCAGCGGATCTCCTTGCGCGGCGTCAGGAACGCATCATCGAACTTTGCTCCATAATCCGGCCAAGTAAACTTGGTGCCAAGCACACCGCCCGGCCCGATTGTGGACGCGAAGTCCTCTCCCAGATCGATCTCCCGGCCGGGTGTGAAAACGATCTTGCTGAGTTCCACATGATCGCCATAGACCGCCGAGCGCGGGCCCAGCAGCGCTTTGTACAACTTGATCCGCCGCCGCACTTGCACCGAGCCGACCGGGTCGGCGGTCACCCCCTGATTCATGAAAGGCAGCCACGCCAGATTCGGTGTTGTACCGCACGGGCAGATCTGCGTGACAGCATCCGGTTTCAATTTAAGCGTCGTGTCCTGGATGATCTTGTAAACATCGGCCACCGCCAGCATGGAATCGTCGGGACTCTTATGCTGATGCGCCGGGTTATAGCAGCGCGGAGCCGAGTAAATTCCGTCCAACTTGCTGCCATCGAAATCAAAATCACGCATCAGCTTCCCGGTGACGTGACGGTAATAATCCTGCACCTGCGGCAGCGCCGGACAAAGCATCGCCTGGCGCCCGCGCTTTCCGCCGGCATCCAGGATTAACCACTCCGGATGTTCTTCAAAGACTTTAGCGATCCTGCCGGAATGCTCGGGAACGCGGCCATCGTCCACCAGCAGAGGCTGCCACCAAATGGTGATTTGAATGCCGTTCTTGTGGAATTCGTCGACCAAACGGCGGAGCGAGTCGCCCGGAAACTTTTTGGGATCCGGCTCCCAGTCCCCGGTGTTGTTGAACCAGCCGGAATCGAGCGTTGCCGATTTGATAGCGAATTCCTTGAGCTTCGGCAGAGTCCCGAGTATCTGGTCGCGCGTAAAGCCATCCAGGTATCCCCAACCACACCAGTTGGCGTCGAAAGCGCCGCTGGTCTGCTTGGCCAGCTCCCAACCCTGGCGCTGCAAAATGAGCGACCACAGGCGCAATGGCTCGTAATAGTCGCCCGTGAAAACCGCCAGGAACGTTCGCGGTGTCGAGTATATTTCACCAGGTTTCAAGACACTTCCCGGGACGATGCGAATAGAAGCGCTCACGCGATTATCCTCCCGCACCGCCACCGGCAGCGAGAGAGCGAATGGCCGAGGCTCCGCCAGACCCATCCCCATCCCAGCGGACCGCGTCCAGAATGCAATCACCGGAAGTCCGCCCCCAAAATGATCCGCCGTGGATGGTCCCACTGCATTGGCCAAAGCGAATCCTTTCGCCATCGGAACCACGTCGTTTGCGCCCCACTTATAACTGGAACCTTGAAACGACCACATTTCAAAAGGCCGCGCATGGCTATCCGAACGTGTTGCGCTGAGACGATGTTGTTGAACCGAGACCCGGTCTAACCTCACAGGTTTGGCGCCCGTGTTGCGATAGGCAATGGTCAGAAATGCCACGCTGGGAAAGTTGTCGTAGACTTCCAGCGCTAGCATTTTTTCCAGGCTGGTGTTGCTGGAGGACGACGTCAGTTCCACCCGCTTGCCGCGGTCCGATGAGTCCGTGAGCATCGCCAATCCTGACGCGGCCAAAGTCAGGGCGTCCGAAACGAACCGGGCCGCCGTTCGCGATGAGAGAATCACCGGCCGCCTGCGGCTCATCCAGCGTGAGATCGCGGCCGCCTTTCACCAAGTGTCCTTCCAGGTACCCGGACGGCAGCAC
>Ga0302326_10004742_pt1 | contig 31293 bp, 19 predicted proteins | sample Palsa_T0_3_FD_202264 | JGI IMG/M metagenome (GOLD analysis project Ga0302326, IMG submission 202264) | Peat permafrost microbial communities from Stordalen Mire near Abisko, Sweden - Palsa_T0_3 | ecosystem: Environmental > Terrestrial > Soil > Palsa > Peat permafrost | place: Sweden: Abisko...
ACGCCCTCATCGACAAGCTCTACGAATATGAGAATCCACAAGGCGGATGGCCGTACCCGTTTGACAAGAAGGCCAAGCCCGCTGACTTTGTCTCCTACAACGCCGTCCTCGCCCTGGCTGAAGCTGGCCGCCGTCCGGAGACCGACGAGCACCTTGCGCTCGCGGTCAAGGCCATGTTGGCTGCGCAGCGGCCGGAGGGCAGTTGGGAGGGCGACCCCGTCTACCAGGGCTTCAACACGCCCTTCCGCGCCACGCAGTTTGCCGTGATGGCCTTATCCACGCTCTACCACGGAACCACCAAGGCCAAAAATTGGGATGCGGCCTACCCCGCTCCTGTCACCACTCTGGCGAAAAACGATCTCCCGCTCCTTCTTGAACAGCTCGATCAGTTCTGGGACCTGGCTCCCGAGCCGGTGCTGCGCCAGGTTCGCAAGGTGCTCACCGGTAGCGACCAGCCGCTTGCGCGTGAAGCCGCGGCGCGCGCGCTTGGCCACATGGCCGATCCCGGCGCGCTGACGGCTCTGATCAAGGGCCTCGGCGATCCTACCAAGATGGTGCAAACCAGTTCCGCCTACGCGCTGCGCATGGTGCTCTCGCGACGGCAGGACGCTGCGCCGCAGGGACGCAAGCTGCTCACAGCCGCGCTCGAGTCGCCGGACCCGCGTACACGCTGGGGCGCCGCCCGCGTTTTCAATCAGCACTTCCGCGATCTCACCGGCGATCCGGAATTGCTTGCCGCTCTCGAGCGCACTCTCAACGATCCCGTGCCCTACGTGCGCTTTGAAGCCGCCGGCGGATTGTGGCGCTGGTACTACTGGCAGGTCGATCAGCCGGCGGTGCGGCGCAGTACTCTCGAAACTCTCGCTACCCGTCTCAATACCGAGACCGATCCCATGGTGCGCCGCGGCTTGCAGGAGAGCATCTACGACCTGCTCGATGAAAACACCGGCTACCTTTCGGCCTGGGTGCGCGCCAGCGCCAAAGACGAGGACAAAGACCGCATCAACACCGGCTATGAAGCGGTGGTGCGCGACCAGGCGCAGGTGCTGGCCAAGGTGCTGCGCGAAGGAACGCCGCTGGGCCGCGACGGCATCCTCACCGCGCTGTGGGATTTTCACATTCGCCACTACGCATTGCCCACGCTCAAAGCGGACACGGTCTCCATCGGCCTTCCCGCGGTCCTTACCAAGTACATCGTCGGCGTGCCAGATCTGCATCGCCCCGGCTATGAATATTCGCCCTATCGCGAGGCTGTCGATTTCAAATACGACGTACACAACGGCTTCTTCCAGACGCGCATCGGCAACGATAGCGATCTGATTCACTTCTTCAAGAGTTCCGGGACGGAGTTGGAAGATGCCCTGCTCGCATGCCTCAAAGGCGCCGACGACTCCACAAAAATCAACGTGCTCAAAGCGGGCAGCACGCTCAGCGAATCCGGCGACGCGCGCTACACCCTGGCGGTCCTCAACCTCTCTGAAAACTCCAGCGCGGAGGTGCGGCAAACCATCCGCTACGTCTACGAGGGGGGCCAGCGCGGAGTCCTGAATCTCGACACCCACAGCGATACGCGCAGCCTGCCCGATCCTCATCTGGTCAGCGAAGTCGTTGAGATCCTCAAGCACGGAAACCCTGACAGCCAGGCCGTCGTGCTTCCCTTGCTCGCGTCGCTCCCGGCAGACTCTGCATGGGAAAAGCAGATAGATGTACAAGACGCGTTGCGGTCCATTCTCGAAAAGCAGCCAAGGCCGGAAAACTACGCGCAGGTACTGGACGCCGCTTCCTCTTTCAATACCCTCATGCACGATCCAAAACTCGAGGAACAGGTGCTGGCGGGCCTGCGCTCCTTCAATCCCAAGGTGCAGCGCGCCGCCGTGCAAATCTGCCTGGAACACTTCCTCGACGATCCCCAAACTGAACCCGCGGTCAAGACCGCTTTCGCAAACATGAAGGCTTCCACGCTGGCCATTTTCCTTGAAGAAGTAGGCAATCCGCAGTTCCTGAAGAAGCATTTTGGCGTTGCCGGAGGCGCGGTTTCGCAGGATCAGGACTACCTCAACAAGGGCTTGGCGGCAAGACAAATCAAGAAGCCGCTGGATTATCCCCTGGTCGTGGATACGGTGATGGCCAGCCTGCTCAATTCAGACGCCAACGTCAGCGCCGCGGCGCTGGACACGCTGCGCAAAGTCAAGGACGTGGAAAAGCGTCCCGACTTCCGTTCCGCAATGACTCAACTGAAGGGTTCCACCAATCCGCGCCTCAAGCTCATCGCCACCAGCGTGCTCCAAGGCAGCAACCTGAGCGACGCGTTGCGAGACGTGCAACCCGGCTCACTGCTGGATTTCCGCTACTTCGTATCGCGCATCGAGCCCATCCTGTCCAAACCGGGGCCGGACGGCAAGGCCTGCGTCTTCTGCCACGCCAGCCATGTCATCTTCAAGCTGCTGCCGCCCAACGCCGAGGGAGCCTTCTCTGACCAGGACAGCAAGGAGAACTACACGTACGCCATGCGCGTGGTAGACATTACCAACCCCGACAAGAGCCTGATGCTGATCAAGCCCACGCGGCCCTCCGATAGCGCGGGCAACGTGGGCGACTACCTGGCCACCCACAACGGCGGTCAGCGCTGGCACGGAAACGAATCCAGCGATGAGTACCGCACCATTCTGCAATGGATCAGGGGTGGCCGCATGGAAACCGCGAATCTATCGAAGTAAGAACGCCACCGCGACATTCAGCCCCATCGAAATGAGCGGCGCTGCCCAATGGGCAGCGCCGCTCGAAAATAGCATAGCAACTCGTCGACCTGTTCGCCCTAGAAAGTCAGCCGCCCCGCAAACTGCATCACGCGCGGCGAATATCCGCCGGTAATCTCGCCGAACTGCGAGCCCACGGCATAATTGCCGTTCGGATTGTCGTAGTGAGCCGTGTTGAGCATGTTGAAAGCCTCAACGCGAATCTGCAACTTCATCTCCCTGGGAATGCTGAAGACCTTGAAAAGCGATATGTCTTCGTTGGTGTAGCCCGGTCCGTAGAGGAAGTTTCGCGGAGCGTCGCCCACCACCAGGGCTCCCCCGTTGGCCGACGCGGCCTGCCCTTTGGGAATCGAGAAGGCGCTGGTGTTGAACCACTCGTGGATGGTGGGCTTTCCCTCGCGAGCGTTGCCCACCAGATTCGGCCGCAATCCAGGGTAATTCGGGTTGTTGCCGTTGCTCACCACGTTGAAAGGTCTGCCCGTTTGCAGCGTTGTGATGCTGTTCAACTGCCAGCCGCCAATCAGCGTTTGCTCCACGCCATTCGCATGGGTCAGGAATCGCTTGCCATGTCCAAAGGGCAGCTCGATAATCTGGGCCGCCACAAAGTGGCTGCGCACATCGGTGTCTGAGTTTCCGTACTCCGATGAGATATTCAGAGGGTTTTGTGGGAAGTTGCCGCCCTTCCCCAGGTCGAATGGCGCGGGTCCGTTATCCGTTCCGTGGGCCCACGTATACGACGCCAGAATGCCGTAGCCATGAGAAAAGTTGCGGTTCAGTTTGGTTTGCAGCGAGTTGTAATTGCTCAGGCCCACCGGCAGCAGCGTCTGCACCTTGCCGATCGACGAGGAGAGATTGTCGTTCACGTTGTAGTTGCCCACCTCGTAGGAAAGATCGCGCGTGTTGGCGCCCGCGAATCCGATTTCCAGCGAGGTGGAACTGCCAAACTGCTGTTGCAAAGTCAGGTTGTAGTTCCGCGAGTACGCGGTGGGAAAGTTGGTAGGCTCGGAATACACCGTTTGCGTATTCCCGCCCGCTACGTTGGCCAGGTTGACCGTGGATGTGCCGTTCGGAACCGCTATCGACGTCGCGCGCGCAATGCCGGTGTCCAGATCATAGGGGAGAACGAAGCAATAACAATCGTAAGTGAAATAGTTGACGAACTGCTGCTGGGTAAAGAACGGATAGTTCTTGGTGAGAATGTCCTCGCGCGCATCGTTCTCCGGCGAATAGAAAATTCCAAACCCGCCCCGTATCACCAGCGTTTTCTCCAGTTGATAGCTGAATCCGAGGCGCGGCATGAAATCCGTCTTGTTCGAATCGACCAATGACTGCGAATTCGATCCCCGCTTGGCCAGATCGATCAACAAGGTGGATTGGTCGAAGTTCGCCTCGTTGTTGCTGCCCTCCACGTATGGCTGCTGGTACTCGTATCTAACTCCATAGGTCAGGTTCAGCTTCGGCGTCACCTGCCAATAGTCCTGCCCGTAAAACGTATGTTCATTGGCTATCGTGCTCGATGAGGTCAGTTGCAGCCCCTGATCCACTACGTAGGGCAAACCGAGCAGCAGGTCGGCTATCTCGCTGCCGCCGTTGTAATAGTAAGCGCTCGCGTCGTAGTAACTGTAAGTCGGGTCGCTGGTGAGCGCATCTCCTTCGCCGCCGATGTACTCATAAGGTGTAGGGAAAAGCGAAAAATTCGGATGCGAGTTCAGATGCCGGTACTCATATCCGAATTTGGCGTTGTGCCTGCCCCGCGTCCAGGTCAGCGACTCTACAAAGCTGATGTTCTTGTCGCGGAAAGTGAGCGGCTTATAGGTCGAGCCTCCCACAGTCGGTCCGCTTTGAAACTGAACTTGTGGAAGATTGTTGGTCGACGGAAACCCCGGAATGACGGTGTTCTGGATTCCCCACTGCGTCGCCAGGTTAGTGCCCGCCAGTGGACTGTTCTGCGAGACAGTCGAAAGAAAGTAGCTTCCTCCCACTTCGTTCAGCAGGCTCGGCGTGAATACATGGTCGTACTTGAGCGCAATCACATTGTTTTCAAAGCTAGTCCGGTCGCCACTGTCGGCGCTGCCGCCGTTCACCACCGGAATGTGGCCCGCGTAAGGGTCGCCGGTTGAGGTGTCGCCCTGCTCGGCGTCGTAGGTCAAGTAAACGCGGTTGTTTTGCGAGAAGGTGTAGTCCGTGCGCAAATTGGCCACGTTGTTGTTGTCCAGATATGACTGCTGCACGGGGAAGTTGGTGAAAAAAGCGCCCAGGCTGGTGTTCATCGGCTGGGGAAACAGGTTTTGCAGGATCAGTTTGCCCGCCGGACTCACCCTGTTTGCCGGAATGATATTTCCAGCGAACTGCTGCGAGTAATAGTTGTTGTTGAAAAAGACCGGATCGAAGATCGGATCCTGCTGGCCGGTGTAAGGGTCGAGCAGCCCGGACAAGTCGGCATCGCCCTCGGCGTCAAAGCTAACCTGGTTCACGGGTGGCGTGTTATCCAGGTAATTGAATGACTCATTGAGCCGGCTGCCCTCGTAGGCCAGGAACAAAAATGCCTTGTCTTTCTTTATGGGCCCGCCGATGGTGGCCCCGTAGATCTTCTGTTGCAAGGTGGGAAAGCTCCCCGCCCCGGCAAACGGGTTATTGGCCGTGGTATCCGTCGGGCGATAGAAGAAATAAGTGCTTCCGTGATAATTGTTGGTCCCCGCCTTGGTCTGGATAATCACCGCGCCGCCTGACGCGCGCCCAATCTCCGGCGAATAGCTCGAAGTCACCACCTTGAACTCCTGCAGCGCGTCGGGACTGGGAACCACATTGGTGTCGTTGTTCCGGTTGCCGGTAACTTCGGTGCCGTTAACCTCCACCGAGTTTGAAAACTCGCGCTGCCCATCCACCGAAAGGTTCAGATTGTTCCCGCCGCCTCCCGTGTTCACTCCAGGAACCAGGTACATCAGGTTGGTGAAGTTTCGTCCCTCCAGCGGAAGTTCCGTGATCTCCTTGGTGCCGATCACCTCGCCTGTCTCTGCGCCCTGCACTTGCAGAATCGGAGCCGAGTCGGTGACGACCACGCTTGACGAGACCGCGCCCACTTTCAGTGGAACCTCGAAGCGCGCCTTCTGATCGATGTTCAACTCGAATACCGGGATGTCGGCGGTATCGAATCCTGCCGTCTCGATGGTGATTGTGTAATGGCCCGGCGGCAGTGCCGTTTCAATGAACTCGCCTGAACCGTTTGTCGTCGCCGTGGTAATGATGCCTGTGTCCACATCGCGAATGGAGACCTGCGCTCCCGGAACCACTTTGCCGGCTGGGTCTGAGACGCGGCCCGAAACAGTTCCCGTCGTCGCCTGCCCGAAGGCGGAGATGGCGAGAAGACACGGGGCAAGGAGGAGAAGCGCAATTGCCTTCAGGCTAGTCTTGACGCTTACCTTGAGGCTGATCTTGTGGCTCGTGAAGATGCGAAATCGGTTCATTGCGGCCTGGCCTTTCATGGGATAATATGGTTGAGCAAACGTTTTCTTGACACTTCGAGGAATTATAGGCACACCCGTAAAAGCTGTCAACGGAGTCCTCGAGGCTGTTCTAAGTCTATCGAATCCCGGCCCCAGGAGCACGAGAAGTGTCGCTCTTTCACGCATTGCCGGTGCCTGCTGCGGACATGCCGTTGACTGCGGCGAACCAACCGCCTCTACTTACCTGAGGTTCCCGATTGCGCGCCCCGGATGAGTTTGATTCCGGACCAAAGGAGGGTCGAACAGCTGTGAATCGGTCAAGTAAATCGCGCCGTTGCGGCTCCTGCGCCTCTCTCCTCTGTATGCTCGTGTGCATTGCTTCAACTGCCGCGCAAAACGCCTCGGCCCCGTCTGCCCACTCCTTCTTCATCGATTGCTCGGCCAAGCATTCCGGAGATGGCTCCAGCGCCCACCCGTGGAACAGCCTTGCCGCGGCGCAGGCTCACCCCTTCGCCCCGGGCGACCTCATCGCCCTGGCTCGTGGCACGGTCTGCCACGGCAGCTTTGCGCCACAGGGTTCGGGTTCTGAGCGAAATTCCATCCGCCTCACCGCCTATGGCCAGGGCGCGCGTCCCCGCATCGTCGCCGCCCTTACTGACCGCCAGGTGCTCAGCCTCTTCAACCAGCAATTTTGGCAGATCGACTCGCTCGACCTCGCCGGCGCAGGCAGGTTTGGCATTTTCATCAGCGGCGACAAGGGCACGCTGCGCCACATCTATCTCAAGAATCTAGCCGTCCACGATGTATGGGGCGGCGCTATCAAGAACAAAGACAATGGCCTGGTTGTGATTGGCCCCAGCAGCCGCGACGTGGTCTTCAACAACATTCTGGTGGATGGCGTGGTTGCCGCGCACACTGACCAGTGGGCTGGCATTCTCATCGGCGGCGGCGGCTATGCGTTTGCCCCGGATGCGCCGCTAAACAGCCACATCGCCATCCGCAACTCCAGCGTGCAAGATGTCTATGGCGACGGCATCGTTCTCTTTCGCGACTCCGATAGCCTCATCGAAACCAGCACCGCCTGGGAAACCGGAATGCAGCCCACCCAATCCGTCGGCACACCCAACGCCATCTGGACCTGGACGTGCAAAGATTGCATCGTGCGCGATAACGAAGCTTTCCTCACCGACAGCCCCGGCGTCGATGGAGGCGCATTCGACATCGACTGGGGCAACACCCGCAACACCGTCGAGCGCAACTACGCGCACGACACCCAGGGGTACTGCTTTGCCATCTTCGCCGCCGGCTCCGCGACCAGCGAAAGCCTGGTGCGCGATAACCTGTGCATCGCAAACGGCCTCAGCCCGCGGCTCGCTGTCCGCCAGGGCGCCGTCTATCTAACCACCTGGAACGGCGGCGTCATCCGCGGCCTCCGCATGGAGGGCAACATCATTCTCTGGAACCCTCCGGTCTCCACCGCCGCCATTGTGGACGACGCGGCCCCCGGCAGCGCGGCGGCAACATTCACCGGCAACCGCATCGAATCAGCCGCCCCGCTCTTCTATCGCGTTATTGCGGGGTTCGCGCCCTCGGCAAACGTCTATGTATATACCGGCCCGGGCGAAGCAAAGTTTGCCCTCGGCGAGCGGCACGAGGCTGCGCTGGAAACTCTTCAGCAAGCCGGCATCGAAAAGGGCACAACGCTCAACCTCGCACCACCAACGCCGCAGGCCGCAACCGCGCTGCGCATCGAGACGACAGTCGATTTCGCTCTCGACGCCGACGGCCTCCTCGCCTCGGCTCCGCGCGCCCAGCTGATGGTCCTGCGCAGCCTGGCCGCGCAATATGGTCCCGCCGCTCTTGCCGTCGCAGTCCATCTGCACATCGCTCAAGACTCTTCCGAGGAAGCGGCTGCGCGGGCCAATGCTCTCCTCGACCTGGACGCCCCCTCCATCCATTTTTATTGGGACGGAAGCCAGGCCGGCGTCATCAGCCTGCTCGCCGCCGATGGCCACCCCCCCCAGAAATGGACCGGCTTCCAGAACGCCGCAACTCTGGGCGGAGCGGTCCGTGAGCGCATCGGCCCTCCGAGCTTCGCATCCATGCAATCCACATCGCCCGCGGAAGGAAAACCATGATCCTGCAACTCATTCGTCCACGCGGTCTCACGATTTCCGCGTTGTTGGCCGCCTGCGCGGCCCTCGCACTCGCTGCCTACGCCCAACCCGAGCCACCTCTGCCTCCGCTCCAGGCGCCTATCTCGGTCTACAACAACTGGTCTTCGTACGATGAACTCTCTGACAATGTTCAACTCACCGAGCCTTTGGCCATGCGCGAATTGGACGAGCTCATCAGGCTGAAAAAGGCGGGCGTCCGCTTCGACTACTACGTCATGGACGCCTTCTGGTTCTCGAAGGATGGCGGTTATCGCACCTGGCGCAAGCCAAGCTGGCCCAACGGCCCCGATGCCTGGATTGCCAAGTGCCAGGCCTATGGCGTGCTCCCCGGCCTGTGGGTTGGAACCAATGCCACGTTCATCATTCACCCCGTGCCCGCATGGAAAGACTCCCTCGATAAAGGCGGCGGCGCCATGTCGTTTGCCGAAGGCGGCTATCTCCCCGACTTCATGAGTAAGCTCCAATATTGGTACGACCGCGGCATCCGTATGTTCAAGTTCGACTTTGCCAGCATGACAGCCGCCACTCCTGACATGGCTGCCAAGCTCAGCAAGGCGGAGATCAAAGAGCGCAATGTTACCGCCTTTCGCGAAGCCCTGCGCGCCTTCCGCCAAAAAAATCCCCAGGTCGTGTTCGTCGCCTACAACGGCTTTGGCGGCGATCAGGGCTACACGTCCACGCATGGGCCCTTTCAAGATCCCACCGACCTGCGCTGGCTTGAGGTCTTCCAGAGCCAATACTCCGGCGACCCCAAACCCTCCGACGTGCCCGAAACCAGCTTCTGGCGATCCATGGACATTTACAGCGACCACATGGTGCGCCGCTACGAGCAGTCGGGCCTTCCGCTTGAGCGCATTGATAACTCCGGTTTCATGGTCGGCAAAACGGGCACTATCTTCAATCGAGGCCTGCACGCATGGAAGGGCGCCTATCTGCTGATGCTTGCGCGCGGCGGCTGGATGAACACAGTGTACGGCAATCTTGAGCTGATTCAAGGCAAGGATGCCCAGTGGATGGCCCGCGCGCAGTCACTCTTCTTTGAGTTACAGGGACGAGGGCGCATCCACAGCTTCGGAGGCATCCCCGGCAACAGCGAGCCCTACGGCTTCGGCGGCGTCACCACGCGCGGCGCGGTCTATGTGGTCATGAACCCAGCACAGTCCATAGCCACTCTCACTTTGCCGCGGCTTGATTCCGGCCAGTTGCCTCTCGGTGCGGGCACGGTGCAGTTTCGCGATGCCGGATTTACTCCCCGGCTTGACGGAAACAAGATCACTCTCGGCCCCGGCCAGATGGCCATGGTGGGCTATGGCGCTTATGCCGCGCCTTCGTACAACCTCGGCATTCAGAACGATGTGGTCATTCCTACTTCCATTCAACCCGTAGATGCGGATTTTCACTCCACCGCGCCCGCCACCATCGAAGCTGCCATTCAACCGCCCCTCAAAGGATCCCTGCGCATCGTCATGCGCCAGCTCTCCCCGGACGGCGATACCTTCCGCACCTACGCCGGCTCCCCTCCCACTGGAACAAGCATGGCTAAGGTCTTCACCATCGAAGCAACGCAGCAGGGCCGCGACCTTCCCGTAGCCGTCGATTACGACAAGATCGTATGGAGCGGGCTCTCCTGGGCAGTGGGCGAAATCAAAGTCTCCGATCTTGCTCCGGGCAAGCCCGTGACCATCCGCCTTCACTCCGCGGAGAACAATCCCGTCAAGCTCGAAGGAGCCGTCTACCGGGTTGTGTATTGAGGCCGATACACCGCCGGAGCAGCCCCGCGTAGCCACCGATTCATTGGCTCCGAATACCATCGCGCAACCGCCGCGCCAAGCGGCGCACATAACACTAACTCCGCGGCAATCCAAACCAGCGGCGACCCGCGCTGCACCTTTACATACAGCGCCGTCATCCACACCACCACAAACTCATGCGTCAGATACACGTCATAGCTATGACGCCCGAACCAGCGCACCGGCCCGCTCCATGCCCTGCCCTCGTGCTCGCGCAACACAGTTGACATCACCACCAGGCAAGTCCCTACCGAGAGTACCGTCTCCTCTAACCCGCTGTGGCCCAGCAGCCGCACCCCATTCCATGCCGGCCAAAGAATGATCGGCAGCATTAACAAACCACCGCCAATCTGGATCAGCCATAGCACCCGAGCATTCGGTTCAATGCGCTTCTCGCGTTGCAATCGATCCGTGAGGAGCGCTGTCAGGCAGCCCAGCGCAATTCCGCTCATGCCGCTGAGATAAGAGTCGCTCTGCCAGACCAGGTTAGCCGTCCAGACAGTGCGCGCAAAGGGCCCCATCACGACAAAGCAAAGCAGCAGCGCGCCCAGCAGCGCCGTTCCGCGTCGCCATCGCAGCAGGACCAGACACACGAGCGGGAAAAACAGATAAAACATCTCTTCGATCGAAAGCGACCACAAGACATCCCAGTTGGGCGGCAAGTAACCATGCGCCGCCTCCAGCCAGTTAACGTGGAGCGTAAGCGCCGCAATAAGCGCTCTTTGAAGAGTCGCGCACGTGCGCGGAATGCGAAAGCCATCCGTGTGGAAATGGTGCAGTAAGCTGAGCACCGCCAACAGCAGAAGCAATAGCGGAGCTATCCGCGCAAAGCGAATGCGGTAAAAGACCGATGCGCGCATCTTGGCAAGTGAGCCGAAGCGCCGAATGGAAGTGAGCGTAATCAGAAACCCGGAAACCGAAAAAAACACCGTAACCCCGTTCCCGCCGTTCGCGAACAAAACAAGAAACAGCCAGTGAGGAAGCAGGTTTTCAATGGAGATGGAGTTATTGTAAAGCAGGCGGAGCTGGCCGTGCAGCAGCACCACAGCAATGACCGAGTAACCCCGAAGCAGGTCGATTCCATCAAATCGCAGCGTGGCGGGTGGCTCGGCAAACTCACTCATTCACTTATTCACCCATTCACTTCTTCACTCGAGACGCTTCAATCCCAAAGCATTTACATCGGTGGCATCCGGAACCACCTTGCCGTCCTGGTGCGTGACCAGGCCGAAGTTTCCGCTCCAGTCCCACATTGCCCAGCCGATGCCCTGTTTCTCTAAACCGTTTCGCACATCCTCTAGGTAGCGTGCCCGCGAATTGGCAGGGGCTGTGTCTCTATAAGCGCCGAATTCATTACATATCACCGGCACATGGCGCTCGCGGCCCCAGTTAGCGGCGAAGGCCAGCCGCTCGCCGATTGCCGTTCGATTCCAGCCGCCCGCACCGTAAAGGTAAAGTTTATAGCGAGCGGAATCGCCCGGAATGGATTTGAGAATCTCCGCCAGCGACTGCGTCGTGGCAGGATACGGAATATTTTTGTAATAAATCAACTCAGATGTTGCCCATGTGGCTCCCTGATGAGTAAATGGATAGGGCTCGAAGAAATGAAAGGTGTAGATGATATTTGCATCGGGCAATGCCTCAGTAGCAAGCAAGTCTTCCAGGCCTTCCCAGTTAGCGCCCGACGCCAGTATCGTATGACCCGTGTCGATCTGCCGGATAGCTCTCACCGCCGCACTTTCAATCCCGATCCACATGTAACTATCCGTCACCTGTGACTCGTTCATCAACTCGAAAAAGAAGCGATCCGGGTCGCGGCTGGAAAAGTGCTTAGCCAGGACCTGCCATAGAAATACGAATTGAGCAATTCCGTCCTGCATCGCCAGGTGTTGCTTGTACGCGTCCGTTGGAAAGACAACGAAATCGACAGCAAGCCCGGTGCTGAGGATCATGTCGAGCGCACCGTCAACGCGTCTCCAGAGCTCTTCCTTGTCTGAAGCAAGAAGGCCGCCCTCCGTCAGCAACACCGGGTCAAATGGAAACCGCACGTATTGGATGCCCATGGCGCGCATTGCGTTAAGATCGGCGGTGGTGATGTATGCAGACGTGTGTTCTGGTGAATAGTTGTTCAATCCGCCGAACCAGTTCGATGTACTGATGCCACGAGTGAGAGTAGCAGCTCGCCGAAATGCGGTCACGCGCCCCTCTGCCTGGCGCCGGGTTAGTGACTGCGTAGAGCCTGGTTGAGTGCGTTGCCCCGCGGCACAGCACAGGAATACGCAACAAACGACCGCCTTTCGTAGCAAGCATCCGTTCATAGCCAGGCCACATCCCTGAACTTCAGCAACACACTCAGCATTTCCTTCATTCTCGATTCCACCTTTTCGTCCCTTATCAACGTGATTCTACATTCTCCGATGCTCACCAACAGTGATTGCAAAGAATGAAAGATCACCTCCCGAAAGCACTTATCGAAAGCATGCGAGAAACCGGCGTGAAAGTCGAGACAGTGCCGACTCAATAGGGGGCTCGATCGAGTGCGGCGCAAGCGAACCGAGATAAGCGTCGAGGTATGCCGTCACATCCGAGCAGAGCGACCCCCCGAATCGCGGGTTCACCTCAAACAGAACCGGCCGGCCGCCTGCCACTTTATAGTCGATGCAGGCCGTTCCTTCAAATTCAAGCCTTTCCAGAATTCCAGAAAAAAGGTCCAGATAGAGGCAACCGCGCAGGAAACCGGAATGCAAAGGCGTATCCTGCACTCCATTCACCAGCGCGGCCGCCGCCATTTTGTGAACGAACGTGGATACATAGCGAATCTCTCCGCCGACGCGCAGAATGTGCGTCGCGAATTCGACTTCCCCAGGCACAAACTCCTGCGCAAACCAATCGTCGTCGTTCAAATTAAGCTTGCTCTCGTCTTGCGGCCCTTTCACGATGTGGCAATGTATGCCCCACCAGCCACGACGTTTTTTCCATACATAGGGATAAGGCGCGCCGGCAGATCGAAGCGGAGGAACCAATTCTCCAAAACCCTGTGAAATAAGGAACTGGGCCAGCTTGAGCTTGTCATCGCAGAGAGTTACGACCGCGGGCGCAGGATGAAAGAACTTCGATCCTGATAACTCTGGATGGCGCCTCAGCGGCGCATAGTGGCTAAGCTGCAAAGGAATTACTGCGTCAAACTCCGCCAGGCGCACCCGCGATAAGTCCACAAAGCTAGGCCCATAGCGCGCGTCCAGGTTGGGTCGGATCAACTTCTCCCAATTAGGGCAATCGCCAAACGCCACGCGCACGGCGTCTTTCGCTGGGTTCGCATTCTCCGCCGGCTTCTGGCCGCCCAATTTGCGCATGGCGCAACACTCCCGCTTAGAATTGCGTGATCCAGGCAGCTATGCCAGAACCGGACGATAGATCGAATCCATGGCCGCCTCGACGTTCGCGACGGTGTGATTCTTGAAAACCCAGTCATAGGCGCAGCCCACCATCCGCTCGCGCATCTCGTGGTCTCCAAGTAATGTTGCACATGCCTTGGCCATCGCTTCCGGTTCATCGGCAAGAAGCAACTGTTCTCCGTCGGTCGCGGCCAATCCCTCCGCGCCCAGATATGTGGAAACCACAGGACGGCGGTAACTGAATGCCTCGAGTATCTTGATTCGGGTGCCGCTGCCCACTCTCAGCGGAACAATGCACAGATTCGCCTCCTTGTAGAAAGGAGCTACAGACGGAACGTTGGGGTGGACGCTCACCGCCGCATTCTCGGCCAGCTGAGTTACACGTCGCAGCGGGTCCGCCCCCACCACTCGCAGAGCTATGGGAATTCCGGCCAACTCCTGGACAATTGGCAGGACTTGCTCCACAAAGTAACAAATACCATCTGCATTTGGAGCATAATACAGCGCGCCCACAAACAGAATCTTGGCAGCCGCATCGCGCTCCGGAGAAGCCGCGCGGCCGCCCGAGTTATCCGGCAGGTCGATTGCATTCGGGAGATGGTGAACGGCCGCGCGTGGATACCGTGCCGCCAGAACTGGGCAATCGTCGATCCCCGCCAGGCACAGCGCATCGAACCGCGGCGCCATCATCTTCTCCAGCATCCGCAACTGCGACTCATCTACCCTGCCGCGTCTCAACGCCTGTACGTCGTCATCCTGCTCCATCCGACCCAGCAGGCGCGCGCTGCGAGCGCACTCATCGTCGTCAAGATCCAGCACCAGGTATGGATGAGCGCCCTTCATCCCCGTCAAGATGCCCACGGTAACCCGGGCCATCACAAGCTTAAACGTATGAATGGCGGCGAAATCGACACCGGGAAAGAACCGCTCCAACAGCGTCGAGCTATCGATGTCTCCACGCGCTCCCGGCACTTCGGCATAGGAGGCCGCGCGATTAAGCAGGAACGAAGGCCTTCCCGATCCCCACGACCACACGTTGAAATTCAGCACGTGAACCCTGAAACGTTTCCGCAGCGCATCCAGAGTCATTGCCGCACGCATCATGGATCCCGTGCCAAGCGGGCTGGGCATCGAGGGCGTAACGAAGAGTAGATCGGGCAGGCTCATAGCGTTCTATCGGAGATTGGAGCCGCTGGATCGTAGCGCACGGACCAATCAAGCTTGGGCCGCACCACGGAATTGATGTAGTCGGTGTAGAGGCCGCGCGCCGTCGATCCATCCACCCCGTCGGTCACCAGGAACCGCACCGCATCGGAAGCATTGAAATGGTCTTCCTTGGGTGCCAGGGAAGTCATGGCCGCCGATACAGTCATCGTTCCCTCGGCCAGTAGATCCCTGGGGATGCGCACACTGGCGCAATAAAAGCCTGGACTTCGTGGACGCCCATGGCTCGCCGTACCGGAGTCTGTGGACCATAGCACCGCCGTCCCCCACTCGTTGCTCACCGTAACTGAGGGAAACAGGATTACGTCCTTCGAAAATACTTCGAATTCCATGTCGATGTCGAAAGGCTCGTCGACCGAAACGTTTGTTCGCGTCCTTCCCGATTGGTCGCGCACGCGGATGCGGATAAGTCGCGCAACGTCGTCCCCCGGCGCGTCTTCGGTGAAATCCCAAAAGCGTTCGCCCGCGCAGGTTGTGTCTCCCAGCAGATAGGTAGACATCACGTCGGCTACCGCGCCTTGGCTGACAAGTTTGCCATGGTCCAGCAGGATGGCCCGATTGCACAGCCGAGCTATGGCCACCGTGTTATGAGAAACGAAGACCACGCCTTGCCCATCGCGGCCCAGCTTCCTAAGCCGTTCCAGGCACTTTTTTTGGAACTCCGCATCGCCCACGGCTAGCACCTCGTCCACCAGCAAAATATCGGGCTGCAAGTGCGCGGCTACTGCGAAAGCCAGCCTCATGTACATCCCGCTGGAGTAAACCCGCACCGGCGATTCCAGAAACGCCCCCACTCCGGAAAACTCGACAATCTCGTCGAAGCATACGCGAATCTCGCGATCTTTCAGCCCCAGTATCGCCGCGCTCAAAAACACATTTTCCCGTCCAGTTAAGTCAGGATGAAATCCCACTCCCACCTCAAGCAGACTGCCCACGCGGCCTCGCAGCACCGCACGCCCAGCACTTGGCCGGATCACGCGCGACAAGATGTTCAACAGCGTCGATTTACCGGCGCCATTGCTGCCCAGGATGCCCAGTACTTCGCCTGCCGCTAACTCGAAACTCACGTCATCCAGAGCAAGAAAGGTATCCTTCTTCCCACTCCGAGTTACAAGCGGATATCGCTTGCTCAATCCCGCGACGGACATCAGGATCATACGAGCTCCGCCATTTCGTGCTGCAGCCGCAGGAAGACGGCGATTCCAGCCATGGCCGCCAATCCTCCGGTGCATGCTGAAGTTACCTCAAGGCTTAGTTCGAATGGCATTCCAAAAAGCGCCCTGCGAAACCCAAGCACGATCCCGGTCATCGGGTTCAGGCCGAGCAGCCAGCGCCACTTCTCCGGAACCAGCAGGGGAGAATAGAGAATCGGTGTGGCATACATCCATATCTGCAACAGAAATGGGAGAGCATGACGGGTGTCGCGGTAAAGCACATTCAGAGACGCGATTCCAATCGAAATAAGGAAGGCAAGCAGCGCAATGCAAACGAGCAACACCGGCAGCCACATCCAGCTCAGCCGGATCGGATAGCCGGCAGCCATCGCCCAGCCGCACAGAATCACACATCCACCCGCGAATTCGACGCATGCAGTTATCACGGAAGCTGCCGGTAAAATAGCGCGTGGAAAATAAATCTTGGTAAGAATATAGCCGTTGGAGACGAAGGCCCCGCTTGCTGAGTTCACCGCACTCGAAAGGAAACTCCAAGGCACGAGCCCTGACAACAGGAACAAGGCATAAGGCACAGCCGAACCTTTTGCGCCCATGAGAGCGCGCGAGAAGACAGCGCCAAGAATGATAGCCGGAAGCAACGGCTGCGCAACCGCCCAAACGATGCCCAAAGTTGTCTGGCGGTAACGGACCTTCAACTCTTTCACCACCAGGTGCCAGAGTAATCCGCGGTAGTCCCAATACTCTGCCAATTGGCTCGTCAGAGCAGGGCCTTTTGCGTCGATCACGGTCTCCACAGAAACCTCCCCCACGCGCGCAGCTTCGCGAATCTCAGGTGGTTCACGACCGCAGGCGCCATTGCGTTCGAGATAGGACGGCCGCTTGCCGGGTCCAGCTCTGGAATTGGCAGTTGCCAATCGCGTCGCAGTTCCATCAATCGTCCCAGCACATTCAGGGGTTCAAAACAAAATACGAACTCCTCTGCAAGTTTGGCAAGCCGACGCCAGTCGATGTCTAATAAAGACATCATAAGCACGTCCGCCTGCCACGGCACCGGATCCCAGGACGGCCTGTCAGTTAGACGGTGCAACAGATCGGCTTCAGGTGACAACGCCTGAAACTCATGTCCATTCCATACCACTGACCTTAGCCGTTCCATCAACGCATGCTCAAACTCAATCGCCTTTTCAGCCGAAGTCGCGGAAAGGCGCCAGTGAAGGTGAAGAGTTACCTCGTCTTTTGCCAATGCCAGATTCGAGGACCAGTCGAGCGTGTCGCTGTCAGGGCTTAAGCCCCCTAACTCCCACCCCTGGTTCGCAAGCGCTGAAACAGCCTTGAATACATGATAGCGAGGAATCAGAATGGTAATGTCCGGAATGGTGCGGATCGAACCCTCCTCGCGTGCCAGCAGCGACCACGCCAGCGGACCAGTAATCGCCACCGGTGTCACAGATGCCCCAAGCAGCGCGTGATGTAACTCGGCGGCTTTATGCAGCCGGACCTGGTTGCGGCTCCATGCCATTTTCACAATCCCCTGAATCCGCGCCGCGCAATCGTCTCCTTCAAGCCATCGAGGCAGACAGCAGGCCAGGGCCGGCAACGTTTGCTGGCACTCATACGAGAGCGCATCGCAATCCAGTTCCGCGCGCCAGCGCCGCCACGCCTCCGTTCTTGCCGGCTCCGGTAATATCAAGGTGCCGAGTGGAAAATTCGCCGCCACAGAAGTTACAATCCCTTCTTGCTATCCAGAACCATCTTGGCTGCTCGCAGCAGGTCCGCGGGATGTGCCTCGATCCGTGTGGAATTCGATAAGTGAACTCGCCGCAGGAAAAGCGCCTCCAAAATTACTTCGGATCGCAATCCCATGGAAAGAGCCATGCCATACCATGCGATGAACTCGCCCTCCTGCAAATAGGGAAACTCCCCCACCCGCATAAACGATTCCCGGCGCGCCAGCATCGTGCTGGGAATGATGAAAGGGCCTGGCCCGAGTTTATAACTTACGGCCTGGCGCTGTATTGCTGTCAATTCAGGGCTGAGGAAGTTTTCTCCGCAGGTGAAGACCATATCCAGATCCCGCCTGGCTTCGAGTTCCGCCAGTTGCCGCTCCAGTTTTCCCTGCGCCCACAAATCGTCTGCGTCCAGGAATCCAAGATACTCTCCCCGCGCCAGCCGAACGCCCGTGTTCCTCGCGTGAGCGGCTCCCTTGCGCGCCTCGCCGATCACATGCACCGGCGCGCCAAAGCTCTCCGCAAGCGCCCGGCTTCCGTCACTGGAACCGTTGTCGACGACGATCACCTCGATGTCAACCTGCCCTTGTCCCAGAACGCACTCGATCGCTTCGCACAGATAACTGGCGCCGTTGCGAACCGGAATCACTACGCTCACAAGTCCGTACATTCGTCAGTCCAAATCCATAACATCCGGGCCCCTGCCGAAGTATTCCGGCCACGACATTCGCCGCGGGGAATTCGGATCGTACTCGCCGCGATCGATTCGGTCGATCCTCTTCCGGTAAGCTCGCACTGTTCCGAAGTCGGCCCCCTGGAGCCCTCGAGTCATATTGCCCGGATGCCGCCGGTACAGCAGAATCAGCTTATCTATCAATTCCTTCGCGATATCCCGCTCCCAGCATCTCATAAAGAAGTCCAGATCTTCACAATAGCGCAACGATTCGTCGAACAGGCCCAGCCGCTCAAAAACACCGCGCCGCCACACCCCGGAGCCAATGTTGATATACCGGTACGGCCTGGTAAAAATGTTCATCGAACCGTCCGCGCGAACAGTAAAATTCTGAACGTAGCCCTGTGCAAAGCCGGCATCCGACCGGCCCAGCAATGCTTCTACCGAGGATTGGAACGCGTCCGGGCCCAGCAAGTCATCCGCATCGAGAAACATCAGCAGATCCGATTTCGATTCCCGTATTCCAAGATTGCGTGCTCCGGCCGGCCCGATCCCGGGCGTCTCAAGCACCCGGCACCCTCCCCTGCTCCGCGCCAGAGCGCCTGACCCATCCGTGGACCCATCGTCCACAACAATCAACTCCACCGGCGCATACTGCTGCGCTGAGACGGACCGAATTGTCTCCTCAAGATGTGCCGTCCCATTGCGGACAGGCATGATCACGGCAATGGACGGTAAGGTCATCGCAAGTAACTCTGAATTACTAACTCTGGCTCGGCGCGCACCGAGTCTGCGTGCCTTTCAATCAGGGTAACTCCTCAACGTCAGGGCTCTTTCCGAGATATTCCGGCCAGCTCACCCGCCGGGGAATCTTCGGATCGTATTCACCCCGGCGGATGCGCTCGATTCTCTTCCGGTAAATCCCCATTAACCCAAACTCAGCCCCTTTGAGTCCGTGGGTCATGTTGCCATCGTGCCGCCGGTAGTAAAGCGTGACGCAATCCACCAGCTCTCTCCGGATATCCCGCTCCCAGCATCGCATAAAGAAATCCTGGTCTTCCCCGAGCCACAGCAACTCATCGAACAACCCCACCTTCTCAATAACACTGCGCCGCCACAAGCCCGATCCGAGGTTGATAAACCGGTATGGCCTCGTGGATAGATGGATGGATCCATCCGGCCTTGTGGTGAAGTTCTGTATGCATCCCTGCGCGAATCCCGCATCCGGCGCGCTCACGAGCGCTTCCACCGAGCTTTGCAACGCGAAGGGACCCAGCAGGTCGTCCGCATCGAGAAACAGAAGCAGATCCGACTTCGAAGCCCTGATTCCTGCATTGCGCGCTCCCGCCGGCCCAATGTCAGGTGTCTCAAGCACCCGGCAGCTCCCGGTGCCTCGCGCAAATGCGCCCGAACCATCCGTGGAGCCATCGTCCACCACCACCATCTCCACCGCCGCGTATTTCTGCGCCAGGACGCACTCGATAGCATCGCGAAGGTAAGGCATTCCATTGCGGACCGGCGTGATGACGGCGATGGATGGCCACGGCATTGTGATCGGCCTCAGCGCAGTGCGCTCCGCACCACTTCCGGAATCTGCGCCAGATCGGATCCCAGGTGCAGGATGTATGCGGGAAGATTGGAAGCAAGGTAAGCCATGCGGTCCATGTCGGCCTGAACCGAGTTAGGTAACTGAGCCACCGTGCTCGGGACAATTGCGGTCATGGCCGTAGCCGGGCCGCACGGAGTTAGGTAAGAATCCCTTTCGGCGCTAACTCGCGGGACAAGCAAGGCCCGCAGCGCAAAGCCGGAACTCATCCGCTCGGGCGCAAGATCCGCAAGAAAGAAGGTAGCCTTGTCCAGGCTGTTTTCTACCAGCGATTGCGGATTCCAGATGCGCTGGCGCAACTCTGGAAAACGGTCTAAGTCCCGAGGCAGCAGCTTGGCCGTGTTATACAGGCTGTGAAGGTAGATCGGCGCGTTGCAATCAACCGCGCAATAGTCGTCGCCCGCGTAGTCCATGCCGGCATTCAGGCACAGCAGCGTTGTGGTAGATTTTCCCGAGCCTCCTCTTCCGGCCAGCAGTACTCCACGGCCATTTTCTCCCACCGCTCCTCCATGCACAAACTGCAACCCGAACCCCGAAAGCCAGCTATGCAGAATAGCGCGAAAAGGCGATCCCGCCTCCCAATAAGGAAGAGGCGAACTATCTCTCTTGAGAAAAAACGCTTTGCCGTTCGCTGCGTCCACCAGATTCAAGACATCGGGTCCCGGCATATAAAACGCAGGTACTGCCGGCGAATGGAACCCTCGCAATTCCCCTCGCGTTCCGCAGTTCGCCGTCCAATCGCGATAGAGAGTTTGCAGATACGACGCCAGCAGTGAGTTAGACGGCGCACCCGCCACCTCGCCGTCCCACACATGGATGGTGAAATCGCCATTCCCGTCGAACTCATGCCGCAGGTGAGCGAGCGCCAGGCTCAAGTGACAGCTGTGAATTCCATCCACGCAGCGGACGCGAAGCCGCCGCCCAGCCACTAGCAGTTTGGTTTCTGAAACTGGCGCCCGCAAGCTCGCTTCGTCAAAGTACTCTTCAAGAACCGCCGAAAGTTGCTGCCCTCTCGATACGGGCTCGGGCGGCGTCGGACGGCCGCCGGGATAAAGGCAAAGCTGATCTCGTAAGTCGTGCCGCATGTCCACCGAAAAAGGCTCGAACGTAACTCGCTGCGCCTTTTCCTCCGCATGCGTTGTAACTCCCGGTCCTTCCAGGCTTGCCGACTCGGCGGTTGCCACTCCGATGCCAATGAAGTTCTGTAACAGCACAATCACCGCAGCCACCAGTTCAGGCCTTCTGACCTCATAGCTCGATTCGAGCGCCGCCACAATCTCGCTCGCTGTCGGCTCTTTCTCCAGCATCTCCAAAACACGGGCCGCCGTCGAATTCAAAACGAAATAAACGCCGCGGATCAAGTGAACCGCAATGGCTCCATCCTTTGCCTGAGCTACAATATTCTCTTCCCGATTAAGGCGGAATTTCTTCTTCCGCGACAACAGCGAGCTGGCCGCTTCAGTGTCTCTGCTCTCCATCTCGGCCGCTGGAGCATCCCGATACATCTCAAGCTCCGGCGGATGAAAAGCCAACCCCTCACCCGGCTTGGCCAGCTTGAGCGACCTGCACCCTGCGCCTTCTTCAATTTCCTCGGCAATCACCAAGTCGGTTTGAACCAGGCGACCCAGGAACCGATCCGCCGCCTCGCGCAATTGCTCACTTGGAGCGCTATATTTTGTCTCCAGCGCCTGCGCAATCTCCGCCCCCGTCGGCGCTTCGTTCACCAGCAGTAGGATGTCCTCAGCGGAGCCTGAAAAGCTGAAATAGGCTCCTGTATTGAGGTTCAGGGCGATCGTTGCTTCCTCGAACTGTTCAAACAAACATCTCTCCGTTGCAAAGCGATAACGCAGCGGCGTTCCCGGCTCACGCTCGGCCGGCTTCTTCACTTGCGGCCAGCCTGCCTCCCCCGCCTCATGAATCGGATCCACCAGGAAGAGATTCTCCAGGTCGCGATGTGAGTGTACTGCAGGCGCAAGATACGGCAACCGCGGACCGGTAAGCTCAGTGGGCGCGTCGAGGCTGTGGCCCGTGGCATGCCTTTCTTCGACGATGAGGGCCTCGTCCTTCAACTGACTCAGGAACCCGATGAGGTCGGCCGCAATTGCTTGCGCGGGCGCATCGTATTTGTCCGAGAGCGCTTCCGCAAGTTCTCCCACAGTCGGGGTCCTGGCAAGCAGCAAAAAAGCGTCTCCGGCTGCGCCTGGAAGGCTATAGTAGCGTCCTGTTCCTAAATGGATCGCCACAACCTCGTCACCGAACCGCTCAAAAATTACGCTCGCGCCGCTGTGACCGAGCCGTACGTCAACATTCATCGATCATTTCCTGGGAAGAACGGGTATTAACGTACGAAGGATCATGAAACAATTCGGATTTCCTGGCTTTCTGCCCGGCCACGCAACCGGCCTCATCCTGAAACTCCGGCACTTGCGAATCCGGCGCCGCAACAGCTGTCTTAATTGTTTCATAACCGCCGCAAGCGATGGGCGCTTCCTCTCAATTCCCCTTGTATTTCGCAAGCGCGAGCGCACGCGCCAGTCTCAGGCCCCGCAGGCCCGGTATCGATCGAGCAAGCAGCGCCACTCTCTTGTACAGCGCTTGATGCTCCCCCAACTGCTTTTCCATAGCCTCCATGCTGCGCCGGTAGCCGGACCAATCCATTCCCAATCCCACAACGATCTGTCGCCAAGGACGCCAATGAACCAGGTACAGCACATCCCTTTCCAGCCGGCCGTTCCCCACTTGATAGTGAAAAAGCTCCATCAATCTCGCGGCGGACCGGCGCTCGGCTCCGCTCGCCGAAGCGCTCAATACTTCTGCGGCCCGCGCTGCCGCCGTTGTATCGTCGTACCCGCGCAGGAGGCCTGTTACCGCCAGCGCCGCAACCCGCGAGCCCGATCGGCCAGCCCGTTTCATTCCCTCTTCAAGCTCTCCCGCACTCTCCATGCATTCGCACCACAGGCGCGTATCCAAGAGATCCCGGCACATACTTTCAATCCCAAGGTCCTCCCGGATGGCATGATGAACGGTCAGCACAAATCCATCCTTGGCGTCCACCACGGGAATCACAGAGCCCATCAGGTCCCCCTTCACCGATCGCTCCAATAACTCCTCGACGTGCAGGCCTGACCCGGCTAACTGCCAGTGCAGATCTATCTCGCTTCCATCGTCACCGTAAAGAGCGATCGCTTGGTTGCCCGCAAAACGCGGGGCATTCTCCACGAACTTCAGGTACTGGTCGAGCGTCTCCGCGCCTTTCCGCGCCAGGCCGATCCCTTCCAGGCAAGCCAGAGCCTTCCCCAGATCCTTTCGTAAGATGAGCAGATCGCCATCTCCAATCGTGCGGTGCTTCGGACCGTCGTAAAGCACAGCCATCGCAGCCACACCTTTGAACGCCGCCACCGGAATCCCAGCCTGCTCCAGTGCCCGAATCGCGGCAATGGCTTTGGTCGCGCGCAGCGCGGAATTCCCGTGCGCCATGAGAAACTCCCGTCTCAGCGTCCATATGTCCTCGGTGGTTAGTTTTAATTCAAGCTTCCGCACCCGAGCAGATAACTGGGGCATAACTTTCCATCCCTCAGCCAGCACGAGCACCTCATGCCACGATCCGGCCGCTGAAATGTCCGCGGCGACAGCGGCAGCTCTCGAATCCCCCGCCAGCAGGAATTCTGCAATTTCAACTCTGGACCGCATTTTCTTCGAGTTATTCTTACTTCGAATATCGCCCATCCTGACAGCCTGATCCTTTAGATTGCGACGGCGGTTCCCGTCCAATGGAAAGCGGGCTTTTACTGCCGCGAAAGGGGATATTGCTTTCCGTCGGGCGGAGCTTCGGGCGCAGCCTGTGGCTCTCTGTGCACTGCGGCCACATAGTAATGGCGGCAGGCGCCGGCGATAAAAGATAGTCCATTGTAAAAGTGATAGAGCAGGTGAAACGGAATCGCCGCCAGCATGAAGGCGATCCCGCGCTTACCCGCCAAAAAGACGTAATACTGGCTGTTCAGCAACGCCAGCAGAAGTAAAACCACGAAGCACGCAAAGATCAGGCGGTGCGCGGGTAAGTAGAAAGCTGCTACGCAAACGGAACAGCAGATAAAGGCGATTCCCAGCCACCGATGCGTCTTCCTGAGCGTCCAATGCTTGTTATACCGGTGTCTTAGAGCAAGAAGCACCGGGACAGCCATCAGCGGCGGAATCAACCCGAACATCCTATACGAGTAGGCGACGATGGCGATAACCCCAATGGCGCAGGTCAGGATGGCGAGAGCCCTGCGCGGCCTGTGGTAACTTCCCGGTTCACCCCACCACGGCGCTAACATCATAAACAGGATCGCCAGCAAGGGAACCAGTAGATAAACGCCGCTTACCACGGCCAGCGCGGCGGATAAAGCCACCAGTACAAAGACCAAAGCTACGCTCACACGCTGGCTGATCTGTAGGTTCAGGTCGTTGGGCATCGTCCGGTCGCGCAAAATCAGCTCTGTCCAGGGAATGCCGCGATCCATGATATCCGTCTTGACCAGATTCCAGAAGGTCCATTGCTTTAGGTGAGTTACCTGGATCGACCGGTCAAGGACAATTTTCCGGCGGTCGCGAGTTAGCCGGTAACCAAGTTCTATATCTTCAATCGAGGGCCGCCCGTACTCCTCGCTGAAGCCGCTATGCTCGAAAAAGATCTCGCGGCGGATGGCCCCGCAGCCGCTCCAGAAAGTAGAGGAGTTCTCGGCCCCGGTTTGGTGAACATAGGCATGCATCAGGTTGCGATATTGTGAGAGAAAATCCTGCGCGGCTGGGTTAGTGTCATAAGACCCCATGATCGCGGCAAGTTCCATATCTTCATCGAAGTGCCGCCCGATTCTCTGGAGGGTGTCAGCATGGACGCAGACATCGGAATCCACAAAGAAGAGAACATCGCCGGTCGCCGTCCTGGCTCCAAGATTGCGCGCGAACGCGGGACCCATGCGCCGCTCTGTTCGCAAGCCCTTTACTCCGAACTCCGTGGCAATTCTGCCGGTAGCGTCTGTTGACGCATCATCCACCACAATGATTTCATAGGCCGCAACATGGCTCTCGCGCAGGGCTTCGAGACAGCGTCGAAGATGCCTTTCTGCGTGGCAGGCGGGTACAACCACCGAAATCGTAACATGCATAAAATGGACCCCAGAAGGCGCGAACTGCGAAACCCGGATCTTGCCGGTAAGACAAGCTTAATCTTCCTCGCCGAAATGCGCGCGGCACTGAGACAATCCGACGATAACCCCAGTCCCCGCAAAGCGCAATCATGAGATAAGACGGGAAGTAAACTGGAGATTCAGGGTCCAGCTTCGAAGTACTTGCCCATCGATTCGCGCATGTCGACGCGGATAGTCATCGGCCCCGGCGGCAGAGGAGTGGGCCTCCGATAAGCGAGCGAACCCGATGGCGACCATACCGGCAGCCATTTCGATTCCAGCATGGTGGCGCGAAGCACTTGGAGATCCGGACGTTCGGAATCCTGCTGGATAATGACCAGCGAAATCCACGACCGGTTCAGGAACGCACCCATCTCCGCGCTATTGTCAAAGAGTGGATCGAAATGGGACATCGACCAATCGGTAGCTGCCAATTCCTTCGAGGCTCGAAGAACGAAGTGCTTCGCAGCAGGGTCGAGTAATGCAAGGCTTGCAATAAAAGCGCCCTCATGCGTCGGGTCGCCCGCAATAAGATACACGGTGTTGTTACCGTCCGCGCCGGTGAGAGTCGTAGCCACGAATGACTCATAACTCACCCTAGGCTTTTGTTCGAGCGGCAGCGCCCGGATCAGGCTCACCGCGCCCATCAACGCGGCAAGTGTGACCACAGTAGCACGTGGCAGCCACCGGCATGCAGCCGAGGCCGCTCTGGCCGTAATGTGCAGGCCAAGCGCGGCCAGGACCATGGACGCGGGAACCGCACAGATGAAATAGCGGTTGTCCCATGGCACCAGTGCCAAGCTGCTCACCATCCACGTTCCGAGCAACATCCCCGTAACAATGCCCCAGCGAGGCTCCTTCCTATAGTGAGCCGTAATAGCGCCAAGGAGCATCAGTGGGAAAAGAACCGGCCCCAGGCACTGAAATGCATGAATTGGAAATGCCGCTGCCGCTGTCAGTACGGGCGCGAAGCTGAGCTGGCTGGTTCGGTTGTTCAAAAAGAACCACGGCACTGTCGGGATCAGAGCCAGTCCAGTACCAATCCACAGAGCACGGTGCCGGAGCAAATCCGTCCTCCCCGCCAAAAGCATGGCGATCCAGGGGACGGGCAACAATGCCGCTCCTCGGCCGTGAACAGACATGGCGGCAACGGTGAGCAGCCAGAAAGCAAACCACCGCCGGCGCCTGCCCTCAAGAGCGCTGGCGCCAACAATCATGGCGGCGCAACACAGTAGCGCAAGCAATGCATCGGGCATTACGGAAAAAAGTGACTCCTGCATAACTGGAAGCAGGAGAAAAGCGGCAGCGAAGATAAACGCAGTTATATCCCCATCGATGCTTCGCATAAGTTGCAACAGCAGCGCCGCAGCTCCGGCGGTAGTTACCACCATCAACGCCAGCAGAGCCATCTTCGTTCTGCCGAAAACAAACATCCATAGCGCCTGAATCAGGTAAAACAGCGGAGGCCAATGCCCGATCGCGATCTTTGGGAAATGCACATAGTAGGCTTCCGCAAACCTGCGCGGATTGAATGGCCAATTGGAAAATCCCGCTCCTGCCAGATGCTCGAAATAGTCGTGGACCAGCAATCCAGACACCACATGCGCTGGCTCGTCGGGATTGCCTGCCAGGTCGCACGAGTAAGCTCCGGAATGGCGCTGCACGAAGGCGCAAATCACCAGCAATAGAACTGAACTCGCCAGCGGGTAAAGCAGTCTCCCTTTCATCAAGCGAGCCTTTTCCATCGTTTCACTCAATCTGGGCAAACTCCCCCCGCTCTCATCGCGGTGAAACATCCTTGTGCGGGCAATGACTCCCCTGTTTTACCGTGTCACCGTCTGTCATTGCAAGGTATGCTCGGGTGGCTAAAGTTGGGCCAGGCTCCCAAATTATCGTGGTCCCCGCTGAGCTTCTGCTGATAATCTACCGTGAATAGTGCGGCAGATTTCGCCCGCCAGGTCTTATGGAGCTCTTTCAGAGCAGTCTCGAGCACTCCACCTCGGCGAGTTCGCTCGCTGGAGCGCGCGCGCGTTGGCTTTTCGACACGAAGGCTGGTCCACGCAACCGGTTTGTGCCGCGCTGGATCTTTCTCCGCGCCCTCGCGGCAATCTATTTCTCCGCATTCTTTTCGTTGCTGTTCCAGATCGAAGGCCTCAACGGACCACGAGGCATTCTTCCCGCCGAACGTTTCCTTGAGGCCGTTCGCGGCGACATGGGTTTGCTTCGATTCTGGTACGCGCCCACTCTCTTTTGGTTCTCCTCCGGATCGCACATGATGATGGCGGTCGTCTGGCTTGGGCTCGTCGCGTCGGTCGCCGCGTTTTGCAATCTGTGGCCCATGCTCAGCTTCTTTTTCTGCTTCGTCTGCTTCCTCTCCTTTGTCACCGCGGCGGAAGCGTTTTCAAGTTATCAGTCCGACAGCATGTTGCTTGAGGCTGGCTTCCTTGCGCTCTTCTTTGCGCCGCCCGGGCTCTTGCCCGGCTGGGGAATCGCAAGCCCTCCCTCGCGTGCCAGCCTTTTCCTCTTGCAATGGGAGTGGTTCCGCATCTACTTCGAATCCGGTCTGGTCAAACTGCTCAGCGGCGACCCGCAATGGCGCAATTTCACGGCCATGGACGAGTACTACCAAAACGGCCCGCTGCCCACCTGGATCGGCTGGTATGTCGAGCATCTGCCGCATTGGTTTCATGCCACCACGGTGGCCGGAACCTTGGCCATGGAATTGGCAGTTGTCTGGATGATGTTCCTGCCTCGGCGCGCGCGTCTCATCTGTTTCTGCATCGTCACGCCCTGGGAAGTCGGCGTCATTCTCACCGCCAATTACACATTCCTCAATTACCTGGTCCTGGTACTCGGCTTCCTGCTGCTCGACGACCGAAGTGTGCAATGGCTGCTGCCCACGCGCCTTCGCGGCCCATTCCCCACACCCCCGCGGCAGGACGATGCACCGCAAATCGAAGCCGCGCAGCCCACGCTTGAAGACTCCAACAAAGTCAGCGAATCCGTTCCGCCTCGCCGCGACCCGTCCGTCTTCTTCAACACAGGCCGCCTTTGCATAGCGGCGGTCATGCTCGCCTGGATCGCCTACGCAACAATGGCGGAGATGATTCGAATGCTTGCGCCCGGTCTGCCCCTTCCCACCGCTTCTATCGTGGCGCTCGAGCCCTTTCGCATCGCCAACCAGTACGGGCTCTTTGCCGTTATGACCCGCGGACGCTACGAGATTGAATTCCAAGGCTCGAACGACGGCCAGAACTGGACGCCCTATCTCTTCCGATACAAGCCCCAGGCGCTCGACAAAGCTCCCGGCATCTATGCTCCATACCAGCCGCGCTTCGAATGGAATCTTTGGTTCGCCTCTCTCGGCGACTGGCAGCAAAATGACCTTGTGCCTCTCACCGAAGAGCGCCTGCTCGAGAGCGATCCAGATGTGCTCTCCTTGTTCCAGGGCAACCCCTTCTGCCAGGCCCCGCCGCGTTACTTGCGGGCGGTCTTGTGGCAGTACTGGTTTACTTCCATGGAAGAGAAACAGCACACCGGCAACTGGTGGAAGCGCAATCTGCTCGGCCTTTATGCGCCGGTGTTGACGCGCCAGCCGGACGGCGCATTCGGCGCGGTTCAGTACCCTGAAGAGTTGGCGACCCATGACTAAAGATGCCCGCCGCGCTTGCGTCATCGGATCGGGACCGAACGGCCTCGCTGCGGCCATCACCGTTGCCCAGGCCGGCATGCAAGTGGTCGTCTACGAAGCGGAAGCCCAACCCGGCGGCGCGGCCCGAACCATGGAACTCACTCTCCCCGGCTTCCGCCACGACTTCGGCTCCGCGGTCCATCCCATGGCGATCAGTTCTCCATTCTTCGCTTCGCTCGCCCTCGAGCAGCACGGCCTGCAATGGATTCACGGCCCCGCCCCCTTGGCGCATCCGCTGGACGATGGTTCGGCGGTCATGCTGGAACGCGATCTTGGCGATGCAGAATCCGCGCTCGGCCGCGATGGCCAAGCCTGGCGAAAGCTCGTCCAGCCGCTCGTCGATCACTGGCCGCAATTTTCCTGTGACGCACTTGGCCCGATCGCACGCCTTCCGGATCATCCCTTCCTCATGGCACGTTTCGGCTATTACGCCTTCCAGCCCGGGCTCCGTCTTGCCACGCACCATTTTGCCGGCGAACGCGCGCGCGCCCTGTTCGCCGGCCTGTCCGCCCACTCCTTCTTATCCCTCGACGAGCCGCTCAGCTCCGCCGTAGGCCTGGTCATCGGAGCGGCCGCACACGCCGTCGGATGGCCCATTCCGCGCGGCGGTTCGCAGGCCATCACCGATGCCCTAGCCGCGCAACTGCTTTCACTCGGCGGAGAAATCCGCACCGGCACGCGCATCACTTCGCTCGATGAACTCGACGCACCAGGCGCGCTGATCCTCTGCGACATCACGCCACGCCAGTTGCTCTCCATCGCCGCCGATCGCCTCCATGCCAGCTACACAAAATCCTTTGCGCGTTTTCGCTATGGCCCCGGAGCCTTCAAAATCGACTACGCGCTTTCACACCCCATCCCCTGGCGCGCGCGCGATTGCAGCCGGGCCATCACCGTGCATCTGGGCGGAACAATGGAAGAAATCGCGCAGTCGGAATTCTCCGCAACCCACGACCGCGCAGCCGAGCGGCCCTTCGTCCTGGTAGCCCAGCCCTCTCTCTTCGACCCCGCTCGCGCGCCGCTCGGCCAGCATGTCGCCTGGGTCTACTGTCACCTACCCAACGGCTCAACCGTGGATATGACCACCCGCATCGAATCTCAACTCGAGCGGTTCGCCCCCGGCTTTCGCGACTGCGTCCTTGCCCGCCGCATCTGGCCGCCCGCCGCACTCGAAGCCATGGACGCCAACCTCGTCGGCGGCGACATCAACGGCGGCGAGTTATCTCGGCGGCAATTCTTTTTCCGCCCCACGCGCGGCAATTATTCCACCGGAACCCCCAACCTCTATCTCTGCTCATCCTCCACCCCCCCCGGCGGCGGTGTTCACGGAATGTGCGGCTACCATGCGGCCCGCGCGGCGCTGCGCCATTCGCCACGCTGAGAAACTCGGACATTCCCCAACCAGAAACATCGCCCTTGCAATTCGCATCATCAACGGTACGATCTCAGAAAATCGAACCGAACCTCAAACGCATGCCAGAACCCAACCCGACTTCCCCCAAACCTCTCGATCCCGACACACCCTTCGCCCAATGGCTCGAAGCCCGGCGCAAAGGCATCCTCATTCTCGCCCTCCTTGCCGCACTCTTCTGGACCATCTTCTATCTTCAATTCACAGTCGACGACGCCTTCATCAGCTTCCGCTACGGCAAAAACCTTGTCGCCCACCATGTCTGGAACTGGAACCCCACCGGCCCGCACGAGGAAGGCTACACCAGCGCCGTCTACACCGCGCTCTCCATCGTTCCCGCGCTCCTCCACATCTCTCCCTCGCTCTTTTTCAAATTCATCGGCCTCGTCTGCATCGCCCTCATGCTCTATCGCCTGCGCACCGCCGCCTCAAGCCAATTCGCATTCCTCCTGGGCGTGCTCATCATCGCCCTCGATCCATGGGTCTGGCTCCATGCCTACGCGGGCCTCGAAACCCCGCTTTACATGCTGCTTCTGCTGGAGATGGCCCTCTGCGTCCATTGCGCCGCCACCACCTCCGCAGGTCGGGTCTACGCGCTCTTCCTGCTGCTCCCGCTAACGCGCCCCGAGGGCATTGTCTTCGCGTGCGTGGGAGTCGCTCTCTTCTGGACCCGCCGTCGCCACGCCCGCCGCTACGCCTTGTTCGCCGTTGCTCTCATACTCGGCGCTGCCTACTTCATCGCCCGCTGGCGCTACTTCCACCATCCCCTGCCCAACCCCTATTACCTCAAGTTCGCCCACGTGGGCTGGGCCCGCACCTGCGCCATCCTTCTCGATAACCTCTCCCAGTCCAAGGGTTACTTTCTCGTCCTGTTCCTCATCGCCGCCTTCGCACGCAAGTCCTACACCCGCATCTTCGCCCTCTGCGGAGCATTCCTGCTCCTGCTGATGTACGCGCCCCACGATATGCAGATGAACTACGCCGACCGCTTCTACTTCCAGGTGGCCTTCCCCATTCTTCTCTTCTTTCTCATCGCGGAAGACCTCGTTCCCATGGC
>Ga0302326_10004743_pt1 | contig 31292 bp, 29 predicted proteins | sample Palsa_T0_3_FD_202264 | JGI IMG/M metagenome (GOLD analysis project Ga0302326, IMG submission 202264) | Peat permafrost microbial communities from Stordalen Mire near Abisko, Sweden - Palsa_T0_3 | ecosystem: Environmental > Terrestrial > Soil > Palsa > Peat permafrost | place: Sweden: Abisko...
CAACAAAGTTGGCTCCCAGCCTATTTCGGCGAAGTTAGGGATCGAGCGGGTCGGGTTCTTCACGCGCCGACGAGAATCGACATCGGATCGGGCAAGCCGGCTTGCAGCGACCACGCGCGGCCGATGAGTTCCTCGACGCTGGCACCGCCGCGGCGGGCCGCGAGCATCGCTTCGGGATCGAACGCTGGACCGACGGAGTCGTTCGCGTATTCCGGACCGAGCATGTAGTTGGTGGCATCGGCGGGGGTGGCGAAGTTGTCGATCTGCATCTCGACGAAATTGCCGTCGGGATCCTGGTAATAGAACGATGTCGTCACCCCGTGGGCGATGCACACCGCTGGGGTAATCTCCTGGTCGCGAAGTAGCACATAGCGGTCGAGCAGGGCATCGATGTTCTCAAAGGTGTAGGCCACGTGATGAACGCTTGCGGTGGTCGGATGTTTGCGCTTTAACTCGACCGGGGGGCTCATAAACGCCACCCGATGGTGCTCGTCGTCGTAAGTGATGAAACACAGGGCTTGGTCCTGGTAGACGACATGGGCGTCCAGTACGGTGCAGTACCAGTTGCGCATCTGCTCCGGTTGACTGGTCTGAAAGACGACGTGGGCAAATTTCGGACTCGCGGACATGGCTGCTCCTCACATCTGCCGGCGCCCTACACCTCGATACGCGACTGTGGCGTAGGACACAAGCTAACAGCGATATGTGATAACAGCAAGATGCCGCAGCCTGATCGTGCCAGAAGGACAGATATCCGACCTTGATTAGGCATTTACCTGACCGGAGGCACCCCGTCCAGTCGTCTAGACCCGCGACAAATCGATATATAGTTGCTATCGTTCGAACGGTAGCGCTGAGCTCGTGATCAGGAAGTGAGACAGCTGTTGACCTCTTCCAACGCCGATATACGGCCGATCTCGTCGCGCTCGGTCGTCGCCCAGGTCACTGAGGAGCTGCGGCGGGCGATCCTGTCCGGTGTGTTGGCTCCTGGTCAAGAGTTTTCGCTACGGGAGATCGCGACGATGCTGGACGTGAGCTTCATCCCGGTTCGCGAGGCGTTACGAAGTCTTGAGGGAGAAGGACTTGTCGTCATCCGACCAGGACGTAGCGCGCTCGTTGCTCCCCTCGATCTTGACGATCTGCACGCCATCTACCGACTGCGCCGTATTCTCGAGCCCGAGCTCGCCCGCCGGTCCTGCTTGTTGCTGACGGTTGATCAGCTCGATCGCCTGGAAGCGCAGGCAGTTGAGTTTGGCGATGAAAGCCTCGGCATGGACGGCATTTACAGCAGTCATCTCCAGTTTCACCTCGCGCTGCTGGAGCCGGCGGCTAGCAGTTGGGATACCAGAGTGCTCACCACGCTCTGGCGAGCGGGGGAACGATATGTGCGCATCGGGTTCGGCCTGCTCGACCTCGATCCACATGAGCATGAACGACGGGAACAAGCCCACGAGGATCTGATCGCTGCTTTTCGCAAGCGGGATCCCGATCTCGCCGCGCAAGCCATCTACGACCATCTCGCCCGCAACGAAGAGGCTGCGCGAAAGGCGCTGGATGCCTACCGCACCGATGCGACGAATGGGCCGGGGGATCGAAAGGCGCCCGTTAAGAACGGGAGTCGTGCCGTGCTGCCTAGCAGCTCGCGGACCTCGGCACGGTGAAACCGACCCCCAGCACCGACGGGCGCAGACGTACGCCGGTGCTGGTGATCGGTGGGGGCCCCGTCGGCCTGGGCACGGCCATCGAACTGGCTCAACATGGCACCGCCTGTATCGTCATCGAACCACGCGCTGACGTGTCCTGGCTGAGGCCGCGCGCAAAGACGACCTCGACCCGGACGATGGAGCACTTTCGCCGCTGGGGGATCGCGGACACCGTCCGGCGGCGTGCGCCAATACCCCAGTCCTGGTCTGATGAAGTCGTCTTCTGCACAACTCTTTTGGGTCGTGAAGTGACGCGCTTTGACCATTGCCTCGGGCTGGATCTCATCGACGACGACTTGGTGGCCGAAGGCGGCCAGCAGGCTCCGCAGCCGTTGATCGAGTCCATCATGCGCGACCGGGTATGCGAAGTCCCCGAGGCGGAATTGCTCGTGGGCCACCGGTTCGTCGGCCTGACCCAGGATGACAGCGGGGTCGTCGCCACCGTCGTCGACGAGTCCGGCAACCTCATCACGATTCTTTCCGAGTTCCTGATCGGATGCGACGGGTCCCGCAGCGCGGTGCGCGAGGCGATCGGAGCCAAATATGAAGGTAGCGCCGACGAGCGACCGAATTTCAACGTCGTCTTTCGTGCCGAGTCGCTGGCCGCCCGGATGCGTTTGGGCGATGCCGTGCATTACTGGGTGCTCAACCCCGGCCAACCGGGTCTGGTGGGTCGGCTGAATCTGGTCGACGAGTGGTGGTGCGTGATCATGGGGGTTGGCGCCGAAGAAGGCGCGGTCGATCCAGCGCGGTTGGTACACAATCTGATTGGCGACGAGACCGAACCGGTCGCGATCGAGGTGCTCGCCACCGATCCGTGGCGGGCGCGGATGCAGGTATCCGACACGTTCCGATCCGGTCGAGTCTTTCTGGCGGGCGACGCGGCGCACCAGAACCCACCGTGGGGAGGCCACGGATTCAACACGGGAATCGGTGATGCCGTCAACATCGGTTGGAAACTCGGCGCGGTGCTCAACGGGTGGGGCGCGAACGCGCTTTTGGACAGTTATGAGCTCGAGCGCAGGCCGGTCGCAATGGAGACGATATCGGTTGCCACCAGGAACATGTCCACCCTCGGCCCCGAGCTCGCCGACCCGCGCCTGATGGGCAGCGATGATGAATTCGCCAGCGCGCAACCAATAGTGGCCTCTGCTACGCAGCGCGCCAAGCGCGTGGAGTTTCACAGCCTGGACCTGGTGCTCGGAACCTGCTATGCCGATTCGCCAATAGTGGTCGGTGACAACGCCGTGACGGAATTTGGTACCGCGACTCACGAACCCGGCATATACGTTCCGAGCGCCGCGCCCGGAAACAGACTGCCGCACAAATGGCTTGCCGATCATCGCTCGCTCTACGACACGTTGGGCAGTGAGTACAGTCTGATCGGTCAGGTAAACCTCCCGGCTGGACGACAACTCGTCGAAACCGCTGCGAGCCTGCGGATTCCGATGACAGCCGTCGAACTGGACTGTCACTTGACCGAACAGCTGTTCGGGGCGCCGTTGGCGTTGGTCAGACCCGACCAACACGTCGCGTGGCGCGGCACAAGAACATCCGACCCGGAGGCGCTCATGCGAACGGTCTCCGGCCGAGTCTGAGTGGCGAAGCGCCACCCGCCGGCGCGTTAAGTCGGCAAGCGAAACACGAAAGTAGGTCAAGAGATGCAGTCAGCCGGGTGTCCTTGCTGTGCTTACCAACAGCCCTTGTCAGGTCCACGCCTGTTCACCCGGGCGACGCTGAACTGGGAATGGGCCACGGGCGCAAGCAAACGCAAGGTTGCGCTCGACTCCGGATCGACCCGCACGCTGCTTCTCGACGGCGGCACAATTGTCGATCCCCATGACGGCAGCACCGCCGTAAACGTCAGTGTCCGAATACGAAACGGCCGCATTGTCGAGGTATCGCCCAGCCAAGCTGCCCGCGAGGACCCGGCGACGGAACGCATCGATGCGACGGGAAGATTCATAGTGCCGGGCTACAACGACATGCATTCGCACGCGTTGAACCTCGCTGATCCGTCGGCGAGCCTGACGTTGATGCTCGCCGAGGGCGTCACCGGGTTTCGCCAGATGTCGGGTTCGCCGGCGCTGCTGAAGAAACGCCGCGACAACGCGTTGCCGATCGGGCCGGCGGCGCCGGCTCTGCTTGAGACACCCGGAACCGTTCTCACCCCGCTCAATTCCGGATCGAGTAAGGCTGTTGCCGCCGAGATCCGGCGTCAGCACGACCAGGGGGCCGACTTCGTGAAGATGGTCATGGCGGGCCCCGACGTGTTCATGGCGGCGGTGGAAGAAGCCGTTGCCGTCGGGATTCCGATCCTTGGTCACCTGCAAGAGGGCGTCGACATAGTCGCGGCTTCCCAGGCCGGCTTCCGGTCGGTCGAGCATCTCGGGCCAGGGTCACCGTTGTGGGCGGCGTGTTCCACCATCGACGAGGAGTTGCGCTCGGAGGGCTACGCGAGACCGGTGATCAAGGGGCCCCCCATCAAGATTCCCTTCCTCGAGCGCATCGTCACCTGGCGGATGCAGAGTCTGTTGGTCAATCCCGCCGCTTTCTCCGATCCCATCGACGTCGCCCGGATTCAGCGCGCGTTGGACAGCTACAGCGCGGACAAGGCCGCCGCGGTGGCGGCAGAACTCGCCAAACACGGCACGTGGCAGGTGCCGACGTTGGTTCGGTTGCGCAGTATGCAGTACGCCGGTGCACCGGAGTATGAACGCGACGAATCAATGGCCTATCTGCCGGCCAAGAATATTAAGAGATGGCGCACGGTGACGACGAAGTTCCTGGCGCTCCCCGCAGAGGCGCAAAAGACTTACCGAGATCTCTATCCGCGCCAGCTGAGTCTGGCAAAACTCTTCGCCGACAATGGGGTTCGGATGATGACCGGGACGGATGGCGGATCCATGATGGCGCCCGGCTTGACCCTGCGTCAGGAGTTTGCCGAATTGGCGAAGGCGGGGTTCTCACCGTTGAAGATCCTCCAGATGACGACCATCAACCCCGCGCAATATTTGGGGCGAGAGGACACCATGGGTACGGTCAAGCCCGGGCGCAACGCCGACCTGGTGGTACTGGATGCCAACCCCCTCGATGACGTCGAAAACCTGCATCGGATCAACGCCGTGGTCAGGGCAGGCACTTACTACTCCGCCGCGCAGCTGGCTGCACTCAAGATCCGGGTGAAGGCCAGTGCTTGACGTTACTCAGACGCTGTGAAAGATGTCGTTGAACTCGTGCGTGACGGTCACTTCGTTAGGACGCTGCGCATCGGCGCGGATCTTGGCGCGCTCGACGAGTACCTCGGGTGTGTCGGTGGCGAGCAGGGGCATGACCTCGTCGAGATAGTCCTTGAGCGGCATTGCCCGCGGGTCGGTGCGGTTTCTCTCCATCAAATTGCTCTCGACGTAGGGCGGTGATAGGTCCACCACCGTGACTGAGGAGTCGCGCAGTTGGTAGCGCAGCGACAAGGTGTATGACCGCAGCGCGGCCTTGCTGAGTGAGTAGAGCGCCGTCGTCGCCAATGGTGCATAACCCAACATCGAGGTGACATTGATGATGGTCGCGACTGGTTGCCTGCGCAGGTGAGCGATCAGTGCCGAGTTCAGCCGCAAGGGGCCGAGCAAGTTCGTCGCAATGGTGGAGGTAACCAGCTCTTCGTCGAGCGGCTGGCCGACATCATCGGCGAATTGGACGCCGGCGTTGTTGACGACCACATTCAGCGCCGGATACTTCGCGATCAACTCAGCGGCGACCTTGCGGATGCTCTCCGGCTCGGAGACGTCGAGATGCACCGCGTGCATACCCGGATTGGCGTCCGCCACCTCGTTGAGGGCCGACGCCCGGCGCCCGGCGATGATGACCTGGTTTCCGCGACGATGGAAATGCTCGGCCAGGCCTCGCCCGATACCACTGCTGCCGCCGGTGATCAGGATCGTGTTTCCGTCGAGCTTCATCTGTTTCCTTTCGGTGGATCGGCTAATCGCTTGGTGAACTGAATGGCGCTAGGCCTGCGCGACCCCGCTGAGCGCGTCTCGCTGTTCACTCACGAACTCTGCGAATGTCGTTGGGGCACGACCGAGCAACCATGTCAATACGTTGGCGTTCCCGACAAAGTCGTGGTGGCTGTAGTACGAGGAGATGGCGTGCATGACGTTCCTTTGATGCCGGTACTTCTCGGAGTCGAGGTCCTTGCCGAACCAAGCCTCCATGTAGTCGTCGACATTGACTTGGCGTACCTCGATTGTCCGTCCCAGCACACCGGCGATGATGTCGCCTAAATCGTGGGCGTTGTAGCGACCAGGGCTCACCAGTTCGTAGGTCGCCCCGTCATGCCTTGCGCTGTCGCGGAGCACCGCGCAAGCGACCTCGGTGACGTCCCCAAGATCGACCAGGGATTGATAACGGTCCAGCGCCCAGTTCATCTCGAAGATTCCCTCTGTGAACACACGCCGAAGCTTCAGGGGCAGCATGTAATTCGTCGGCTGCAGAATCGTGAATCCCAGCCCGGATGACACCAGATATTCTTCGATATCGCGTTTGATCTCGTGCTGCACCAGGTCGGTCACGATCGCGTGTAGCACCGAACTGAGTACGAAGTGTCGTACCCCCGCTGTCCGGGCAGCATCCACCAGCGAAAGTCCCATCTGGCGCTCGTTGGGATGCGCGGTGGGACCCACGTGGTAAATCTTGTCCACTCCACGCACAGCATCCGACGCCACCGCCGGGTCACAGATATCTCCGACTACCACCTCCGTGACGCCCAGCTGCTGCAGATGGTCCGCGGAGGCCTGCGTCGAAACACATGCTCTCACTGGCAATTCCGCAGCAATCAGCTTAGGAATCAATCGCTTGCCTTGGTTGCCGTTGGCGGCGGTCACGAGGATCACTGTGGGCTCCTGAAGTGTGGTTGCGTCGTGCATAACAATGGCGATGGCCGACACGCTAGGCGTTCACTTCGACCGCGACGTCGGTGACAGCGGGGGTTTGAGTGGGCGATACGCATTCGGGATCGAATCTCCGCTCAATTCACCAGATCCAGCGCGGCCCCCACGATGCTGTCGGTATCGACACCGTGGTAGCGGTACACCGCTTCCAGCGATCCGACCTGCCCGAATCGACTGACGCCCAAAGATTTCGACCGAACATGGTTGATGGTCGCCAAGAAGGCCAAGGCGTGGGGATGACCATCGAGCACAGTGACCATCGGGGCGGCGCGGCTGGCTGGGAAGACTTGATCAAGGATCCAGGACGGCGCATCGCCCAGACCCTGTCGCGCTTGGCCGGCCTCAAACAACAACCCAGGGCTGGTCACGCATATCACTTCCGCAGGAATCCCGATCTGGGCCAGACGATCTGCCGCCTCGAGCGCCTCGGTGACCAGCGCACCGACTGCAACAACGGCGACGGCGGGTTCCGAACAGGACCGCAGAGTGTAAGCCCCGGCCACGACGTGGCGGCGACGGCGTTCCCGCGCTGCGGTGTCCGTGGGAACCGCAGCCAGCTCCTGCTGGACGGGGCGAGTGGATAGCCGAAGATAAGACGATCCTCCGTCGGGCCGGCCGAGTCGCGAGATACAGCTGAGCAGCGTCCATTCAACCTCGATGGCGAAAGCCGGCTCATAGCTTATGCATCCGGGCTGCTCCAGGCCTATCGAGGGAGTCTTGATCGACTGATGTGCGCCGCCCTCGGCGGCCAGGGTCACTCCGGACGGGGTGCCCACCAGAATCGATTGGCCGCCAGCGTAAATTCCGTAAGACCACGGTTCCAGGGCTCTCTCGACGAACGGGTCGTAGAGCACGCCAATCGGATACAGCGGCTGACCCCACCGGCTCCACGTCGCGCCGAGTTCGCCAATGAGTCCCACCAGGTTGGTTTCGGCGATTCCCAGCTCCATGTGCTGGCCGGTTGGCTTTTCCCGCCAATGCATGATGGTCTCGCTGTCGTCATCGAACCAGTTGCGCCGTTCGTCAGGCGACCAGACCCCGACCTTGTTGAGCCAGCCCGCGAGATTGGTGGTAGAGCTGACATCTGGGCTGACGGTCACGACGCGCTTGGCCACCTCCGGTGCTTCGCGGGTGAGATCAAGCAGTGCCCGGCCAAGTGCCGCCTGGGTGGTCGACACAGCTGGTGGCGTGCGGCCCAGATCGATGGGCACGACGGGAGTAGGCGCGCTGGCTTGCTCGACCCGGACCAGGCGCTCGGCGGTGATATGACATAACTTGCCTGGCGCGGTGGAGATGTCGAATCGAGACCAAGGCCGACTCGGGTCCTTGGCCAGGGTGACCGAGAAATCAGCGAACTGTTCGTCCGTCAGCAGGGAGGAGTGGTTCTGCGGATGTCCTTGTGTGGGTAGCCCGTAACCCTTGATGGTGTAGGCGATGATGATCGTCGGGCGGGTGTCGTCAATCTGGGCATACGCCGAGCGCAGACTGTCCAAGTCGTGGCCACCGAGATTGCTGATCGCCCGAACCAGCGTGTGGTCATCCAGTCCGGCGATTAATTGACTGACCGCTCCGGCGTCGGCGCCGTCCCCGGGCAGGCGTGCCCGCAGACCTTCGGCATTGCACCGAAGCAGGCGCTGATACTCGGGGTTGGGCATCTCCAGGATCCGGCGCCGCAGCGCGTCTCCGCCCAGGCGGGCAAACAGCTCCTCGAGAAGTCTTCCGAACCGCACGGTGATTACCTGCCAACCCGCGGCCGAGAACATCGTTTCGAGCCGGCCGGCAGCGATATTGGGCACCACTCGGTCCAGCGACTGGCGGTTCATATCGACGATCCACACGATTTCGCCGAGCTCCTGCACCGATGGGTCCAGGATGGCTTCCCACACTGCGCCTTCGTCCAGCTCGGCGTCACCCAGCAGGGAGTACTGTCGCCCGGTGCCGGTGCTACCGAACGTGGTGTCAACGTAACGCCGGGCGATTGCCCCCCAGATGGGTGCAGTAGCACCAATACCCACCGACCCTGTCGAGTAATCCACCGGGTCGGGATCCTTCGACCGGCTGGGGTAGCTCTGCAGACCGCCGAATTCCCGCAGCGTGGTCAGGTAATTCTCATCGAGCGTGCCCAGCAGGTAGTTGATCGCATGCAGCACCGGTGATGCGTGGGGTTTCACCGAAACGCGGTCGCCTGCTTGAAGTTGTTCAAACCACAGCGACGTCATGATCGAGACCATCGACGCGCAGGAGGCCTGGTGGCCACCGACCTTTAGCCCAGTTAGGTTGGGCCGCACGCGGTTTGCGTGATGAATGATGGCGGTGGAGAGCCACAGCACCTGCTGGGCGACCTCCTCCAGCGCGTCGTGATGTCCGATAGGTGTCGGCGGGGACGCCGCAGGTTGGCGATTCACCACGTGGCGTCGTCTCGCGTCGTGGTCGTGACGATGCTGCCGATCCCCTCGATGGAGCTCACCAGGGTGTCGCCGACGACCAGGTAGCGAGGGGGAGTGCGAGCCATCCCCACTCCCGACGGCGTGCCGGTGAAGATCAGATCGCCGGGACGCAGGGTGACCACCGTGGACAGATACGACACCAAGGCCGCCACATTGAAAATCAGTTTGCTGGTGTTCGATTGCTGCACCAGTTCGCCATTGAGAGAGCAACTAATCGCCAACTTGTCGGGATCGTCGAATTCGTCGGGTGTGACCAGCACGGGTCCGATCGGACCGTATCCGAACTTGGATTTTGCGAGCCCGAACTGGGGGTTGGCGGGATCGGAGAACTGCAGCGCCCGGTCGCTGATGTCTTGGCCCACTGTCAGCCCGGCGACGTAGCTCCACGCGTCCTTTTTGCTGACGCGGCGGGCCGCTCGACCGATGACCACCACCAGCTCGACCTCCCAGTCGACGGTGTCGGCGTCGAGCGGCAGCGGCTGCTCGGGGGAAACAATGCACGATGCGAATTTCGGGAAGACTAGCGGCGCCTTGGGAAGCGCAAAGGCGGCCTCCTGGGCATGATCGGCGTAATTCACGCCGATACCGAACGCTTGTGAAGGCGCTGGCGCCGGCGCGCCCAGTCGCCCCTCGACCGGGGTGAGACCTTTGGGGTCGAAAGCCGATGCGTACCAGTCGATGAGGTCAGGCCAGCTTGCGTACGTTGCCTGCACATCGCCGCTTAAGCGGCCGCCGCTGGCCTCGGCGATATCGAAGTACTGGGCACCTACCGCGATGCAGGCGCGATCGTCGATGTTGGCGAACCTCATTAGCGGGCGGCCTCCGCGAACTGAGCTGTCGACTTCACTGTCAATTCCTTCATTGACCGCTAATTTCCGCCATGCTCGCTACGATATATTCATCGCCGGGCGAAGTCGATCCCGAGGTTTTAAGTTGGTCTAGTTCGTGACGTGGCTAATCTGAACCTGCAACGGGCCTGGCGATGTCAGTCACTCGTGCCCAGTGCCGCCAGCCACTCCAAGCAGGCAACTTCGTTCTCGACCAGATGCTCGGTGATGGCCCGCTTGAGTTCCAGGCCGGATCGTGACCGAGCGGCGTCGATGATGACTCGGTGCGCGACTTCGCGGCGTTTCCGCTCGTCGTCGTCGAGTTCGTAGCTCTCGAACAGCACGCGGGTGTAGCGATCGCTGGCATGCCAGAGTTGATCCAGAATGCGGAGGTCCCAAGATGTCAATGCGGGTCGAAGTAGCGCCAGATGGAACTCGCGGTGCACTTCCCATAGCGTATCGGTATCGCGATCGCCCCGGATGTGCTCAGCGAGTAGACGTTCGGCCTCTTGCAGGTCGTCGTCTGTCAACAGCGGGCATGCCCGGGCCGCAACGCTTGGCTCGATGTCCTGACGGAGGCGGTAAATGGCGCGCAGTTCGTCACGGTCCAGTGGGTTCACCATCGCGCTGCGACCCGGCCGCAATTCGACGAGACCTTGCGCTTCCAGCCGGCGCAGCGACTCGCGAACGGGTATGTGGCTGACTCCCAATTGGGCGCTGAGATCGGCGATCGAGAAACTCGATCCGGCCGCGAGTGTGCCGTTGAGAACACCCCGGCGGATTTCGGCGGTGACCCGGTCCACCGCGGACTCGGGTCCGGCAACCGAACGTAGCCGGCTCCTGGGGGCCAGCACCGTCGTCGGACTCTGTTCAAGGCTCATGAATAATATAGTCTAGCGGATTTGGCTCCCCGGGCATCGAGAAGAGGCGCTGACCAGCGCCAAAGGAGCAGTGTGCTTCGTCAGTGCGACGGGGGCGGGGTCGGGCGGTCGCCAGGCCACGGAATCCCAGCCCACTTGAAAGCGTCGACATGTAGTGCGTCGACCGCGCTCGGGCGATCGTCGCCCGGCAGTTCCTGGCTGATGGTGAAGCCCGCCTTGCCCATCGTCCACGCCACGAACCGATACGGAGCACGCAGGCCGGCCAGCTCCGCATCATCGATGGCGATGCGCGCCCCAGGAGCCAGCGGGCGAAGGTCGTCGCGCTCGTAGACGACCTCTATTGCCGAGACCCTCCACACGCCACCTGCCTTCATTACGCGGTAGAGGAGCCGGCAGTATGCGTTCAACGCGCAGGCCACACCATCGACGCTCGGATAGGTTTCGACGACCGCGGGCAGGATCACCACACCGCGGTCGGAGTGGATGCGGACGGTCGGAGGCCCAAGCCGATGACACGACGACACGCCGCGCTCGGTCATCGCCTTGGACTGCGCAACGAAATCGGCGCCCGAACCCTGAAACCAGCTGATCGTGACAGTGGACTCGTCGTGAAAGCAATCCGCCATTTCGGCCCACCAGCAACGGTCACGCGCTTCGCGCTCCCTAAGCACCACCTGAGTCGCCGCGAACTCGTCGCACATCATCTTCGCAGTATCGCAGGGCCCGCCCAAGGTGCCCACATATTCACCATGTTCAATATGCTGGATCTATTGACACACGACGGCGACCCGCCACAGACTACTGAGACCACGCTGATTGAGCATGGTGAATTAGGTAGGAGGGGTTCGCCACATGCCCGAGTGGGGGTGTTTTTTTGCGGTCGACGGCCTCGGGCACTGGGAGCGATCCGTGACCACCGAGGGGCAGGTGGTATCACGTCAAACTCCAGTCGCGGCTCGCACGGGTGTCCCAGGAAACTCGGCGTGACTGTGTCAGTGCCGGCGTGGAAGCCGGCTGCGGCCGTGGGTGGCCTTTTCGCGATGGGCCTCGATGTCTTGGTCCTGCTGCCACGACGACCGTTCGCCTGGCGCGAGTTCGTGCGCCAGGCCTGGTTCGTGGCGCGGGTGTCGCTGCTGCCGACGGTGATGCTGGCCATCCCGTATTCGGTGTTGGTCGTTTTCACGTTCAACATCCTGCTGCTGGAGTTTGGAGCGGCAGATTTCAGCGGTACGACCGCGGCCTTTGCCACGGTGACCCAGATCGGTCCGATTGTGACGGTGTTGGTAGTCGCCGGTGCGGGCGCGACCGCGATGTGCGCCGACCTCGGGGCAAGGACGATCCGGGAAGAAGTCGACGCCATGCGCGTTATGGGCATCAACCCGATTCAGGCGCTCGTCGTGCCGCGAGTGCTGGCCGCTACGTTGGTCGCAATACTGCTCTCGGCGGTCGTGATCGTGGTCGGGTTGGTGGGTGGCTTCTTCTTTTCGGTGCTCGTGCAGCACGTGACACCAGGGGCGTACGGAGCGGGGATGACCGTACTCACCCACGCGGCTGATGTGGTGGTGGCGGTGATCAAAGCCGCGTTGTTCGGGCTGGCGGCCGGGTTGATTGCTTGCTACAAGGGGATTTCGGTCGAGGGCGGCCCGGCCGGTGTCGGCAACGCGGTCAACGAAACCGTGGTCTACACCTTCGTGGCGCTGTTCGCGATCAATATCGTTGCCACCGCGGTCGGCGTGAAGGTGGTGGTGTGACTGTCGCGGGGGCGCGGCTGCCTCGCTCGTCGGCTGCGCTGAAACGGTGGGGTACCGGCTGGACCAGGGTCGGCCTCCAAACCCTGTTCTACGCCAAGACCCTGCGCTACATCGGTGATGTGTTCCGGTCGTACAGATCCGAGTTGGTTCGCCTGATTGCGCAAATGGGCCTGGGTACCGGGGCGCTTGCGGTGATCGGCGGGACGGTGGCAATTGTCGGGTTCTTGACCATGACGACTGGGGCACTGGTGTCGGTGGCCGGCTACAACCAATTGTCCGATATCGGCGTCGAGGCACTGACCGGGTTCGCATCGGCGTACTTCAACGTCCGGCTGGCCGCCCCGTTGACGGCGGGGGTAGCGCTGGCCGCCACGATCGGCGCCGGGGCGACCGCGCAATTGGGCGCGATGCGTATCAACGAGGAAATCGACGCCCTGGAAGTGATGGGTATCCGCACGATCGCCTACCTCGCATCGACCAGGGTGGTCGCCGGAGTCCTTGTCGTGGTACCGCTGTACTGCGTTGCGGCGATCTCCGCGTTCCTGTCGGCAAAGCTGTCCACGACTGTCATTTACGGTCAGTCCGCCGGCGTGTACGACCACTACTTCAGCACGTTCTTGTATCCCATGGATCTGGTCTGGTCATTCGTGTTGGCCGTCGCGATGGCCCTCGTCATCATGCTCGTCCATACCTATTACGGGTTCACCGCGGCCGGTGGCCCGGCCGGTGTCGGCGAGGCTGTGGGTCGCGCGGTGCGCACGTCTTTGGTGTCTTCGTCGGCGTTGATTGTGTTTCTGTCCCTTGCCATTTATGGCCAGACCGGCAATTTCCACCTATCCGGCTAGCCTCATGGACTTGACCACAGAGCGCCACCGAATCCACCCGGCGTGGTGGACCGCGGTTCTGGTGGTTGTCGTGGGCGGAGCGATGTGGCTCTGTTCGGCCACATTCGCGGGCACCTTGACGACGTATGTGCCCGTCACAGTCACATCCGAGCGCGCCGGGCTGGTGATGGAATCAGGCGCCAAGGTCAAGATGCGCGGTGTGCAGGTAGGTCGCGTCTCCGGTGTCGACGGCGGCCGTAACGTGGCCCGCCTGCACCTGGAGTTGTTTCCCGACCAGATTGGTTACATCCCCGCCAACGCGGGGGCGCAGATCCGTGCTAGCACCGCCTTCGGCGCCAAGTACGTCGATCTGACCTACCCCGAAGATCCGAGTCCTCAGCACATTTCCGCTGGCGCGGTGCTGGTATCCCGGAACGTCAGCACCGAGGTCAACACGGTCTTTCAGAGCCTTGTTGATGTTCTGCATCAGGTCGACCCGCCCAAATTGAATGCGGTGTTAACGGCTTTCGCTGACTCGGTACGCGGTCGGGGGCAACGGATCGGGGAGGCCACTACCGCCGCCAACGATGTGCTGGCGGCACTGAACCCTCGGATGGGAACCGTTCAGCACGACTGGCGGTCGCTGCAGGGCGCTGGCGACGCTTATAGCGTTGCGGCGCATAGCATTCTGAGCACATTCGACGCGGCCAGCGTGAGCAGCGCGACGGTCACTGCGCACTCCGCCGATCTGGATGCGGTGCTGCTAAACACGATTGGTCTCTCGCAATCCGGGATCGACTTGCTCGTCCCGAGCCGGGCCAATCTGGTCAAGGCGATCAACGTACTTAAGCCGACGACCGATTTGCTGTCGAAATACAATCCGGAATTTACGTGTCTGTTGATGGGTGCGAAATGGTCGCTGGATAACGGCGCCTATGACGCTGCCGGCGGCAATGGCCGAACGATCGTTATCGATGACGCATTTATGTTCGGCGCCGACCTGTATCGGTATCCCGACAACCTGCCGATCGTGGCCGCCAAGGGCGGTCCTGGCGGCAAACCCGGCTGCGGTTCGCTGCCCGATGTCTCCAAGAACTTTCCACTACGCCAATTGGTCACTAACACTGGCTGGGGCACTGGAGTGGACATCCGGACCAACCCCGGCATCGGACACCCCTGGTGGGTGAACTTTCTCCCGGAAACGCGTGGTGTGCCCCAACCCCCGAGCTTCCATGGAGTCGGGCCCCCGGCGATCGGACCGGTTCCTTACCTGGGCGCGCCCCCCTACGGGGCGCCGCTGTACGGCGCGGACGGCACACCGCTCTACCCGCCCCCGCCCTGGGCGCCACCGCCCGCGCCACCCTCAGTCTCGGCCGGGCCCTCGCCATGATTGTCAACAACTATCCAGAGCCGCAGCGCCTATGAGGGACAACACCATTGGCGCGTTGTGGCGCCTGACAATCTTCGTCGTGGTCTGCAGCATCGTGATGTTTGGTCTCTTTGCTGTATTCGGCCAGTTGCGGTTTCAGCCGGAACAGGCCTACAACGCCGAGTTCACTAACATCAGCGGGCTGAAAGCGGGCAACTTCGTACGTATCGCCGGTGTGGAAGTCGGCCAGGTCAAGCACATCTCGATACGGCGCGACAACATCGTGGTCGTGCGGTTCTCCATCGATGACGCGGTGGTGCTGACCGGGGGCAGCAAGGCGCTCATTCGCTACGACAATGTCATCGGCGATCGCTACATGGAGCTCCAAGACGGGCCCGGGGCCACGGCGCGCCTGACTGCGGGCCAAACCATCCCGGTGGACAGAACTGCGCCGGCGCTGGACCTTGATGCTTTGATCGGCGGCTTCCGGCCGCTGTTTCGGGCGCTGGACCCCTTGCAGGTCAACGCTTTAACCGGGCAGCTCATTGCGGCGTTTCAGGGTCAGGGCGCGGCGGTCAGCTCCTTTCTGGCGCAGACAGCCGCGGTGACCGACACCCTCGCCGACCGCGAGGCGGTGATCGGGCAGGTGATCGTCAACCTCAATAAGGTGTTGGGCTCACTCGGCAAGCAAAGCAGCCAGGTGGATAAGACGGTCGCATCGTTGGCCGAACTCACGCGGCGCCTGGCCGCCCACAAAAGCGACATCAGCAATGCCGTCGCGTACGGCGATGCCGCAGCGCGCACCGTGGCCGACCTACTGAAGCAGGCCCGGCCGCCGTTTGCGAACACCGTCGCCCAATCCGATCGCACCAACAGCATCGTGTTGGCCGACCACGACTACGTCGACGACCTGCTCAACACGCTGCCTGACGCGTATCAGGCGTTGTCCCGGCAAGGGATGTACGGCGACTTCTTCACCTTCTATCTGTGCGATGCGGTGCTGAAACTCAACGGCAAGGGTGGCCAACCGGTCTATGTGAAGCTCGCCGGCCAGAGCACGGGGCGGTGTACGCCCAGATGAAGCCGTTCTCCGAACGCAACCTCACCGTCATCGGCGTGATCGGGATGGTTGCCACCGCCGGGATTGTGCTGGCCGCACTGCAATACCAGAAGCTGCCGATCTTCACGGCGCACAAGCATGAGTATTCCGCTTACTTCGTCGAGTCCAGCGGGCTGGATTCCGGTGCGCGGGTACAGGTGTCGGGTTTTCAGGTCGGCGCGGTGAGCGCAGTGGAACTCGACGGCGACCGCGTGCTGGTCAAGTTTGACGTCAGCAAGGACGTGCACCTCGGTGATCGCACGGAGGCCGCAATCAAGGCGAAAAGCCTGCTCGGCGTGAAGGTACTGGAGATCACGCCGCGCGGCGACGGTGAACTCCGGGGCCCCATTCCGGTGGACCGCACCACTCCGGCCTACCAGTTGCCCGACGCTTTGGGCGATCTGGCCGAAACCATTCACGGACTCAACACCGATCAGGTGAACCAGTCACTGTCGACGCTCGCGCAGACATTTCAGGACACCCCACCGGATTTCAAGTTGGCTGTCGAAGGGGTGGCCCGGTTCTCGCAAATACTCAACGACCGCGACGCCGAGTTGCGCAATTTGCTTGCCAACACCAAAAAGGTCACCGGCGTGCTGGCCCAGCGCAGCGATCAGATTGTCGACCTGGTCGTCAATACCAACGCATTTCTGGCGCAACTGCGAACCCAGAGCGCGGCGTTGGATGATGTCTCCGGCGGCATCTCCGCGTTGTCCAAACAGCTATCCGGATTCGTCGCTGACAATCGTGCGCAGTTGCGACCAGCGCTGGACAAGCTGAACGGGGTCCTGACGATCGTCGACAACCGTAAGGAGCGCATCCAGAAGTCGATCAAACTGCTCAACTCATACGCAATCTCACTGGGTGAGTCGGTGTCGTCGGGCCCGTTCTTCCAGGCCTACGTTCCTAACCTGTTGCCCGGCCAATTCTTGCAACCGTTCGTCGATGCGGCGTTTTCCGATCTGGGTCTGGACCCGAATGTGCTGTTGCCGTCGCAGCGCACCGATCCGCAGACCGGCCAGCCGGGTACCCCCCCGTTGCCGGTGCCGTATCCGCGGACCGGGCAGGGTGGCCAGCCGAAGCTCAATCTGCCGGACGCGATCACCGGAGTGCCGGGTGATCCGCGCTACCCGCTCCGCCCGCCGTTGCCGGCGCCGCCGCCGGGCGGCCCACCCCCAGGCCCGCCGCTGCCCGGGCCGCCCGCCACACCCACACCCACACCGGTAAACGTGCCCGCACCGGGCGAGGTGCCTGAGGGGCGGGGCCGGTGACTCCGCGCAGGGCTAGGTCTGTGCTGGCGATCGGGCTGGTGCTCGTGCTGCTGGGCGGCGGCGCAGCGCTAGCGCAGTCCCAATCGAGGATCAACAAGATCTCTGTCGTCGCCTACTTCGACAACAGCAACGCGATCTACGCCGGGGACGATGTCGTCATCCTCGGCGTGAAGGTGGGGCGGATCGACACGATCGAGCCCCAGCCGCAGCGGGCTAAAGTCACCTTCTCCGTCAACGCCAAATACCGGGTGCCCGCGAACGTCAACGCGGTCATCGTGTCCCCTAAGTTGATTACATCGCGGGCCGTGCAGCTGACCCCTGCCTATACCGGCGGTCCGACGCTGGCGAACGGAGCGGTGATCCCGGAGAGTCGCACCGCGGTGCCGGTGGAGTTCGACGACTTCCGCAAGCAGCTGGAGAAACTCACCGAAAGCCTGCAGCCGACTCAACCCGGTGAAGTCAGCCCGCTGGGCGCCACCATCAATACCGCCGCCGATAATCTGCGCGGACAGGGCGCCAAGATCCGTGACACGGTCATCAAGTTGTCTCAGGCGGTATCGGCCCTCGGCGATCACAGCACGGACATCTTCGCCTCGGTCAAGAACCTATCGACTCTGGTTGCGGCCCTTCATGACAGCGCCGATCTGATGGCGCAACTCAACACCAATCTCGCCGCGGCGACGTCGCTGTTGGCCAACGATCCCGACGAGGTTGCGCACGCGGTGGAGGATTTCAATGCTGCCGTCAAGGACGTGACCGGATTCGTCGCTGACAACCGCGACGCTCTGGGCGCCACGTCGGACAGATTGACGTCGTTCTCAAAGGCGCTCGTTGACAGCCTCGACGACATCAAGCAGACCCTGCATGTGATGCCCAACGCGTTACAGAACTTTGTCAACATCTATGAGCCGGCCCACGGCTCGATCACCGGGATGCTCGGGGTGAACAACTTCGCCAATCCGATCACGTTCCTGTGCGGTGCAATTCAGGCCGCTTCACGGCTCAACAGCCAGCAAGCAGCAAAGCTTTGCGTGCAGTATTTGGCGCCGATCATGAAGAACCGCCAGTACAACGCCCTTCCGATAGGGGTCAATCCGTTCGTGAACGCTGCGGCTCGACCCAACGAGGTCACCTACAGCGAGGACTGGATGCGACCGGACTACCGCCCGGCGCCGCCGAGTGCGCCGCCACCCGACTCGCCCCCGGCGCCGGTGAGCGCCCCGTCGCCCGCGGCTGAAGCGCCGGTCGCGACAAATCCGGCCGCGGGTCTGTCGGGCATGATGATGCCCCCGCGCGGTGGCCAATGATGCGAAACATACTGCGCCGCAGTGGCACCGGCCTGGTACTTGCGGTAGCGCTGGCCGGCCTCACCGGATGTGAATGGCGTGGCGTGAACTCGTTACCGCTGCCGGGCACCGAAGGCAACGGGCCGGGGTCCTACCAGGTGCAGGCACAGCTACCGGATGTCACCAACATCGAACCCAACTCGCGAGTGCGGGTCGGGGATGTGACAGTCGGCGCGGTTACAAAAATCGAGCGGCAGGCCTGGCACGCGCTGATCACCATGCGGCTCAACGGCGATGTCGATCTTCCCGCCAATGCCAGCGTTAAGATCGGGCAAACCAGTCTGCTGGGAACCCTGCACGTCGAGTTGGCGCCGCCCACCGATCAGCCGCCGCACGGGCGTCTGCAGAACGGGTCGTTGATTCCACTGTCGCGGGCGGGCGCCTACCCCACCACGGAGCAGACTTTGTCGGTCGCGTCGATGGTGCTCAACGGCGCTGGCCTGGGCCAGATTCAGGACATCACCAAGGCGTTCAGCACGGCGTTCGCCGGGCGGGAAAACGACCTGCGCAACCTGATTAAGCGGCTCGACGAATTCATCGGCCACCTCAACGAACAAAAAGAAGGCCTGCTCGCGGCGACCCAGAGCATCAATGACCTCGCCGGTCAATTCGCCCAACAGACCCCGGTGCTGGATACCGCCTTGCGCACCATCCCCGATGCGCTGGCCGTGCTCACGGAGCAACGAGACAATCTCGTCACCGCGTTCGACAGACTCGGCAAGTTCAGCGCGCTTGCCGCCGACTCGGCCAACCAAACCAAGGAAGCTCTGGTTCAGGAGCTCAAAAACATTGGGCCCGTGTTTGATTCCCTCGCTAACGCCGGGCCGGCCCTGACCCGCTCGCTGAGCTTGCTGGCGACCTACCCCTTCCCGAAGGAGAACATCACCAAATTCGTCCGCGGCGACGCGGTGAACATCACCCTGGTCCTCGACTTGACGTTGAGCCGCCTCGACACGGCGTTCTTCACCGGGACCAGGTGGGAAGGCAACTTGACCGAGCTGGAGTTGCAGTGGGGCCGCACCATCGGTCAATTGCCCAGCCCCGTCACATCCGGGAACCCACTGGCGATCCCGTACCACACAGATCAGGGACGTTGACGTGCGGCTGGACCGGCGCATCAAGGTGCAGTTGGCGCTGTTCATGGTGATCGCGGTGACGGCCGGCGCCGTGATGATCTTCCGCTACATCGACGCGCCGGTATTGCTGTTCGGCATCGGCCGATACACCGTCACCCTTGAGTTGCACCAGGCCGCCGGACTGTATCCAAAGGCCAATGTCACTTATCGCGGCACACAGGTCGGTGAGGTCGAAAGCGTGGACCTGACCCGAACCGGGGCGCGGGCGGTGCTTTCCCTGCGGTCGGAGTTCAGCATTCCCTCGGATCTGCGCGCCGAGATCCACAGCCAATCGGCGATCGGCGAGCAATTTGTCGAGCTGTTGCCACGCACCGGCAGTGCGGCGCCGCTGAAGGATGGTGACGTCATCGCCGTCGGCGACACCTCGGCCCCACCGGATTTCGACTCGCTGCTCAACGCCACCAACCGCGGTCTGGCGGCCATCCCCCGGGGCAATTTGAAGACGGCCATCGACGAAAGCTACACCGCTGTCGGTGGTTTGGGCTCCGACCTGTCGCGGCTGGTGAAGGGAGCCACCCAAATTGCCGTGGACGCCGATACCAACCTCGACTCGCTGGTGACACTGATCGACAGATCGGCGCCGGTGCTGGACTCACAAGCAACGACCCGGGATGCCATCCAGGCGTGGGCGGCGCACCTGGCCACCATCACCGGCCAGCTGCGATCCCACGATGCTGCGGTTGCCGGGATTCTGCACAACGGCGCCGCCGCCGCAGACCAGGGCCGCCAACTGTTCGAGCGGCTGCAGCCCACTCTGCCGCTGCTGCTGGCCAACCTGGCCAGCATCGGCCAAGTTGCCCTCACCTACCAGCCCGCCCTTGAGCAACTGCTGGTGTTGCTTCCGCAGGCCGTCGCCGTCGAGCAGGGCACCCAGATGGGCAACCTGAACAGCAAACAGAGTTACCGAGGTTTGTACCTGGATTTCCACCTCAACTTGAACCTACCGCCGACGTGCGCCACCGGGTTTCTGCCTCCTCAGCAGCGGCGCGCGGTCTCCTTTGAGGACTACCCCGACCGGCCGCCCGGCGACCTATATTGCCGGGTGCCACAGGATTCGCCGTTCAACATTCGGGGTGCCCGCAACTACCCGTGTCTGACCGTTCCCGGCAAGCGCGCCCCGACGGTGAAGATGTGCGAGAGCAATGAGAATTATGCGCCCCTTAACGACGGCTACGCCTGGAAGGGCGACCCCAACGCCACCCTGTCGGGTCAAGACGTCCCGCAGCTGCCGCCGGGGGCAGCGCCGCCGCCGCGCGCGCCAGCCGCCGCGACGAACCCCCCACCGATCGCCCCAGCCGAGTACGACCCGTCAACCGGCAACTACGTCGGCCCCGACGGGCGCGTGTACAACCAGTCCAATTTGTCCCAAACCGCGCCGAAGCACCAGACCTGGCAGTCGATGTTGGTGCCGCCGAAGGGCAACTAGCCGAATCGCGGGAGAGCTTGACGGCGTTGGCGCGGTTGATCCTCGCGAAATCTTCGGCCTCGAACGCGGGGAGGCGGTGAGGTTGGACTCCAAGGCCCTGCGTCAGAGCTGTTGGGCCGCCGTTTGATGGACCATGCACTGATGGGCGAAGGCTAGCTGGGTGTAATGCATTGCGGCGCCGGCCCGGTGATGATCGATGCAGTGCCCGACGCCTGGCATGAATTCGGAGCGGACGGCCAGCGCCGGGTTGAACTTGGACAGGAACAGTTCCCGAGCGTCGGGCGACGTGTCCCATAGGGCGTCAAATTCACCGAGAGTGTGGTGAATTGGGACTGCGATCGCTGCGCCCACATCATTGAGGCGTTGAGCCGCCCATTGGGGAGCGGCCTTCAGCTCGACCATGGGCGCGGGGGCGAATGAGGACCGTGCGGCCGCGACGGCATCGTCGGTGACACTCGACGGCGGCCCGTACCAGAGTTGTTCGCGTTCCTCGACCGGAAGGTCGACCACCCCGGTGAGTGGAATAGCGGCGAGTTGTTCAGCCGCACCCCCGGCAGGGATACGCGCACCCATGCCGCTGACAGCGACTCCTATGAGCCACTTGGGCTGTCGTGCAGCGACTTCCAGCGCGACGATTCCGCCGATGGATTGCCCCACGAGAACTGCCGAGAGGCCGCGGCGATCGTCGAGCATCGTAGCGATTGCCGCCTCGAGTAGCTCCGCTTGTCGGGCGAAGGTGTTCTCGGCCTCGGGCAGCAGGTCACTTCGCGCGTAGCCGGGGCGGTCGATACGCAACACCGAAAAACCGTTACGGATCGCGATGTCAACGAACGATCCGGCCGCACCGCCTGCAACGCAGAAGTATTCGCCGGTGTATGTGCCGCCGTGGAGGGCGATCAGCACCGGGTTGGTCGCGCTGGACTTGGCAGGGCTGTGCAGAAATCCAGAGACGGTTCGCCCCTCGACCACCACGCTGAGTTGCTGCATGCTCATCCTCGCTGCGTCGAAGTTGGTTGTTGATCGCGGTCAACGATGCGGTGATAGGCGGCGCGCACCTCCGGAACCATCGCCTGACACGCCGCGAGATCCCGGTGGCCTTCGTCAAGAAGTTTGAGGAGGTTGCCGCCACGGCGATCGGCGGGCACGTGCTCGCCGCGCGCGGCGACGAGCGCATGGTAGTGGCGGTTGTTCTCCAAGAAGACGAACTGATAGGTCGCCGGTGCCCTAGTCGCCGCAGCTACCGCGGCGACTAGGGCGCGCAAACGGCGGCCCAGCCCGTCCACCTCGGCGTCATGAAGTCCAGTGATCAATTCAGCGTGACGCCTTGTCCGCAAGACGAACCAGCCCGGAACTTCCATGCCGGGTCCGATCTCGGCTGCCCACAAGTCATCTCGGAAGATCACCGACTCGTGGTCGCTGGACTCCATCCCGCATATGAGGCAGGACTCCGTCGAAGTGCTCATGCGGCGTCTCCTGGCTGTGCGATTGTCACCTAGATGAACGGGGTGATCTGGTCGTCGCGGCCAAGAAGGGCCTTGCCGTAGATTTCGTAGTTCGGCATCGGCAGCGTCACCGCATTTCGCGCAGCGACGGCTGAATCACGCCAGATTCGTTGCAGCGGGTTGGTTTCGGCAAATGAACCGGCACCGTATGCGGAGATGAGAATGTTGATGGCCTTGGTGACATTGTCCAGCACCCACGCGGCGTCGGCGCGGACCCGGGCGCGGGCGAGCGCATCGGGATACTCGCCGCGGCGGGCGGCCGAGTCGATGTCATCGGCAGCGCGGTAAGCGTGCAGATGCGCGGTGTCGATCATCATGGCCGCCTCGGCGAGTTGAAGCTGAAACCCCACCGAGTCAGATTGAGCGGTGTAATAGGTGTAGGAAATCGGCTTTGCGCAGGCTTGCTCTTTGACGAGCTGGAGGGCTTTGCGGCCGAGCCCTAACTGTGGGCCGACCAGCGCGAGCGCCTGGACCGGCACCAGCGCAGAACGATACAGCGGTGCGTCGGTGTGTTCGGTGCCGTAGACGCCGTGGATTGCCAGAGGCAACGACAGGATGCGATGCCTCGGGACGAAGACGTCGTCGGCGGTCAAGCAGTTTGAGCCGGCCGATCTCATTCCCGCCGCGAACCAGGTTTCGTCGAACTGAAGGTCGTAGCGCGGGATCAGGGCAAGTCCTTGGTCGACGATCTCGCCGTCGATATCTGCGATCGGGATGCCCAGGACCGCCCACTGGGCGTGCCAGGAGCCGGTGTTGTAGTGCCAGCGGCCGGTAACTCGGACACCTCCGTCGACCTGCACTGCTTCCGCGGTCGCAGCGAGCACGCCGGACACCTTCGCCGTTGGGGTGCTGGCCCAGACGTCGTCTTGGGCCTGTTCGGGAAACAGGCCTGTCAGCCACGCGCATGCGTTGCAGGACGCGACTATCCAGGCCGTGCCACCATCGGCTTCAGCGACAGCCGACGACACTTCGAGCATGGTGCGAACCGACGTTTCGTAGCCGCCGTACCGGCGCGGCTGCGCGATCTTGAAGGCGCCGGCGTCGGTGAGCGTCGTGATGGATTCCTCCGTGACGCGACCCGCGGCTTCGCCGTCTGCGGCGTTCTCTTCCAGCAGCGGCGTGATCGCGTGTACGCGTTCGAGGATTTGGGCCTGAGACGGTGTTGCCGCGCCGTATCGGCTCGGGCTTCTAAGAACATCAACGACGGTGGTCACGGTATGAACCTCCGCTCCGGTGGATGACTGTCCCGGTCTGGACCGACGCGCTCACAAGGTTTTGTCTTCATCCACGTCCTCGATATCTGCCGGGCGCAACGCGGTTATCACGGGCTGTCTCCTCTGATATTGCGTCCCCGACGCTGTGGCGTAGGACACATGGTAGAGACTATATGTGATAACAGCAAGGACAGGTTCAGCCGCTCTTAGCTCGGCAGACTGCGAGTGGTCAGTCGGGGTTTGAACTGCGGCTATCCGGCCGGAACGACCATCGAGATACGGCACGCGACGGGTATTGCAGGTGTTAACGATTATGGATAGTTAATATCAGTACTGCTGCGAGGCCGAACTTGTCGGTTGTCGTATGCGGTGGTCGAGAGGGCGGTAGATGTGACGACGTCCAACGCTGAGCTACGGCCGATTTCATCGCGCTCGGTGGCCGCTCAGGTTACCGAGGAACTGCGGCGGGAGATCCTGTCCGGGACGTTGGCGCCTGGACGGCAGTTCTCGCTGCGCGAGATCGCCGGGATGCTGAACGTGAGCTTCATCCCGGTTCGGGAGGCGCTGCGCAGCTTGGAAAGCGAAGGCCTGGTGGTCATCCGGCCGGGTCGTAGCACGATGGTTGCGCCGCTCGATCTCGACGATCTGAATGCCATCTACCGGTTGCGTCGGGAAGTAGAGCCTGAACTGGCGCGCCGCTCCTGCTTGCGGCTGACGGTGGATCAACTCGACCGCCTTGAGCGGGGGGTGGCTGAGTTCGGCGACGAAAGCCTAGGTATGGAAGCCATTTACGACAGCCATGTCCAGTTCCACCTCACGCTGCTGGCCCCAGCGGCCACGGATTGGGACATTCGCGTGCTCACCATGCTGTGGCGTGCCGCGGAACGATACGTGCGCATCGGATTCGGTCTGCTCGACGTCGACCCGCACGAGCACGAACGCCGCGAGCAAGCCCACGCGGATCTCATCGCCGCGTTCCGCAAACGCGATCCTGACTTGGCCTCCCAGGCGATCTACGACCACCTCGCCCGAAACGAACAAACCGCCCGAACGGCGCTGGATGCCTATCGCGACGACGTGGACCGAAGCGACTCGCCGCACAGCAGTGCACGACGAATGCGGTGAGCCCCCAATCTTCGGGTCGCGGCGGCTCGGCCGCCCTTGGGGTGCGGCTATTGGCTAACGTGCGCCGAGCGTGCGTCGCTCAGCGACGATAAATCGGCCGCCGATGTGTTGTGTTCTTTGATGATTTGCAACGCCTGTGAATCGTGATCGGCGATAGCGTCGACAAGATCCGCGTGAAGCTGATATCTGCTCTCCATGTAATCGGGCAATGGCTGCTCATCGACGGGCTGCACGGCCAACAGGTGAGAGTCGATGATTTCCAAGAGATTTAGGTATAAGGATCGCAGAATCGCACTGGGGCTGATTTCCGCGATCCGGGCATGCAGATCCCAGTTCGTCTGTATGAACGTTGTGCTGTCGGCGGCAGTAGCAGCGACCTTCATCTGATCCAGTTTCGCGCGTAGCGCGGCAACGTCATGGGCCGACGCGTGCTCAATGGCGTCTTCGATCAACAGCGGATCCAGTGCGTTGCGCAGCCGCACCGCCTCCGCCACCGACGCTGCATCGTCGCCAAGGGACAGCATCGAGTTACCGAGGCGCACCATCGGCGATTGCCGGCTTGCGAACAAGCCGCCGCCAGGGCCGGATCGCACCGTGATCAGGCCGCGCGCCTGAACTATCCGCAGTGCCTCGTTAAATGTGCCGACCGAAACGCCGCATGAGGTACGAAGGTCATCCTTGGTGCCCAATCGCTTCCCGGGCGCCAGTGACGCGGCCAGCGTGGCCAACTGGTCGGCGGCCTGTTCGGGCCGCGTCAGGTGTCGACGGGCGAGGCTCGGCTCCCAGTCGGCTCTGCGTAAGGCCGGGGGATCGGTTGTCATCACGTTCATCTTCCGTCATCAGTCGCGCTGGCACCATGGCATCTCCCCAATTAATCATTATTAATTAAGTTGAATCTATGGACAGCGGTGGACACCCTGCTTTCGGGCCGTGACCGTGGCGTTCACCGCCGGCCGCCGTCGATGGGCACGTCGGCGCCAGTGATGAAGGACGCTCGGGGGGAGGCCAGGAAGCCGATCAGGTCGGCGACCTCTTGCGCGTCGCCAGCCCGACCGAGCACGGTCGTCGCTCCGAGGGCATCGAACAGTTCCCGTTCGGCTGCATTGGTGTAGACCGGCCCCGGCGATATGGAGTTGACGCGGACGCCGGCTGGCCCGTACTCGGCAGACCAGGAGCGGGCCAGCGAGGCCAAGGCGGCCTTGGTAGCACCGTAGGCAGCGGTTGTGGGTTGACCGACGGCGCCGGCCCGGCTGGCGACATTGATGATGACGCCGTGCCCGCGGGTCACCATCTTCGGCGCTATCACCGACACCAGCAGGTAGGGGGCCTGCACGTTCGCGGCGAACAACTGAGCTAGGGCGTCGGCGGCCAGCTTCTCCGTCGGGCCGAACCAGGCGAATCCGGCGTTGTTGACCAGGATGTCGACGTCACCGACCTCCGCGGCCAGCCGTAGCGCTTCTGCGGGTTGACTGAGGTCGGCGCCCACGAATCGGGCTGAGCCTCCGGCACTTTCGATCTCTTTGACCACTTCGCCGCCGCGTTCGACGTCGCGGCCGTGGACGATCACGGTCGCCCCCTGCGCGGCCAGTTGTAGCGCGGCCGCCTGACCGATCCCCGACGTCGCACCGGTGACCAGCGCAACTTTGCCTTCCAGATTCCGGTCGACAGTGGGGCTTGTCATGGTCACTCCTCAATACTTGTACTGATCTGTCTAATCATCTCGGGCCAACGTAACCCCGCCGCCGACTATTCCGACCTCGCCGGCACAACCCGAACGTCTTCCCGCGTGCTCCGCGGCTCGCTGACAGTTCGGTCACGTCGCTCAATCACCTTGGACTGCAGTCTGTTAGACCTGGGCAAAGCCACCGTCGACGCTCAGCTCGGTGCCGGCCACGAAGCTGCTGTCATCAGAGGCCAAGAACAATGCGGCTGCGGCGATCTCTTCCGGGCGGCCCATCCGTTTCAGTGGTATCGCCGCGGCGAACGTCGCCCGGATTTGGTCGGCTTCCTCCGGCGAGCTCGCCTGGCCGTCCATGATGGGGGTGTCGATCGGGCCCGGGCTCAATGTGTTGAACCGGATACCCCGGTCGTTGAACTCCCGGGTCCACGTCCGCACATAGGAACGCAGCGCGGCCTTGGTGGCGCTGTAGGTGCTGTAACCAGGGATGCCGCGGTAACCTGCGACCGAGCCGACCAGAACGACGGAGCCGCCGTCACGCATCAATGGCAATGCCTTCTGCACCGTGAATAGGGCTGCGCGAGCGTTAAGGTCGAAGGTGAGGTCGAAGTTCTCTTCGGTGACCTTGCCCAACTCCTCAGGCTCCACCCGCCCCGAGTTCACCAGCAGGATGTCCAGCGCACCCTTCTCTTCGAGGACTGTCGCGAACAGTCGGTCCAGGTCTGCACTTTTGGTGCTGTCGACGGCGACCGTGGTCACGCCGTCGCCGATCAGCGCCTTGGCCTTGTCCAACTCGCTTTGGCGACGCCCGGTGATGAAGACATAGGCGCCTTCTTCAACGAATCTCTTTGCGCTCGCCAGTCCGATACCGCTGCTGCCGCCGGTGATCACGGCGACCTTGCCATCAAGTCGTGCCATCAACTCGTCCTCATTTCAGTGGTTGTGTGCTGGGGATGGGTCATGACCGTGCGGGGAAGGCGGTACCGCACATGGGTAGTCCGCTAACAGACTCATCTCGGGTTGCCTCATCTTGGATGACATCCCAGTGCTCAGCGAGAAGACCGTCCTCGATCCGGACGATGTCGGCCACTATCCAATCGGCGGGCTGGCCGACGTTGCTGAACCGCCCGTGCAACATCACATGGTCACCGCTCGCGACGACCAGCCCGTTCTCGTAACGCATGTCTGGCGGCGCGGCCTTCACGAGCTCGAACAAGCCGTCACGGCCCGGCGCGATGTGCGCGCTGTGCTGGATATAGTCCGGCGACCAAAACCTCTGTGCGGCCGCGTAATCACGCCGGTTGAACAATGTGTCAAACGCTTCCAGGACAAACCCCCGGTTCCGATCCTCTGCTGCTGTCGCCATGATCTGCCTCCTTCAAGTCGTTGAACAGATCGGTTCAAAAAATAATTCCAACTCCTCGTGAGAGTCACCGTGTGACGCTCGGCGGAGTGCAGAAAGCCCAGGAAAAGGGGCTCGGCGGCAATCCATGTCAGCACCTTTAGACAGCTCTGTCTGATAAGCTGATGCGATGGCGACCAAGACAGCAGAACGGCCGTCGGCGCGCGAGCGACTGCTCGCGGCGGCCGACGAACTGTTCTACCGCGACGGCGTGCATTCCACCGGGATCGACGCCGTCATCGAGAAGGCGGGAGTCGCAAAAGGCTCCCTGTACTACATTTTCGGCGGGAAGGACGAGCTGGTCGCCGCGTATCTCCGTGGGCGCCACGAACGATTCCGCCAACGGGTCGAGGAGGCCCAGGCCGGTATCGACGATCCGGCCGACAAGATCCTGGCACTCTTCGATGCGCTCGCTGACTACGTATCGCTGCCGGAGTACCGGGGCTGTCCCTTCGACAGCGCGGCCGCCGAAGCGCCTACTGGGCAGTGCCAGGTGTTGGCCATCAAGGAGTACCGCGACTGGTTGCATCAGTCCGTACTCCAACTCGCCGCAAACACCGGAGTGCCCGACTCCCAGGCGCTGGCCGAGGCGCTCATCGTGCTGTACAACGGGGCGCTGGCGACCGCGAACACGGGACCGCCATCGCGCGCCGCCGCGATGACAGCTAAACGCCTTGCGCGGCTGACCCTGGCAGCGGCGAAAGCCTCTAGCTCAGGCTGATCCGGCGTCAACGTGATCGACGACTGGGTTAGATCCGCCACGGTGCTCGATCTTGGTGACGAAGGGCGACGTCATCGCCCGCACGAGTGCGCCGTAGCCGACACCGAAGTTGATCTCGTCGCCGGTCGCGACAGGGTGATCGCCGAGGTCGACGATCAAGTGGTCGCTGCTCATCCCGAGGATCGTGATGCCCTCGGGTGGCTGCAGACCGTCCGGGTCCACGTCCTGGCGACCGAGGGCGAGGATTGCTTGGTGCACGGTCCTGCTGCCGGTGCGGGCCGGCGCCACGCCGAAGGCCGCCTGAGCGCGATCTCCCCAGGGTTGAGCCGGTTTCATGGCGACCTCGATGACCTCGGCGCTCAGGGTGAAGGCGTCTGTGTGCAGGCCGGGGATCGGTGTCCGGTGCAGCGGATCGACGCCGAGAAGGATGGCTTCGCCGAGTCGGAGATCGTCGATCCGTCCGACGTCGTGGGTGTGCAGAGCCCAGCTCAGGTTCGCCGAGTTGCCGCCCGAGACGACGTCGAGCGAGATCCCGTGCAGTGCCTCGATATCGTTCGCGAGCCCGGTGAGGATGCCCATGTTCCGGTCGTCGGGCACGACCCCGTTCTGACAGGCGAGGTTGGCGCCGAGTCCGACGAGCCGCAGGGAGGAGTGACCCAGGACCGCCCGCACGGCATCGGGGACGTCGTCGAGCGCAATGCCCTCGCGTAGGTCACCCAACTCGACCATGAGCACGACGGCGTGTACCCGCTTTTGCCGGGATGCGGCCTGGTCGAGCGCCGCCAGCACGACGGCCTCGGTGTTCAGACTGACGTCGGCGACGTCAACGACCCATGCCACGTCGCTGAGCATGGGTGAGCGGATCAACGTGCGTGAGGGTGGCGGGTCGAGCCCGGCCAACCGAAGGAGGTTCGGCACCCGGGAATCGCCCAGGCCGCTGGCGCCGCCGCGCAGCATGGCCGCGCCGACTCCCGGCGAGCCCAACACGGCCTTGGTGATCCCAGTGACCCGGATGCCCGATGCGGCAAGCCGGTCAACCAAGATCCGCGTGTTCTGCTCGATCTTGTCGAGATCGGTCTCGATCCGAAGCGTCACACCGGCGTGGTCGTGCCGGCCAGCACCGCGAGCGCGGGGAAGGCCGTCAGCACCATGTCGACCAGATCCGACGCGGGGCGCGTCAGAGGGTCGGTGACGGGGAGGCCGAGCTCCGAATGATGCTCGGCGATCGCGTCGGTCAGCTCGCCTTCGGTCATCTCCTCGTGGTTGATCGTGACCCCGATGACGCGGGTGTCGACGAACGCCTCGATCAGTGCGATCTCGCTGGCCGCGGTCGGCATCGGCATCATCGGGAAGTCGCCGAGCATCTTGCGCTTCGGCGCGTGCTGCACGATCACGCCGGCCGGGCGGCTGCCCCGCAGGATGTGAGCCGACGTGATGTACGCGGGGTGGCTGAGCGCGCCCTGGCCCTCGACCACGATCACGTCGGGGTCCTCACCTTCGAACGCGGCGACGACCTGGTGCTCGACCTCGCCCGAGCAGAACTGGGGGACCAGCGCATCCAAGGCCACACCGTACTTACCGCCCTGGATCAAGGTGGTCTGGCCGGTGCCGACCATGACCGCCTTGATGCCGCGCGCGTTCAACGCCTGGACCAGCAAGGTGGCGGTGGTGCGCTTCCCGATCGCCCCGTCCGTACCCAGGATCGCGATCCTGGGGCATGTGACGTCGAAGATCCGGCCGGAGAACAGGTGCAGGTCGCGCTTGTCCTTCGGTCGGCGTACGTCGGTGATGGTGACGCCGGCGATCACGGCTGCCGCCACAAACTCGGCGTCGTCGTTGAGGAACTCGTGCAGTCCGTTGATGATGTGCATCCCGCGGGCGATGCCGTCGAGCAGCACGACCCGCTGCTCGTTCGACAGCAGGCCGTCGGCAGGCGCCAGCCCACAGATCAGGTAGTCAGGTACGTGACCGGCGTGCGAGATGGATTCGGCGAGCGATGCCAGCACCGGGATGCCGTTCGCGGTGCCGTCGAGGAGTTTCCCGGCATCGGCTCCGGCCCGGAGGCTGTCGATGACACTGAGGATCTCGTACTTCTCCGAGTGCCGGACCAGGCCGTTGGCGGTCTTACCGTCCTGCTCGCCGAACTGGCCCTCGCAGTAGACGATCGCGGTGGAACCAACAGGCAGCGCGAAGGGGGCTGCCGGAAGGACCGACTCGCTGTTGTTGGACGCGTCGAGAGAAGGGGTACCGCTGGCGAGCGAAGACATAAGATCCTCTGAAAAGTCTCAGAGAAGGCGACGGGATCGTGGCGGGGCGGTGAGCCCAACGTTCAGCAAGTGATCTGCCCTGAGGGCCGGCAAGATTACCGGCGTGTTAACTGTACCCGATCGGCTCTGACTGTCCTGCTTCCGCCGACCCAGCGCGCCCACGACCACGCCTTTCGGCCGGGCAGGGTGTAGCGTGAGGGTGTTGGTACTCCCAGCCCATCCGGAATGGCTCAGCTTCTGACGCTGATCTGCCCGAGCATCCGCTCACGCCGGACACATCGATTTACCGTTCAGTCGGGATAAATTTGAATGCTCCATCGTTGTTTCAGCCATTGATTGCTCCCTTTGGGATGCAAC
>Ga0302326_10004745_pt1 | contig 31283 bp, 21 predicted proteins | sample Palsa_T0_3_FD_202264 | JGI IMG/M metagenome (GOLD analysis project Ga0302326, IMG submission 202264) | Peat permafrost microbial communities from Stordalen Mire near Abisko, Sweden - Palsa_T0_3 | ecosystem: Environmental > Terrestrial > Soil > Palsa > Peat permafrost | place: Sweden: Abisko...
GACGACCTGTTCAACGACAATCCAACCGCCACCGTATTGGGCCAACTTGCGGGGCCGAATATTCTGCCGAATAATCTGACCGGCTTCGATTGGGGCCTGCCTTTTTTCTATGGGCGCAATGTGTATACGGCCATCTACGGCCAAAGCACGCCGGGCGGGACCGGGCCGTACTGGGCTTACTAGAGTCCGGTTCGGGAATTGTTTCTGCCGGGTTTGTCGAAGACTTCCTCACCCCGTGGTCGATTAATCGGGCTTGGTAACCGAAGAATTCTTCCGCGAAACTCCGGTGTGCGGCCTCCGCCTCTTCGAGCGCCGCGCCTAAAACGACAACGACATGTTTGGCACTGGGCGGACCGATGACAGCGCCATATTGCCGCGGTACCAGGGGAAAATAACTTATGCTAGGAGCAGCGGATGTTTAGGACGGTGGCGTCCGGCATGATCGTGTGAGTGTGATCGTTTCCAGGTGATTGACGATGAGCCGTACGGCGTGCGTGATCGGCGCAGGTCCGAATGGGCTGGCAGCAGCCATCGTTCTGGCTCGAGCTGGATTCCAGGTGGACGTCTTCGAAGCGCAGTCGACGCCGGGCGGAGCTGCGCGCACCCTCGAATTAACCTTACCGGGCTTTCTTCATGATTTCGGTTCAGCCGTCTATCCGCTCGGCGCCGGGTCGCCATTTTTCTCGTCGCTGCCGCTGATCGATCACGGGTTGGAGTGGATTCACTCGCCCGCCGCCTTGGCGCATCCTCTTGATGACGGCACGGCGGTGATGTTGGAACGTGACCTCGGTGAAACCGGAGATGCCCTTGGGATCGACGGACCGGCATGGGACAAGCTCATGCGCCCGTTCGCCGAGAGGTGGACTGAATTTGCTCCGGAAGTATTGCGTCCGGTTCCGTTCATCCCTCGACATCCGTGGTTGATGGCGCGTTTCGGAATCGTCGCGTTTCGTTCGGCCCGATCCGTTGCCAGCCGGTTTCGCAACCAACGAACCCGTGCCCTGTTTGCGGGCTTGGCCGCCCACTCTTTTCTCGGCCTGGACGAGCCCTTGAGCGCGGCGTTCGCGATCCTCATGGCAGCGCCGGCGCATGCGGTTGGCTGGCCGATTCCGCGCGGCGGTGCGCAGTCACTCACGAACGCACTTTGCGGCTATCTGTCGACCTTGGGAAGCAAGGTAACTACTTCATCGCCGGTTCGGAGCCTGCGAGATCTGACCAACTATGGCCTGACTTTCTGTGATCTGACCCCGCGGCAACTGGTCGAACTTGCCGGGGGCCGATTGTCAAAACACTACAAGCGGCGACTGGCAGGGTTCCGCTACGGAGCGGGCGTCTTCAAAGTGGACTACGCGTTGAACGCCCCCATTCCCTGGAAGGCTGGCGAATGTTTGCGGGCAGCGACGGTGCATCTGGGCGGATCCTTTGACGAGATTGCCGCGTCTGAAAAAGCCGTACGAATGGGCCGGACTGCCGACCGTCCGTTCGTCCTGCTGGCCCAACCCAGTCTTTTCGACAGCACACGGGCCCCCATGGGCAAGCACACCGCGTGGGCTTACTGCCATGTGCCGAATGGGTCCAACGTAAGCATGCTCGAGAAATTGGAAGATCGGATCGAGCATTTCGCTCCTGGCTTCCGGGACTGCATCTTGGCGCGGCATGTGTTTTCTCCCGCCGACCTTGAGAGCATGGACGCGAACCTGGTGGGAGGCGATATCGGAGGCGGGGCGATGGACATCGGTCAGTTTCTGTGTCGGCCGACATGGCGGCATTACGCCACCTCGGCGCGCGACATTTACCTTTGCTCGGCGTCCACCCCGCCCGGCGGGGGAGTGCATGGCATGTGCGGCTATCATGCGGCGAAGATGGCGTTGTCAAGGTGGGACGACGGCGAATCTGAAGGCCCGAAGGCGTGATCTGCTGCTGCGCTCGCCAGGAGTCATTCGTGTGGGGCCAGCGTGGGCCACTCGACGCCACGCACCGTCCCATCGGGTTCACGCTCGATCGTCGGTGCGTAGAGTCCCAGGAATTGACGACGCCACCAGAGACCTGCTCCGCGTTTTTCGGAAATGGTTGTGAACCAGTATTGCCAAAGCACGGCACGCACCTGGCGCGGCGGTCCATGGGGAAAGGGATTGTTTTCAAAAAGAGCGAGAACGTCGTTGTCATTCGAAAGCAGCCGCACTTCCGTGTTAGTCACAATCGGATAATCCCGCCAGGAGCCGAGCGAAGCAAACCAAAGATTCCAGTCGAATCTTGGCTGATAGGGCGCGTAAATTCCGGGCGGAGTACTCAGATCCTGAGGCTTGTAGCGAAAAGGATAGGCGACCCAGGTTTTTCCATCTTCGGAGCCCTGGAACTCGATCTCGTACCGGCCCCGGGTCATGATGCCGAACAGGCCGTATCGATTGGCGATCCGGAATGGCTCGAGCGCTTCGACCGGCGCGGGCGGCAGTGGTAGCGCGGAGAACATCCAGATCAACTCGACCGTCGTGGCGTAGAAAATCCAGCTCAGCACCACGCCCGTGAAAGACAGCTTGAGTATCCTGAACGGTCGACCGAAGGCGCCTTCCAAACCCCGCGGTCGATTTTGCTCGGGCGGTCCCGGTCCGGCCGACACCGCTCGCGCCTGATCGGGTGCACCGGGTTCAGAAGCGATCGAATTGCCCTGCCGTGCGGTTGTGGCACTGGTCGAAAACGACCTGTTCCAGCTCTGCGGTAGAAACTGCAGCAGAAAACGGTCATCCAACAGGAGCACTCCCAGCCCCAGGACCAGGTAATTTAGAAACGCGTAGTTGGCGGTGAGAATGACGACGAGTTGCCAGGGAGTCACAATCAAGAAGCAGGCGATTCGCCAGCGACGGGGCAGCAGAAACATCCACACCAAAACCAGCTCCAGTGCCAGCGTCGCAAAAACTGTCGAAGCGTGAAACCAATGCGGCAGGTGCTGCATGTACCAGCCGATCCATGTGGGTAGCGGACCGTTCTGGTAGTACTCGTCCATGGCGGTGAAATTGCGCCACTCTGGATCTCCACCGATGATTTTTGCGACACCGGATTCGAAATAGATTCGAAACCATTCCCATAGCAGCAGGAACAAACTGGCGCGCGCCGGCGGCGATGCCCGGCCCAAGCCGGGGCGGATTCCGGGTGGTGCAAAGAACAAAGCGATGAATCCAGCTTCGAGCAGCATCCCGTCTGACTGATAACCGGAAAAATCTTGGGCAACGCTGACGAATGAAACGAAGCACACAAAACAGATCACGAGCGCTGCGCGCGGCCAGAGATTCAGAACCAGCACGAGCGATGCGCCCATGCCCGCCCAGCAAAGGGTGGTGAGCATAGGGGGTCCACTCGTCAGCCAAAGCAAAGTGGGAACAAACCACACTCCGCGGCTGTAGCCGACCGCATGCGCAACCGCTCGAAGATACTGGTCCGCCGGCAAAATCCCATCGTGACCGATGAGCCCACGAATCTGAAAGACAAGCGAGAAGAAGGCGGACAAATAAATGCAGCCGAGGGCGCGCAAGAACAGCCAGCGTGGGATTAGGCGGCTGGATGCGCCCTCATGCGACTCGGTCTCTGATTCGAACAACCAGCGAAAGGCGGCCGGAACCCAGTCCATGAGCGTGAGCAATTATAGCGACATCAGAGAGGCGGTGGCCTGCTTTTCGGGTCGCCGATTGCGGATCGAAACTGCGTCCGAGGCACTGGCGATCGGATATCGACCGCGCCGTCAGGGGCTTCGATCCCGACCGCTTTCGTTTGACGGAAATTCCGAATCCGTGCATGATTTCTGATAATCCAACTGCTTAAATATGGCATCGCATCGGTAATTCTTCCCGCAAAACGCAACCCGCGGCTGCACTCGATAAGAGGTGACCGAGTATGACGGAGAAGGCAGGTCCGAAGGCAACCGGCGACATACCGAAATCTGTTTCCAGACGCAACTTCATTAAAGGTGTGATCACCAGTGGCGTGGCAGTCTCCTCGGCGAGTTATTTGTTCCGCGCCTCGTCTGTTCTCGAGGGCCAGCCGTCCGCCGCCGGCGTGGGCGAGCGGCTGATTACTCTCAACGTCAACGGTCAGCAACGGCGTGTGGACGTCATGAAGCAGGAGACGTTGGCATCGACGCTGCGTTACAAACTGGGCCTCACCGGCACCAAGCTCGGATGCGATCGCGCTGAATGCGGTTCGTGCACCGTCCTGATCGACGACCTTCCGCACTATTCGTGTTCGGTGCTCACCCACACGGTGCGCGGCCGGAAAGTTCTGACCATCGAAGGCCTGGCAAGCGCCGACGGAACGCTCCACCCGGTACAGCAGGGCGTCATCGACGAACAGGGATTTCAGTGCGCGTTTTGCATGTCCGGCTTCATCATGACCACGGTGGGATATCTGAAAACCAATCCCAGTCCCACTCGCCAGCAGTTGGCATATGGCGTCTCGGGATGCTTGTGCCGCTGTCAGGACTACGACAAGATTCTCACCGCGCTGATGCAGGGCGTCGAGAATATGCGGAGGTCGAATCTTGGATAACGAGAACGAGAAGGTGGGCGAGACCACCAAGGCCACCGACCGCCAGTACGGGGTCGGTCACACGCTGATCGGCAAAAACTATACGACGCCGGATCTTTACGCGAAGGTCACCGGCCAGGCCAAGTATGCCGAGGACTTTCGCGCCGAGGGCATGCTGTTCTCGAAACTGTTACTCAGTCCGATGCCGCATGCGCGCGTCAAGCGCATCAATACAGAGGCAGCGCTCAGAATGCCTGGTGTCAAAGCCATTCTCACAGCCGACGATCTTCCCGCCCCGGCCGATACCCTGACGGACAATGGAACGGTGGTCAAGGCCAGTAAGTGGGGAGAACGTGGCCTCACCAATGAGCCGGTTTACCAGGGAGAACCGATCCTGGCCGTGGCCGCAGTCGACGAACTCACCGCCGCGGAAGCCATCGAGAAAATTGAGATCGATTTTGAGCTGCTGCCGTTTGTGGTCGATCCGCTCGACACTCTACGTCCGGGTGGTCCGAACCCGCGTACCGACGGCAATGTGTGGACCCGGCCCGCATCGCCACAAGGTCCGGGCGCGCCCGTGGTGACCGAACTCAAGTGGACCAAGGCCGACTTTGCCGAGGAAAAGCATGGCCGTCTTCCGATGGGCAAGGCGCCCGACGAGTGGTCCTACGGCGATCTCGACTCCGGCTTCAAGAATGCGGCGCTGGTTCTCGATGAAACGTTCTTAACGCCCGACACCAGCCATCAGACGCTTGAGACGCGCAGTGCGATGGCGTATTGGCAGAACGGCAAAGTCTTCCTTTACACGGGCACGCAAAGCACCGCGCAAACGCTGCCCGCGATCGCGCGCTGGTTGAACATCGATGCCGAGAAAGTGGTTTTCATCAGCGAATACACCGGAGGCGGGTTCGGCAGCAAGATTACCGGCGGGGTGTCGATGATCATCCCCGCGCTCCTGGCAAAGAAGACCAACGCTCCGGTGATGATGCGCATCAGCCGGGAGGAGGAAACTTTCATCGGACGCGCTCGCCCCGGCTTTCAAGGACGGATGAAAGTCGGTTTCTCGAAACAGGGACGGATCACCGCTCTCGACATGTTTGTGATTTGCGACAACGGTCCCTACGACGCGGTGGGCGATGCTCCTTCTTCGGGGCGCATCGTTTCCCTGTTGTACCAGCCGCAAGCCATGCACTGGCGGGGCGTGACCGTGCTCACCAACACGCCGCCCCGCAGCGCGCAGAGCTCTCCCGGGGGCCTGCAGGGAATTGTGATCCTCGAGCCGATCATTGCAAAAGCAGCGCGACAGCTGGGAGTCGACCAAGTGGCGATCCGACGTATCAACTGCCCGGAAGGCAAGGCTCCGTTTGGTCCACCCCAGCAGGGCAAGATGCAGCACGCCACCAGCGCATTCCTCAAAGAAGCGCTTGACCGCGGCGCGGAACAATTTCAATGGAGCGAGCGGGTGGCCCGCACTCCGAAACGGGTGGGCACGAAAGTTCGCGGCGTCGGCGTATCGCTCAGCTGTTACGTAGGGGGCACCATCGGATTCGACGGCCTGCTCGTCATCACGCCGGAGGGGCGGGTTACTTTCCAATCCGGCATTGGCAACCTGGGAACGGAGTCGGTGAGCGACGTTCACCGCGCTGGCGCAGAGCTTCTCGGCGTCCCGTGGGAAAAATGCGACGTCGTTTGGGGCAACACGGCAAAGAATCTTCCTTTCACCTGTGTGTCCGGGGGCAGCCAGACAACGCACGCGATGACGCGCGCCGCGTATGCGACGGCGATGGATGCCAAGAAAAAGCTTCAGGAAATTGCGGCCAAGAAGCTGGGGGGCAAACCAGAGCAATACGAGGTCGCAAACGAACGCGTCTTCCGCAAAGGCGGCGCCGGTATGACTTTGGCGCAGGCGGCGAAATATGCGATTCAACTGGGCGGCGTCTACGATGGTCACGAGGCGCCCGACGATATTCACAAGCTGACGAAGGCGTCGGTGGCGGCGCTCGCGGGCCAGGGCTTGGTGGCGGCAGCCAAGGACAACTATCCGCGCGACGGCGTGACATTCTCCTACGTCGCCAGCTTTGCCGAGGTGGAAGTCGATGTCGAAACCGGCAAGTACCACCTGGTGGATTTCCTCGCCTCGGGCGATGTGGGGACCGTGATTCATCCGCGCGCACTGGGTGGCCAGATGCTTGGTCGTTCGACGCTCGGCATCGGCCACGCGCTCGGTCAGAAGTGGGTGTTCGATCCGCACTACGGCCAGATGGTTTCCAAACGATTTCACCACAGCAAACCACCGACGATTCTGGATGTGCCCGTCGACATGCAATGGACGGCGTTAGATATCCCAGACCCGGAGACGCCCGTCGGTGCTCGCGGCGTCGGCGAGCCGCCCGTTGCCGGCGGATGTGCCTCCATCTTGAACGCGCTCTCGGATGCGCTCGGAGACAACGTTTTCCAGCGGGCGCCGGTGAATGCCGACACGATTCTGACATCGCTCGAAGCCGGTCGACCGATGCAACATCCACTGATGGCCCATATTTGACGGAGATTCGAGGATAGCGATGGCTGTGATCCGAGACGTGATGTCCGCTTTTGAACTCTATCAGCCGAGTTCGGTGGCCGATGCACAGAAACTTCTCGAACAACACGGACAAGATGCCTGGGTGCTCGCCGGGGGGCTTGACAGTTTCGACTGGCTCAAGGATCGGATCAGGAAGCCCCGGGCGGTGGTCGATCTGAGCGGAATCGAAGAACTGCGCGGAATACGAACGACCAGCGATGGCCTCGAGATTGGTGCGATGACCACGCTCACCGAAGTGGTGAATCATCCCATCATCCAGCAGAAATATGGTCTCTTGGCGCAGGCCGCCGAGGTCGTGGCGTCGCCGCAAATCCGCAACCAGGGAACCATCGGCGGCAATGTTTCACAAGACACACGCTGCTGGTACTACCGCGCCGGTTGGCCGTGCTACCGCGCGGGCGGCAACATTTGCTACGCCGATACACCCGAAGGCCGCAACCGCGAACACGCGATTCTGCACGCAGAGCGCTGCGTGGCGGTGAATCCCTCCGACACCGCTCCGGCCCTGATTGCCCTCGACGCCAAGTTCGTCGTGCGCACGCCGAAGGGCGAACGGGTGATCGATGCGGAGGATTATTTCGTCGGTCCCGACATCGACATCACCCGGCTCCACGTTTTGCAGCCCGGCGACCTGCTCACGGCGATTCGTATTCCGTCGAACTGGGCAGGTGCACAATTCTATTTTGAGAAAGTGCGCGACCGGAATGTTTGGGACTTCCCGCTCCTGAACGTGGCCTCAGCCCTGGCAACGTCGCGCGCCACGTCGGGAGACAGCATCGAGCGCATCCGAATTGCCGTGAACGCGGCCGCCGCGCGCCCGTTGCGCCTGAAGGCAGTCGAAGATGCGGTTCGCGGCAAGCCGCGAAACCAAGCGACGGCCGAGATGGCCGGGAAACTGGCCGTCGAGGGGGCGGTCCCGTTGCAGTTCAATGCCTACAAGATCCCGCTGATGAGAAATCTGGTGAAACGTGCCATTGTTGGCGCAGGCCTGGAGGGGGCGACATGGGCTTCTTAGAGTGGGCCACGAATCCGTGGGGACAGAGCGTCCCGATCACGATTGCCTGGTTTTTAATCTGGGTCGCGGTGATCGCAGGGCTGCTCTTCCTGATCGTTCACGCCACCTGGTTGAGGTATTTTGCCAGGCCAAAGGAATTTGCGAGCGATGCTTCCCCAGACATAGTTGCGAGAATCCCCAAACACGTCCCGCGGCATTCGCTGGTGGCGCGGACGTTTCATTGGGTGATGGCAGGGTCCATGTTGACGCTGCTTTTTACCGCCTTTCTTCCGAAGGTCGGCATCCAGTTCAATTGGGTGACCTATCACTGGATCGCGGGTGCCGTATTGACGGTTTCCATCCTTTTTCACGTCATCCATGCTTCCTGGTGGCTCGACTTCTGGGCGATCTGGCCGGACAAGACCGATGTCGAAGATGCCTACAAAAGAGTGCGCCGGTTTTTCGGAATGTCCGCGCCGCCACCGCGAAAGTTCGCCAAGTATCCGCTCGAGAACAAGCTCTTCCACGGCATCATCATCTTGTGCGGTCTGTCGGTGATCCTGACCGGCGTTTTCATGATGTCTCGCGTGCGCACGATCTTTTTTCCCCGCAATCCGTATCTGTTCAGCGACATGACCTGGGGACTGATGTATGTCCTCCACGGGCTGGCGGGCGTGGGACTGATTGCGCTGGTCATGATGCACGTCTACTTCGGGCTCCGGCCGGAGAAGCTCCCGATCACGAAATCGATGATCTTCGGCTGGATGGATCGCGACTTTTATCTGCAAGAGCACGATCCCACGCGCTGGGTGGTCGAGACCTCTTCTGCGCCATCGAGATCTCGCCCCGCGGAAAGTCGAGGCCTGGCGGATGCTGACTGAGATCCACCGCCGTTGTGAAGCCGTGGAAGAGTGTTACGAGTTTATGCTGGCCTACGCGGCCCAGGGCCTCCCCAGTGACCAGGGCAGCAAATCGGGTGGAGCAGTTCGTGACTTTCTCGAGCGCGCTGTGAACGCTTTGACGGGGCTCGCGGAAACTTGTGCGATGGCGGTCAAAGAAGAAGGCCTTGAGCCAGCCGACAAGTACCTGGCCTTCTTTGCCGTGCTTGATCGCGACGCTCGCGACTCCGTTGCCGCGATCGAACTGGTCCTGGCGCAACCTGCCATCAGCTCTCAGTTGATCGACAATCTCAACGCTTCGATCCATCTCCGCGCGCTGCTCACGGACTTGTTTCTGGTAAGCGAAATCGTGGAGAAGCGAAACAATCCGGCGGCGCAGGCGGTCGCGCGCGAGGGCGAATAACCGAACGAAGCGGGCTCCGCTCCGTCAACACGCTCCCGTCAACCAGCTCTGCCAACACGCTCTGCCCACCAGGCTCGCGGCATCTGGAATTTAATCGGTTGCGCTCGGGACTGGTCCAGCCCCGTAGTCAAGCGTGTCGTGTTCTTTTCCGAGCAGCCGCAGCCGCAACCAGTCGAAAGCCAAATAGACGACCGGGGTGGTATAGAGCGTAAGCAACTGACTTAAGATCAGCCCGCCCACGATCGAAATACCCAGGGGTCGCCGGAGCTCGTATCCGGTGCCGGTTCCGAGCGCCAATGGCAAGGCGCCCAACAATGCCGCCATGGTGGTCATCAAAATCGGACGGAAGCGCAACATGGACGCTTCAAAAATCGAATCGTAAGTGTTCTTTCCTTCCTTGCGCTCGGCCTCAAGCGCGAAATCGATCATCATGATGGCGTTCTTTTTTACAATTCCAATCAGCAGCACAATGCCAATGATGGAGATGATGTTCAGGTCTTGTCCAAAAAGCCACAGTGCGAGCATCGCACCCACGCTCGCCGACGGCAGCGTCGAAATAATCGTGATGGGATGAACCAGGCTTTCGTACAAAATTCCCAGAACGATGTACACAGCCAGCAGCGCCGTCAGAATCAGCACGGGCTCAGTGCCGAGAGATTGTTGGTAGGCGAGCAGTGTGCCGGCAAAAAAGCCCTGCATGGTGGAGGGTGCGCCCAGCCGCTTTTGCATCTCGTTGATGGCCAACGTGGCATCGCTCAAAGACTTATCGGCTGCGAGGTTAAAAGATACGGTCACCGATGGGAATAAGCCCGTATGGTTCACAGCCAATGGGGTGTTATTGGCTTGGCCCTTGGCCACCGCGAGCAGCGGAATGCTATTGCTCCCGTTACTGCTGCTCGATGTGTGAAGGTAAATGTCCTTCAATCCTTCCGGACTCTGCCAGTACTGGGGGGCAACTTCGAGCACCACGTAATACTGATTTAACTGGGTATAGATGATCGACACTTCCGATTGGCCGAAGGCGCCATATAACGCCGAGTCGAGCGCTTGCACGGTAAGGCCGAGTTTGGCCGCAGTGACGCGATCATAGGTCAGCAGCTCATCCAGGCCTCCGTTTTGCTGGTCTGAGCTCACGTCCTGCAGACCCGGCAGGTGCTGCATCTGAGTCAGGATGCGCGGGCCCCAGGTGAACAGATCCTGCACGTTATCGGCCTGGAGCGTGTACTGGTACATCGCATTGCTGGAGCGCCCGCCGATTCGCAGATCTTGCGCGGCTTGCAGGAAAGCGGAAGCGACCGGCAGACGGTTCAATTGCGGACGCAGCCGGTCGATGATGCGAGCGGCGCTGATCTTGCGCTCTCCGAGCGGCTTCAACGCAATGTAGATGGAGCCGGTGTTGGTGGCCCCACTGCCGCCGGTAAAGGCAATCACATTGGCGACGGCGGGGTCGCTCTTGATGACGGCTCCGATTCGCTGAACGGAGTCGTTCATGGCTGGAAAGGATGAATCCTGCGGTCCGCGCACGCTCCCGGTGATCGCCCCAGTGTCCTCCACCGGGAAAAAGCCCTTGGGTATCTTGATAATCAGCACCACATTCAGCGCGACAGTAATGAACAGAACCACCAGCGTGGGAGCCGGATGCTCGAGCACCCAGCTCAGGGTGGTGCGATAGAGCGACAGCACTCCGTCAAAGAATTTCTCGCTCGCCATGTAAAGGCGCCCATGTTTTTCCCCACGCTCGTTCTTCAACAGATAGGCGCACATCATCGGAGTCGTGGTCAGCGAGATCAGCATGGACACGAAAACGGCCGTCGACAGCGTGACGGCAAACTCGCGGAACAGACGGCCCACGATTCCACCCATCATGAGCAGGGGGATAAACACGGCCACCAGCGAAATGCTGATGGTGAAGACGGTAAAACCGATCTCTTCCGCGCCCTTCAGCGCCGCGGCAAACGGCGCCATGCCATTTTCCAGGTGGCGCGAAATATTTTCCATCACCACGATGGCGTCATCGACTACGAATCCGGTGGCAATGGTCATGGCCATCAGCGAGAGATTGTCCAGGGTATATCCGAACAGATACATCACGGCGAACGTACCGATCAGCGAGACCGGAACCGCAACCGCGGGAATGAGGGTGGCGCGGCCGTTGCGCAGGAAGATGAACACCACCAGAATGACGAGGCCGATCGAAATCAGCAGCGTCCGCTCGACGTCGCTGACCGAGGCGCGGATGGTGGTGGTGCGGTCGAGAACGATCGTGGTATCGATGCCGAGGGGAATGGTTGCCTGGATAAACGGAAGTTGTGCCCGGATGCGGTCGACGGTGTCAATGATGTTGGCGCCGGGCTGGCGGAAGATGATGACCGTAACCGAGCGCTTGCCGTTGAGATAGCCAGCGGCGCGGACGTTAGCGACCGAGTCGGTCACATTCGCAACGTCGGACAGACGGACCGCTGCGCCGTTGCTATAACCGACGACGAGCGGTTTGTAGTCTTCGGCGTGCGAGATCTGGTCGTTGGCAATGATGTCGGCCGTGACAGCGCCATCGGAGATTTGGCCCTTGGCCAGGTCAGAGTTCTGCAAGCTCAGTACAGACTGCAAATCGGTAAGGGTGAGTCCGTAGTGGGCCAGTTGCGTGGGATTGGCGTCCACCCTCACGGACGGTAACGCGCCGCCGCCGACCACCACCTGGCCTACGCCCTGGATCTGCGACAACTTCTGTTCGAGAACGGTTGAGGCTTCGTCATACATCTTATCTGGACCGAATTTGTCGGAGGTAAGGCCGAGAATCATGATCGGCGAATCGGCCGGGTTGACCTTGCGATACGTCGGATTGCCCGGGAGGTTGGCGGGCAGATAGGTTCGGGCCGCATTAATGGCGGCCTCCACATCGCGCGCCGCACCGTCGATGTCGCGGCTTAGGTCAAATTGAATGGTGATCGATGTGGCGCCGAGCGAACTGGCGGAAGTCATCTCCGTCACCCCGGCAATATGACCGAACTGGCGCTCGAGTGGAGTGGCGACCGACGACGCCATAATATCGGCGCTGCCTCCAGGCAAACTTGCGCTGACCGAAATCGTCGGAAAATCGACCTCGGGCAGGGGCGCGACCGGCAGCACCTCAAACGCAATCGCCCCGGCAATCGCAACCCCCACGGTGAGCAGCGTGGTAGCCACGGGCCGGTTGATAAAGGGAGCGGAGATGTTCATGCAGGCCCTGCCAGTTCGCCCTCACCGGGTTCCGGACGGTTCGATTCAGACGCGAAACGGTGGGCCAGACTGTCAAAAAAGACATAGATGACAGGCGTGGTGTAAAGCGTGAGCACCTGGCTGAGCAGCAATCCGCCCACCATCGCGATGCCGAGCGGCCGGCGCAGCTCGGAACCAAAACCAGTCCCCAACGCGAGCGGTAGGCCGCCGAGCAGCGCGGCCATGGTGGTCATCATGATCGGGCGGAAGCGAAGCAGACAGGCTTCGTAAATCGCATCGGTCGCGCTCTTCCCGTGCTCGCGCTCGGCTTCAAGCGCGAAGTCGACCATCATAATGCCGTTCTTCTTTACGATGCCGATCAGCAGGACAATGCCGATGATGGCCACCACGCTTAGATCCTGGCGAAAGATCAGCAGCGCGAGAAAGGCGCCCACGCCGGCCGACGGGAGCGTGGACAGAATCGTGATTGGATGGATAAAACTTTCGTACAAAACGCCGAGCACGATGTACACGGTGACGAGCGCAGCCAGAATGAGCAGCGGCTCATTGGCGAGCGAAGCCGTGAACGATGCCGCGGTGCCTTGAAAACTGGCCTGCAGGCTGGGAGGCATGTGCATGTCTTTCTGCACTTTGTCGACCGCCTCGATGGCCTCGCCGAGCGCGGCATTGGGTCCCAGATTGAACGATACGGTGATGGCCGGAAACTGACCCTGGTGGCTGATGGAAAGCGCTTCGGTCGTCGTCTCAAAATGCGAGAAAGTGCCCAACGGCACGGCATTGTTGGTGGAGGAACTGGGGACGCCCGCAGAGTTTGCTCCCGTGCTCGGCGTCGCGAAGGCGCTTGGCGTGAGCGCGTTCGCCGGAGGAGACAGGGTATTGGCGGTGGGAGTGTACAGCGCCGAAGCGGTCAGCGCATTCGATCCCGCTGAGGATGATCCCGAGGACGCGAAAGAAGTGGAGGCTCCGGCGCCGGTTGCGCCAGCAGACGCGTTCGACTGGATATAAAGATGATTCAGATTGTTCGGGTCGGTCTGAAATTGCGGTTCGCTTTCGAGCACCACGTGGTACTGATTCACCTGTGTATACATGGTGCTGATCTGCCGCTGGCCGAAGGCGTCATACAGGGTGTTGTCGATGGTGGTGGGCGCGATCCCCAATCGCGAGGCGGTGACGCGGTCGATGACCAGCGATACGGCGAGGCCGCCCAATTGTTGATCGGTCGCGACGTCCTCGAGTTCCGGCAACTGCTTCAGTCGGTCGACGAAACGGTTGGTCCAGTCGTTGAGTTCATTGGCATCGGGATCTTCGAGCGTGTACTGGTACTGCGTGCGACTCACCCGGTCATCCACGGTAATGTTCTGCACCGGTTCCATGAACAGCGTGATTCCCTGCACCTGATTGACTCTCGAGGTGAGCCTGCGGATCAGGTTCGAGGCGCTGATTTTGCGCTGATCGAGCGGCCTGAGATTGATCGACATCCTGCCGCTGTTGATGGTGGTATTGGTACCATCGGCGCCGATAAACGACGAGACGCTTTCGACCGCCGGGTCCGCCAGTACGGCCTTGGTAAGCTCCTGCTGTTTTTCGGCCATGGCTTTTGAGCCAATCGTCTGCGGCGCCTGCGATATGCCCTGGATGACGCCGGTGTCCTGCACCGGGAAAAATCCTTTGGGAATGATGATGTAGAGGAAGACCGTGAGCAGCAGGGTGGTGAGCGCGACCAGCAGGGTAATCGTCTGGAAGCGAAGCACAACTTTCAGCGTGCGGCCATAAAACGCAATCATCCCCTCGAAAGCACGCTCGGTGAATTTGTAGATGCGCCCCTGCTGCTCTTTTGGATTGTGCCGCAAAATACGCGCACTCATCATGGGGGTGAGCGTAAGCGAGACCACTGCCGAAATAACGATGGTGACCGCCAGGGTCACGGCAAACTCGCGGAACAGGCGCCCGACCACGTCGCCCATAAACAAGAGGGGAATCAGCACGGCGATGAGGGACACGGTCAGCGAGAGAATGGTGAATCCAATTTGCTCGGCACCTTTCAGTGCGGCTTCCATGGGGGGATCGCCATCTTCGATGTAGCGCGAAATGTTCTCGATCATGACGATGGCGTCGTCCACCACAAAACCGGTGGAGATGGTCAGCGCCATCAGCGACAAATTGTCCAGGCTGTAACCCAGGATGTACATGGCCGCGAAAGTGCCGATCAGTGACAGCGGCACAGCCACGCTCGGGATGATGGTGGCATAGAGACTGCGCAAGAACAGGAAGATGACCAGCACCACCAGTCCGACCGTCAACAGCAACTCGAACTCAACGTCGGAAACCGATGCTTCGATGGAGGTGGTGAGATCGGTGAGGGTCGTAACCTGAATGCCGGTCGGCAGATTGGCTTGAAGCTGGGGCAACAGCTTCTTGATGCTCTTGACCACGCTGATGGTATTGGCCCCCGGTTGGCGTTGCACATTCAGGATGACCGCGGGGGTCTGATCCATCCACGCTGCCTGATTGTTGTTCTCTACGCCATTGACGATGCGTGCTACGTCGGTCAGCATCACCGGAGCGCCGTTACGGTAGGCAACGACCACGTTCCGATAGTCGACGCTGGTGACCAGCTGATCGTTGGCGTCAATCTGGTAATCTTGGCGCGGACCATCGAAGTTGCCCTTGGCGGCGTTCACACTGGCACTGGTTAACGCGGTGCGCAAGTCTTCCATGTTGATGCCGTAGGAGGACAGAGCCGTGGGATTGGCTTGAATGCGGACTGCAGGCTTTTGACCGCCGCTGATGCTTACCAGGCCGACTCCGCTGAGCTGCGAAATCTTAGGCGCAAGCCGCGTGTCCACCAGATCCTCAACCTGAGAAAGCGGCATGGAGTTTGAGGTAATCGCGAGCGTGAGCACGGGGGCATCGGCTGGATTCGTTTTACTGTAGACCGGCGGGGCGGGCAGAATCGACGGCAAAAGACTCTGCGACGCATTGATGGCCGACTGCACCTCTTCCTCGGCGACATCAATATTCAAAGAGAGCGCGAACTGCAGCACAATGACCGAACATCCGCCCGAACTGGTGGAGGTCATCTGGCTCAGACCTTGCAGTTCGCCGAATTGGCGCTCGAGGGGCGCGGTCACTGTCGTCGCCATCACGGTTGGGCTGGCTCCGGGATAAAACGTGAGCACCTGAATGGTCGGATAGTCGACTTCCGGCAATGCGGAGACCGGCAGTTGGAAATAACCAACGATACCGACCAGAAGGATCGCAGCCATCAGCAACGAAGTGGCTACCGGCCGCAAAATAAACGGGCGAGATGGACTCACGGGGTGCTGCTCCCCGGGGTGGGGGCGCTCGAAGAGTTGGCCGGAGGCTTGTCTGAAATGACCACCGCGGTATTATCCTGGAGCTTATCGAAGCTGCTGTTGGCAACGACGTCTCCAGCATTGATGCCTTCGACCTGGGTCACGCCTCCGTCTGTAACTCCCGGCTTTACGGTGCGCATGTGAGCGAAATTGTTTTGAATCACATACACGAACGAGGTTGCGCCGTTCTGCTGAATGGTCGACGCTGGAATGAGCGTTACCCCATGTAATGTATTCACGAGCAGCCGCGTGTTCACAAATTGGTTAGGAAAAAGGGCGCCATTCTTGTTGTCGAAGATGGATCGTCCGAGCACTGTCCCGGTTGTTGTGTCGATCTGGTTGTTGATGGTCAGGAGCTGGCCGCTTGCGATTTTCTTCTGCGCTGCACGATCATAAGCATCGACGGCGAGCTTAGCCTTCTTGCGCAATTGAGCAACAACCGGACCGAGGTTGTCTTCGGCGATGGTGAAAATGACAGTGATGGGCGTCAACTGTGTGATGACAGCCAGAGTTACGGCTCCCGTCGACTGCACCACGTTGCCCGGATCCACCAGCCGCAAACCCACGCGGCCGGAAATGGGCGCGGTGATATGGCAGAAGTCGACCTGAACCTGGTCGTATTGCACCGTTCCCTCGTCGTTTTTTACCGTCCCCTGGTCCTGCAGTACAAGCTTCTCCTGGTCATCCAACTGCTGCTTCGGAATCGCGTTGCGCGCCCACGCTTCCCGATAGCGTTGAAGATCCATCTCGGCCTGGGCAAGCACGTTCTGATCGCGCTCGAGTGCGCCTTGCGCCTGCAGGAGATTCGCGCGATAGGGGCGGGCATCGATGTCAATCAGCGGATCGCCCTTATCGATGAGCTGACCCTCCTTGAAGTGCACGGCGATGACCAAGCCATTCACCTGGCTGGTAATCGAATTGGTATAGACCGGAGTCACCGTACCGATCGCATCAAGGTAAACGCCGATGTCCCCTGTTTTGGCGGTCGCGCTGGTGATCGTGATCTTCGGGGGCGCGGGCTTTTTCTTGGTCGCTGCTTCGTGGTGGCGCCATAGAAGGAAGACGGCCAGCCCGACGACGAGCAACAACACAATGAATGCGATCACCCACCATAGTTTGCCTCGGTGAGAATCCGAACCGTGAGCTGGTAGTTGATGGCTGGCATCGGTGATGGGGGGATGCTGATGGGTGTCAACGGTCAATCGGATCTCCTTTTCAGCTCCGAATCCCGGGCATGTTACTGCTCATGAGCGACTTAGCAAGTGTACGCAATGGGTCACGGCGGCGGCAACCGAGATGGGATGATGAAACCAGCGGAGCAGTTGTTTAGGGTGACGTTGCGGTTCGTAAAAACCTCACGCGCTGACAGGGTTTTCTCCTGCGTGGTGTGTCGACCACGAAGTCGTTACTGCGCCGCGATGTTTCCGCGGTTCGGATTGGACAATATGGCGACTTGCGAACGCGCGTCAGTTTCGCGAGCGCGTACCCGCCATGCTTAACGCGATGCCGCCCGCGATCAGTACGACACTGATGATGGGCGAAACCCGATCACTGTGAGTCGTCTCGACTCCCAAGTTCGTCTTCCCGACCTTGATGCCCTCTCGCTCCGTGTGAGGGATGGGCACGACCAGGGATAGGACGCCGAGCACAACCAAGAGCAGTCCAGCGAACAGCAAAGTCTTCATATCGCGTCCTCCTATCGATGGGAAAGTCCCCGCGCATCTAGTCGTGAAGAACCACACCGAGCAGCGAACTGTGGACCTGCAACCCGCCGTCCGGGCCGCCCGAGTAATCGACAAAACCCAGTTTCCTGAACCGGTTCATGAAAAAGCTCACCCGTGAACGCGTAGTCCCGACCATCTCCGCCAAACTTTCCTGACTGATCCTGGGAACCACCGGCTCGGGCACGCCTTCCTTGCCAAAATGAGCGAGCAGAAGGAGGACTCGTGCCAGCCGCTTTTCGCTGGAGTTGAATAACTGGTCAACCAGATCCTCTTCATAGCGGACATTCCGGGCCAGCAAATAGGCCACGAACAAATCGGAAAACGCGTGTTCCCGGTGCAGCGCGTCCATCATCGCTCTTTTGTCGATTCGCAGAATCTCGCAATCCGTCATGGCCGCTGCAGATCCCATGCGCACGGTTTGACCTGCCAGCGCACCTTCGCCAAAGAAATCTCCCTCGGTGAGCAGACCGATGGTCGCTTCCCGGCCGGTCTTCGAGACGACGGTGAGCTTCACTTTGCCTTCTTGAACATAGAAGACCGCGTCCGCGGTGTCGCCTTGCGCGAAGATGGCTTGCTTCTTGGCAAAACTCAGCTGCTTCCTGCCCTCGCCAATGGTCGCCAGGAAGGTGTAGGGCTTGAACTTGCGCTTCTTCTTGTTCGCGAATGCGGCGGAGCCCATCAAGGGCGATTTTAGTCCTAAAGCTGTTTCGCTTCCATAACTTGTGACGTTCCGTGTTCCCGAAAAAGAACGCGATCCATCTCTTGGTTTCCAACCGATGTCTAGGGTTCGTCCTTGCTCCCGGGGGGGTGAGGCGACAGACCATTCGGCGCGAGCGTCGGCCTAGGTCATCCGCGTGCACTATAATGAACGGGTTGGCAGCCGGACCGGACGGTCGCTGTCGAAAGACAGAGGAAAGTCCGAACTCCGCAGAGCAGTGTGCCGGATAACGTCCGGGAGGGCCCCGGCGCTTGTACAGGCTGGACCGTTCGACGGAAAGTGCCACAGAAAACATACCGCCCGGGCCGCAAGGCTCAGGTAAGGGTGAAAAGGTGCGGTAAGAGCGCACCGCCGTCGCAGTAATGCGCCGGGCAGGGCAAGCCCCACACGGAGCAAGACCAAATAGGGAGGGACTTCCCGGCAAGCCTTCGGGTTCGCCGTGAACGCGTGCCGGCTCGGTGCGCCACAACCTCCGGGTAGGTCGCTTGAGTCCCCCAGTAATGTGGGACCCAGAGGAATGATCGTCCTGCCGGCAACGGCAGACAGAATTCGGCTTACAGGTCCGGCTGCCACAAGGTTTCATTTTCAAACACTTACGGAACACCGAATCCCGGTGGGACGCAGTTTCGACGAGCGCACCAAGGAAAGTTCCTCTCTTCTCGCTAGTGTGAGCAAAGCATCTCCACCACCTCTTCCGCGGCTGGCGACTCCAGCTTGACGCGCTGGCGCTCGACATGGTATTACATTTCACATAATGTAATGGAGCCAACATGGAGTCTGCAATCACCGTCAAGGGCCAGGCCACGATACCGAAGGCTATTCGCGAGCATCTCGCGCTGAAGCCGGGGGATCGGGTTAAGTTCTTTGTGCATCCCGATGGCAGCGTGGTTCTTTTGCCGAAACTTTCCGCTGCCGCTTTGCGCGCCATCGTCAAATCCCGGCGCAGACGGCCGGTGACAATCGAGGAAATGACCAAGGCCGCCGCTGAGGGTGCCGCTGGCGGCACTTCGAAGAGCAAGCGCCGATGATTGGGCTCGACACCAACATCCTCGTACGCTACCTTGCCCAGGACGATCCGGTTCAGTCGCCTAAGGCAAGGGAAATCTTCGAACGCAGATTGACCGAGAAGGACCCCGGCTTCGTCAACGTTGTAACGATGGTAGAGACTGTTTGGGTCCTCGATCGCGCCTACGGCTTGTCATCCCAAGAAATCTCCGCCGCCGTAGAGCGCATGCTTCAGGCCGACGTCCTCATTGTCGAGAACGAGCAGGAGGTTTTCACAGCCATGGTGGCACTAAAGAGGGGCGAGGGCTCATTTGCAGATGCTCTGATCGGGGCGCTATGCGCCCGAGCCGGCTGTGCTCGTACCCTAACATTCGACCACAAGGCGCTACGCCTCCCGGGCTTCGAGCTTCCGTGAGCGACCCTTGGGCAACCGGACGGCTTGACCGCTCTATCGGTTACGGTTGTGACGCCGGGACAATCCCCATCGGGGCGGGACTAACGCTGCAGAGTACCGCTGACAACCGTGTCCGCGTCCGTCTCAACGGCCAGCATTTCGTTCCCGCCGTCCACAACCACGAGGCTGAAGTGCATTTCGGAGAGCCCCTTCGGCGTTATGGTAGCCCTGCCCCTGCAGTCCGTGCCGACCCTGTAAGAACCGGTGACGGGCTCCTCTGCGATCGTTAGAAACGTGCCATCCTCACTAACCGCTACGTGTCCGCTTATCACTCCGTCTCCAGAAGCGCTGACCGTTAACCTCAACTCACCGATGAAAGCTACCGCTGGGGCGGGGGCCTCTGCGAGGAAGACGCCGGTTGTTTCAAACCCAAAACTACCCTTAACTCCGGCATTGGTGCAGGTCGGGGAGCCCTGCTTCACGGCGAATCCCTCCGCAAAAAGGTGAAGGGCCAAGAATCCTGTTGACGTAACCACAATGGAGAAGGGGCTGCCTCCCGCCGGTGTACCCGTGCCAGTGCAGTTCGAGGCGACTGTGTACATTCCGGTGACAGACTCAGTGGCAATTACACCATCATGGGATGCTGTCTGCTCTCCGGTAAATGTGCCTGTGGTTGAGTCAAACGTGATCTGGGTCACGGCGGCGGTGGCAGGGGCGCCGTTGCTATCTGTGCCATCGTGCAGAAACCCGTACGTGCCACTCAGCGAAGCGTTGGAACAAGTCGCCGCCCAGACAGCGGAACTGAGCGCAAAGATGGAAAGAACAATCATTCGAGCGATGCGAAACGTTTTGGAAATCATGGTGCTCTCCTGTTCCCTGTGTTTTGCTTGCTTCAGAACCGGCCCCTCATGTGCCTATTGTCCCTATGAGCGTCAAAGTCCCGGTGGCACTATCAATGCTGTACATGGACACGCTGTTCGAGCCGGAATTCGTCACATAGGCGAACTTACCGGACGGATGGATGGCTATCGAGGTAGGAGATAGCCCGGTAGCTATCGTTCCTACGGGCGTTAAGCCCCCGGTTGTGGCGTCGATGGTGTACATCGAGACGCTACCGTCAGTGTCATACGTCCAATTTACCACGTAGGCGAACTTGCCTGCAGGATCCACAGCTATGGAGACAGGGTCTGTTCCTGCGGTGATCGACCCTATAAATGTTAGAGCCCCGGTGGTGGCGTCAATGGTGTACATGGAGACGTCGTTCGAGCCGGAATTCGTCACATAGACGAACTCACCGGACGGATGGATGGCTATCGAGGTAGGAGATAGCCCAGTCGCTATCGTTCCTATGGACGTTAAGCCCCCGGTCGTGGCGTCGATGGTGTACATCGAGACGCTACCGTCAGCGTAATTTGCCACATAGGCGAACTTGCTTGTCGGATCCACAGCTATGGAGATAGGGTCTGTTCCTGCGGCGATCGTCCCAATGGACGTCAAGGCCCCGGTCGTGCTGTTGATGGTGTACATCGCGACGTTGTATGGAACACCACCGCCCCCATTCGCCACATAAGCCAACCTGCCGGATGGATCCACGACCACCGACGAGGGAAGGCACAATCCCGGACAATTTCCGTTTATCGTTCCTGCAGAGGTTAAGGCCCCGGTCGTGGCGTTGATGGCGTACATCGCGACAGTGCCATCAGCGCCATCCCCATAATCCCAAACATCCCCCGAATTTGTCACGTAGGCGAACTTGCCAAAAGGATCCACGACCACGGACCCGGCATTGACACCGGACCCGGAGTAGATACCGTAGCCGTATGTTGACACCGGCGGTCCTATGGACGCTAGGGCCCCCGTGGTCGGGTTAATCGTGTACATGGAGACGTAGCCACCATTGCCATCGCAGCCGCCATCCATTACATAGGCGAACTTTCCGGTAGGGTCCACTGCGATGGATTGCGGATCAAGAGCTCCTGTCGTTATGGTGAAGGTCGACGCGTTCGAGCTACCTCCGCTAGGCCCAGGGTTGAAGACTGTGACTGCGGCTGTCCCGGCTGCGGCAACGTCACTCGCCGAAATCTGAGCAATGAGTCCGTTAATGCTGCCATTACTAGTGGTCGGCCGGTCGCTGCCGTTCCAGCGCACGACTGAACTGGCCACAAGATTTAGCCCAACTACCGTCAACTGAACGGGCTCTCCTGCGGGAGCGCAGTTTGGAAAGAGAACCTGGATCGTCGGAACGGACGGGCTCGTAATGGTGAAGGCAATCGCCTTGGAGGTGCCCCCGTCGGGCGCGGGGTCGGTCACTGTCACGGCCGGCGTGCCGGTTGAGAGGATGCTGGCAGCAGGGATGGCCGCAGTCAATTGCATGGAGTTGACAAACGTGGTGGGGGGCGCCGACCCGCCGAAGTTAACCATAGAACCGGCGACGAAATTTGTCCCATTGATCGTGAGCGTGAAAGCCGCACTGCCAGCTTCGGTAATGTTCGGCGAGATTGAGGTGATTGTTGGAGTGGGAATAGATCCGCTGGATGTAGGCTGTGTGCCGCCTCCGCATCCGGCAAAGAGCAAAAGGCTCACAATCCCCCCCACTGCGAGCTTTCTCACCAGCAGTATTTCGCTTTTCATGGCAGCCTCCCGTTCCAGTTACCCACTTCCACGTCACCAACCGTCGGCGAGATGCACAACCGCTTCAAATGAAGAAGTGTGCATCCAACCTAGTCAGCGTATCGTTAGTCCTTCAGTCCTTCTCCCCGAGCAAAAGTCGCAAGGAGCGCGAAACCTGTCGCGAGAGGAAAATGCTTTCCGAACTTGCTCATTTTGATTCTCCTTTCTTTTCCCGGCTCAAACTAGAGTTCGTGTCTCTGGGGCAACCGGGTTCCAATATCCGGTTTTGCCCTCTATTTATGAAATCGGAAACGGCGGGCAAAAGACGACAGGGTGGCCAAGAAATTTATTGGGGGCCATGTCCCCGGCAAAGTTGACGGGCCGGTTCGGGACTGTGATGGCCCTGGCCCAAGCTGTTCTAATGCGTGGCTGCAGAGCGGAAGGCCGCGCGAGGAGAGACTTGACTTAAGGATTGGCGAAGCAGAAATTGAGCGTTTGGAAGCTTGTCCTTCCGGTGGTTCCAGAGTTCGGTTCGCTGCACTTCAAGGCGGTCAGCTTCTTCGGTAGGGCCGGTTCGGCGGAGGAGGTTAGCAAGGGCCACGCCCTTGGACCAGCTTTCGAGGTTTCGAGGAGATATATAGTCCTTGACAGTCGGATCGGGCCAGGGCAGAGCAAAGCGGTTATGGTGTTTATAGGACAGGAAGTGAGGTAATGAGCCAATCCGCGATGCCGTCACGATATTCCGTCTCAGCGCGGAGTATACTTGGGCGCTGGAAGAGGGAGGCGTATGAATAAGCTGCTCGTGCTCGTTCTCTGTTTGGCAATTCCGCTAACGGTTTTCGCTGGTGACAACGCGTACAAAGTCACATATGACGGAGGATCGATACCCGATGCAAAAGCCGGAACCGGGATGAAGCTGTACATCGAGGCAAACCAAATACGGCTTGTGAAAGATAAGGGTGAGGTCATAACGATTCCCGCCTCGGCGGTTACAGAGATAAGCTACGGACAAGATGTCCATCGGAGAATTGGGGCAGCGATCGGACTTGCCATTATCTCCTTTGGGATTGGCGCACTCATGGCTCTTACCAAATCAAAGAAGCATTTCGTCGGTTTGACGTGGGCTGATGGCGACAAGAAAGGCGGTTTCGCCATGCAGTGCGACAAGAGTGATTATCGGGGCGTACTAACGGGCCTCGAAGGAGTTACTGGCAAGAAGGCTGTGGACTCTGACGCTATGACCGTGAAGAACTGAATCTGAAGCCGCCAAGTCGCCGTGGGGACATCTTGACCCCACATTCAACGTTGGCGGGGCTCTATCTCGTTCTGGGGGGAGGCCGCTGGCGCTGGGCACTTCCTTTTCAAAAATCCGTGGGTTTCGCTGGGGTTTGTTCTGGGATGTAGTTGGCTCCTCGCCTACGCATGGGCATCCCCTGCCAACCCGCCACAGCTCTGAGTTAGCTGCGTGAAAGGGTGGTTTCCGGATAACCCGGAAACCTCTGATTCTCCTATAGCGACGGCGAACCGGAAATCTGGGAGCAGGTCGCTGCACATATCCTGGAGCGGCAGCCCAACGCCCATGCCAGGGGGCGGTTGGCTTGCTGACCGACTTGCATATCTCGCAGCCCGCCGGGGCAAGAGGGCCCCATCAACCATCGGAATTCGCGTTCCGGTCGGGACGTGCCCCAGGTGAACGTGAAACAATCTCTTGTGTCGCAAGTCGATTCGAACGAGAGCTCGGAACGGAATAGCCTGGCTCGTCCCCGTATCTATGGCGAGTGAGCGGACGGATCATTGAAAGGCACGGAGTCTTGAATGCCTTGCCCTTCCACGATGGTGTAGATCTTGTCGGCTGAGATGTGTTCCGAGGTCTCGATCTTGCCCGAGGGCCAGCGCACTTCAACCAGATCAATGCTTGCCACTGATCCCAAGCCAAAATGAAGCCGCAAATCGTTCTGCGAAAGATAACTGCTACCACCACGCACTTCGTCGAACTGTGTCATTCCTCCGGCATGAATGGTGACGCGCGCGCCGATCGCGGCGCGGTTGCTGTTCGTTCCGACCAGGCGGAAGAGCACACGGTGGTTCGAGATTTTGTTGGTGTTAAGCAGTAGCGACGGCGGCTCTCCGACGTTGAGCAAAACGATGTCGATATTGCCATTATTGGCAATGTCGCCGAAAGCAGCGCCCCGACGGGATTTGAGCGGCATGTCCGCAAACCCAGCCGCCTTCGACACTTCTTCGAATGTCCCATTGCGAAGGTTGCGATGCAACAGCATGGGCTCGGCGTAGGCGGCGCTCCCCTTCACATTGTCCATTTGCGGATAGACGTGGCCATTGGCTACGAACAGATCGAGCCATCCGTCATTGTCCATGTCGAAAAACGTCGTGCCCCATCCGACCAGGGGCAAACTGGGCTGGCCGAGATGGGACGGCATGGCAATATCTTCGAAGCCTCGCGCCCCCTGATTGTGATAAAGAGTGTTGGGCTGGTCGGCAAACTCAGTGATGAACATCGAGAGACGCCCGCTGTGATCGTAGTCGCCCCAGGTCACTCCCATGGAGCCGAGCGCCCGCCCGTCACCGTTCAGCGCGATGCCGGCGACCATGGCCTCGTCGGTGAATGTGCCATCGCGATTGTTGTGGTAGAGATGATTAGGAGTCGCGTCATCGGCCACGAACAGATCGGGCCATCCGTCATTGTCGTAATCTCCCCAGGTCGCGCCCAGTCCGTAGTATTTTTCGGGATCGTTGACACCCGCTTTTTTGGAAACTTCTTCGAATGTGCCGTTGCCGCGGTTATGGTACAGCAGATCGGTCTCGCCCTCCATGCCCCACGGTCCGCACTGCACCGGCGCTCCTTTAAACTGGCAGAACTTGGTCGACCCGAAAGCGGGTAGGTCGTTCATATCCACGTGAACATATCGGGAGACGAACAAATCGACGTTGCCATCGCGATCATAGTCTGCCCATGCCGCGCCGGTAGAGAAGCCGCCTCCACGCACCCCAGCCTTGTCAGACACGTCTTCGAACGTGCAATTGCCTTTGTTGCGATAGAGCGCGTTGCCGCCGTACCCTGTGACGAAGAGATCAAGGTTGCCATCGTTGTCGAAGTCGGCGACCGCCACGCCCATGCCCCAACCTTTGCGGGTGAGTCCAGCCTTCTCGGTAATGTCGGTGAACTTGAGGTCGGCATCCTGATGCCAGAGTGTGACGAGAAGATCCCCGCCTTGCTTATAGCGATCGACAGTCGAGCCGTTCGCCATCACGATATCGAGTTTGCCGTCGTTGTCGCAGTCGAACAGGCCCACGCCGCCGCTCATGGATTCGATCACGTAGTATTTCTCGCGGGATGAGATGTGCGAGGCGGTCAGGCCAACTTGGGCGGCGATGTCACGAAACACTGGAACGGGCATCGTGAGTTTTGGTGGCGACGATTTCTTTCCAATCCGCTCGGGAGGGACTTTCGTAGCGAGTCCCATCGGGCCTTGCGGCGCTGGCTGCGCCAAAAGTAGACCGGTGCAAGCGATCAACAAAATGGTGTTCTGGCATGCCCACATGTACCGTGATTGTAGCGCGAGCCACGGCCTATCAGCGCATGGCGGAGTTTGTGCTTAGCCTTCAATTCTCCTAGGTTGTCATCAAGCAAGGCGAGTGATCTGCATTTTGCGCACCCTAGAAGTAAAACTTCAGCGCTAACTGGAGAATGCGTGCCTCGTGCGCGGCTCCAGGGCGGAGAAAGCCTGTCGAGCTCGGCAAACAGGAAGGATCGCCCGCCGAGTTATTGGCTCCTCCATAGCAGAAAATCGTGCTGTCGGTGTTCCCCGTTCCGGAGTTAGCGCCGGCCGATCCTCCGTCACCGCCCAGCCAGCTAAATTCCGTGTGATTGAATACGTTGAACGCTTCCGCCCTGAATTCAAAGTATTTGCTCTCGGTGACGGCGAATCGCTTAAGCAAAGCCATATCGAAGTTAGTCCGCCAGGGATTGTTCAGAATGTTCCTCCCGGCGTCGCCGAATGTGAGGCCTTGTGGCGCCGTAAACGCGGCAGCGTTATACAGAAGAGGACCATAACCTGGGTCGGGGCCGTTCTGAACGCCAGCTCTCGGGTTACCTACGAGATCTGGGTGTGAACCTCCGGTCAAGCCGCCAAGGTTGGCGATTTGAGAGAAATTGTTGCCGACACCGGCGTTGTCGGTTGGTGCGAGCGCTGAACCATCGCCGCCGTTTCCGCCATTGTAGACAGTGAAGGGAGTGCCGCTCTGAAGCAATGTGATGCCCGACCACTGCCAGCCTCCCAAGAGCTTTCGGGTCAGACCGCTTCCTTCTTTGAAGAATGGCAAGTCGTAAACATATGCAAGGCTAATGGTGTGCCGCTGATCAAAGTTAGAGCTGGCACGAAAAGTCTCCAGAGCATAGGAATTAATTAACCCCGCATCGTTAGCGGAAGAGGAATCGTCAATCGAGTGGCTCCACGTATAGGCCAGATTCAATTGGAGTCCGCCGAGGCTGCGTCGCACCCCGAGCTGAAACGCGTTGTAGTTGGACGAGGCAGTCTCGTCCTTTCGCCCAATACTGCCGTAACCAGGATATGGCCGGAATGCATTCGGGCTGCCGCCGCAGGCCACGAACAAGTTAACGGCCGCGCCCGTCGGCGGGCCGCCGTTCGCTCCGGCAGTGTAGGGAACCGGAACCCCATACGAGGTCGTCGCGTTCGTAGGTACGCCGTAGGCATCCGTGGTATCTACGCCATTACTTATGTTGTTGCAGTCCGATGGTTGAATAACCTGGCCAGGCCCGTACGGGTTTCCCCCGGGAGCAAGAGAGGCCGGCACAATCTGATTCAACAGGTATGCACGAGCCAGGTGAACGCCTGTGCTGCCGACGTAAGAAACCGTAGCGACGGTGCCTTTGGCAATATCATGCTGAATATCAAAGTGCCACTGTTCCACATAGGGCCAGTTGGCTTTGCTCGGAATCGAACCGACGATTATAGGAGGCGAGCCGGCACTCAGCAGACTGGGATTGAGGCTTGCCCAGCCGGACAGGTTGCCTGAAGTATTATTACTGACGGTCGTGGTCTGGGTCTTGTTGTTGTATGGCTCGAGCAGGTCGGTGTTGGACTCGTTGCCGTTCATGTGCTCGTAGAAGATGCCGTAACCGCCGCGGATAGCCCACTTCCCGTCGCCCAACGGGTCAAATGCAAAGCCAAGGCGTGGCGCCGCGTTCCACCAATGGTTATTCATGCAGCCCTTGGGAACTCCGGCCGTAACGCCACACTGCACCCAGCCGTTATAAGGATTGTTGGGTGTAGGAGTAAAACCGCTCTCACTTCCGGGAGCGTTTCCGGTCGCGTTGCCAGTAACCGGGTCTACGCCGCTGTTTCCGGAAACATACAGAGCCGGATCGAAATTAAAAGCCAGGTCATTCAGTTCGCGATAAGTTCCAAAGAAACTCATTCGCAGACCCAGATTTAGCGTCAGGCGTCTGGTGGCATGCCAATCGTCTTGGAAGTACGGTTCGTAAATGTGATAGAAGTTATGCATTTTGAGCTGCAATTGCTGCTGAGTAAAGCTAGTAATATTTCCCAGAAGCATATCAGCGTAGGCGTTGGTCGTCGTATTGTTGCCACCGGCACTGGCGTTCGAAAAACCTACTATGCCATTCGCGCCAGTGGGCGGCTGCGGGACTTCGTTCTTATGTGTGTCGACAAAATACATACCGAATTGCAGATTATGGGTGCCGACGATCTTAGTAACATTGTCGCGAATGGTGACAGTGGGGTTCGAATTCAACGGGCCTTCCGGAACGTAACCGGGGTCTTCAGCAAAGTTGTATTGGGAATCGACAATGCTAAGTCCGGGTACCTCGGGAGCGCTATAGCCGAAGCCGTTATCAAACAAGCCAAGGTTGCCAAAAGCGGTACCACGCTGCCAGGGCCCGCTCAGCGTCGTTGAAATGTGATCAGCAGTATAGCTGGCGACGAACTCGTTGAGCAGCGTGGGAGAAACGTTCGCCGTGAGTCTCGCCACCATGCTGACACCGGGATTCTTGAAACCAGTCTGAATCGTAGGGAAGGTGGTGCCGTCGGTCCACAAAGGGACGGGATACTGCTGCTGCCACGAGTCGTGAATATAGTGGAAGCTGGCGCGAACTTTGTCGGTGATGTTGTGGTCGATCTTAAACAAGTCTTCGCGCCAGTTCGTGGGCAATGTGGGCGAAGCATACCATTGGTCCTGGAGACCGTCCGAAGACACCTCGTTCGGCTGGGGAATCAGCGCCGTCAGCGCGGTAGCGATCGCCGAGTTCTGAATGGGCACTTGATTGCCGACAAATGGATAGCCCACATTCCCGGGACCGACCCCAGTGGGCTGTGCGACGCCATTGATAAACTGGGGAACAAGCGGGCATTCAAAGTTAGCGCCTGGCGGAGGGTTAGAGGAACATTGGTCAGTGAAGTTTCCCATGCGGTCGCTCATGGTTGGAACGATTGTCTGGGAAAAGAACCCCGATGCCGGAACCAGGTCACGCCGCCATTCTTCCGACACGAAGAAAAACGTCTTCTGCTTGCCGGTGTTGTAGTGGCCAGGGATAAACACCGGGCCGCCGATCGTAAAGCCGAAGTCGTTCTTTTTGTATTCCGGGACGGAGGTTAGGGGAAATTGTGTCGCGTTAAAATCGTTGTTGCGCACAAATTCATACAAGTCGCCGTGGAATTTATTGGTGCCGGACTTGGTCTCGACCTCGATTGTGCCGGAGCCGTTCTTGCCATACTGCGCGCCGTAGTTGGAAGTGAGCACGGTGAACTCGGCGATGGCGTCGATGCTGGGATAGACGTTAAGCGTGGTGTTGCTGCCATTGTCCATCATATCGCCACCATCGAGTTCGAAGTTGTTGTACTCGGTGCGGCCACCGTTGACGCTGAACGCCACTGTGGTCGCGCCCTCGCCACCTTCGTCAGTACCGGACTGATTAGTGACGCCTGCGGTCAGCCCTACGAGTGAAGTAAAATCGCGGCCATTCAGCTCAAGCTGGGTGATCTCCTTGCTGTCGACCGCATTGCCCAAGGCGGAAGACTCCGTGTCAACCCAGACGGATTTGCCTGCGACAACCACTTCGGTGTTGGCGGCGCCGACCTGGAGGGTCACGTCGAGGCGAGCTTTCTGGGCGACATCCAAAGTAACAGCGTTGGCCACGTACTTCTTGAAACCTTGCGCCGTGACGGTGACGTTGTAGGCATTGGGGACCGGCAAGGCGGGGACCGTGTATTCGCCGTCAGAGTTGGTCCCGGTGGTTCGCTTGACGCCGTGTTCGGCATTGGTGACAGAGACCTGGGCCCCGGCGACAACGGCGCCGCTGGAATCGCGAACCGTTCCCGTGAAAGAAGCTGTGTCCTGGGCGCGCATGAATGCCGCCGAAAACACTGACAGCCCTATCGCTATCCTGCATAGCAGACGAACTTTCATATTCGACTCCTTCGCTGATTCGACCGAGGGCCCGACGCCACCAGAGCTCATCCTCTAAAAGACGTGGAAATTCCTTTATTAAAACGTATCAATACTGCGTCAGACGCTTTACTCTGTCAAGAGAAAATGCACGGTGTCCGGCGTCCAGGCCGAGAGCCGCTACTTTACGCTGCGGGTGGAGTCGCGCACGATCAGCTCGGGAACGATTCTGCGGTGAATGGTGTGGATCGGCTTCTTTTCCTGAGTGGCGTTGATGGCTTCGAGCACAATGGTGGCTGCGATGGTGCCCGCAACTTCCATGGGCTGGCGGCACGGTGTGAGCGCAGGGGAATAAATGGCGGCCGGCGAGACGTCATCAAAAAACTACACCGAACATTGATCGGGAACGTGTATCCCCGCGTGGACGAGCGCACGAATGGCGCCGAAAGCCGTCATGTCCTCAAAGGCCATGAGCGCGGTGAAGGGACGGCGGCGGTGCAGCAATTCCTTCGGTTAATTTGTATCTTGTTCAAGACTGGAAGATGGATCTCCAGATTCTGGTAGATCGACGATCAGCTGCGAGTCGATTTCGAGCTGACGTTCGTGGGCAAGCGTCTGCACGCCAGGCCAGCGGGGTTTGGTGTCCGACAGTTGCCGAGGGCCGCGGATAAAGGAGATCTTGCGATGACCTAGCGAATAGAGGTGTTCCAGAGCGCCGCGCGCGCCCAGATGATTGTCGACGATTACTGAGCTGATGCTGTCATTTTTCAATTCGCGCCCCACAATTGCGGTCGGAATGTTGTTCTTCTCGAGATCGGCGCACGTTGATGTCGACGAACAGCCAGTTCGCGAGGACGACGAGTCCCTCGATGCGCCGGTCCAGCGGCATTTCGAGATAGCGCCCGAATCGGATGCGCTCGTGTGGACATCAGTGAGGATGGGGAGAAACAACGACTGATAGAGAGTGTTCTCGATGCCACGCAGCGCGAGAGTGCAGTAAGGGTCGGTCAGGTCGAAAACCATGACGCCGACGGTATGGCTGCGCTGGCCACGCAGCGAGCGCGCAACCGGGTTGGGGCGGTAGCCTAGATGCGAGGCGGCGCGCTGAATGCGTCCTTTGGTAGTCTCGGGAAAGCGACGTGCCACTGGGGTGTTGTTCAGGACGATCGAAACGGTGGCCGAAAAAAATCCGCTGCGCTGGGCGACGTCGCGGATGGTGACCGCGGCGGGCTGCGCCCTTTTGCGGGAGGGCTCGGACGTGCGGCCCGCGTCCAGGCGGGGGTATTTCTCATAGGCTTCGAATCGGCGGATTCCATGGGCTCCTTGAATTCAAGTCTCTTGCTGGCGGACACTCCCGGACGATGAAACGACTGTCAAGCATCCACGCCCTCTTCGTCGTTCTTTTGTTGCTTTTTCTTTCAAGGA
>Ga0302326_10004746_pt1 | contig 31280 bp, 23 predicted proteins | sample Palsa_T0_3_FD_202264 | JGI IMG/M metagenome (GOLD analysis project Ga0302326, IMG submission 202264) | Peat permafrost microbial communities from Stordalen Mire near Abisko, Sweden - Palsa_T0_3 | ecosystem: Environmental > Terrestrial > Soil > Palsa > Peat permafrost | place: Sweden: Abisko...
TCGATGATAGAACGGCTGACCGACAATCCGATTCCCATACCTTCATTCTTCGTCGTGTAGAAGGCCTCGAAAAGATTGTCCGTAGCTTGAGGTTCGAAGCCAGTCCCAACATCGCTCACGCTGAGGCACACCCGACCATCGTCATCTGGTTCAGTTCGAATCAGTAAATCCCTAGGACGATCATCGATGGTGCTCATGGCATCCGAAGCATTGCGAAGCAGGTTCAAGATGACCTGCTGCAACTGCACACGATCGCCCGCGACGAGAGGCAGGTCGTCAACCAGTTCCTGCTGCACGATGACGCGATTTCTCTGAAGTTCGCTCAAGGACAGCGCGAGCACCTCTCGCGTAGCTTCGTTCAGGTCCACCGATTCGATCGTGGGTTCTTTTTTGCCATAGAGTGCGCGCAATCGAGAGATCACATCCGCGGCTCGGTTGCCATCGCGAATCGTGCGCCGCACGGTTTCGCGCGCGCCCTCGACATTGGGAGGATCGGCGGCCAGCATACGAAGACAGGTGCCGGCATTCGTGATGATGCCCGAAAGCGGTTGGTTGACTTCGTGTGCGATGGACGCCGTCAATACTCCAAGGCTCGTGACCCTAGCCACCTGTGAGAGCTCCGATCGGGCCTTGCCGAGTGCCTCTTCGGAGGCTCGGCGTTCTGTCACGTCCTGAACTGCGCCGATGTACTCCGGTTGGCCGTGATCGCCCCGGATGTGAGCGGCGACGTGAACGTACTTGACTGCGCCGTCCGGCATCTGCAGGCGGAACTCGAGTTGCACATCGCTGCGGTCCCGGCGAGAGCGCTCAATATGTTCCTGGAATGCTGGCAAATCTTCAGGGTGGATTCGAGTACCGATGAGTTCAAAGGTCACCTGCGCATCCCGGTCAATCTGGAAGATGCGGTAAAGCTGCTCTGACCAGGTGATTTCGTCTGTCACCACACGCCAGGAAAAACTGCCGATTCGACTAAGATGCTGGGCTTCCGCGAGAAACGCCTCGCTACGCCGTAGTTCCTGCCTCGCCCGGTTGCGTTCCGTAATGTCGCGCAGATAGCCGGTGAAGGACGGCGGCCCTTCCAGCGGAATGCGTGTGATTGCCAGCTCGACGGGGAATTCGCTTCCGTCAGCGCGTACTGCCGTCATCTCGATGCGTTTCCCAAGCACTCGCGCCTCGCCCGTGGCCAGGTAGCGGGCAAAGCCCCGCCGATGCTTCTCCCGGAGAGACGGTGGAATGACGACGTCCGCCAGATGCTTTCCCAAGACTTCGTCCCGACGGTAGCCGAAGGTGTCCTCCGCCGCCGGATTGAACTCAGTGATACAGCCCTCGTGATCGATCGTCACAATGCAGTCGAGCGCCGAGTCCACGATCGCTGCCTTGCGGACCTCACTGCGCTTCAGCTCCCTTTCCTCTTGCCCGAGCCTCTCTTCGACCAGTCCGCGTTCAGCAAGTTCCTTTTTGAGCTCTTCGTTGGCGGTCGCTAGTTCGGCAGCTCGTTGCGCGACCTGCCGATCGAGTTCGTCGGCCACACGCTTCTGCTGGCTCCGTAGCCGCGCCTCCTGCAGCCCTATGACCGCCTGATTCGCGGCTACATCCAAAAGAAGTGACTCCGTTTGGCGTGGAAAATCTTCTCGCTCGGCCGCCACCACCATCATGCCAAGTTCGCCCTGTAATCCCAGTGGCAGAGCCACGATCGAAACGTCTCCGTCACCCATAAGGTTCCGAAGTAGTGGAGGCCATTTCCGTGAGTCGTTCTTGGAACACTGGCTGAGCGCTTCGCAGATCTCGTGTGCCGAAGACATTGGTCTTCGCTGTTCGGAGAGCCGGACGATCTCAACAGGCGCCTCGCCAACTAAATCTGTCAGCCTCACGGAGATTAGGTCCAAGCGCAGCATGCGCATGAGCGCATCGAGCAAGGTGTGGAGAACCTGGGATGGATCGCCGCCACTCCACATGGCGGGAAGAGCAAGCAGGCTAATAAGATCGTTGATGCACCGTTGAAGGTGCTTGATCTCCCCCGAGGCATGTTCGGACTGGACCTCCATATCAGGCAGCCTCGGAGGACGTGGAAGTCCGCATGGCCCGACGTTGGCGGATCTCGGGCAGGAACTCCTCGGGCGGCACGAAGAACGGATTCCGTTGCAGGAGGCCACCGATGATAATCATCGGATGCGTCCGCATGATGTCGATCACCGTGTCGCCCCCGAACTTGCCGAGATGGTAAGTACAGATCACAGCGTCGTCGTGACTACGCCACACATCATTCACGCGCGATTCGAATTCAACGAGATCGTCAATGTAGGATCGATCTTCAATTGCCCAATCCATCCGGCAGCAAATGCGGCTCAGCGGGAATCCTCCCTTGGCATTGCCGCTAGCCATCTGCTCGAACGCTGCTAGCATTCGGTCCTGATCGAAACGGCCGTCCCGAATGTAAGCTTCGGTGTTGATTCGAACCTCGAGTTGTCCGCCCTGCTCGGCGGCCGCAGGGTCGATTCCGGCAGCGGTCAAGCGTTGCAGATGGTCCTGACGTTGATCCGGATTGACGACGTGAACCGCTTTGTCGCCGCATTCGAACCCGTCCTTAATGAACGGAAGCAACACGCGATACTCTTCGTCGTCGCAATTGAAAAATGCGCAGACATGACGTACGTCGCCGAGCTGCGAGCCGGCAAGGGAAATCGGCGTTGTGGTTTTCTTCATGCTGTTTTCCTCCGGTAGGGGTCGGCCGCACTGCAGGTTTTTCTATGCTGCCGAGCGCACTCCGTTCATCTTGTCCGCCCGGTCTCAGGACCAGCGCGCCCACTACTTCGGCAAAATACTTGAAGGACGGCGTCCGCGAATTCCGCGGCTTCAGGAATAATTACGACGGCGAAGATGGGCGTTACGCCGCCGTAATCGCCTCGGGCGCGGGGCCGAGTCTCGTGGCCATTTTCACGAGGTCGGCAAGAGAGTCGGCTTTCATCTTCTGCATCACCTTGCCGCGGTGCGCCTTCACCGTGATCTCGCTGATACCAAGCTCCCCACCGACCTGTTTATTCAGCAGGCCGGAAACTACCAACGCCATAACCTGCCGTTCGCGTTGGGAAAGCGACGCGTAACGGTCCCGGAGTACCCGCATCTCTGCCCCAAGGCTAAGAGCAACTCGGCTGCGTTCGAGGGCTGCCCGGACGGCGGCCAACAGCACGTCATCATTGAACGGCTTCGTCAAGAATTCTGCGGCCCCCGCCTTCATGGCTTGGACCGTCATGGGCACATCGCCGTAGCCCGTGATGAAGATGATCGGCATGTCAGTCCGCTCGATGGCGACGCGCTTCTGCAGATCGAGACCGTTGAGGCCTGGAAGAGACACATCAAGTACCAGGCAGCTCGGAACATGGGCTCGTGGACAGGCGAGGAACTCTTGGGCGGACGCAAACGTGTGCGGCTGCCAGCCTTCACAGCGGATCAGCGACTCCAGCGATTCGCGCACGGAGACGTCATCGTCAACAACGAAGACGATTGGCGTGACTTGCAACATTTGCGGTCACCCCATTTCATGGCCAAGTGCGCGCACCTAAAGTCACGCTCCGCGTGCACAGTTGACTGTTGACGCCCCATCGTTGGGGGGAATTGTACCAGAGAGCTCTCTCTTGTGCTGGGAGGATCACTGCTGGTCAGCAGTGGAGCGATACCATAGTATCGACGATACCATGGTCCAATTGTTTCGCATCCGCGCTTCTGGTGTGTTGCCGATAGCAGACGATGACCGCTCCCGGCTACGCTCAAACCGCTAAGAATGAGGCCAAGCTGGCGATTAAGGGGCGTCGACATAGGCTTTAAAGCAAATACTGACTTCGTTTACCGAAGCACACTGAATGGAGGAACCATTATGAGACGCTTCACATTCTTCTTGGTTGCATTTGCAACAACGGCCGGCTTTGTCGCGCTCATTGGCCCCGTCCCCGGCCACGACGGACGTTCTGCTATGCGAAACCACAGGTTTTGGTAAGAAACTCGTGACCTCTTGAAGAAAGGATTGTACTCTTCGTTGCCGAAGAGATTTGCCTATGGACGCAAGCAAGAGCGAACAAATTGTCAATGCGCTGGAGACCTTCCGAATCGAGCTGCCATCGTGGGGTTTCGCCAACACCGGCACGCGCTTTGGAAAATTTATCCAACCAGCGGCCGCTACTACAACCGAAGAGAAATTCAGCGATGCCGGGCAGGTGCATCTGCTCACTGGCGTCTGCCCGACAGTGGCATTGCACGTCCTGTGGGATTTTCCTGACGGTGTTCGGAGCGCGGACGACATCAAGAAGTTCGCGGGTCGTTATGGTGTTCTACCTGGTTCCGTCAATCCCAACCTCTTCCAAGACCAGGAATACAAGTACGGTTCCTTCGGCAATCCCGACCCTGCCGTTCGCACACGTGCATTGCTGCACACGAAGGAATGCATTGAGATTGCTCGGCGATTGAACAGCCGAGATGTTTCGATGTGGTTTGCCGATGGCTCGAACTACCCCGGGACGGCAAATATCCGACAGCGCAAGGAATGGTTCACGACAGCGCTGAAGGAATCACACGCGGAGTTATCTCCGGGACAGCGACTCCTGATTGAGTACAAGCCGTTTGAGCCGGCCTTCTATCACACCGATATTGCGGATTGGGGCATGGCCCTGCTTCTTGCGCGTGCTGCTGGCCCTCAAGCTCGCGTGCTAGTCGATACAGGACATCACTATTCTGCGCAGAATATTGAGCAGATTGTTGCCTGGCTTCTGTCGGAGAATATGTTGGGAGGTTTCCACTTTAATGACCGTCGCTACGCCGATGATGACTTGACCATGGGCTCCATCGATCCCTATCAGGTCTTTCGTATCTTCCAAGAGATCCGTTACTTCGAATGGGAAACCGGAGCGAAAGCCGACATTGCCTACATGGTCGACCAAAGTCACAACCTCAAGGGAAAAATTGAAGCCATGATCCAAACTGTCACCGTCGCCCAGGAACTCTTTTCTAAGGCAGTTCTGGCGGATGGTAGGGAGCTGGCTGCGGCGCAGAAAAATTGCGACTTGGTGCGAGCCGAATCTATACTACAGGATGCATTCGCGACCGACGTTCGTCCGGTGATTCAGGAATGGCGAGAGTCTAAAGGACTGCCTAGAAGTCCTATGGAGGCGTTCCGCCAGAGTGGCTATCTAGAGCGCATCACCACAGAACGTGCCGCCCGAAATTCACGGAATGTCTCCTCCTATGCCTAGCAGTATTCATGCGAAGCCGTATCTCGCGTTCGATTTTGGCGCCCAGAGTGGACGCGCTGTTCTAGCACATCTTCAGTCAGGGATTCTCACGACCGAAGAAGTTCATCGTTTCCCCAATGAACCGATTGAGTATGGCGGGTCTCTCCACTGGGACGTGGCGCGTCTTTGGTTCGAAGTACAAAAAGCTCTCGCGCGACTGGGCGAAGTGAAGCTGTCAGGTGTCGGCGTTGACGCCTGGGGCGTCGACTACGCCTTACTGGGAGAACGCGGCGAGTTGCTTCAGAACCCTTACCATTACCGCGATCGGCGGACTGAAGCGGTCCTGGACGACGTTCTAGCTAAGGTTGGCAGGGAGGAGATCTATGAGGCGACGGGCATTCAATTCATGCCCATCAACACTCTATATCAACTCTTCGCGGCTCGACGTCAGACTCCCAAGCTCCTTGAAGCAGCAAAATGTCTGCTCACGATCCCAGATCTGTTCAACTACTGGCTCAGCGGAAATGCAGTCTGCGAATTCACCAACGCAACTACCACCCAGATGGTGGACCCGGTAAAGCGCAGTTGGGCGGCCGGTCTGATGCAGCGCCTCGAACTGCCCGTTCACTTGCTGGCGGCGATCGTGGAGCCCGGCTCGATCATTGGGACGCTACTGCCTGACGTTGCAGGTCATTCATCTCTTGCGGGAACCTCGGTGATCGCTCCTGCCTGTCACGATACGGGCTCGGCGGTGGCCGCCATCTCGGCCCGCGAGGGTACAGCCTTTCTCAGCTCTGGAACCTGGTCACTGCTGGGAACGGAACTGGATTCCCCGCTGATTACACCCAATGCGATGCGCTTGAACTTTACCAATGAAGGCGGTGTGTGTGGAACGACGAGGCTGTTGAAAAACGTCATGGGGCTATGGATGCTACAAAGTTGCCGTGAATCCTGGACTGCACAAGGGCTTTGCTTCGACTATCGTGAATTGATTGAACTGGCCGCCCGTCAGACGGCGTTCTGTCACCTCGTCGATCCGGATAACGAGTGCTTCCTGCGACCTACGAACATGCTCGAGGCCATCAACCAGTTCTGCACCCGGACCGACCAGCCCATTCCGCAGGAACCCGGCACTTACGTGCGAAGCGTTCTGGAAAGCCTCGCTTTCAAATATCGTTTTGTTCTCCGTAGTCTGGAACATTTGTGTGGAAAGCGTATCGAGCAAATTCGGATCATCGGTGGCGGATCGAAGAATCGATTGCTGAACCAACTGACAGCCGACGCTACCGGAAGAAACGTCCTTGCTGGCCCGGCTGAGGCCACAGCACTGGGGAATGTAGCGATACAGATCCTTGCGACCGGGGGGGCGTCGTCCCTGCAGGAAGTTCGTGCCATTGTGGATCGATCTTTCCCAACCGAAGTTTTCGCGCCCCTGGAGACCGACAAGTGGGACCGGCAAGCAGAGCGATTCGAGCAATATTGTGGGAGCATCTATGCCTGAGATTAAGGAGACTAGTCACCTCAAGGATTTGTGGAACGAAACGCAGGCTCAGACGATGGGGAGCAATCAGTTGGCTCTGCTTCGCTATCGTTCTAACTTGCTGGGTGCCGACTTGCGTATCACGAATTTCGGCGGCGGCAACACGAGTTCCAAGCTGGAGCTACCCGACCCGTTTACCGGCCGACCCGTTCGCGTGCTGGCCGTAAAGGGCAGTGGCGGAGATCTCGGGTCCATTACCGAACGCGAATTTGCACTGCTCTACTTAGATCGTCTGCAACAACTCAAGGACTTATACGGCGGCGAAGTGTTCGAAGATGAGATGGTACGCTACTATCCACTTTCGGCTTACGGCGAGAATCGCGTGGCAGCATCCATTGATACTCCTCTGCACGCCTTTCTTCCCTTTCCTCACGTGGACCATTTGCACCCTGACTGGGCTATCGCCTTGGCGGCGAGCGCAAATGGGAAGCGAAAACTGGAAGAGTTCAACAAAGAATTTGACCGCAAGATCATATGGGTTCCATGGCAACGCCCCGGATTCGAACTGGCCCTTCTGATTGAACGGGCAGTCAAGGATAACCCTGGAGCGGAGGGTCTTATTCTCGGCGGCCATGGCTTGTTCACTTGGGGAAGAACGCAACGCGCCTGCTACTTGAACAGCATTCACACCATTGACCAGATGGGCGAGTTCATTGTTCGACATCAGTCGAAAAAAGGATCACTGTTCGGCGGGGTCGAGCACGCCTCCGTTCAGGATCGCAAGAACATAGCTCGACAAATCCTGCCGACGCTCCGGGGAGCGGTGTCCTCGCATCGCCGCGTAGTAGCCCATTATGCCGACGATGAAGATGCTCTGACTTTCGCCGGGTCGAAGTGGGCGAAGGAACTGAGTTCGCTCGGCACGAGTTGTCCAGACCATTTCCTCAGAACCCGGGTCTGCCCGCTCTTTCTTCCTTGGACTTCGCAAAAGGAGAACGTCAGTGTTCTAAAGGAGCGTATCCAGGCGGAGGTTGTCGGGTACCGCGCCACTTACAAGAAATACTACGATGCGTGGGTCACCAACGATTCGCCAAAGCTCCGGGATTCCAACCCCTCAGTCGTCGTCGTTCCGGGTTTGGGCTTATTCGGTTTCGGCAAGAACAAGAAAGAAGCGCGGATCACAACCGAGTTTTTCATCAACGCCATTCACGTCATGGCTGGCGCGAATGCCCTGGAGGATGGAAAAGTTTCTCATCCTCTGCCGCAGGCTCGGCACGCCGAGCAGTCGCAGCAGTTCACGCACTTCCATAACTATGTCGCGCTCCCACGATCCGAGGCATTCCGCATTGAATATTGGGCTCTTGAAGAAGCCAAGCTCCAACGCATGCCCGCAGAAGCAGAATTCAGCCGCAAGATTGCGCTCATCATTGGCGGTGCTAGCGGAATCGGCCGGGAAGTTGCGATGCTGCTCGCACGCCGGGGCGCTCACGTCGTCGTTGCAGATTTTGACCAGCAGGGTGCGAGCAAGGTCGCCGATGAGGTTGGGACAATATCGTCTCCTGAGTTTGTGGCACACGTTGCCGTCAATCTCAGTTCCGCTGCCTCGCTTGCGGAAGCGGCACATTTCACGATTTCTCAGTTTGGCGGTTTTGATATCGTCATCAACACGGCCGCCATATATCCCGTGCCCGGCGTCGACGGGGAACTCGCCGAAGCACAATGGGCGCAGACCTTTCTGGTCAACGTCACCGGCAACTATCTTCTTTCCCGGCAGACGGAGTGGGTATTCAAAGATCAGGGTCTGCCGGCCGCCATGGTGCTTACCAGTTCCGCCAACGCTGTGGTCCCGAAGAAAGGCAGCGAGGCTTACGACACGAGCAAGACAGCTCTCAATCACTTGATACGAGAACTCTCGATCAACCTCGGCCCGCACGTTCGCGTCAACGGAATTGCGCCCGCAACCGTCGTCGCCGGCTCCACGATGTTCCCTCGCGATCGCGTGATGCAGTCTCTCGAAAAATACAAGATCGACTTTCATGAATCAGAATCCACCGAGGAACTTCGCACCAAGCTTGCCGATTTTTATGCGCAACGGACACTGACGAAACGGCCCATCCTCCCGCAGGATTGTGCAGCTGCAATCGTGTGGTTGGCCGGTGACCAGAGTGCGAAGACGACTGGACACGTTATCCCTGTGGACGGTGGTCTTTCGGAGGCCTTCTTGCGTTAAGGAGCAGCTATGCAGCGTGTGTGCTTTGTGTTGCAAGTCAAGCCCGAGAGGCTTGTGGAATACAAAGAGCGCCATCGTAGCGTGTGGCCCGAGATGCAGGCCGCGTTGCGGGAAACTGGATGGGGCAACTACTCCTTGTTCCTGCGCGACGATGGTCTTCTTGTCGGCTATCTGGAAACGGAAAGCTTTGAGCGCGCCCGCTCAGGCATGGCCAAGCGCGAAGTCAACGAGCGCTGGCAACACGAGATGGGCGAGTTTTTCGTTCAGCCCAACGGACTGTTGCCTGATCGTTCCATGCAGCCGTTGGAAGAAGTTTTTCACCTGTAAGTTCAGATACGAGGACTCGATGAATCCCGCACTAGGGGTGTTTTTTCACTGGCTCGGCGGTTTGGCCTCCGCCAGTTTCTATGTTCCCTATCGCGGGGTGAAGAACTGGGCCTGGGAAACCTATTGGCTGGTTGGCGGATTCTTCAGCTGGATCATCGCCCCATGGATCCTGGCACTGACAATGACACACGACCTTATGCGGGTGCTTCACGAAGCTCCGGCCAGCAGCCTTTTCTGGGCGTATGTTTTTGGAGTGCTGTGGGGACTCGGCGGCCTCACCTTCGGTCTGACCATGCGCTACCTGGGTATGTCACTCGGCATGGCCGTGGCACTCGGGTACACAGCCGCATTCGGCACATTAGTGCCTCCAATTTTCCGGGGAGTGTTCGCCTCCGAGGTCCTCGGCACTCGATCTGGGCTGATCATTCTGGGCGGAGTCGCGGTCTGTTTGCTCGGAATCGGGTTCGCCGGGGCAGCCGGAGTTTCTAAAGAGCGCGAGATGTCGACCGAACAGAAACGTGCCTCGATCAAAGAATTCGACTTGAAGAGGGGATTGCTCGTCGCCACTTTCTCAGGCGTCATGAGTGCGTGCTTCGCCTACGGCCTCGCGGCCGGGGATCCGATCAAGGCCATCACCATCCAGCACGGCACTCCGGGTTTGTGGCAGGGGCTCCCCGTGCTTGTCGTTGTACTCGCCGGCGGGTTCACGACCAACTTCGTCTGGTGCCTTATCCTGAACATTCGCAACCGAACTGGCTACCAGTACTTCGTGTCCGAAATTCGCGGCCCAGTCCCCGTCCGCGATGAAGAGCACATCCTTGAGGCTGTGACGGATGCTCCAGCCGAGGAGATGGCTGCAGCCGTGGCAGTCGCACAGCATACTTCTGTTAAGGCTCCGATGTTTGCCAACTATCTATTCTCCGCTCTCGCAGGCACGACCTGGTACATGCAGTTTTTCTTCTACAGCATGGGTGAGACCCAGATGGGCAGATACAAGTTCTCCAGTTGGACGCTGCACATGGCCAGCATCATCATCTTCAGCACGTTGTGGGGTATCGCGCTCAACGAGTGGAAGGGAGCTGGAGACAGAACCAGGCTGCTGGTGGCCTTCAGTCTATTGGTTCTGGTGAGTTCGACCGTCATCGTAGGCTACGGCAACTACGTCGGCGGTTCGACACACTAAGTCTGGACGGACTTTCCCCGGACAGCAGTGAAGTGTGATATACGGTTGTAGGTTTTATACGACCTCTGGGGTGAAAATGCATCCATATTCTCAATTGGTTTCGCCAGCGGTTGCCTCACACTCTGTTTTCGCAATCGACGATCGATAGCCGCCCGTCCCGGGCGTGCTGGAGCTGCAGAACCAGGACACGCGGTTTGCACCACCGGACGCGAGCAAAATTGCGGGAGACAACATGATCCAGGTCCAGAAACGCTATCTGTTGATCGGCGGAGTCCTCGGCTTGATCGTGCTCGCTCTGATGGTTGGAGCGATTCGGCCGTACAAACAAGCTGCGGGTGCGCCGCCAAGCGCCGCGGATGTCGAGGTGGCGCAGGTTCAGAAGGAGGATGTTCCGATTTATGCGGAGTGGATTGGCACGCTTGACGGTCTGGTCAATGCCGATGTCCGGGCGCAGGTCACTGGCTACCTGCTAAAGCAAGGCTATCAGGAAGGGGCTTTCGTTAAGCAGGGCCAACTCCTTTTCCAGATCGATCCGCGGCCTTTTCAGGCGGCGCTCGATCAGGCTGAAGGCCAGCTTGCTCAGGCCAAGGCCGCGCTCGCCAATGCCGGGGCGGTTCAGCACCGCACGGAACTGGATGTCGAGCGCTACAAGCCTCTGGCAGAGCAACAGGCCGCGAGCCAGCAGGATCTCGACAACGCGGTGCAGAACAATCTCGCCGCAATCGCAACCGTAGAAACCGCCAAGGCTCAGATCAAGACCTACGAGGCTGCGGTGGAAACCACGAAAATCAATCTCGACTTTACCCGCCTGGTTGCGCCCATCGACGGCGTGGCCGGCCAGGCGCTACTGCAAGTCGGCGCGCTGGTCAGCCCCAGTAGCGGTGTGGTCACTTCCGTCTCTACCGTGGATCCGATCAAGGTCTATTTCACCGTGAGCGAGCCTCAATATCTTTCATGGCGGAGACGTTTTCCGACCGAGGAGAGCCGCTTGCAGGCCGACAAGGAACTGCGGCTGCAACTGATCTTAGCCGACGGCTCAACCTATCCGCAGGAGGGAAAGTTTTATTTTGCCGACCGCCAGGTGAACGAGACCACCGGAGCCATTCGAATCGCCGGGCTCTTTTCCAATCCGAACAATATTTTGCGACCCGGCGGTTATGCCAAAGTCCGTGCGGTAATCCGGACCCAGCCGGGTGCGTTGCTGGTGCCGCAACGGGCAGTGTCGGAGCTGCAGGGCGGCTACCAGATTGCTGTCGTTGGCGCCGACAACAAAGTTGACGTTCGAACGGTCACGGTGGGCGACCGGGTGGATAACCGATGGATCATCGCGAACGGGCTCAATCCCGGAGACAGAGTCGTGGTTGAAGGAGTGCAGCGAATGCGCACCGGTGTGCGCGTGAATCCCAAGCCATTCATGGCCCAGAGCCAAGGACCGGCGAATCGATAAGGACGGGTGACCCATGTCGAAATTCTTCATCAACCGTCCCATCGTCGCCATGGTGATTTCCATCGTCATGGTGTTGGTTGGTGCGCTGACCGTGCTGAGCTTGCCCGTCGCACAGTTTCCCAACATCACTCCACCCGAGATTCAAGTGCTCGCCACCTACGTCGGAGCCGACGCGCAGACGCTCGAGCAGGCGGTGGCTACTCCTATCGAGCAGCAGATGAACGGAGTAGACAACGAGAACTACATGTACTCGCTGAATGCCACGGGCAACTCGAGCACCAGCCTGATCGTCGACTTTGACGTAAAGACCGACCCGAATACCGATTTCATTCTCACGCAGTCGAGGGAAACCCAGGCCGCTTCTCAGCTTCCGTCGGACGTCAACAACTATGGCGTCACGGTGCGAAAATCGGTGACCGCGCCTCTGATGTGGGTTGCGCTTTACTCTCCGCACGGAACCTACGACGCAAGGTTTCTCGCGAACTACGCCTACATCAATGTCACCGACCCGATTCTTCGCTCGCCCGGCATCGGCAACGTGCAGGTATTCGGCGCCGGTCAATACGCGATGCGCCTTTGGGTGAAGCCGGACACGTTGGCAAAGCTTGGCATAACCGTTCCGGAGATCGTCAGCGCGATTCAGGCACAAAACACCGTGAACCCCGCGGGCAAAGCGGGAGGCGAACCCGCTCCAAAGGGCCAGGAATTTACCTATTCGGTTCTGGCTCAAGGGCGCCTGGTTTCGCCCGAAGAATTCGGCAACATCGTCGTTCGCGAGACGCCTGACGGTGCGACGGTGCGCGTGCGCGACGTCGCTCGCATCGAACTGGGCGCTCAAGACTACAGCGTTGCCGGACGTTTCAACGGCAAGCCCGGCGCGATTATTGCCGCCTACCAATTGCCCGGATCGAACGCAGTCGACGCAGCGGCTGGCGTGAAGAAAATCATGGCGCAGATGAAAGAGCGTTTCCCTGAGGACATGGATTTCGCCGTTTCTCTCGACACGACTCTCTCCGTAACCGAGGGAATCAAGGAAATCGTTGAAACCCTTGTGATCGCGCTGGTCCTGGTCATCATCGTTGTTTTCCTTTTCCTTCAGGGCTGGCGCTCAACCCTGATCCCGCTGCTGGCTGTGCCGGTGTCGCTGGTGGGAACGTTCGTGCTTTTCCCGCTCTTCGGTTTTTCCATCAACACGCTCTCTCTGTTCGGGCTGGTGCTGGCGATCGGTCTGGTGGTGGATGACGCGATCGTGGTCGTCGAGGGCGTGGAACGGCATATCGAAGAGGGCTTGACTCCAAAGAATGCGGCACTCAAGGCGATGGAGGAACTGTCGGGTCCTGTGGTGGGAATTGCCCTGGTGCTCTCCGCCGTATTCGTGCCCACTGCCTTCATTCCCGGGATTACGGGCAGACTGTATCAGCAATTCGCGGTGACCATCGCAGTCTCGGTAATTCTCTCCGCGTTCAACGCGCTTACGCTCAGCCCGGCGCTGGCTGCGCTGCTTCTTCGCCCGCGCGAACAGAGCCATGGCCTACTGCAGAGGTTCTTCGATTGGTTTAACCGGGTTTTTGCGCGAGCCACGGAGGACTATGTCAGTTGGAGCGGTGTGCTGCTCAGGAAAACAGCAGTGGTGGTTGTGCTTCTGCTGGTCTTTTCCCTTGCGGCGGGATTCTTCGCCAAGCGGGTGCCGTCGAGCTTTCTTCCCGACGAAGATCAGGGCTATGCCTACGTGAATCTGCAATTGCCCAATGACGCGTCACTGGAGCGGACCTCGCAGGCAGCGGCGCAGATTGAGAACATTCTGGCGAACACACCGGGTGTGAAGTACACGACCAGCGTCATCGGCTTCAGTTTGCTCAGTTTTGTTCGCACCAGCTACAACGCTTTCTTTGTCGTCACCCTGAAGCCGTGGGACGAGCGCACGTCCAGAGCCGAGCAGTTCCAAGCGATCAAGGCGCATTTGAATCAGCAGCTTTCCAAATTGTCCTCGGGAATCGCATTCAGTTTTTCCCCACCGGCCATCCCGGGCGTGGGCACCGCCGGCGGATTCACTTTCATCCTCGAAGACCGCTCCGGCGGCAGCATCCAATTCCTGTCGCAAAACTTGAACACGTTTCTTGAGGCGGCACGAAAGCGGCCGGAGATCGGCAGCCTGAGTACGACTTTTCTGGCCAGCGTTCCGCAGAAGTTTGTTGACGTCAATCGTGACAAGGTGCTGAAGCAAGGCATCAATCTTTCCGACGTCTACCGCACCATCCAGGCGTTCATGGGCGGATATTTCATCAATTACTTCAACCGCTTCGGCCGCCAGTGGCAGGTCTACATCGAAGCCGAGAGCGAGGATCGCGCCAGTGCGGAGAACGTTGGACGCTTCTATGTCCGCAACAACAAGGGCGAGAACGTTCCACTGTCTACGCTGGCCACGGTCAAATCACAGTTCGGCCCCGAATTCACCCAGCGCTTTAACGAATACCGTTGCGCACAAATCAACGGCAGTGCCGCCCCGGGTTACAGTGCGGACCAGGCCAGCGCCACCCTCGAAGAAGTGTTCAAACAGACCATGCCGCGAGAGATGGGATTCGACTACTCCGGAATCTCGTTTCTGGAACAGAAAGCGCGCCAGGGCGTGCCCCCCGCGGCCATCTTTGGCCTGTCGCTATTATTCGTGTTCCTGATTCTGGCAGCACTATACGAAAGCTGGTCGCTGCCTTTCAGCGTACTGCTCAGCACGCCGGTGGCGATCTTTGGAGCGTTTTTCGTGCTGTGGCTGCGCCGCACTTTGCTCAGCGTTTTCCTGCCGCCGTATATGGTGCAGATCGAAAGCGACATCTACTCGCAGATCGGCTTGATCATGCTGATCGGCCTGGCGGCGAAGAACGCGATTTTGATCGTCGAGTTCGCCAAGGAACAGTACGAACAGGGAAAGCCGCTGGCCGATGCTGCCCTCGAAGGCGCGAAGCTGCGGCTGCGGCCGATCCTGATGACATCGTTCGCGTTTATCCTCGGCTGCGTTCCACTGTGGACGGCGAGCGGGGCTGGTTCGGTAGCCCGGCAGATCATGGGGACGGCCGTGATCGGCGGGATGCTCACCGCGAGCGCGATGGGAATCTTTTTCATACCCGGCATCTTTTATATCGTCGAAAAATGGTCGGGCGCGGGAAAGGAAACCGCATCTGGCATATTGCCGGCTGCGCCTTCGCCCGCGCCCGGAGACTGAGGGACTTCGCCGTGCGTTCAACAGCTTGTAAATCGGGCGGAGTCTGCGCATTGGGGTTTGCGTGATGGGGTTTGCGTGATGATGAGAATCGCGAAATTGCTTACCGCGGCATTGCTCTCTGGCATGCTTTCGGGGTGTGCTGTCGGCCCCAACTACCATCGCCCTGGCGTTCAGGCGCCGAATTCCTATCGAGATCTGGCAAACAATCCTCAGCTTCAGGCGCAGACTGCCTCGTATGCCGATCTTCCCTGGTGGCAGGTATTTCAGGATGCAAAGCTGCAGGAACTCATCCGTACGGCGCTCCAACAGAACTACGATTTGCAACTCGCCACCGAACGCATCAATGCAGCCCGCGCTCAACTCGCTGTTACGCGATCCGGCCTGTTTCCGCAAGTTTCCGGCAATGGCAATTTCAGCGGAGGCAAGGAAAACCTTGAACAGTCGCGGTACAACTTCCTCAGCTTGACCGCCGACGCGGCGTTCCAGTTGGATTTCTTCGGCCGCCTGCGCCGCGCCAACCAAGCAGCTCGCGCCCAACTGCTGGCTACCCAAGATGCCCGCCAGGTCGTCGCGCTGACCCTCGTCAGCGATGTTGCGACCGACTATTTCACGCTGCTGCAACTGGATCTGCAACTCACGATCACGCGTGAGACAGTCAATACCCAGACCGATTCGGTCAAACTTACTCATCTGCGGTTGGAGCACGGAGTTGCCACCAAGTTGGATGTGCTCCAGGCTCAGCAGGTCCTCGACACCGCCAACGCGCAGATTCCTGACCTGGAGCGGCAAATTGCGCAGGAAGAGAACGCCATCAGCATCCTGCTCGGCAATTACCCACAAGACGTCGCCCGCGGGATTCCGCTCGTCGAGCAAACCCTTCCGCCTGAAGTTCCAGCCGGCGTTCCATCTTCGATCATCGAGCGCCGGCCCGATATTCGCGAAGCGGAACAATTCTTGATTGCCGCCAACGCCAACATCGGAGTCGCCAAAGCGCAGTTCTTCCCGCAAATCTCTCTCACCGGGTCCGGAGGGGGTTCCTTCGGTCGAAGCTCCGCCTTCTCAAGCCTCATGACGACGCAGCTTGGCATCTGGTCCTATGGCGCGCAGTTGAGCCAGCCAATCTTTACCGGAGGCGCGCTGAAAGGGAATTTGCATCTGGCTGAGTCTGAACACCAGCAAGCTCTGATCGGCTACCGGGAAGCGATCCAGCACGCTTTTGGAGAAGTCTCGGACGCGCTCATCGGTTACGAGAAGCTTCATCAGGTGCGGACACGCCAGCAGGATTCGGTCGCCGATCTGCAGGAAACCGTCCGCATTTCCACGCTTCGCTACAAGGGCGGCACCACGACATACCTCGAAGTGCTCGACGGACAGCGGTCGCTTTACGGCGCCGAACTGACGCTCGCCGCAGCGCGGGGAGATGAATATCGCAGCCTGGTCCAACTCTACAAAGCGCTGGGCGGAGGCTGGCAACAGTAAAATCGTCGGCCAGTCTAGGCGACGGTTTATCGAAACCGAGCCTTTTGGAATGTTGCGCGCGGCAGCGGGGATGGTGAATGATACCGACGACGCGTGACTACAGATGTGAAGTTTGCGGAATTTTGGCACCCGTCCCATCCGCGGTCAGAGAAACGATCATTGGTTCAATTTGGTCCAATCGGGCCAGTGCTTCTCCCTTGTTGAGCACCATCCGAACCAGCTTGCTTTGTGCCAGTCTCTTGTTCGGCATTCCCGCCTGAGCACCTCGTTGTTCTGAGCCAGCAAAGTTCTATAGGCGATGTGAAGCGCGACCGAGTCTATCGCGCGACTGCTCTCCTGTATATCCTCGAAGAGCCGGCCCCCCTGAAGCCGACAACAAATAGCTCTCGTGCTCTCAAACTATCTCAGAAGGCCATCCACGAAGGCGTGCAGTTTTGATCAGTCTGGCGAGGACGCAGTTCGTAATATGAACGTTCTAGCCTGGTGGTCGTGTCACTTGCGGAGTGACTGCTCACTGCAACCCGAGGCGAGCCTTTGCAGTCTGGCCGCCTTGCAAGCTACCCCGACCGCGAGATGCGCTTCGACATGAAGAAAGCACGCAAGCCTCACGGTTCCCCTGACAATCCACGGTCCCCTTCGCGGCGAACGCTGCTTGGCCTCGATTGGCTTAATTTCCTTCTTGCCGACGTACAGACGGGGGTGGGACCGTTTCTCGCGATTTACCTCGCTGGCTACAAGTGGGACGAAGAGCGCGTCGGGCTTGCGCTCACGGTGGGGGGGATTGCAGGGATTCTCACGCAGACGCCGGCTGGTGCGCTCGTCGACTTTCTGAGATCGAAGCGCGCGTTGGTTGGTGTGGCCGTGGCGGCTCTGGCTGCCGGGGCGTTATTGATCGCTCTGTTCCCGTCGTTCTGGCCGGTCATGGGTGCTCAGGTCCTGATCGGCGGCACTTCCAGCGTTTTCCTCCCCGCCATCTGCGCGATGTCGCTTGGGATCGTGGGACGCGCCGCATTCGACACCCGCCAAGGTCGCAATCAGACATTCAACTCGGGTGGTAATGTGATTGCCGCCCTGTCCATGGGTGCCCTTGGGTACTTCGTTTCCAATCGGAGCATATTCATCTTCGTGGCGGCTTTCGCGGTCCCCACCATTCTCGTCCTGCTTCTGATCAGACCCGCCGAGATTGACTACGAAATCGCCCGCGGCGCAAATGATGGCGAGAAAGGCGGCAAAGCAGAAAGCGTCCGGGTACTGTTTCAGGATCGCCCCCTTGTGATCTTCCTCGTCTGCGCCGTGATGTTCCATTTTGCAAACGCGGCAATGCTCCCGCTGCTCGGCGAGATGCTGGCGAAAGGCCGGGGGCGAAGCTCGATGCTCTTCATGTCGGCCTGCGTGGTGACGACCCAGTTTGTGATCACGCTGATCGCGTCCTGGTCGGGACGCGAAGCCGCAACGTGGGGTCGAAAACCACTTCTGCTGACGGCGTTCAGCGTTCTTCCGGTTCGCGGCCTGCTTTACACTCTCACGTCCAGCACGGCATTGCTCGTGGCCATCCAGATCTTGGACGGCGTAGGTGCCGGAATTTTCGGCGTTGTGTCCGTGCTCGTGATCGCCGATCTGACGCGCGGTACCGGACGATTCAATCTCACGCTGGGAGCCATTACCACTGCCGTCGGTATCGGCGCGGCCCTGAGCCAGGTCATCGCCGGTAGTATCGTTCACCGCATGGGCTTCCGCACCGGATTCCTGTTTCTTTCGGGGGTGGCCTCGGCAGCGTTGGCGATTCTCTACTTTTTCATGCCCGAAACGCAGAACATACGATTGGCGACAGAGTGACAGGGATGGCGCGCATCGTCGTCACTCTAATTGTCTTCGCAGCGATGCTCACCCTGGTGATCGTGCGACCACGCCGGTGGAACGAGGCTTGGTGGACGGTGCTCGGGGCAGCGGCGATGCTCATCCTCGGGCTCGTGTCGGCGCGCGACGCGATCGGCGCGACCCTGGCCGGGAAGAACGCCCTTCTCTTCCTTCTTTCTCTGCTTGCGCTATCCCTGCTCGTCGGCAAGAGCGGCTTTTTCGATTGGGCCGCGATTCGGTGCGCGCGCACCGCCAAGGGAGACGCGCACTCGCTTTACCGAAACGCGTTCGTGCTCGGTGCAATCGTCACTGCGATATTTTCTCTCGATACCACGGCGGTCATGCTCACGCCGGTCATGCTGGCCATCGTGAACAGGCTGAAGCTTCCGGCGGCGCCTTATGTCGTGCTGTGCGCGTTTGTCGCAAACGTAGGTTCGCTGCTGCTCCCAATCAGCAATCTCACGAACATTCTCTTCGCGGACGCATTCCACATGACGTTCGGAGCGTTTGCGGCAAGAATGATCGGGCCGCAGTTGATGGCGCTCGTTACCACCTACGCTCTGCTGCGTTGGCACTTTCGGCGCGAACTCCCGAACCGCTTCGACGGCGAGTCACTGCCGGAGCCGTCGAGCGTAGTCCCGAATCGATCGTACTTCCTCGTTTGCGTGACCGTCCTCGGCGTCGTACTCGTTGGTTACTTTCTGGCGCCGCTCGTGGGGCTTGAGCCCTATGTGATTGCTTTCGCGGGCAGCGGCGTGCTCGTGATCGCTGGCGCAGCGACCGGACGCGTTCGCATTCGAGGGGTGGGCGAGCTTTCGTGGGGCTTATTTCCTTTCGTTGTCGGGCTCTTCGTCGCTGTACAGGGGCTTGAAAATCTGGGCATCGTCGGCGTTTCAGCGAAGTGGCTCGCGCACATGAGACCGGGATCACCCGGAAAGCTCTTCGTTACCGCGGGTCTGACGGCGTTTGCCTCCAACCTTATGAACAACCTTCCGGCGGCATTGATCGCGAGAAGCGTGCTTTTGGCCTCGCACGCCCAAACGGGTACGGTCCTTGCCTCGCTCGTTGGCGCTGATGTGGGGCCGATGATCACGCCTTTCGGCTCACTGGCAACGATGCTCGTCCTGGCTCTCGCGCGGAGTGAAGGGGAAGAAGTCCGCGCCGGGAAGTTCGTGATGCTCGGCCTGTGGGCGACGCCTGTGATTGTGTTCGCTACAGCTCTTGCCCTGACCGCCAGCCTCGCGCTCACTCGTTGACGATCGTCGGGCCTCGGCCGCTCGCCACAAGCGCACGATCCTCATCGACAACTCCAGATCGTGCGGTCGTCCTACTTATACCTACCGGCGGGCAAATCGGAAGTTATTCAAGGCCAGAGGTCGGCTGCGAGGAACGCGGCCAGGGCGTTCCCGATTCGACGGAGCCATGGCCGCTCAAGCGTCAGTTTCGACCGGCCTCTGCCGTGTGAAAGCGCACCAGGAACCATGGTCCAATAGCAGTCCACGAACTGTTTCTGTCATTCAAGCGCTTTGTAGCGGCATCCGTGCCGTGTTTCAGTTATTTGCGGTGGAAGATTTCGCTGTCACGGCAGAGGCCGCGGGTTCGAGTCCCGTCGTTCCCGACATTGTTTTGAATGTGCAAATAACCCGGGCGAGATCCGCGTTGTCTACTCGAGGCGGCGCTCCGGTGAGCGATTTTTGCCTTCGAATATCAGCGTTTCCCTTCATCCGCGAAACGGCGCACACCATCGGTCACCGCGTAGGCGCTCCTGTGCACGCAATCAGTGATCGAAGTGTAGCTGGACTCGGCAGAGGCCGTTCTTTTCTCGAATCCGCACCCGATCTGCGTATTGGCGTATCAGGTATCCGGCCAGATGTGCGCTGCCGGCCTGGGTTCCCATCTCCTCCAGCGCGGGCATGGAGTCAGCGATTTCGATCGGGGGTCCGGCGTATTCGACCTCGAGATCGAGCCGAAATTCATCCCAGGAGGTGCGCAGGGTAACAATTTCGCTGCGGAGCGGCAGGATGCCGAGGTTGTTGACGACCTCATAGGCAGCGTCGGTGGCGCGGGTGACGACTTCGTTTCGCATGCCCCAGGCCGAACCCTGGTCGTCCATAAACAATGTTATTTCGTCGAGGTAGTCATGGCCGGTTCGCAATTCCAGGCTGCGATGCTTCTTTACGCCGATGCGAAACAGCAGGCTCAAGATCACCACCAGAACGGCTGCCACCGAAGTTGACGAACTGAAGATCGGTTTGAGGAAACTGGGAAGCGTTCGATAAAGATCGGGGACGATTTCAACGCTGAGACCGAAGATGAGAGCGATGCCCACCGCGAAGATTCGGCGTGCATCGAGCATGCGAGACGTGAGCAGTTGGAGGCCGCCCAAAACGATGAAGCACGCGGCGTAGATCAAGACCGCTCCGACTGCGGGAACGGGCATGGCAGCCACGATGGTGGCCGCCTTGGGGAAGAAGGCAAGCGCGATGACCAGCAGGCCCAGGGGCCAGGCAATGGCGCGACTGGTTGTGCCGGCTGCCAGCGAAATACCGATGCTGCTCGATGTGGTGTTCTGCCCAATGCCTCCCAGCAGACCCGAGACAGCGCTCCCGAAGCCGTTGGCGAAGACGCCTCCGCTTACGGATTTCATATCGGTTCGCTTCCACCCGGCGTCATTGGCTTTTTGACAGAGCGTGGTATCGCCGACGGTCTTTAGACCTGCCGTCAGGGCGGCAATCAGGAAAGGCGGGAGCAACTCTAACCGGAAGGCAAGGCCAGAAGCGGCGCGATGAGGGAAGCTCACGAAGTCCGCCGGCATTTGCGCCAGCAATTGCGCGGAGTGGAACTCTCCCAGGGCAGCGGCGACGGCATAGCCGACGGCAACGCCGATCAGCATGGGAAACAGGTGGAGCTTGCTTCTAGTCCAGATGGTGGGCAGAATCATGGCGAACAGCGTAATCACGCCGATCAGGAGCGCACGCGTGTCCACCGCAGCGCTTGCCTTGGAGTAACCGAGAAAGCGCGAGCATCCGAGCGCGACCAACTGCAGGCCCGACATGGCTACCATCAGGCCGGTCACCTCCGGAGGAAAGAGAACGCGCAAGCGATGGACGACACCTGAAACCAGCATTCCCGCGACGCCGGCGGCGACCAGCATGCCAAAGATCAGAGAGTAACCGCCGGCGAGGCCGGCAAGGATGACGGGGGACATGTAAGTGAGGCTGCAGGTCAGAGGACACAGGTATCCATTCCCGACACCCCGTTTGGATTGCACGATGGTCGCGATTCCGGAGGCGATCATCGACATGCGGATGAGGCTCTGCATCTCCGCCGACGTGCCTCCAATCGCGTTCACAACCAACAGAACGTAGATCCAGCCCACCGACATGACGAACATATGCTGAAAGGCGGCCGGAATCTGTATCGCCAGGGGAGGAATGTCATCGACGTCGTAAATCAGATTCGCGGGTTTTTTGCGGCCCGGGAATGCAATGGGGGCGCGCCAATCACGCCACCGGCGCAACCTCTGCGAGAAAACTGGACTGACGCTAGAGTGAATGGGCACCGGCAATCAACCTCCAAAGAAAAGCGGCGATTCTATCCGTCGACGTTTTTCCGGAAGACAAATGAACCGGAAGTTGACTCGGAAAGAAAGTGCGAGTGTACACGTATTTCGCCTGCCCGCCCAGCGCGAAGAGATTTCTGGCAGAAAATCCAGATGGCAGAAACGAGGTTTCGCAGGTTTCGCGGAGTGGGTTGACTTGGAATCGAGGGTCTGACAGACTTCCCGTGCTGGATTGCATTTATGGCTCATGTCACCATGTCCGGGAAAGTTCGCTGGGGAATTCTGAGTACAGCCGCAATCGGCGTAAAGAAAGTCATACCGGCGATGCAGAAGGGCGAGTGGAGCGAGGTGGTTGCGATCGCTTCACGCGATCGCGGCAAGGCCGAAGACGCTGCCCGGACTCTCGGCATCGCCAAGGCCTACGGATCCTACGAAGACCTTTTGGCCGACCCGCAGATTGAAGCGATTTATAACCCGCTTCCGAACCAGCTGCACATCGATTGGTCCATCAGAGCTGCGCAGGCCGGCAAGCATGTTTTATGCGAGAAGCCGCTTGCTCTGACGGCTGCCGAAGCCAGAAAACTTTTGACCACGCGCGACCGCATGAAGGTGAAGATAGGAGAAGCGTTCATGGTGCGCACCCACCCGCAGTGGCTGCGGGCGCGCGAGCTGGTCGTCTCAGGGCGGATTGGCCAACTGCGTTCCGCCGTTAGTTTCTTCAGCTTCTTCAACACCGACCCGTCGAATATTCGAAACATTCCGGAATGCGGCGGGGGCGCGGTGATGGATATCGGATGCTATCCCATCACCACGTCCCGATTCCTGTTTAACGAAGAGCCATCACGGGTCATGGGATTGGTCGAGAGAGATCCACAGATGAAGATCGACCGGCTGGTGTCCGCCATCCTCGACTTTCCCTCGGGCCAATCGACTTTTACTTGCAGCACACAACTTGTGCCCTACCAGCGGAGCCATTTCCTGGGAACTGGGGGCCGTATCGAAATCGAAATTCCGTTTAACGCTCCCGTCGACCGGCCGTGCCGCATCTTCATCGACAGCGGGCGCGATGTTTTCGGCGGCGGCATTGTTATCGAGGAGTTTCCAACCTGCGACCAGTACACGATTCAGGGCGACGCTTTCTCCAGGGCGGTGCGCGGAGAGGCCGAAGTTCCAGTTTCGCTTGAGGATGGAATCAAGAACATGGCCGTAATTGACGCCATTTTTCGTTCTGGCCAGTCGGGTAGGTGGGAAACCCCCGTAGTCGAATAGCGTTATGCTACTTTGACGTGGCCGCCGTTTTGATTGGTTGTCTGAGATTAGCAGGGAGTCGGTGTCGTCCTGAGTGTTGCGGTGTCCGCAGGCGTGCTGCGAGAAAATCAGCTTGCAGCGTGAATTTGCCGCCGCTCGCAATGCCCGCTATTATGCGGGACATGACCTGGCTGAGATTTCTGCTCGTCGCTTCCCTGAGCACGGTGGCAGGTGCTCAAAATACCTTATCGAGAGAAGTGGACGCGGTGTATCCCGATGCATACGCTCTGTATCTGGATCTGCATCAGAGTCCCGAACTCTCCGGGCACGAAGCCCAAACGGCAGCCAAGCTAGCGGGTCGATTGCGCGGACTCGGGTATGAAGTCACCGAACATGAGGGAGGGACGGGAGTCGTTGCCGTCCTCAAAAACGGTCCCGGCCCGACCGTCATGCTGAGAACAGAACTCGATGCGCTTCCCGTCGAAGAGAAGACCGGGCTTTCCTACGCAAGCAAGGTCCGTACGAAGGATGGCGCTGGTCGCGACGTTCCGGTGATGCACGCCTGCGGGCACGATCTGCATATGGCGTCAATTGTGGGCACAGCCGCGGTCATGGCGCACACCGAGGACACCTGGCACGGCACGCTCGTCCTCATCGGCCAGCCGGCCGAGGAAACGATAAGTGGCGCAAAGGCCATGCTTGAGGATGGCTTGCTCACGCGGTTTCCTCGGCCCGACGCAGTTTTGGCGTTGCACGTGGGCAACCTGCTTCCCGCGGGTCAGGTAGGCATTACGCCGGGCGTCTACAACACGAATGCCGACTCGATACGCATCACGATTTATGGCAAGGGCGGACATGGCTCGGCGCCGCACACCACGATCGATCCGATCGTGATTGCCGCTCGAACCATTCTTGCCCTGCAGACCATCGCTTCGCGCGAAGTAAAACCAGGAGAAATGGCGGTGGTGACGGTGGGCTACATACAGGCCGGCACCAAGAACAACATTATCCCGGATCAGGCGGAGTTGGGCCTGACCGTGCGCACGAACAAACCAGAAGTGCGCAAACAGGTGCTTGCCGCGATTGCACGGATTTGCAAGGCGGAGGCCGAAGCAGGTGGTGCGCCGCGAGCACCGGCGCTCGATTCCTACGAAGGCACGGATTTGGTGTACAACGATCCCGCACTGGCCGAGCGGCTGCGCGGGGTGCTGGAGGCGGCGCTGGGAAAAAACAATGTTGTCACCGCCGATCCAATCACGGCCTCGGAAGATTTTTCCTACTTCGTCGAACAGGGAATACCGGGCTTCTACTTTAGTCTTGGGGGCGCGGACCCGGGGAAATGGGCGCAGGCCAAAACTGCGGGGACGATGTTGCCCTCGAATCACTCTCCGCTGTTTGCGCCGGACGTGGATCCCGCCCTGCACGCTGGGATCGCCGCGGAAGTCGCGGTGCTGCGCAATCTCCTGAGCGGGTCGGCGGCGGACTTGAGGAAAACCCTCGCTGCGGGATCCACTGCCCGGCCCTAGGCGGTTCTACGATCTTGCGGAATTCAACGGTTGGAGAGTGTCGAAATATCGCCGAGACCGAATGGCTATTTCCTTCATCGAAATATTTAGACCATGATCAACATGACTTACTCAACGCGAAATTAAGACGATCCCTTCGGTAGGCCATTCCTCTTGGTTCCCCTCGACTAGAGCCTCATTTGTCCCAGAATCGACCGGGCCTCGGCTGCCGGGTCAGCCGCTTCGGTGATGGGACGGCCAACCACGACGTAGCTCGCACCGGCAGCAATCGCTTGTGCAGGCGTGACCACGCGCGCCTGATCGCCGTGGCCGCTTCCCGCAGGACGCACGCCGGGAGTCACGATGGCGAACTTTTCTCCAAGTGCCGCGCGGAGTGCGGAAGACTCGTGTGCCGAAGCTACGATGCCCCCACACCCGTTCTCCAGGGCCAGCTTTGACAAACGCACGACTTCGTCAAGGACCGTCCCCTGAACCCCGATCGAGGCAAGATCGTTGTCGTCAAGGCTGGTAAGCACGGTGACGCCCACGACCAGCAGGGAAGAATTGACCGCGCTCGCGGCATCCACGGCGGCGCGCAGCATTTTATCGCTCCCGGTAGCGTGAACCGTCAGCATGCTTACGCCGAGCCGGGCGGCTTCATGCACCGCTGCGGCCACGGTGTTGGGGATGTCGTGATACTTCAGGTCGAGAAATACGCGCCGGCCGGAGGCTACGAGGTCACGCACCAGCTGAGGGCCTTCGGCGGTATAGAGCTGCACGCCGACCTTGAAAGTCTGCGCGCAGTCTCCGACGGCTGCCACAATTCTCTCGGCGGCAGAAGCCGTAGAAACGTCGAGGGCAACGATCAGCTGCTCCCTCGGGTCTTCACGCGTCTGGTCGTCACGCTGACGACCGTTCTTGCGAGGGTTGGTAAAAGAGATGCGGTTGGGCGGAGCAGCCTGCATCCCTCTCAGTGTAGAATTTTTAGCGGAATTCCGCCAGTGTATGGTTATAGGCCAAGGTCTGGAAAGCGAGCCGATGGTCGGGCCGGGGTTTAACCAGATCCAGCCGGACTTGCTGCAGGCCCCGATTTTCGAACTGCAGGGCCTTGGCCGCGCCGTAGGACAGGTCGATAATCCGACCCGGAACGACCGGTCCGCGGTCGTTTACTTTGACCACAACCGCCCGTCCGTTGCGCAGGTTGGTGACCCGCACATAGCTTCCCAGGGGAAGCGTAGGATGGGCAGCGGTCATGTCGTACATGTCGTAGTCCTCACCGCTGGCGGTGGGTTTCCCGACGAAATCCTCGCCGTACCATGAAGCTGTCCCAACTTGATACGCGGCAGTCTTTCCAGCCAGTCTCCGAATTTTGGGCTTGCTTTGGGCTGAGCTACTAGGGTGTGAAGTGGCCTCCGAGTTGTTCGGACCCTGAGCAGCTCCCAGCCCGACGACCATTAAACCGATCATCAGTCCGTGAGCTATACGTCCTTGCATTCAGTTCTCCTCGCATCTCAAAAGTCTTCCTAAGCTAGGTAATTTGGTTAACGTTCTGTAAATCGTAGAGGGCGGAGGAGGGCTTGTCAATCCGAAACTGAGGGGTCTATGGTGACGTGATAGTAATCGATATCTCACGTAACCTGTTGTATATCATGAGTAATGGTGTGCATGTCTTTTAAAACAATGAGTTTGACCATTTACATATTGGTTAATACTCGACTCCCTGTAGCTCCAGAGAAATTTTCATCCTCAATCAATTCAATAACTTGCGAGCGATACATTCATAACTTGTTTATTGTGAATGTCTTAAGGAGAAGGTTGCCACGAAAATTGCGTTTTATTCGTACCCAACGCGGACCAAAGTTCCCTCTTGGCAGCGACGCTTTCCGTCTTGCTCGTAGACGCAGGCAGCATTGTTCTGGGATAGTTTCAGAGTGAGATCGTAGAGATCGAGGTCAAGGAGTCATGGCTGAGAGACCGCCGGTCGTTTTGACCATCGCCGGTTTTGATCCGTCTTCTGGGGCGGGCGTAACGGCAGACATTAAGACGATTGCCGCCCACGGCTGCTATGGTGTGGCCTGCATTACAGCTCTGACCGTGCAGTCGACCGCCGGCGTTCGCCGGGTCGAAGCGGTCGATCCGGTTCTGGTGACCGATACGCTGCAGGAACTTGCATCTGATATCGCCATTGCTGCCGTCCACATCGGGATGCTGGGATCGGCGAAAGTGGTCAAGGCGGTGGGGGAGTTTCTCGCGCAGTCAGGCAAAGCCAAAGTACCGAATGTTGTCCTGGATCCGATCCTGAGGTCGACCTCCGGGGCGGAACTGCTGGACACTGCGGGAACGAAGCTGCTCATTGAAAAACTCATCCCCCTTGTCGATGTGATGACACCGAATGTGGACGAAGCCGCTGCTCTCACTGGCCGTAAGGTGACGGACCTGGAGCAAATGAGATCGGCGTCCGCGGCGCTGCATGGGATGGGTTCACGCGCCGTGGTCATCACCGGCGGTCATCTGGAAAAGGCGATTGACTTATTGAGCTTTAGAACCAAACGCGGGGTCGAGCAGGAAGTCTTCAAGGCGGAACGACAACGTTCGAATTCAATTCATGGCACCGGCTGCGCGTTCGCGAGCGCCATTGCTTGTCACCTGGCTCTGGATCGTGGACTGGCCGAAGCCACATTGCTGGCCAAGACTTACGTGAGTGCCGCGATCGCCGCCGGCCATCCCCTGGGACGGGGGACCGATCCGGTCTATCATTTATATCGGATGAAGCAGCAGAAGCGCGCCGTGTCGGAAAAATGAGTCCGAAATGGTCTAATCGCTTTTGGGTGTTTTCAACAGTATTCCCGCCACAAACGACGCCGTGGCGGCCAGCAACCATTCGATCCGCCACGTCTGGATTGCCTGAAACTCAGCCAGATTTGACGCTTTATAGAAAAGGCTGACTCCAAGCGCTCCGGCGACGCAGCCCAAGCCGATCATGAAGGCGATCAGGGCCGCGGTCGGCAGACCGACCCAGCGCTTGATCTCGTGGAAATGCAAATAGTGCAGCCAATTGGGGAAGGAAAGATTGCGCCAGGCTGCTGCGATAGAGCTTGCCTGCGCCCCCAGCCAAGCCGTGCTCCTGGCCCGCCGACTCGTAGTCACCGCATTCAGGCTAGCTCCGGCAGGCAGAGCACGCCGCAGGCCGCAGGTATGGCAAAACTGCGCTGCGATCATGTACTCGCTGCCGCAATCAACACAAGCTTCAGGTGCAGGGGGATCAACAGGTGGAGAAGCTTCCGCAACGGGTTCGTTCAGGGCAGGCGACCGCCAAAACTCTTGCTGTGCATCTTGAATGACATCGGCCATACGGTTGGGATCTGCCTTCAGCAACGCAAGCCAACAGCCAAACCTGAATCTAAACTAAGGTATTTTCAACTCAAATACTTGCAACCTTCCGCGTATCTTTTGCCGCAGCCCCCGCGCAATTATTACTCGTTGACTCGGGTAAAGATGGCCCGGTTACAACCCTCGGTAGCTGCGCGGATTATAGAGTCAACCATTGATAAGGATGACAAAATTGTCGATGGCCGACTGATGACGTCTTTGGTTCCTCCCGTGCTCCGTCGAACATGGGTTAGACTGAAATTGAGGCCAAGAGAAAGCTAGAATTAGTTACAGACTACGGAGTGATGCGGCTGGTTCTGATGTATCGGGTTCCGAAATCTTCGCGGCAGGCAACAGGCAGAGCAACACTCGCCGGCCTTCTGATCCTATGCGCGGTATTTCCCCATGCCATAGCGCAAACCCGCTCGCCGTCCGAAAGTAGTGCCTCGGGAAATGCTGGAAACACACCTGTTTCAAGTGCGACTTATAATTCCGCGCACGATCCGCTGGTGGACGCTGCCTTCGACCACTTCTACAACATGGATTATGACCGTTCGGTTCAGGAGTTCGAAAAGGTTTTGGACCGGCGGCCCAATGATCCTTCGGCGGTCAATCACCTGTTGAGCACGGTCTTATTGCGCGAGCTCTACCGCATGGGCGCGATGAATACTGGCGAATACTCCAACGACAGCTTCATCGGCCAGGCTCATCGCCCTGCCGATCCCAACGTAAAGGAGCGCCTTAAACGGCTGGTCGAGCGCGCCGAGAGTCTCGAAGAGCAGCAACTGAAGGCCAGTCCAAACAACCCGGATGCGCTCTATGCCCGGGGCGTCACCCGGGCGCAGTTCTCTCTTTATACAGCGCTGGTCGAAAGAGCCTGGTTTTCCGCGCTGCGCAACGCCGTGGGGGCGCGAAAAGACCACGAACATGTCCTCGAATTGGACCCCAACTACGTCGACGCCAAGCTGGTGGTCGGCGCCCACAATTATGTGATGGGCAGCCTACCCTGGAGCATGAAGGTCGCTGGCGCTCTTGTGGGCCTCAGTGGAACCAAGGAGAAGGGACTCGAGTATCTGCGCGAGGTCGCCGAAAGTAACGGAGAAAACAGCGTCGACGCCAAGGTTGTGCTCAGTTTATTTCTGCGGCGGGAACACCGCTATGACGAAGCCCGCGGTCTCATGCGCGATCTCGGGGCGCGTTATCCGAGGAATTACCTGTTCCCGCTCGAAGAAGCCAATCTATTGCGGGCTGGGGGCCACCCTCAAGAGGCCCTCGCCGGCTATCGCACGGTATGGAAGAACGGACGGGAAGGGAAGTACGGCAACCTGCACTATGAAGTGGCGGCGTGGGTGATGGGCGACTTGTTGCGGAGTCAGAAAGATTATGCCGGAGCCGCAGCCGCTTACGAACTGGTAAGCACGACTCCCGAACCCGATCCCGAGACGCTGCAGAAGGCAAACCTCGCGGCCGGTGAAATGTATGATGTTCTGCAGAAGCGCGACTTGGCAATGGAGAAATATGAGACCGTCCTTGCCGAAAACGGCAGCACTGCTCCGGCCGAACAAGCTCGCAAGCACATCCGGGAAGCCTACCGAGAGTGAGCGCGAGCTCGGGCGTGGGAGTTTGAACCGTGCCGCTCCGAAGGCGAGCACCTCCCGCAGGGAACTTTCGGCTTGCAATTACGTACATTGTAGTGGGGAGAGCTAAGCTATGTACTGCAACTATTGCGGCAAAGTGATTCAGGACGATGCGGCGGTCTGTGCCTACTGCGGCACCCGAGTGGGGGCGTCGGTTGCCCGCAAACGCCTGGTGCGGCCTCGGCAGGGTCGCAAGATCGCGGGTGTGTGCCTGGGCTTCGCCGAGTATTTTGATGTTGACGTAACCGTGGTCCGGCTGGTGTGGCTGATCGCATCCTTTATGACGGGGATTGGAGTGATCTCCTACCCGATCGCCTGGATCGTGATACCGGAAGAGCCTCTGCTGCTTGCGGCGCCGGCCGGCGCCGAACGCGCGACAAACCCGTAGCTCCCGGGCGCTAGGAGCGCTGGGAACGCGAACCGAGCCGCAGGATTCGGAATCGTGCTAGCATCGGGGCGTTATGAAACAACCATTCGCCGTGCTTGTCCTCGGGCTGGTTGCGGTCTGCGCACAGTCACAAACGCCCGCCGCTAAAAGACCCCGCATTACCGGCATCGATCACGTTTCGTTCTACACGACTGACGCGGACGGGACAAAACAGCTTTACGGTGGCACGCTCGGGCTGACCTCGGCCGCGCCGGTCGAGTCGAGTGAGCTTGTCCGATACTGGGTTGGCCGGCAGTGGGTCGGCTTCAGCGCAGCGCCCGATGCAAACGCTACCGACCGCATGGATCACGTCGCTTTCGCGACGGATAACATCGAGGCTCTTCGCAAGTATCTGGCCGCGAAGGGCGTGAAGGCTCCAGCGATCGAGGGCCACGCCGATCATAGTCTGAGTGTTGCCCTGGTCGACCCCGACGGACATCGCATTGAGTTTGTCGAGCGCGGGCGGGGCGAAGTTCCCGCACCTCCCGATTCTGCGGTGTCGCGCCACATGATTCATGCTGGATTTGTGGTTTCAAATCGCGACGCCGAAGATCATTTCTATCGAGATCTGCTCGGATTTCGCCCGTACTGGCACGGAGGAATGAAGCCTGACGAGACCGACTGGGTCTCCATGCAGGTCCCGGACGGCACGGACTGGCTCGAATACATGTTGAACCATCCGGCGCACCCTGACCTTCGGCTCACGGGCGTGTTGAATCATATTTCCCTGGGCGTTGCCGACATGAAGAAAGCGCAGTCAATTCTTGAAGCCCACGGCTGGAAGCCGCACGGAAATGAAAAGGTGCAGATGGGCAAAGACGGCAAGTGGCAGCTCAACCTGTTCGATCCCGACCTGTCGCGGGTCGAGTTGATGGAATTCAAACCCGTAGAAAAGCCCTGCTGCTCAGACTTTACCGGCCCGCACCCGACGGAATAAGGTTGCTGGCCGTTGATTCTGGTCGATGACTGAACTTTGCTCGCTGATTCACCGGTGTCTGCAAGCAGTGATCCACCAGCGGTAATCGACACTCTAAGTCAGGTGAGGCAACTCTGAGGGTCGCGTTTTGATAGAATTCTTCCGCCATGCTAGAAA
>Ga0302326_10004747_pt1 | contig 31275 bp, 26 predicted proteins | sample Palsa_T0_3_FD_202264 | JGI IMG/M metagenome (GOLD analysis project Ga0302326, IMG submission 202264) | Peat permafrost microbial communities from Stordalen Mire near Abisko, Sweden - Palsa_T0_3 | ecosystem: Environmental > Terrestrial > Soil > Palsa > Peat permafrost | place: Sweden: Abisko...
CGCAGCAGCGTCTTGGAGATCTTCCGGTTGGCCGGGATGATGATTTCGCCGGTCTGGGCATTGACGACATCGAGCGGGATTTTCTCGCCCAGGAGAATGTTTGAAAGGGCTTCGGTCAGTTGTTCGTGCAGTTCGTCCCTCCGCTTCTGGTACTCCTCCTCGATCTGCTTCGCCTGCTTCTTGGATTCGGTCGGTGAAAGCTTCACGCGGGTGATTTCCTTGCGGCTGGAGACTTTCACGTCCATGACGATGCCGTAGGTGCCGGAGGGCACCGTCAGGGAGGTGTCCTTCACGTCGGCGGCCTTTTCGCCGAAGATGGCGCGCAGGAGACGCTCCTCGGGCGCGAGTTCGGTTTCGGACTTCGGCGTGATCTTGCCGACGAGGATGTCACCGGGCTTCACTTCCGCGCCCACACGGATGACACCGTCGGGGCCGAGATTGCGCAGGGCCTCTTCGGAGACGTTCGGAATGTCACGCGTGATTTCCTCCGGGCCGAGCTTGGTGTCGCGGGCGCCGATCTCGAATTCGTCGATGTGAATCGAGGTATAGATGTCTTCCTTCACCACCTTCTCGGAGATGGTGATGGCGTCCTCGAAGTTGTAGCCGTTCCACGGCATGAACGCGACGAGCACGTTGCGGCCGAGGGCCAGTTCGCCCTTCTCGGTGTTCGGGCCGTCGGCGATGACTTCGCCCTTCTTGACGTGCTGGCCCTTCTTGACGATCGGCTTCTGGTTCACGCAGGTGCCCGCGTTCGAACGCATGAATTTGCGCAGGTCGTAGAGGTAGATCCCCTCCTCCGGGTCGTGCTTGAGCTTCTTCTTGCCCTCGGGCAGTTCACCGTCCTTGGTGACGATGATCTGGTCGGCGCTGACGCTGGCGACCCGGCCGCTGGCTTCGGCGAGGATCACCGCCTTGGAATCGCGCGCGACCTTGCCTTCCATGCCGGTGCCCACGAGCGGCGACTCGCTGACGAGCAGCGGCACGCCCTGGCGTTGCATGTTCGAGCCCATGAGCGCGCGATTGGCGTCGTCGTGCTCGAGGAACGGGATCAGACCCGCCGCGACGGAGACGAGCTGCTTCGGCGAAACATCCATGTAATGGACCTTCGCCGGTTCGACTTCGAGGAAGTCGCCGCGGTAGCGGATCGACACCTTCTCGCCCGTGAAATTGCCTTTCTCGTCGATCGGCGCATTGGCCTGGGCGACAAGGAAGTTCTCCTCGCGGTCACCCGTGAGGTAGTCGATCTGATCGGTCACCCGGCCATTGATGACCTTGCGGTAGGGCGTTTCGATAAATCCGAAATCGTTGATCTTGGCGAAGGTGGACATCGAGGAGATGAGGCCGATGTTCGGGCCTTCCGGCGTCTCGATGGGGCAAATGCGGCCGTAGTGCGACGGATGCACGTCGCGGACCTCAAACCCGGCGCGATCGCGCGAGAGACCGCCCGGCCCAAGGGCCGAAAGACGGCGCTTGTGGGTGAGTTCGGCGAGCGGGTTGGTCTGGTCCATGAACTGCGAGAGCTGCGAACGGCCGAAGAAGTCGCGGATGACCGCGCTGAGCGCCTTCGGGTTGATGAGCTTCTGCGGGGTCATGCCCTCGATATTGACGTCGAACAAAGTCATGCGCTCCTTGACGAGACGCTCCGTGCGGGCGAGGCCGACGCGGCACTGGTTGGCGAGCAGTTCGCCGACGGTACGGACGCGGCGCGAGCCGAGGTGGTCGATATCATCGAGCGTGCCTTCCTGGCGGCGCAGGCCGGTCAGGTACTTCATCGCGGCGATGAAGTCTTCCTTGGTCATCACGCGCTCGTCGCCTTTGACGTTCACGCCGTGCTTCTCGAGCTTCTGGTTGATCTTGTAGCGGCCGACGCGGCCGAGGTCGTACTTCTTCGGATCGAAGAACAGGCGCTTGAGCAGGCCGCGGGCGTTCGGCACGGTGGGCGGATCGCCAGGGCGCAGGCGGCGGTAGATGTCCTTGAGAGCCTCTTCTTCGTCGTGCGCCGGATCCTTCTTGAGGGCCTTGATGATGGTGTCGTCCGCCTTGGTGTCGACGACCTGCACGTCCTTCACGCCAAGAGTGAGGATCTGCCGGATGGTCGCCTTGGTCAGCGGCTCGAAAGCGCGAGCCACGGTGATTTCGCCATCGCGGATGTCGGCGATGAGCACCTTCGTGGCGATCTCTTCCTCCTCGAGGCTTTCGCCGAGCTTCAGCTTCTCGATGGTGTAGAACAGCTTGATGATCTCCTCGTCGGTACCGTAGCCGAGGGCGCGCAGGAACGTCGTCGCCAGGAACTTCCGGCGGCGCTTGCGGCGGTCGAGGTAGACGTAAAGGAGGTCGTTGGTGTCGAACTGCACTTCGACCCAGGAACCGCGGTCGGGAATAATGCGGAAGCTGAAGAGCACTTTGCCGTTGAGGTGCAGCGAGCTCTCGAAACAGATGCCCGGCGAGCGGTGCAACTGCGAGACCACGACGCGCTCCGCGCCGTTGATCACAAAAGTGCCCTGCGGGGTCATGAGCGGAATTTCGCCCATGTAGACCTTTTCTTCCTTGGTGCCGTGCTCTTCCTTGAGGAGGAAAGTGACGTGCAACGGGGCGCTGAAGGTTTGCCCTTCGCGCATGGCCTCGCGGATGCTCAGCTTCGGCTCGCCGATTTCGTAGCTGGCGAAGTCCAGCGTGACCTTTTCGTCGTAGCTGGTGATCGGAAAGACCTCCTTGAAAACCGCCTGGAGGCCCGTGTCCTTGCGCTTGGCCAGTGCCACATCAGTCTGGAGGAACTCCACGTACGAGTCGAGCTGGATTTCGATGAGATTCGGGGGTTCGGCGCCTTCCCGAAGTTTACCAAAGTATTTACGTTCAGACATGGAGGTATGCTCGGTGGAACTGGCTAATGCTCGTCGCCATCGCTCCGCCGCCAGGGTGCGGAGCGCGCGTGAAAATGTAGTTTTAGTTTGCCGTCCGGCCCAAAGACGCGAAAATGCAGAGGCACAGAAACGCAGGGGACGACATGCATCCTCTGCGTTTCGGGGTCTCTGCTAAAATTTTCTGCGAGCGACGGGCGGCGGCGGTGGTCAAGACAAAAAGCCGCGAGGTTGTAAATCTCGCGGGAAAGAAAGGACGGGGAAACTGGTGCAGGTTTGTGCCACTTGCAAGAAAAAATAAGAAAATATTTCTGCCGTCCGCGAGCACAGAGTTGACGATTCATCGCGAAGCCGGGTCCAACGGTGGTTTTCCTCGGCGAAGTGCGTTCCCCTGTCCGCGATGTGAGCAAGAGCGCCCGGAGCATCGGGGAGCGATCCTGGGTACGCAATCAGGTTCCCCCTCTCCACCGAAGGCGGCGCTCCGTTCGCAGTGCAGGCGTGGCTTTGTGCGCCTTCTGCGCTTTTGCCTCCGTTGCGCCATGGGCGCCTCGCCGAGCCTCGGCATTGCGGCCATCACTCCCAGACGAAAAGGCGAAATCGCCGCCTGGTTTCCCAGGCGGCGATTCGCGAAAGCGCGGAGGTTAATGCCGGAGCGGACGCCGAGCAAAAAGCGAGCACGCTGACCAAAAGCAAGAACGCTTCTGGCCGAGCCGCTTACTTGATCTCGACAACACCGCCAGCCGCTTCGATCTTCTTCTTGATCTCGGCAGCTTCGTCCTTGGTGACGCCTTCCTTGACGGTCTTGGGAGCGCCTTCGACGAGGGCCTTGGCTTCGGCGAGGCCGAGCCCAGGAACCGCGGCGCGGACTTCCTTGATGATCGCGATTTTCTTCGCGGCATCACCAGACTTGAGGATGACGTCGAAGGCGGTCTTCTCCTCGGCGGGAGCGGCGGCGGCGCCACCGGGAGCCGCACCACCACCGCCGACCGCCGCGACGGCGACCGGAGCAGCGGCGCTGACGCCCCACTTCTCTTCGAGCTTCTTGACGAGATCAGCGACTTCCAGGACGGTCAGGCCGCTGAGCTGTTCCACTAACGTATTCGTATCTGCCATATGCTTTGGGAAAGGCGAAGGGCGAAAGGCGAAAGGCGAAAGTACTCCGGCGCGGACGCGCCATTTTCTTCATCCTTCATCCTTCATCCCTCATCCTTTTTCTGTTGTCGGTATCGTCGCCACCCGAAGCTTCGGGCGATTTGAGGGCGGCAGCCGCCGTCCCGACGAGGAACCATTGGTTGTTTGTTTTAAGGTGCGCACGCCAACTGCGACGCGCGCGGGTTTCCCCGGCTGGCACCGGGAAAGCTGGTTTTCTCTTCATCCTCATCTTCTTCTTAGTCCTCCCGCTGAAATGCGGCGGAAGATTCAGATTACGATGAAGATTAAGAACTGGAAGCGGGAGAGCCCTCCTTCTCGGCCTTGGCCTTGAGGATGCGGGCCAGCGCGGAGGCCGGCTCATTGAGCACGCGGACGAGCTTGCTCGCCGGGGCGTTGAGCACGCCGAGCAAAGTGGCCAGGAGCACTTCACGCGACGGCAGGTCGGCGATGGCCTGGATTTGCGCGGTCGTCACGACCACGTTGTCCACGATGCCCGTCTTGACTTCCGGCTTCTTGAACTCCGCGGTAAAATTTTTCAGCACCTTGGCCGCGGCGGCGACGTCCTTGTCGCCCACGATGATCGCGGTCTGGCCCTTGAGGTCCACGAGTTCGGGAAGACCGGCTTCTTTGGCGGCGCGGCGCAGGAAGGTGTTCTTGACGACGTGGCAGCGGGCGCCCGAGGTGTGCAGGCGGTTCCGCAGCTCGGCAAACTGGTCGACTTTGAGACCGGTGTAATCGGCCACGAAGAGGAACGGCGAAGCGTTCAGCTTCTTTTGGAGATCATCGACGATGGTGGCTTTCGCGGGATGAGGCATGGGGCGGGAAAGTTGATGGTTTCTAGTTGAAGGTTGATAGCCGCTTTCTCGATTGCCTTAGATTTTCAAAAAGGAGGACGCATCCACTTTCAGACCTGGCGACATGGTGGCGCTGAGGGTGACGTTCTCGACGAAGATACCCTTGGCGGTGGGCGGCCGGGCCTTGACGACGGCTTCGATCACCGTGGTGCTGTTTTCGACCAGCGCCTTCGGTTCAAAGGAGAATTTGCCGACCGGGACGGCGACGTTGCCGTTCTTGTCGAGCTTGAACTCGACCCGGCCAGCCTTCACTTCCTTCACCGCCTTGGCGGTATCCTCGGTCACGGTCCCGGTCTTCGGGTTCGGCATCAGGCCGCGCGGGCCGAGCACTTTGCCAAGCTTGCGGACCTCCGCCATCGCGGCGGGAGTGGCGATGGCCACGTCGAAATCCTGGAACCCGCCGGTGACCCTCTCAATGATGTCCTTGTAGCCGACGAATTCGGCGCCCGCATCCTTCGCTGCCGTGGCCGCCTGGCCTTCGGCGAAGACGAGCACGCGCACTTTCTTGCCCGAGCCGTGCGGAAGCGGGGTGGTCCCGCGGACCATTTGGTCGCTCTGCTTGGGATCGACCCCCAGGCGGAAGCTCAGGGTGATCGTCTGGTCAAACTTCGTCGCCGGTAGCGTTTTGAGGACCGAGACAGCCTCAGCGAGCGGGTAGCTCTTTTTTCGGTCGACCTTTTCGTAGGCCGCCCGATAACGTTTGCTGCGTTTGGTGGACATAGGGGTTGCAGTTCAAGCGAGTCTAGAGGCTCTCCTGCGTTAAGGGTTGAGTCCCACGTCCAGAAGGGAAGCGGGGGTGCGAAAAGTAGCGGAGTGGGCTGGACTGTCAAAGCAATTCTCGGAGAATTCCATCGAAACGGGCCAACGCAGAGGGCGCACGGGATATTTAACATGCCAGAGAGCCTTGCCCCCTTCCACGAAGGTCAGCTTCGGCCGTGATAATTGCGTGCCGAAGCCCTCAGCTTCGGCATGAGGATCAACAGAAACGGAGCGTGTTGCCTCCCGAGCGCTTAAAGTTCTTCCTCCGTCAGCTCCGCAATCGCTCATCAGCGATTTAAGGAGCCCAATTTTTAGTGGTTGATTTCCGTGAATCGGGATCACAATGCGCTCACGGTGTCCCGGCTTGGTGAAGATATGGTGGCTGCCCTTGACCCGCGCCAGCGCCCAGCCGCGCGCCTGGATCTTGCGCGCGAATTCCCGGCCCGGCACCTGTTTCACACCACTAGTTCCAGAATCTGATCGTCTGCGCTTTGCGGGCCCTCTGGCGAACCGGCTTCCAGCCACAACTCGACCGCCTCTTTCAAATTCGCGCGCAATTCTTCCATCGTCTCCCCCTGCGTCGCACAGCCAGGCAACGCGGGCACTTCGGCCCAAAAGCCTCCTTCTTCCGCCTTGTGGATTATGGCTCGAATATTCATTTCAAACCGTTTAGCAGAATCCCTTGAATCAGCAACTTTCGCGGCCGTCTGGTGCGCTCGGCAGCCGAGCCTGGAATGCTTCTGGTCTACTGCGGCTCGACTTCCACGCCCATCTGGCGGGCGGTGCCGGCGATGATCCGATAGGCGGCTTCCTCGGTGCGGGCGTTGAGGTCCTTCATCTTGATTTTCACGATGTCCTGGACCTGCTTCTTGCTGAGCTTGGCGACCTTCTGCTTGTTCGGCTCCTTGGAACCGGAGGCGATGTTCGCAATTTTCTTGATCAGCACCGAGGCAGGCGGGCTCTTGGTGATGAAGGTAAAGCTCTTGTCCTTATAGACCGTAATGACGACCGGAAGGATGTCGCCGGCCTGCTTCTGTGTGGCGGCGTTGAACTCCTTGCAGAAGGCCATGATGTTGACGCCCTGCTGGCCCAGCGCGGGGCCGACCGGCGGCGCGGGATTGGCCTGGCCGGCCGGGATTTGCAATTTGATTTGTCCGACGATTTCTTTAGCCATAATTCGAGTTTTAAGTGTTCGGTTTTAAGTCTTAAGAGGGAATCCGGGAGCCGCGTTTCAAGAGGTGCAAATACTTAAAACTTAACACTTAATACTTAAAACCAGGGACGGATGGAGGGTTAGGCTCGTTCGATCTGCCAGTATTCGAGCTCGGCGATGGCTTCGCGGCCAAAGATGGAGATGCTGACGCGGATTTTGCCGCGCTCCGGATCAATTTCGGTGACCGTGCCACTCTGGTTCTGGAAGGCGCCATCGGAAACTTTGACGACTTCGCCGACGCTGAACTCGATCTTCGGCTTGGCCTTTTCTTCCGCGCCGCGCGCCTGGGCGAGGATGGCCTCGACCTCGGAGGGGCGCATCGGGATGGGCTTTTCCTTATTGCCGGCAAAACCGATCACGCCGGTGGTCTCGCGGATGAAATACCAGGTGCGATCGACGGGCTGGCGGTTCTCGTCGAGCAACCACATGTTGACCAGCACGTAGCCGGGCATGAGCTTGCGGACGGTCTCGGTCTTCTTGCCGCGCTTGACCTCGGAGACTCGCTCGGTGGGCACGAGCACGTCATAGATGTAATCGGCCATCTCCTCGGTCTTGATGCGTTTGGTGAGGCTGTCGAGGACCTTGTTCTCCTGCCCGGCCAGAACCTGGACGGCGAACCACTGGGCGCGTTTCTCTTCTTCGGTCATAGCGTGTTTAGCGGGCCGTCTTGGTGACGAACCCGACGATGGTTTGCAGGATGAATTCCCAGCCGGCGATGTACCCGCTCAAAAGCAGCATGGCGATGACGACAATGAGCGTCGAGTCGACAAGCTCCTTGTACTTCTTCATCCCCTTCTCTTTCGGCTCCCACGGCCAGGAGGCCTTCTGGAGTTCGACTTTGACCTCGCTAAGAAATGATGATTTGGAACCGAGCATGGGGTGCGGAAATTGGCATTTAGGATGGAGGATTTAGCATTTGAAAGGTGCGCGAGCGGGAGCAGGAGCGGAGCAAAAATGCGAAATGTTCAAATGCTAAATCTTGAATGGCGCAGAGCACGGCAGGAGGGACTCGAACCCCCAACCGGCGGTTTTGGAGACCGCTGCTCTACCAATTGAGCTACTGCCGTAAGTGTTGATTCTAAAGAGCGCGGGCTGGCCTCGCGCCTAGTCGAGGATGTCCGAGATACGACCCGCCCCGACGGTCTTGCCGCCCTCGCGGACCGCGAAGCGCATGGTCTTTTCCATGGCCACCGGGGTGATGAGCTCGACTTCGATCGAGACGTTGTCGCCGGGCATGACCATTTCGACGCCTTCGGCCAGCTTGACCGAGCCGGTCACGTCCGTGGTGCGGAAGTAGAACTGCGGGCGGTAGTTGGTGAAGAACGGCGTGTGCCGGCCGCCTTCCTCCTTGGAGAGGACGTAGATCTCCGCCTTGAATTTCCGGTGCGGCTTGATGGAACCGGGTTTGGCGATGACCATGCCGCGCTCAACTTCCTCCTTTTTAGTGCCGCGCAGCAGCAGACCGACGTTGTCGCCGGCGCGCGCCTCGTCGAGGAGTTTGCGGAACATTTCAATATCGGTGACGGTCGTCTTGGCGGTCGGGCGGATGCCGACAAGTTCGACTTCCTCCATCTTCTTGAGGACACCACGCTCGACACGACCGGTGGCGACGGTGCCGCGGCCTTCAATGTTGAACACGTCTTCGACGGGCATCAGGAACGGCTGATCGACCGGGCGCTCCGGCACCGGGATGTATTCGTCGACGGCGTCCATGAGCTCCATGATGCACTTCGCATCGGGATGGTTCGGGTCCCCGGCAGCCAGGGCCTTGGTGGCGCTGCCCTTGACGATCGGAATCTTGTCGCCCGGAAATTCATACTGGGTGAGCAGGTCGCGCACTTCCATCTCGACGAGGTCGAGCAGTTCCGGATCGTCGACCATGTCGCACTTGTTCAGGAAGACGACGATGGCGGGCACGCCGACCTGGCGGGCGAGCAGGATGTGCTCGCGGGTCTGCGGCATGGGGCCGTCGGCGGCGGACACGACCAGGATGGCGCCGTCCATCTGCGCGGCGCCGGTGATCATATTCTTGACGTAGTCGGCGTGGCCGGGGCAGTCGACGTGCGCGTAGTGGCGCTTGTCGGTCTGGTACTCGACGTGGGCGGTGTTGATGGTAATGCCGCGTTCCTTCTCCTCGGGAGCATTGTCGATGTCGTCGTACTTCTTGGCTTCGGCGTAGCCCTTTTTGGAAAGAATCGTGGTGATGGCCGCGGTGAGCGTGGTCTTGCCGTGATCCACGTGGCCGATCGTGCCGACGTTCACATGCGGTTTATTGCGTTCGAATTGAGCCTTAGCCATAAGGTCAGAGGAGTTTTTTTGGGTTTTTGGTTTTGGTTGGTACTAAAATCTGCCGGATGGAGCCTGAGACCGGGATTGAACCGGTGACCTCGTCCTTACCAAGGACGTGCTCTACCAACTGAGCTACTCAGGCAACTGCATCCAGTGAGTTAAATCGGGGATTTAGGGATCACCGCCCATCCCTCCGTTTCGAGAGTGAAAAAGCCCGCCCCGCGGCGAGCCAGGGGTCGCGAGCGGGTCAGGCGATTCGCATCTCTAGGACGAAGAGCGGGCGGGCAAAGTAGCAAAGGCGGTCGGGGTGTCAAAAAGAAATTCGCGGCTTGCCCAGAGGGAACCATACGCGCTTTTGTCCAGAGCGCAGCGAGTCTTTTTCTGAATCGTCCTCCTGTTCCTTTCCCGGCGTCGCAGAGCGGGAAAAAGAAAATGAATAGGATTGCGCCCCATGGCGCCGCGGGCGTCTCGCTGCTCGGCTCCGAAAAAGAGGACCCTTCCCTACTTATTTCACAGTCTCTCAGGCCGCGCCCTGGGTCTGGGTCTGCGACCGCGACGGTTCCGGGGCGGCGGTGGGCTCGAGCCACTCGCAGTACTCCTTGAGCATGGCGGTGCTGATCTCGATGATCCGAAGTTGGATGGCGTCGAGGTACTGGTGCAGGCCCACCTTGAAGATCTCGCCGATCCTGGCGTACTTGAGGTCCGAGAGCAGCCTGCCCGACAAGCGCTCGGCATCGTTGCTGAAATGGACGCGGTCGCAACCCGAGATGCGGTGCAGCGCGGCGTCCACACCTTCGATGCAAAACCGGATGGAGCGCGGGAAGCTGTCGTGCAGGAGGATAAATTCGGCGACGGTCCAGGGCGTCACCTGCCCGGTGTAAATCTTCCGGTAGGCTTCGAACCCGCTGCAGGATTTCAGCACGGCCTGCCATTGCACCGTGTCCACGTTGCCACCGACTTCCTCACCCCGGGGAAGCAGGATGTGGTACTTCAAATCGAGAATGCGCGAGGTGCTGTCGGCCCGCTCGAGGAACTTGCCGATCTGGAGAAAATCCCAGCCTTCGCCGTGGGTGAGGGTGGCCGCGGTGGTGCCGTGGAACTGGTGGGAGTAGTCGACGACATGCCGGAAAAAATCGATGGCGCTGCCGGCGAATATCTGGCGGGCTCCGGCGCCATTGAGCCAGAGGTAGAGCGCATTGATGCGCTCCCACATTTCGCTCGAGATATATTCGCGGACGGTGCGGGCATTTTCGCGGGCCGCGGCCACACAGGAGCGAATGGAGTTCGGGTTTTCCTTGGCGAAGGTCACGAACTCGCACACGGCTTCGGCGTTGGTCACCGCGTAGAGCGAGTGAAAGAGCTTCTGGTCCTCGAGCGTGGCCAGGATCGGCTCCCAGTCGATCCGGTCGCCCTCGTCGCCGCTGTTCTCGTCATCGAGCGTGACTTGCAGATTGACGTCGAGGATGCGCGAATTGTTTTCGGCCCGTTCGATATAGCGGGCCATCCAGTAGAGGGAATCTGCGACTCGGGAAAGCATGGGAGAATCGAATGCGGTCTAGTTGTCATCCAGGACCCACGAGTCCTTCGAGCCGCCGCCCTGCGAGGAGTTCACCACCAGGGAACCCTTGCGGAGGGCGACGCGAGTGAGGCCGCCGGGGATGATGGTGATTTTTTCGCCGCTCAGGATGTAGGGCCGCAGGTCGATGTGCCGGCCCTCGACGGCGCCGTCGCAAAAGCTCGGGCTCCGGGAGAGTGAAATGACCGGCTGGGCGACATAATTGCGCGGGTCCTTGATGATGGCCTGCCGGAATTTCTCGTGCTCCTCCTTGGTCGCGTGCGGGCCGATGAGCATGCCGTACCCGCCGCTCTCGTTGGCGCTTTTGACGACCAGCTCCGCGATGTGTTCGAGGACATATTTCCGATCCTTCTCGAACATCGTCAGGTAGGTCGGGACATTCGGCAGGATGGGTTCTTCGCCGAGGTAGAATTTGATCATGCGCGGGACGAAGTAGTAGGTGACTTTGTCGTCGGCGATGCCGGTGCCAATGGCGTTGGCGAGGTTGACGTTGCCTTTGCGGTAGGCCTGGACAATGCCCGGGACGCCGAGCACGGAATCCTTGCGGAAAACGGTGGGATCGATGAAATCATCGTCGATGCGCCGGTAGATCACATCGACGCGCTCCAGACCCTTGGTGGTCTTCATGAAGACGACATCGTCTTTGACCACCAGGTCCTGGCCGACCACGATCTCGATGCCCATCGCGCGGGCCAGGTAGGAGTGTTCGAAGTAGGCGGAGTTGTAGATGCCCGGGGTGAGCAGGACGACCGTGGGATCGCCAGGATTCGGACAATTTGCCGGCGCCACGTAGCGCAGGAGATTGAGCAGTTCCTGGCCGTAATGATCGACCGGCCGCACCTTGTGCCGGTTGAAGAGTTGCGGGAAGACCCGCTTCATGACCTGCCGGTTTTCCAGCACGTAGCTGACGCCCGAGGGGCAGCGCCCGTTGTCTTCGAGCACCAGGTAGTTGCCGTTGCGATCGCGGATCAAGTCGCTCCCACAGATGTGGATGTAAATGTCCTTCGGCACATCGAAGCCCATGAACTCCGGCCGGAAATGCGCCGCACTTTTCACCAATTCCATGGGGATGAGCCCTTCCTTGATGATCCGCTGCCCGTGGTAAATATCGTGGAGGAATTTGTTCAGCGCCTGGATGCGCTGGATGAGGCCGCGCTCGACATGTTCCCATTCGTGACGCGGGATGATCCGCGGGAAAAGGTCGAAGGGGAAAATGCGCTCGGTGCCCTGGTTGTCGCTGTACACGGTGAAGGTGATGCCCTGGTTGAGAAAGGTGGCGGTGGCGAGGGCCTGCTTGCGGTCGATCTCGCCCTCGCCCATTTCCTCGAAACGCTCGAGGATCTTTTGGTAATGCGGGCGCACCCGGCCCGGCGCCTCGAACATTTCATCGTAAAAATCACCGACGTCGTAGTGGCTGAAGAGTGCACCCATAGAAACTCCCGGGCCGGCGCAGCTACGTGGCGGCCAGCGCCGCCACATAATCGCACGGCGCGCTCGCCGAGCCAAATTTCGGGTAGAGAAATTTACAGGCCGTGCTGTTTTCCTTGGTAATGCCCGCCACCCGCTCCAGGCCGTTTTCACCCAACTGCCGGAGCGACGCGTGAAGCAAGGCGGAGCCGAGGCCGCGATTGCAGTACTCGGACAAAACACACGGTCCGGAAACCAGATTCGAGTCCGCATCGGGATCGGTGTTCAAGACCGAAGTGGCGATAATGCGCGGGCCGTGGGTGATGACAATGGCCGGAAAGGATTCGCGTTGAAAAGCCAGTTCGAGCTGCATTTCGAGGCGTTCGCGGAAGTGGTTCAAGGTATCGCTCCACGTCGAATCCAGCGAATAGGCGGTCAGCACCACGTGGGCAACGGCGCGCCCTTCCTCGCGCGTCGCCGGCCGCGAAATAAAGTGGCCAGGAAGCTTTTCTTCGAGCGGCGGCAGTTGTTTGATCTGCCAGGTGAAGCGCTTCCAGCGCACTAATTTCATATAACGCCGATTCTAAAACCGGCGTTAAGGAAAGCAATGAGGAAGAGAAAAACTCAGTTCAGTCCCTCGAGCTTCAAGGCCTCGCGGAACGGCGCGTAGAACTCGCCCACGCGCATGACCCCGCGGCGCAGGACCGGCCGCAGATTGACGACGTCGGAAAGCCCGACCACCAGATCGACGCTGTACTGGAACGCCTGCATTTCATCGTTGGTCGCCAGCGAGGAACCGATGGCCACGAGGAACTGGCGGCGCCGTTCCTGGGAGGGCGCGGTGATGGCCGCGGCGATGATCGGGTTCGAAGCCATATCGTTCGCGTTAAAATGCTCGGAGATCACCACCACATCGTAAACGTGAGCGCGCATTTTCAGGAGGATGTCCTCGAGGAACAGGCCGGTGTGAATCTTGTAGTTGAGCGATGTCAGTTGGTCGACCACAATGCGCTGGACTTCGGGCACATCCACGCAGACCAGCGCGGTCAGGTCGCCCACTTCGAAGAGATCGAGACGGCTTTGAAATTCCAGAACGGAGGTTGTGCTCATTTGCCAACGCGGAGGTTAATGTAGGAATCGGAGGTGGTCGCGTCGAGGTCGAGCTTGAGACCGCTTTCCTGCTCGTGCTCGAGCCCGCGCTGTTTTTTCACCCCGTCGATGTAGCGGGTCATCTTGGCCTTGTTGGTGGCGTATAAATTGGCGGTGTCCTCGCTGACCAAACCCGACTGGTAGGCGCGCGAGAGCGATTGGTCGAAGGTCGTCCAGCCGAACGTCGCGTTGGCCTCGGTGATCTCGTAAAAACTGCGCCCCTCCGCTTCGCCCAGGGCGATGACTTCGCGCGTCCGCAAGTTCGAGCCCATGATTTCGTTGACCATGATCCGCCCGCCATTGACTTTCGGCGCGAGGCGCTGGCTGACGACAAAGCGCATGACTTCGCTCAAGCGCAGCCGCAGTTGTGTCTCCTCGGAAAGTTCGAACATGCCGAGGATGCGGTTGATCGATTGGCCGGCGTTGATGGTGTGGATGGTGGAAAGGACGAGGTGACCGGTTTCCGCGGCCGTGAGGGCGATTTCCACGGTCGCGCGGTCGCGCATCTCGCCGACGAGAATGACTTTTGGCGCCTGGCGCAACGCGGAACGCAGGCCATTGGGGAAGGTGTCGAAGTCCGCGCCGAGTTCGCGCTGGTTGAAGGTCGCTTTCTTGTGCGGGTGAATGTACTCGATGGGATCCTCGAGCGTCACCACATGGACGGATTGGGTCTCGTTGATCTCGTTGAGGATCGCACTCAGCGTGGTCGTCTTGCCGCTGCCCGTGGCGCCCGTGACGAGGATGAGCCCGTTCTTCTCCCTGGCCATGTCCTTGAAGATGGGCGAAAGCCCAAGGGAGGCCAGCGATGGCATTTCGGTCTGCCCTTTGCGCATGATGATCGCAAAATTCCCGCGTTGGCGGAAGATATTGACGCGGAAACGGGCCCGGTCGGCCAGGGAGTAGCTGCAATCGCAAGCGCCGCGCGTGACCAGATCGCGGAGCAGGTGGCGCTGGTTGCCAACGATGGCCAGGGCCAGTTGCTCGATTTGGTAACGGGTCAATTTGCGCACGGAAGGAGAGGCGATGGCGGCCTCCTTCAATTCGCCAAAGCTTTCCACCTGAAACGGGCGGCCGACGGAAAAGACGAGGTCGGAAATGCCCGGGTGCGTGTCGAGCATGGCACCCAGGACGGCGTCGAGTTCGGGTTGTCTCATAGGGGAGCCTGGTGATTAATCCTCGAAATCGTCGGGTGGCGATTTCAGAAAAACGCGGAATTTCTTTTTGTCCTGGGCCTTGTCGTAGGCCTCCTCCGGGGAGATGCGCGCGGCGCGCAGGTGCTCCATGATGGCGTCGTCCAGGGGTTGATTGCCCTTGCGCTTGCCGACCTGCATCATGCCGGGAATCTGGTGGGTTTTGCCTTCGCGAATGAGGTTGGCGATGGGCGTATCGACGACGAGCACCTCGAGGGCCGCAATGCGCCCAGCCTTGTCCACGCGCCGAAAGAGGTTCTGGGCGACCACGCCCTTGAGCGACTCCGAAAGGCCGGCGCGAATCTGGTTCTGCTGGTTGGCCGGGAAAACGTCGATCACCCGGTCGATCGTTTTCGGCGCGCTGGGCGTATGGAGCGTGCCGAAGACCAGGTGGCCGGTGGCGGCCGCGGTCAGCGCCAGTTCGATCGTCTCGAGGTCGCGCATTTCACCGACGAGAATGATGTCCGGATCTTCGCGCAAGGCTCCGCGCAACGCGCTGGCAAAGGACTTGGTGTGCACGCCGACTTCACGGTGATTGACCAGCGACTGCTGCGAGTGGTGGACGAATTCGATCGGATCCTCGACGGTGATGATGTGGTCCTTGCGCTGGAGATTGGCGTAGTCCACCATCGCCGCCAGGGTGGTCGATTTGCCCGAACCGGTGGGGCCGGTGACGAGCACGAGGCCTTTTTTCAGCATCGAGAATTTTTTGAGCACGGGCGGCAGGCCAAGTTCGTCCGCCGTGAGCACCTTGCTCGGAATGAGCCGGAAGACGGCCGCAATCCCGTTCTTCTGGTTGAAAAAGTTCGCCCGATAGCGGGCGTAGCCGGGATATTCGTAGCCGAAATCGACGTCTCCCGTCTCTTCGAAAAGCTTGATCTTCTGTTCCGGCGCAATCTCGTAGACCAGCGATTTGAGGTCGTCGTTGCCCAGGGGCGGCGTATCCACGCGCACCAGTTCGCCGTGAATGCGCAGCATCGGCGGATTGCCGGTCGAGAGATGAAGGTCGGAGGCGCTCTGCTCCTTCATGAACTTAAAAAACGAATCAATACGGGCCATATCTCCGACTTGAGATAGCTAGAGCGATGCCACGGAGAGAAAGGTTTCTGGTTTCTCCTCGAACGACGGTTTCTGGTTTCTGGTTTCTAGTTTCTGGTTCCCGCCGCGGGGCCAGTTCCCCTGCCGGATGAGGTGTGCTTTTCCGGGTATCCAGTTCCAATGCCGGACCTCTCTCCCTCGATAGAACACGCTTTCGCTCTGGAAAACCAGAAACCAGAAACTAGAGCCGAGGCTTTGTCCCGCAGGCGCGGGACCCAAGGCGCAATGGGGGCACACCAGAAACCCCGTTGTTAGAGGACGCGCCGTTCGCCGCTGCGCTCGGCGTTGAGCGTGTCGAGCACGGAACGGATTTGCGTGAGCAGTTTTTGCTGGGTGTAGGGCTTGGGGATGAAACCGCGCAAGCCCCGGGCCAGCATGCTGCGCAGTCGCTCCTGCTCCGCAAAGCCGCTGCTGAGCACGACGGGCGCCTTGGGATTGATGTGGAGCAGTTCCTCGAAGACGTCGGCGCCGTCCATTACCGGCATGGTGAAGTCGAGGATGATGAGCGCGATCTGGTCCCGCAATTTCCGGTAAATCTCAATGGCCTGAAAGCCGTCCTTGGCGGTGACGATCCGGTAGCCTTCGTCGGTCAGGACGCGCTGGGCGAGCAAGGTGACGAAGTCTTCGTCGTCCACGATCATCACCAGTTCGCGGTGGCCGGTGGGATTGAAAATCCGCACGTCGGAAGCCGCTTGCGGCACCGTCGGGACCGGCGCCGCCGGGGCCGCTTCGGGTTTGGCGGCTGGAATCGCCTCGGCGTGGTAGCCGCCCACCCGGTCCACCATCATCCGCGTCACCTTGGTGGCCCGTTCCACTCCACTGCGGAGAATGGCAAAATACTTCTCAGTATCGGGAGATTCCGCGCAAATAGTTTCCAAGACCTGGCTGGACTCGGAAATGACCTGAAGCAGGTTGTTCAGTTCGTTCGCGGTGGATTTGACCCACTGTAGTTCATCGGCGCCGGGCATGCTTTCAACACAACTGGTTGATTATCAAGTCCCTTCGTCGCGACACGCCCACCACACGCAACCCAGAAAGGCAACGATAACAAGTGAAAAGGACCCTAGAGTCAGCATATGCGCGGTCGTAGTGCCGCATTGTTACTCTTAGGTCAACAGGATTCATGCCCAGCAACGTCAAATCGGTGTTTCGAAAAAGTCGGCGAAGACCGCCCGATAAACCTCGCGCTTCATCTCCGGCAGCCAGGTCAGTTGGAAATCCTCCGGAGCGATCCACCGAAAAGCCTGAAATTCCGGGTGTTTCGTGTTCACATTGATGCGGGCGTCGGGCCCGATGTAGTCGCAGAGGAAGTAGAACTGCTCCTTGCCATGGTGACCGCGCTTGATGCGGCCACCGCCATAGAGGTAGCGATAGGGTCCTTTCTGCGCGGCGACGCGGAGATCCTCGGCGACCACCCCAATTTCCTCCCAAAGCTCGCGGAAGAGGGCTTGCTCCGGGGTTTCGCCGTCATCGATCCCGCCTTGGGGAAACTGCCAGGCATCGGCCACGCCAAGCCGTTCGCACACGAGGATCCGCCCGCGCGCGTTGCGCAGAATAGCAGCGACATTCGGCTTGTACTTGATTTCACTTTCGCTCATGGATTTTCGGAAATATGCACTCGCTGGCGCAACTGTCTTGCTCCTTTGGGGCCTGTGGTTGCACTGGCTGTGGCAGCCCGAACGCCAGGTTCGCCTGCATACGACTCATTTTTTGAAAAAAGTCGAGCGACGGAACTGGGAAGCAGCCGGGGCCTTTCTGGCCGCTGATTTCACGGACCGATGGGGCCACGACAAAACGACTGCGCTCCAGGATGCCCGGGCGGCATTCCAGCCGTTCGTTTTTCTCACGATCGAAAATCGCACTGACAATTGCGAATTTGGCGCTCTGGAAGCCACGGCCCGTACGGTGGTCAAGATCAGCGGCCAGGGTGGGCCGGTTGGGGAACTCGTCATGCAAAAGGTCAACAGCCTGCGCGAGCCCTTTTCCTTCACCTGGCGGCGGACCGGAACGGCCCCGTGGGATTGGCAACTCCTCCGCATCGATCAATCGGAGTTGAATCTTGATCCAAATAGCCCATTCTAAAGCGCAACCCTGCGCCCCGCGCACGGTTCGACATCCTGGAAGTTGTCTTCAATGCAGTCCACATTTAGCGTCACCATGAAATTCCTCCCCATTGCTTTCCTTTGCCTCACGGCGCCGCTGCTCTACGGGCAGGGCAAGGCCGGCGGCCGCAACAATCCAGTCCAGAATTCGCCCGCTCCTCCGGGCGGCTCACCCAGCCCGTCGGCCACGGCCACGGCCATCCTCATGTGGCGCTGCAACCTGCCGGGGGGATCGTATTCGGTGGCGTTGCGTTCCGTGGTTTCGGTGAGCAGCCACGAGTACCTCGTCAACGGCGTGGCGCGGGTGACGGAAGTCAACATCGACACCCAGGGCAACGCCCTCGCCCGGTTTTACTACATTGAACCGACGGCGCCCACGTCCCCGATCGGTCTGGGCAACGCGACGATCGAAAAAGCCCAGGAACTCCTCCAGCAGGGCGCGGCGTTGAGCGGGCAGGATGTCTGGCAGCAGGTGCAAAAGACCTACCCGAACACGACACACGCCCACACCATCGAGTACCGGGTGTCGGACAAAAATACTCTCTCGCAGCTCTACATCAGCGCCGAAGCCGCGCTGCGCTTGAACCAGAACACCATTTTCGACGGATCCGGCAGCACGCAGACCGACCCCACCGCCCCGCCCCAGCCACCGAATACGCCCTGACGATAATCTCGATTCTCGATGGCGGGATTGCAGGATTGCCCCGTTGGGCCTTGGGTCCCGCGCCTGCGGGACGGACTCGGCTCTCGATTCTCGAAGCTTGATTACGGAGTGTCCCCGATACTGGAAGTTATCCTCAAAGCAGTGCACCTGTAGCGCCACCATGAAAGCCGTCCCCATTCTCTTTCTTTGCCTCACGGCTCCCCTGCTCTACGGCCAGGCGTCCGGCACCGGCACTCGCAACAATCCGGTCCAGAATTCTCCCGCTCAGGGCGGCTCACCCAGCCCGTCGGCGACGGCCACGGCCATCCTCATGTGGCGGTGCAACCTGCCGGCGGGGTCGTATTCCGTGGCGTTGCGCGCCGTGGTCTCGGTGAGCAGCCACGAGTACATCGTCAACGGCGTGGCGCGCGTGACCGAAGTCAACATCGACACCATCGGCAACGGCCTCGCCCGGTTTTACTACATCGAACCGATGACGCCCACCTCGCCGATCGGGCTGGGCAATGCGACGATCGATAAATTCCAGCAACTCGTCCAGCAGGGCGCGGCGTTGAGCGGGCAGGATGCGTCGCAAAAGGTGCTCAAGGATTACCCGACGACGACGCACGCCCACACCATCGAGTACCGGGTCACGGACAAAAATACTCTCTCGCAACTCTACATGAGCGCCGAAGGCGCGTTGCGCTTGAACCAGAACACGATTTTCGACGGATCCGGCAGCACGCAGACCGATCCCACCGCCCCGCCCCAGCCGCCGAATACGCCCTGACGGCGTTTTTGATTCTCGATTGCGGGATTGCGAGATTACCCCATGGCGTCTCGTTGCACTCGGCTCTCGATGAGTCCCGCCCCGACGCGTTGCCCCGCGAGCAGGTCCCTTTCCCGCGGCTAATCGAGAATGCCAAAATCAAAAATCGAAAATCACCTGACCCACTGCGCGCCGGGCGTGGAGATGATGGGCAGGTCGTCGGTCATGTACTGCGTCTTGCCGGTGGCGCCAATCATCGCGACCCCCGTATCCTGGCGGAAGACCTGGCTCATGCTTTCGCCGGTGTGACAGCTCCAGCTCTTCACGAAAGCGTCCTTGGAGAAAATCCCGCGGTGGATTTTGGCCATATCGTCCTGGTGCAACCACGCCTTGGAAGCGCTGTCGATGTTGTTCGAATAATCGAACATCCAGCAGGCCTTGTTGCTGTGGCCGAAGTATTCAAAATCCGCGATCTTGACCCGGTCGCGGGGCTGGCCGCTGTTGAGGTATTCGATGACTTCGGAGGGGTGGTCGAAAAAGACGAGCTTGATATTGAAAGCATCGCGCACGCTCTCGATGTGACCGAGCAGGTCGTTGCTGTCCTGCTTGGAGCGGGCGATATAGGCGGGGCGATAGACCAGCCAGGTGATGTGCGCCCCGGGCACCCCTTTTTGAATCTGCTCGATGCGAATGCGCGAGGCGCGCACGAAATTCATCCACCAGTTGTCGTGCGGCGCGGCTTTCCACTTCTCCCAGATCCAGAGCGAAACACCCCCGGTGAGAATAATGAACTCGCCGCTCGCCGCCGTGGGCTGCGGCGGATCCACCGCCCGCAACGGGGCGGCGCAAAGGGCAAAACAGACGGCGAGGAAGAGGCAGATCGAACGCATGGCCGGGAAAATGCCCTGTTTTTGCGCGATGACAAACGGGAATTCGCGCCTTCCGCCGCTCAGAGACTCTCTCAGGCTCCAGACGCCGCGATCTCCTTGCAGCGCTGGAGATCCAGCTTGCCCGTGCCCAGCAACGGCACGGCCTCGATGCGCTTCACGATCCTGGGAATCCACAGATTCGGCAACCCGGCTTCGGAGAGCTTCCTGCGCAATTCGGTGTGGTCGATTTCCCGCGTCGTCAGCAAGACCAGGGCCTCGCCCTTGGCCTCGTCGGGAATCGCCGTGATCGCGCAGGTGCGTTCACCGGCCGCGGCTAGGTCGAAGATTTCCACGATGTGCGACTCAACGGTCTCGTGCGGCACCATTTCGCCGCCGATCTTCGAGAAGCGCGACAGCCGGCCCTCGATATAACAAAAGCCGTCCTCATCGAAGCGCGCCAGGTCGCCCGTCTTGAACCAGCCGTCTTTGAGCACTTCGGCCGTGCGTTCCGGGTCGTGGAGGTACCCGTCGAAGATGTTGACGCCGCGCAGCCAAAGCATTCCCGTGGCGTGCAGCGAGAGGGGCGCCGCCGTCTCGGGATCGCAAATGCGCGCGGCGATGCCCGGCGCCAGTTTGCCGATCGAGCCGTCGCGGCTCGACGGCTGGACCGTATCGCCCGGACGGGACACGGGCACATCCGGCAAATTGAAAGCGACCACGGGCGAGGTCTCGGTGAGCCCGTAGCCCTGGAGCACTTTCATCCCAAAGTGCGCCTCGAAGGACTTCTGCAAGTCCGGGGGCAACTTTTCGGCGCCGGTGACAAGGAGCTTGAGGGAGGCCAGTTGCTTCGGCTCGGCCTTGCGCAGGTAGCCGCGCAGGAAAGTCGGCGTGGTCACCACCAGCGAGATTCGATGGCGCTCGATGAGCCCGGCCAGTTTGCCGATTTCCAGCGGATTCGGATAGGTCACGACGGTCACCGGTTCGATCATCGGGAACAACACCGTGACGGTCGCGCCGAAGCTGTGGAAAAAGGGCAGGGAACCGAGGACGCTCTCGCCGCGATCGAACTCGAGCATGAGGGCGAACTGGGTCACGTTCCCGAGAAGATTGCGATGGGTCAGCCCGACCCCTTTGGGAGCGCCGCTCGATCCACTGGTGAAAAGGAGAAATGCCTCGCGGCGGTCGCCGACGCCGGGAACGCCGAGCGCCCGCGCCAGCAGCCCCGAGGGCGTGAGCAGCACCGCCAGGCGCCACGCGACGATGCTCCGCTTCATCCCGGGCATCACTTCGTCGAGCATGACCGTGTGCCGGGGCCAGGGAAAATCGCTGAGCCGCTTCTGGAAGGCATTGGCGCTCAGGCAGTCCTCGATGCCGGCGACGGCCATCGAAGCCTCGACGGCCGCGCGGCCCGCCGTGAAATTGAGATTCACCGGGACTTTGTCCGCCAGCATCACCGCGAGATTCGCGACCAGCGCCGCTTTGCCGGGCGGCAGCACAATGGCCACACGCCGACCCGGGCATTCCCGCCGAACGTAGCGGCTGAGCGCGATGCCCGCGGCGAGGAGCGATCCGCGGGAAAGATGCGACCCGTCCATGCCGTCGACGACGGCGTGGTCGAACTGGTGCTTTTTCAATCCCCGCAAGCAGGCCCGGCCGAGATGTCCGCGCAGGTCCGGCCGCTGCTGGTAGCAGAACTCGCCCAGCTCCAGGAAACACGCCCGCACCGTGGCGATGTCGGCTTCCTTCGCGGTCATGGGCGCGGCAAAGGCCACCGTCACCGGATAGGGGAACTTCCGCGGCCATTTGAAGAAGTATTTTCCGCCCTTGAAAGAGAAGATGGAACCCCAAAGCTGGTCGAGCCAGACCGGCACGACCGGGGCGTCGGCCTGGCGGGCGATGAGTTCGTAACCACGCTTCAGGCGCAGGAGCATGCCGCTGCGCGAGAGTTCGCCTTCCGGAAAGATGCAGACGATTTCGCCCGCCTGGATGGCCTCGACCGCCAGGCGCACGGAATCCTTGGCCCGGCGCGGCGAGATGGGCAGCGCGCCGACTGCCCGGAAGATCGGGTTGAGCCAGCGCAAATTGTAGATGTCGGCGAAAACGACGAACCGGATCGGCCGCGGGCAGGCGAGTTGCAGGACCACGGCGTCCACCCACGTCAGATGATTGGGCAGCAACAAAAAGCCGCCCGGCGGCAAATGCTCCACGCCATGGGCGGTGACGCGGTAAATGAGCGCCGCAAGAAACTGGCCGAGACCGCGGACGAAGCGTTCGGCGATGGAGAGTTGGTGGGCGGAGTCCACGGAGCGCGCAAGTATTGAGAATCATCTTCCCTTGGAAAGACGAAACGCATGGGATGACGCGCAATCTCCAGGGCATGCAGGATTCTACTTTTACGACCAAACGTCTGACCTACAGCGCCCTCGCGCTCCTGCTGGCGATCAACCTTTTCAACTACATTGATCGCTACATCCTCGCCGCGGTTGAGCCGCTGATTTCGGACCAATTCTTCGCCGCCACCGACGAAGCGGCCATGGCCAAGACCGGCGCGCTCGCCACCGCCTTTCTCGTCAGCTACATGGTGCTGGCCCCGCTTTTCGGATGGCTCGCCGACCGGTTCTCGCGCTGGCTCATCGTGGCGTTTGGCGTGGCCCTGTGGAGCCTCGCCAGCGGCGGTTCGGGCCTGGCCTCGACGTTCCTGGCGCTGATGATCACGCGAATTTTCGTGGGCGTCGGCGAAGCCGCTTATGGTCCCGCGGCGCCCACCATCATCTCGGACCTCTTCGCGGTGGAAAAGCGCGGACGCATGCTGGCCTTCTTTTACGTCGCCATTCCGGTCGGCAGCGCCATCGGTTACGCCTTTGGCGGCGCGGTCGGCCAGCGCTGGGGCTGGCGCTGGCCGTTTTACCTGGTCACCGTGCCCGGACTGATCCTGGCCATCCTGTGCCTGTTCATGCGCGACCCGCGGGGCGTGCGCGCTCGCTCCCGGCAAGAGCCGGCAGCGCCAAAAACCAAGCTGGCCGACGCCCTGGCGCTCTTTCGCATCCGCTCGTTCACCATGAACACCGCGGCCATGGCCGCGATGACCTTCGCCATGGGCGGCATCTCCTTCTGGGTGCCGCGCTACCTCTTCAAGTATCGCGCGGGCGACTTTGGCGGCCATCCCGACCTCGGCCGGATTAACTTCACCTTCGGCGTCATCACCGCTTCGGCCGGTTTGATCGCCACGATCGTCGGCGGCTGGACGGGCGACTTTGTCCGGCGGCGCTTCGCGAGCTCCTATTTCCTGGTCTCCGCCTTGACCATCTTCTTTGCCTTTCCGTCCACGGTGTTGATGTTGCGGACCCCGTTTCCCACCGCCTGGGTGTTCGTCTTCCTGGCGGTGTTCTTTCTCTTTTTCAATACCGGCCCGGCCAATGCCGCGCTGGCCAACGTGACGCCGCCCGCCACGCGCTCGACGGCTTTCGCGTTGAACATCCTCATCATCCATATTTTCGGCGACGCGATCTCGCCGCCGCTCATCGGCTGGATCGCCGGGCAAACCAACATGAACTTCGCCTTTCTCGTCGTCTCGGCGATGATGGTCGTGGCCGCCGCCTGCTGGCTCATGGGCGCCCGGACTCTGGGCCGGGATACGGCGGCGATTACGGCCGCGGAAGAGGGCGGCGGCTCCGCCGAAGATCGAGGCGGCTTCGCCGAACATCCAACATCCAACACCCAACATCCAACATCCAATGGGGAAGAGTGAGCGTTGCGGCTTTCTGTGGAGGGAAGATGTCCTGCTGAGAATCCCTCAAGGTGGGGATTGATTGAAAAGCGGGCGCAGCCGCGTCGACGGTCGCGCCTGAGAACTGGTGTCCGACGCAAGATGGGGTGAGGGAGCGGAGCCCTATTGGATGTTGGATGTTGCGTCCCGCGAACGCGGGACGTCCCGCTCCCGCGACTGCGGGTGCGGGAGATGTTGGATGTTCGGCGGAGCCGCCGTTGGATGTTCGTCCCGCGACTGCGGGACGCACCGTTGGATGGTGCGGCGAAGCCGCTTGGATGTTGGCCGCTGGCTGTTCATACTCCCGCCCATGTCCGAAGCCCTGACCCCGATGATGCAGCAGTACCAGAGCATCCGGCGGTCGCTGCCCACCGATACGCTGCTGCTCTTCCGGCTCGGCGATTTTTACGAGATGTTCTTTGAGGACGCCAGGGAAGCGTCCGCGATCCTCAATGTCGCCCTGACCAAACGCAACCTCGTGCCGATGTGCGGCATCCCGCACCATGCCGCGGATAACTACATCCGGCGGCTGATCAAAGCCGGGCGGCGGGTGGCCATCTGCGACCAGATCGGGGAGCCGCAAAAAGGCCAGATCGTGCAGCGCGAGATCACCCACATCGTCAGCCCCGGCACGGTGGCCGACCTGCACATGCTCGACGCCAAGCGAAACAATTTCCTCGCCGCCATCCACGCCGGACCCAAGAGCGGGTACGGCTTTGCCTTCGTCGACCTCACGACCGGCGATTTCCGCCTGACGGAATTGGCGGACGAGAAGGAACTGGCCGACGAACTGGCCCGCGTGCAGCCGGCGGAAGTGCTGGTCAGCGAGGAGCAGGCGGCGCAGTTCCGGGAGATCCGCGGGCTGGTGGCGCGCGACGGCTACACCTTCCTCCTCGACCAGGCCTACTTCACCCTGCGCGAGCATTTCAAAGTGCAATCTCTCGACGGCTTTGGCTGCGAAGACCGGCCCGCCGCCATCGGCGCCGGCGGCGCGATCCTGCACTATCTCAAAACCGAACTGCGCCGCTCGTTGAGCCACATCACCCGGCTCATCTGCTACCGCAATTCTCAGTTCATGGTGCTCGACGCCGCGACTCAGGCGAACCTCGAACTGGTCGCGGCCCGGGGCGGCGGGCGCGACACTTCGCTGCTCGGGGCGCTGGACCGGACGGTCACGCCGATGGGCGCGCGCAAAGTGCGCGATTGGATTTTGCATCCGCTCTGCGACCTCGCGCCGCTCCGGCAGCGCCAGCAAGTGATCGCCGACCTGCTGGCCGAGCCTTTTCTGCTCGGTAATTTGCGTGAAACGCTCAAATCGATTCGCGACCTGGAGCGCACCGTCGGCCGGCTCACGCAAACGGGCGGCAACGCCCGCGATCTCCAGGTCCTGCGCACTTCGCTCGAACAAATTCCGCAACTGCGGGACGACCTCGAAGCGGTCAATCGCCGGGCCAGCACTCCGCTGGCCATCCCCGCGAATCCCGCCAGCGGCACGCTCGCGCCCCCGCCGGACGCTCCACCCGCCACCGCGGGCGCACCGCTTTCCCCATCGTCCACCGTGAGCGCCGTGGCCGCCGGGCCGCACTCGCTGGCCATCGCCATCCAGGGCGATCTGCATCCCCTGCCCCACGTCGTCGAGCTGCTCGCCAAAGCCATCGTCGACGAGCCGCCGGCCGTCACCCGCGATGGCGGCATGTTTCGCGACGGCTACTTCGCCGGGCTCGACGACCTGCGCAACGCCGCGCGCGAGGGCAAGGACTGGATCGCGCAACTCCAGCAGCGCGCCATCGAGCAGACCGGCATCAAGTCGCTCAAGGTCCGCTACACCTCGGTCTTCGGCTACTTCATCGAGGTCACCAAATCGAACCTGCATCTCGTCCCGCCGGCGTGGCATCGGAAGCAGACCATCGCCACCGGCGAACGCTTTATCACGCCGGAACTCAAGGAAGTGGAGGGCAAAATCCTCGGGGCCGACGAGCGGGCCAAAGCGCTCGAACAGGAGCTGTTTCTCCAGCTTCGCGACGAAGTCCTGCGCGAACTGCCCGCGCTGCAAACCACCGCCGCCGCCGTCGCCACGCTCGACGTGCTCGCGGCCTTCGCCGAAACCGCGCGCCTTTTTGGCTACTGCCAGCCGGTCCTCACGGAGGACCTGCGCATCAACGTCATCGACGGGCGGCATCCGGTTCTCGACCAGTCGCTCGTCGAGGAGAAATTCGTCCCGAACGACGCGCTGCTCGACGGCGACCGCAACCGGCTGCTCATTCTCACCGGGCCGAACATGGCCGGAAAATCGACCTACATCCGCCAGGTGGCCCTGCTCACGCTCATGGCCCAAATCGGATCGTGGGTGCCGGCGAAAGAAGCGGAGATCGGGCTGGCGGACCGCATTTTCACCCGCGTCGGCGCCAGCGACGACCTTTCGCGGGGGCAATCGACCTTCATGGTCGAGATGAACGAGACCGCCAACATTACCAATAACGCCACGGTGCGTTCGCTGATCATTCTCGACGAGATTGGCCGCGGCACCTCGACCTTCGACGGGTTGAGCATCGCCTGGAGCGTCGCCGAATATCTCCACGATGAAGTCAAGGCGCGGACGCTTTTCGCCACGCACTATCATGAGCTGACCGAGCTGGAACTGACCCGCGCCGGCGTGCGCAACTACAACATCGCCGTCCGCGAATGGAACGACCAGATCATCTTCCTGCGCAAGATCGTCAAGGGCGGCGCCGACAAGAGCTACGGCATCCAGGTCGCGCGGCTGGCCGGGCTGCCCGCGGAGATCATCGCCCGCGCCAAGGAAATCCTCAGCAACCTCGAGCAGCACGAACTCAACGCCGACGGCAAGCCCACGCTGGCCGAAGCACCGCCGCCGCCCCGGCACGGCAAACCGCGCAACAAGAAGCAAGCCGAGCAGGCCCTCGCGGAGATGAAGCCGCAGATGACGCTGTTTTGATTCCCGCAGGCCAAAGGCCTGAAACAAGCCAGCCCAGGGCGCAGCCCTGGGGAACCCGGCCCACCACCGACCACCCGGCCCCAACGGGGCGCGACAAGCACCCATCCCATCAATCCCAAACGTATCGTTCATCGATTTCCACGCCGTGCTTCCGGCAGAGCGCTCGAAATTCGTCCTGAAACGTGATTTTGCGGTGATGCTCTTCCTGTCGCTCGATGTACGTGCGGACCCGTGTGACATTGGATTCGCTGACTGAGAATGCTTATTTTCCGGCGTACCCAGGGCGACGCTCGCAGACTCGCTTGCCCTGGGCTGGCTTGTCGAGGGCCTTCGGCCCACCCACCCGCAGACGCCGCCTGGGCTTGGCTTGTCCCAAGCCGAAGGCCTGAAGATCGGCAAACGGCAACGCCGCGCCTCGAGAATTGGAAAGATTCCGGAGATAGATCCACCCGCCCGTATTTTATATACGGGCGGGTGGATCTATCTCATCTCTGCGATTCTGCAGATCTGCCCGACCTCCGGGCGGATCGGGTGGATCTATTGGGCAGGTCCAGCACCGGGAGACGCCCGGGGTGCAAATGGGGCAATCGGGCCTCTTATCGCGACCTTGACGCGCCCAAAGGGTTAATCTCCCTACCCACCCCATGAAAGCCCACGTGCTCCCGCTTCTCTCCCTCCTGCTCATCGGGGCGAACCTTGCCTCCGCCGACGACTGGCCGCAGTGGCTCGGGCCGCAGCGGGATGCCGTCTGGCGCGAAACCGGCATCGTCGAGAAATTCCCCGCCGGCGGACCGCCAGTCCTCTGGCGCACACCCATCGGCGCCGGCTACAGCGGCCCGGCCGTGGCCAAAGGGCGCGTCTATGTGACGGACCGGCAACTGGCCCCGGGGGCGACCAATCCCGGCAACGCTTTCCAGCGGGGCCAGATTCCCGGCACGGAACGGGTCCTTTGCCTCGACGCCACCAGCGGCAAAATCCTCTGGCAGCACGAATACGACTGCCCCTACACGGTCAGCTACGCCGCCGGGCCGCGCTGCAATCCGCTGGTCCGCGATGGCCGGGTCTACACCCTCGGCGCGGAAGGCAATCTTCTCTGCCTCGACACAACGGACGGACGCGTCGTTTGGGAGCGCGATTTCAAAAAGGACTTCGGCGCGCACACCCCGATCTGGGGATTCGCCGGGCACCCGCTGCTCGATGGGCAGAAACTCATCTGCCTGGTCGGCGGCGCGGGCAGCGTGGCGGTGGCCTTCGACAAGGACACCGGAAAGGAAATCTGGCGGGCGCTCAGCGCCCGGGAGCCGGGTTATTGCCCGCCCACTCTCATTCACGCGGGCGGCGCGCGGCAAGTCATCCTCTGGGACCCCGAATCGGTCAACGCCCTCGATCCCGAAACCGGCAAAGTCCTTTGGTCGCAGCCGTGGGCCATCCGCTCGGGATTGAGCCTGGCGCAGCCCCGGCAGTCGGGCGATTTGTTATTTCTCACGGCTTTCTACAATGGGTCCCACCTCTTCCACCTCGACGCCGCGCAGCCGGGGGCGTCGCTCGTCTGGCAAAGCGACCGCCCGAGCGAGAAGAACACCGACAAGCTGCACAGCATCATCAGCACGCCCTTCATCGAGGATGGCTACATCTACGGGGTGTGCAGCTACGGGCAATTGCGCTGCCTGAAACTCGAGACGGGCGAACGGCTCTGGGAAACGCTGGCCGCGACCACGCTCGACGGCAAGGAAACCCGCTGGGCCAATGCGTTTCTGATCAAGCAGGCGAACCGCTTCTTCCTCGCCACCGAAAAGGGCGACCTCATCATCGCCCGCCTCACGCCGCAGGGTTACGACGAAATCAGCCGGACGCACCTGCTGGATCCGACCAATAGCGACCCGGGTCGCGAGGTGGTGTGGTCGCACCCGGCGTTTGCCAATCGCTGCGTCTACGCGCGCAACGATCGCGAGATCGTCTGCGTCTCGCTGGCCGACGGGAAATAGAACGGATCACCGCCGCTTGTGAAAGGCGGGAATGTTGCCGAGCCAGGTGCTGGCGAGGCAGGCAATACAGGCGGCGACGAAAAAGTTTGCGACCAACGGCTGGGTGGTTTTCGAGAGCCAGGGCGCGGCCATCGCGAGCAGGGTCGCGAGCAGGGCCACGGCCACGATGGCGCCGAAGATCCAGCGCCCGAGGCGCGAGGTATTCGTGAAGATCAGCGACAGCGGGAAAGCTGCGGCGATCCCGCAGAACCCAATGAACATGGCGACGTCGGAGGGCAGCGCGAAACTCAGGATGACGCCCGTGATGCCAATGATCAGGCTGCCGGCGACGGCGGCGGCCTCGACTTTTTCCCGCGGACGCAGGGCGTAGCGGGCGAAGCGATCGAAGAGCAGCAGGGCGTTGCCGACCGGGCGGGCGACCCACACCCAGAGCACGAAAAGGAAATAGAGCGCCACGATGATAAAGCCGCCGGGAATCCGCCGCGCCACTTGTGCCCCGAAATAGAAGCCGAGGATGACCATCCAGCGCGCGCCACGGTTCAGGCGGGCCATGGCAAAACTGTATTTGAGGTAGGCGCGGTACGGCGCCGAACGGGCGCGAAAGCTCGTGAGCAGGCCCTCGCGGGCATAATCGAAATCCGGGTCCAGGCGTAGCGCCTCGCGAAAGTGAACCTCGGCATCGCGATGCGCGCCGCGATGCAGCGCGGACCAGCCGGCGTTGGCGTGGGTAAAGGCGTCCTCCGGGTCGCGGGCGAGCATGCCGGCGAGGTGCGCGTCATTCTCCGCCTGCTTGTTTTGCAGGCGCAGGGCCTGGGCGAGTTGGTTGGCCGCGCCGGAGTTGTCGGCATCGAGGGCCAGGGCCCGGCGCGCGGCTGCCTCCGCCAGCGGCCAGTTTTCCAGGTGCAGGCAGGCTTGCGCCTCGGCGGTGTGGGCCGACGAATCGTTGGGGTCGAGCGCCAGCGCCATTTCCGTGGCGGCGAGCGCATCCTTCGGGCGGTCGAGCGAACACAGGATAAAAGCGCGCAACACGTGATGGCTCGCGTCGTTGGGCTCGACGGCGATGGCCCGGTCAATCGTCTGCAAGGCTTCCTTGCGCCGCTCCGGAATCTGCCACTGGCAGCCGGCGAGATGATGGAGCGCAAAGGCGTCGTTCGGCTCCTGCGCGAGCGCCTCCTTGAAGGCGCTCTCGGCGTCGGCAAACCGGCCCAGTTGCTTGAGTTGCAGCCCGCGGAGGATTTGCGGATGCGGCATCCCGGCACTCATTTTTTAATGCCCAGGAAGGTGAGCACGTCGTCGTAGAAGCCGCTCTGGTTGGAATAAATGGCGTAGTTCTTCGCGCTCTCGAACCAGGCGCGGGTCGAGGGTTTGACTTCCTTCACCGACCGGACCAGGTCCTCGGTGCCGAGCGGGATCACCCGGTTTTCCTGCATCGCCCGGGCCAGCGAACGCTCAATGGCGACATCGAACACCGCCTTCAAATCCGCGCCGGAAAAATCGCGGGTTTTTTTGGCAATGGCGGCGTGGTCCAGGTTGTGGACCGGCTTGTCGCGCGACATGACCTCGAGGATGGCCAGCCGGCCCGGTTCATCCGGGGGCGGCACGAAGAGGATGCGGTCGAAGCGGCCCGGCCGCCGGAAGGCCGGATCGAGATGCCATGGGGCATTGGTGGCGCCGAGGATGAGCAGGCCGTCGTTGCCGCCGACGTTGCCATCCATTTCCGCCAGGAATTGGTTGATGAGCGTCCGGCCGGCGCTGCGCTTCAGGTCGTTGCGGTCGGCCGCCAGGGCGTCCACTTCGTCGAAGAAAAGGACGGCGGGTGCGTGGGCGCGGGCCAGTTCGAAAAGCTGGTGCAGGTTCTTTTCGGAATTGCCCAGGTACAGATCGAGGATCTGGTGGATGCCGATGGAGAGAAAGCTCGCCTTGATTTCCCCGGCGGTGGCCCGGCTCAGGAGCGTCTTGCCACAGCCCGGCGGACCGTAGAGGAGCACCCCGCCGCCGATTTTTTTCCCGTAAGCTTTGAAGAGCTGCGGATTCTTGAGCGGATGAATAATTTTCATCCGAATCTCTTCCTTGATCGCCTCCATGCCGCCGATGTCCGCGAAGGTCAGGTTCGGCCGCTCGACATCGGTGATGTCCACGGCGGATTTCTCCTCGCCGTCCGCCTCGGGCGTCCAGGTCGCGCCGGAGACGGCCACCTTCTCTGGTTCCGGGGGCCTGGGAGGGCCGCTGCGGAGTTCTTTTTCCAGGGACGGATCCTTGCCCATGGGATCGAGAGCCAGCGCCCGCTCGTAGCTGACCCGAGCGGCCTCCAGATTGCCCTCGCCCGCGTGGAGGCGCGCCAGCAGCAGGTGCGCCGGGGCAAAATCCGGGTACTGGACGATCAGAGCCTCGGTGCGAACGACCGCTTCGCTGGTCTTGCCGGCGAGGTGCAAGATGCGGGCGATGCCGACGCGGGCCTCCGGCCGGGCCGGGTCGATGGAAAGGACGCGCTCGAAAATGGACCGGGCCTCGTCAAGCGACCATTCATCGAGACAGGCATGGGCGAGGAGGAGCAGCAGGGGCACGTTGTCCGGCGAGACGGCGACGGCCTGGCGGAGGGGGTCTAGCTTGGACATGCGGGCGGGAGTTTCGGACGAGGTC
>Ga0302326_10004750_pt1 | contig 31268 bp, 36 predicted proteins | sample Palsa_T0_3_FD_202264 | JGI IMG/M metagenome (GOLD analysis project Ga0302326, IMG submission 202264) | Peat permafrost microbial communities from Stordalen Mire near Abisko, Sweden - Palsa_T0_3 | ecosystem: Environmental > Terrestrial > Soil > Palsa > Peat permafrost | place: Sweden: Abisko...
CGCGGCGATCTCGGCCTTGAACCCGGCGAGCCGCTCCACGTCGGTGGTCGAAGTGGGCGAGCTCATGCCGACGGCCACCTGGTAGGTCTGGCCGGCCTTGTAGTGCATGGCCTTGGCCATGGCGTCCGCCGCGACCTCGCCGCCCTGCATGTTGTTGCCAGTGATGAACGCCAGGACCTTGGACAGGTCACTCACGTGCGTGTCGACGTTCACCACCGGCATGCCCTGCGCGATGGCCGAGTTGACCGCCGGCTGCAGCGCGTTCGGGTCGGTCGGGGCGATAATCAGGGCGCTGGGGCGCTCGGCCAGCATCTCGGTGACGATCGGGATCTGGGTTGCGGGCGAGTAGACGGAGGGGTTGCCCTGCCAGTCAAGGGTGACGCCCAGGGCCTTCGCCTCGGCCTCGGCGCCGGTGTTCATCGCGACGAAGAACGGATCGGCCTCGGAGCCCATGTTGAACGCGATGGTGACGTTCTTCGATCCGCCCGAGGCCGGGGTCCTGGTTGAGGACGAGGACGAGGAACTGCTGCAAGCGGCTAGCAGACCCGCCGAGGCAATCGCGAGCACGGCAATCCCCTGGCGAGCGATCTTCGGTCTCGCCGATCGACGGTGATCCATGGTGAATTCCCTTCAGCCGGAGCAGGGAGCAAGCGCGTTCAAATGGGCGTTGCCGAGGTGCAGCATGTGTCTGTTACCTCTGCGCAAGCGCTTGCGCGCCCTGAATTGCTTGCGAGCGTAACAACGGGCAAGCGCTTGCGCAAGGGCTTGCGCGCTGTTATGTTTCAACCAGCTGACATGGGCGGCGCCAGACCGAGGAGGCCGAGATCGCGTGGCAACCATGGCTGAGGTCGCACGGGTCGCAGGTGTTTCGGCCACGACCGTTTCGCACGTATTGAACGGAACCCGGAAGGTCGCTCCTGCGACCGAGGCTGTCGTGCGCGAGGCCCTTGCCTCGACGGGCTACCGGCACAACCTCGCGGCTCGAGCACTCGCCACCCAGTCGACAGACACCATCGGCCTGGCGATGTCTGTCGTTACAAACCCCTACTTCGCTGATCTTGTCCGCGATATCGAACGCAGGTTTCGCGCAGCTGGATACACGATGGTGCTAGCCGACACCAATGACGACCCCGCGGTGCAGAGCGATGTGCTGAACCATCTGCTGAGCCGGCGGGTCAGCGGGTTGATCGTGAGTCCGCTCGAGGGGCACGCAGGCCTGACGGCGAGCTTTCGTGCGCTTCTTGACGAGCACTTCCCCATCGTCTTCCTCGATCGTCGCTCGCCGCTGCGGGCCGACCAGGTCTTCTCCGACTGCACTCAGTCCATCTCGACGCTCACCGCGCACCTGGCCGATCATGGCCACCGGCGGATCGCGTACGTACAAGGCGCCCTCAGCGCTATGTCCGCTGTGGACCGTCTAGCCGGTTACCAGCAGACGGTGCGAGACCTCGGTTTGGACACCGACGACGACCTGGTAATTCCCGGTGAATCAGACGAGGCCATTACCCAAGAGCGGGTCGAGCAACACCTCCGCGGACCGCGCCCGGCGTCTGCCTTGGTGGTCTCGAACAACCAGATGACCATCGCGACGATGCGCGCGATCAGGCAGTGCGGCCTCCATGTACCGGAAGATGTTGCCATCGTCGGATACGACGACTTCGAATGGGCAGACCTTTTCGCGCCGCGGCTGACGGCCATGGCGCAGGACGCGGCCGCGCTGGCATCCGCGACCGTTGATTTGCTGCTTGCGCGGATTCAGAAGCCGACGAGGCGGCCGCGGACAGTGGTGGTGCCCACGTCGTTCCATCACCGCGATTCATGTGGCTGCAATCTGGCGAGCCCGTCCGCCCCAGGGCAGTCTGCATGATGACTGTCGCGTGTAGCGCCGCCGAGCTGGCTGAAGACATCCGGCAAGCGGCTGCGGGCCGTCAGCGGCTCATCGTCGGCATAGTCGGAGCTCCCGGGGCGGGCAAGAGCACGCTCGCGGATCAGCTCGACACCCTCCTTGGTTACGACGCCGTACTGGTCCCCATGGATGGATTCCACCTCGCGAACCGTGTCCTGGCAGACCTCGGGCGGCAGCAGCGCAAGAGTGCGCCGACGTTTCGTCGCGACCTCGAGGCACCCCAGGTCGAGAACCTGAAGGTCCGCGAGGTCGCCATCGACTCATCCGGTACCTGATGGCCTGGGTACAGATCTCGTCAGCGCAGACCGAGGACGGTCCTCAGCGCCTCGTCGATACCCCATTGCTGATCTGGCGTGACCCGTCCTACCAGGTCGCCAAGCCGCCCGGCGTCGATGGCGCCGGTCTGCTCGACGAGAACGCGGGTAGTCTCGCCCAGCAGTTCTATCTCCGGACGAAATGACGCCGGCCTGGCGCTGAGCGAGGTCGGTGCGACCAAGATCACCGAGCGAGGCAGCAATTCGTCGGCCTGCACGATCACTCCGTACCGGCGACCGCGCTGCTCGTGACCCGCTCCTCGCGGCGGCCGGAATTCGTGAACGTCACCCCGCAGCACGCATGCTCTCCATGAAGTCAGCGACCTCGAGCATCTCGCGCCGGTCGTCGTCGTCAGCCTCAAGTGCTGCCACCTCGGCGGTTAGCGCAGCTCGGTGTCGCAGGCCAGCGGCGCTGTCGAGGATGGCCTTGCGGATCGCCTCGGATCTGCTTAGCCCGGTTGATTCGAGCTGGGCTAGCGCTCGGAGCGTCTCGGGATCGAGACGCACGCTAATGGCGGAGGACATGGATCCAGTGTATCACGATCTGTCATACGGATGCTTCGTCTGTCAACGCTCTGAGCGCTGCCAGAGGTTGCTGTGAGTCTGTAGGCACGCCACCCCTGACAAGCCTTTATGCAACGAAGCGGGCTGGCGATGTCCATAGCTGCTAGCCGCTGCGGCACGCTACTGGCGGAGCCCCCGCCAATGACCGCGCGCAAGGACCACACGGTCCGCGGGGGATGTTCTGGCCATAGTCCTACCTCGTTCCCTTGCCCGTGCTGGGGCCGCCGTCAGCCCGCGAGCAGGCTGCTCTGGCCGTTGGCGTTGGCGAGATTGGCGGTGTTGACGACGTTCTTGGCCCGGAAGTCCTTGGCCGCCGTGAGCTGCTTGCCGGTGAAGAAGCCGACGAGCCGCTGGTGGCCGAGGGTGAGCTGGTCACGGTCATCGGCACGACGGTGCCGCGCCGTTGCACCAGGGACGAGGCGCAGGCGGCTGTGCTCGGCTGGACGATCGGAAACGACGTCAGCGCGCGCGCCTGGCAGCGATCCGATCGCACGTTCTGGCGGTGCAAGAACAGCGACACGTTCAAGCCGATGGGCCCGTATATCGTCACTGGCGGTGATCCGCTGTCGGCCACTACCACGGTCCGGGTCGACGGTGAGGTGAAGGCCTCGTTCCCGACGGGAGACATGCTCTTCGACCCGTATGACTTCATCTGCGCGATGTCGCGCTACATCACCCTGCGGCCGGCGACGTCGTGTGGTTGGGCACCGACGAGACCGCCACCATAGTCCCAGGTCAGACTGTCGAGATCAGCATCGGCGGCCTCGGCACCCTCGCCAACCCTGTCACGGAGGAGAAACAGCCTTGAGTCACCAGGAAGACGCAGCCATGAGCGGCCGGGCCGCCTACATCCACCACGTGGACGGCTTCCTGGCCCACCTGGGTGAGCTGGGCATCCGGCACACCCGGCCGATTATGCGGCCGGAGAACAACTCCATGTTCTGTTACGTCCACGACCCCGACCACACCATGATCGAACTGGTCTACCACCACCGCCGCCAGTTCCCGCCGCCGATGGAGCACGACCCGGCGAGCAAGCAGGCCACCAGGTCGTCCGCCGCTGGGCCCGAGTCCGCTGAGGAGGCCAGGGAGATCCTGACCCAGGCCGAGGCCGCCGCCGGGGGCACCCGATGAGCTGGGCTGAGGCCGGCGATGTCCGCGTCTACTACGAGGTGCACGGCAGCGGCCCCGCGGTGACGTTCGTGCACGGCTCGGGCGGCCACCACGCCGCCTAGTGGCAGCAGGTGGCGGCGCTGCGCGACGACTACTCGGTCATCACGCTGGACCTGCGCGGCTTCGGCTGCACGCGGTGGAGCGGGGAGCACGACGCCCGGTCATTCCCGGGCGACATCATCGCAGTGCTCGACGCCGTAGCGGGGGCGGGAGGCCCGGATCGTTCGGTGCTCATCGGACAGTCCATCGGCGCGGCCGCGGGCTTGCGAGCGGCCCTGGCCCGGCCCGACCGGGCCGCTGGCGTCGTGCTGGCGCACTCTCTGGGCGGCATGCGGCACGAGGAGCTGACCGCGCTGGTGCAGGCGGACCGTACGGAGGCTGAGAAGCTGCCGGTCCTTGACCGGCTGCTCACGCCCGCGTTCCGCGAACGCCGGCCCGACCTGGCGTTCCTGTTCCGGCAGATGGGCACCTTCAACACCGCCAAGATGGCCGACCTGCGGTACTTGAACAGCGACGGGCCGACGGTGGACGAGACTGACGCCGCCCCGTTCCCTGTCATGTTGCTGGCGGGGGAGAAGGACGCCGTGCTGAGCCCCGGCACTATCCGCCGGGCCGGGGAACTGCTACCCCGCGCCCGCGTCGAGATCGTCCCCGGCGCCCCGCACTCGATGTACTGGGAAACCCCGGACCTGTTCAACGACGCGCTGCGCAAGTTCCTCGCGGACGTTTACTAGGGGCGGACCATCTGGTCGGCGGCGGACAGGTGCTCGACGGTTTCGCCGGTGTCCGCGAACGTCCGCGTGACGTAGTCCGAGCTGTAGACCCAGAGGATCTTCATCGGCGTGTCGCCGGTGTTGCGGAAGGCGTGCACGATACCGGCGGTGACGTAGGTCGTGTCGTCCGGGACCAGCGGCGTGATCTCCCCGTCGATCTCCACCTCGGCTGAGCCTTCCAGCAGCGTCACGTGCTCGTCGCAGTTGTGCGTATGCAGCGGCGCCCCGGTTCCCGCCGGGTAGACGCTAATGCCGGTGGTGATCTTGTTCTCCTCTGCTGCGCTCTGCCGGGTGATCAGGGGAATGGTGACCACGCCGCCGCCGCGGCCCAGCCGCGCGACCTTTTCCGCCTTGATGACCGTCATGCGCCCGAGGCTATAACGCTAGCTCGCGATCGTGACCGGACGAACGTGCAGGCTAAGCATTCGGTCTGGAACCGGATCCGCGACGCAAGATGTGGTGGCAACGATCAGCCATCGCACCAGCTAAAGATAGGAATCGTAAGCCATGCGGCTACCCGCTCTAACAGAGCTTTCTCCTCGCCAGAAGGAAATCAGCGACCGGATCACCGCCCGTCGCGGCGGCACCAGGGGGCCGTTCCTGGTCTGGCTGCGCAGTCCCGGGCTCTGCGAGAAGGTCGAGGCACTGGGCGCGTACTGCCGGTTCGAGTCCGCCCTCGATCCCCGGCTGCGGGAGCTGAGCCTGCTCATCGCGGCCCGCCATTTCGACGCGCAGTACTCCTGGAACGCGCACGTCGGCAAGGCGGCCGATCTGGGGGTGTCCCGTGAGGCCCTGACCGAGCTCGCGGAAAACAAAGAGCCGCACTTCACGAACCGCGACGAGCAGATCACCTATCAGTTCAGCAGCGAGATCCTGAACGACCACTTCGTCGGCGACGAGACCTTCGCCGCGGCGCTCAGCGAGTTCGGCGAGCAGGGCCTGGTCGACCTGATCGGCAGCCTCGGGAACTTCTCGATGCTGGCCATGCTGCTCAACACCTTCCAGGTCGACCTGCAGCCAGTCGAGCCGCCGTTCCCTGACGTGCGCGGCTACGCGAAGGTCACGCGCCATAACCAGCCGCGGGTTGGCCAGGTACCGCCGTCCAGCCCAACGCGTGGGTGCGGAACCCGGCGAGAGCCGGATCGAGAGGCTCGGACTTAAGGATCCTCGTGGTCTTGTCGCCATCGGCCGGGCGGCTCACCATGGTGGCGCCGGAACGCGGCGGCGAAGGCGTAAGGGGAGCTGTAGCCGGTGCGGCCGGCTATCTGGGCGAGGCTGAGCTCGCCAGAGCGCAGGTGGTCTCGGGCGAGGGTCATTCGCCACTCGGTGAGGTACTTGATCGGCGCTTGGCCGAGAGCCTGCTGGAATGCTCGGGCGAAGGCCGGCCGAGAGAGGCCGCTGAGGGCAGCGAGTTCGGTCACGGTCCATGGGTGGGCGGCGTCGGTGTAGATGGCGCGGAGTGCTGGGTTCAGGCGCGGATCTGTCGAGGCTTGATACCAGCGCGGCGTTTGGGGGCTCTGGCGGAACGAAGCACGTATGGCCTGGACCAGGACGATGTCGAGCAGTCGGTCGAGGACAGTCTGCTGGCCGGGTGCCGGCGTCGCTAGCTCGCGGGAGAGCAGGCCGATGGCATCGTGCAGCGGGTCGTCATCGGTGTGCGGCAGATGGAGCATGGGTGGGAGCGCTTCTACCAACTGGCTGCCCACGTCGCCGACGAACTGGTACGCGCCACAGAGGAATACCGTCGCCTCAGGATCGCTGGCATGCTCATCATCCGAGTGCTGAGCTCGGAAGTCGTCTGCAGTGAGGCAGAGGGCGGTGGGACTGTGGGCGACGCGGTGGTCGAGACCGCCCCGGACGAGCGCTACGTCGCCGGGAGTGAGTTTGACTGCCGCTTGCGGGTCGTCGAGCCACAGCCAGGCATGACCCCGGACGACGGCGTGGACGGCGAGTTGGATGGTGCCGGGCAGGCGCAGCCCCCAAGGGGGTCGTGCGACTGAACGAGCGAAGACGGCGCCGGACGCTCGTGCGCGGGTGAGGTGTTCTTGGAGCACGTCCACCTGATGAGAGTATCGCGTAGCGATTAGAGCGTTGGACACATTGATACGCTCGTTCCGGCCAGAGACGATGGTCCCATGACAGAGACAGGCAGTATGACCCTCGTGCTCGGCGGCACAGGCAAGACCGGGGCACGCGTCGCCACCAGGCTGACCGGACTCGGTCTTCCGGTCCGCACCGCCGCCCGCCACGGCGGCGATACGCGGTTCGACTGGGACGACCCGACGACGCACCGGAACGCCGTCGAAGGCGCGGACCGTGTCTACCTCATCGCTCCGGTCATGCGCGCCCGCTTCGCCCCGCAGGTGTCGGCGTTCCTCGATCTCGCAGAGGCCATGGGAGTGCGGCACGTCACCTACCTCAGCGCCTACGGCATCGAGTTCGCTCCGGCCGAGGTCGCGCTCAGGGCGGTCGAGTTGGATCTCATGGGCCGCTCCGCGCTGACACATTCGATCGTGCGGCCCGCCTGGTTCATGCAGAACTTCAGCGAGACGTTCTTGATGCCGGTCGACGGTGCCATCGTCGTGCCGACTGGGAAGGGCGGGGAAGCCTTCGTCGATGCCGAGGACATCGCGGCTGTGGCGGCGGCGACCCTCGCCGACCCGGAGGGCCATGCGGGTGCCGAGTACGCCCCGACGGGTCCGGAGGTCCTGACAGTGAGCGACGCTGCCGACATCATCGGCAGCGTGACCGGCCGCCCCGTCCGACACGTCGACATCGACCGGCGCTCCTGGCTTGACAGCGTGACCGCGTCGGGAGTGCCCGCCGAGTATGGCGAGATGCTCCAGATCCTCACCGAGACCGTCTCCTCCGGTCGCGGTTCGCGACCCAATGGCGATGTCGAGAAAGTGACTGGAGCGCCGCCTAGGAACTTCACCGACTTTGCCAGAAGTGCGGCGGCAGCGTGGACCGGAGAGGTACCACTGTGACGGCCATCGACGAGATGGACGACTTCGAAGCGCTCGCCCCCTTCTTCCGCATCGTCGAAGAGGGACTCGGCGGACTCGCCGACGGAGACAACTTTTTCGATCTCCTCGCCGACGGTGTCGTCTTCGAGTACGTCATCACGGTCCCCGGCTATCCGCGGTACGTCGAAGGTCGCTCAGCGGTGGCGGAGTTGTACCGACCCTACGGCGACACCTTCGTGCTCCAGCGGTGCTTTGACCTGGCCGTCCATCACGACCGAGCATCCGGCGTGGTCGTTCTTGAGTACGCCTCCGAGGGTCGCGTCGTCGCCACCGGGGCTGCCTATGCAAACAGGTACATCTCGGTGCTGACGATCGTCGACCGCAAGGTCGCCCGATGGCGCGACTACCTTGACCCGATAGCGGTCTTCGACGCGGTCGGGTGGCCGCCTCGTCCCACCGACTGACCTTTCCGCCTAGTTAGTGCGCGCGACACCTACCTGCGCTCGTCGAACTACTACCGAAATACTGAGTTCGAGGAAGGTGGGCCGGGGTGATGCGGCCTGCCATGGCCTGTCACGGTAGGCGGGTGACGCCTGGCGGGGGCGCTGGGATCGGTCGCTGGCATCGCCGGGGGTGCCGGGTTGGCGTTTGGTGGTGACGGAGCTGATCCTGCTGGTCAGTTCGGCGGGGATGAGCCAGTCGCCGGGGTTTCCGGTGCTGCTGGCGTGGTGGGCTCGGGCGTGGCTTCGGCTTCGGCGGGACCGTCGCCGAGGCACTGGACGTTGCGGTCAGGCCGCTGTGCGTCGGCGCTGCGGCGGCCGCGAAGGGAGCGGCGCGGCGGTCGTAGCGGGGGCAGGTGCGGCAGATCAGCAGTGTCATGGGCTGGGGTCCCGGGTCAGTGCGGGTCCGCGCCGGGCCGGCCATGGTGCTGGTAGCGGCCGGCCCGGCGCGGGGGGTCAGGGCCGCTGTTCGACCACGGCCTGGGCGCTGGTGGTGACGAGCTCGTCGCGGCTGGGCGGCGGGGCGTCGTGGTCGCCGGGTTCGGAGTGGAAGCGGCCGTCCTTCATGATGTAGTTCAGCTTGTCGTGGTCCTGCAGGATGGTGATGTCGTCCAGCGGGTTGCCGTCGACCAGGAGCAGGTCGGCGAGGTAGCCGGGCTGGACCTTGCCGAGCTCACCGGGGCGGAGCATGATCTGGCCGCCCTGGGCGGTGGCGGACAGGATGGCTTCCATCGGGGTGAAGCCGAGCCGCTCGACGAAGTGCTGCAGGTCGCGGGCGTAGGTGCCGTGCGGGGTCCAGGCGAAGCCGTAGTCGCCGCCGGGCAGGACCCGGATGCCGCGGCGGTGCATCTCGCGGAGCCCGGCTTCGGCCATTTCCAGTTCTTTCTTGTAGCCGACGGCCTCGGCTGCTTCCTGGGGGAACCCGAAGGCCTCGGCTTCGTAGAGGGTGGCGATGAGCCAGTTGATGCCGGGGGCGACGAAGACCCAGTCCTTGTTGGCCTCGAGCATGTCCATGCCCTCGGCGTCGGTGAAACTGGCGTGGTAGATGACGTCGACGTGGTTGCGGACGCACATCTTCACGGATTCGGCGCTGCGGGCGTGGGCGCAGACCCGCTTGCCGCGGCGGTGGGCTTCGGTGACGGCGGCGGCGCATTCCTCGTCAGAGAAGTAGGTGTCCTCGGCGCGCTGGGTGCCGGTGATCTCCTCGCCGGTCATGGACAGCTTGATCTGGTCCACGCCGATGTCGACCAGTTCGCGGACGGCTTTGCGCATGCCCTCGGGCCCGTCGGCGAACTTGGTGATGGACTTGATCAGGGCGCCGCCGGTGACGGCGATCTCGGGTCCGTTGGCGAGGTAGCGGGGGCCGGGGAAGCGGCCCGCGTTGATCGCGTCGCGGCAGACCACGTCGAGGCGTTCCTTGGCGGAGGCAGCGCCCAGGCACATGGTGTAGCCGGAGTCGATGTAGGTGCGGGCCGATTCCAGGCAGAACAGCAGGTGCTCCTCAACCGGCATGGTGCCCAGGCCGTCCAGGTCGGCGCTGTTGTTCCAGCTGAAGTGGGTGTGGGCGTCGCACAGCCCGGACATCAGGGTGCGGCCGCGGCCCTCGATGACCCGGGCTCCGGCGGCGGCGTGCGGGTCGACGACGCCGACGGCGGCGATCCGGTCGTTCTCGACCAGGACGTCGCCTGGGTAGGGGTCGGCGCCGGTGGAGTCGAGGATGGAGACGTTTCTGAAGAGGACCTTGTCAGGGCGGACGGGCATGTCGGTGGCTCCTGTTACATCAGGTTGGGCATCTTAGCTAGGTGGCGGGCGTGCTGGTCAGAGGAACTTCAGCAGGTGGTCGGTGACGTCACGGGCGGCTTCCAGGGCGGTCCAGTGCCCGATGCCGTCGATGACCGTGACGGTGGCCGAGCCGTGGGCGCTGGCGATGGCCTGGCTGACCTCGGGCGGCCCGGTCTTGTCGTCGCTGCCGGTGATCAGCAGCAGCGGCAGGCCGGGATCGACCGGGCCGGGGTCGGTGGCGGCGGCCAGGGCCTCGCAGTTGCGGGCGTAGCCCTCGGGGTCCTGGCGCATGATCAGCTCGCGGACGAACGCGGCGACTTCTGGCTTGTCCCGCCGGGTGGTCTCGGACAGGGCGTTGGCGACCACGCCCGGGGCGACGGCCGCGGTGCCGTCCTTGCGCAAGGTGGCGGCGCGGTCGCGCTGGGCCTGCCGGGCGGCGTCGGCGGGCTCGGCCACCGCGCCCAGCAGGACCAGCCGGGAGACCAGGGCGGGGTGCCGGGCGGCCAGCGTCCGGACCACCAGCGTGCCCATCGAGTGGCCGACGACCCCGGCGCCGCTGACGCCGAGCTGGTCCAGCACGGCGGCCAGGTCACCGGCGTGCGAGCCGATGCTGATCTGGTCGCCAGCCGGGGACCGGCCGGCGCCGGCGGAGTCGACGCGGATCACCTGGAACCGCTCAGCCAGCGCCTGAGCCTGGACCTGGTAGAAGTTGGAGGTGCCGCCCAGGCCGTGAACCATCAGGACCGGCGGGCCGGCGCCGTCGATCTCGACGGCCAGGTCCTTGGGCGGGGTGGTGCTGATGCGCATGAGTTCTCCTCCGCTCTGGCGCGGTCAGCCGATCCGGTTGCGCAGCGTCCCGATCCGGCTGACCCAGACCTCGACCACATCCCCGGAGACCAGGAACTTCGGCGGGTCGAAGCCGATGCCGACCCCGGCCGGGGTGCCGGTGGCGATGATGTCGCCGGGCAGCAGCGTGATCCCGGCCGAGATGGTCGCGATCAGGGTCGGGATGTCGAAGATCAGGTCCTTGACCGGGGCGTGCTGGCGCTGCTCGCCGTTGACCTGCGTCGTGACCTCCAGGGTCTCGACGTCGCCGATCTCATCGGCGCTGACCGCGTACGGGCCTATCGGGCAGAACGTGTCCAGCGACTTGCCCAGCAGCCACTGCTTGTGGTCGCGCTGCAGGTCCCGGGCAGTGACGTCATTGAGCACCGTGTAGCCCCACACGTGCCCGTAGGCGTCGCCGTGGGTGATGCCGCGGCCGCCGCGGCCGATGATGACGCCCAGCTCGCCTTCGTAGTCCAGCTCGCTGGTCACCCCGTGGTGCGGGTCAATGTCGTCGTACGGGCCGGTCACCGAGGTGGTCGCCTTGGAGAACATGATCGGCTTGTCCGGCAGTTCCTCAGACCGCGACGGGGTGTCATAGCCGCTGCGGCCGAACTCCCGGACGTGATCACGGTAGTTCTTGCCGATCGCCCAGATGTTGCGGACCGGGCGCAGCGGCGCGTGCAGCCGCACCGAGTCCAGCGCGATGGCGGGAAGAGACGGGAGCGCATCCTCCAGCGCGGGGCCGACGGTGTCCCAGTCACCCAGGACGGCGGCCAGGTCCGGGCCGCCGAGCACGCCGGTGACGTCACGGATGACGCCCTGATCAGGGTCAGCGACCCCGGCCCGGGGCCCCGCCCCGGTGGTGAATACCGCTAGCTTCATCCTGAACCAATCCAAACCAATTGAGCCATTGTGTTACCGTCAGGTTTCGATGGTAAACAGGCCCGTACTCGAAGTCGAGAGCAGAGCAGCATTAATTTGAGAAAATACCGCCGCGAGATATTGGTCTTGATTGGTTCCAGGTGGTAGAATCGCCCGCATGACCACCGTCGAGCAGACACTCCGGGCGCTGCTGCAGGAACAGACCGCCAGCGGCGCCCTGGGCTCTGGCGGGAAACTGCCAACCGAACGCGATCTGGCCGGGCAGCTCACCGCCCCCCGCAGCGAGATCCGCCGGGCCCTGGCCGCCCTGGAACGCGACGGGCTCATCACTCGCCATGTCGGCCGCGGCACCTTCCTCACCGAGACTGCCACCGGCCAGTTCAACGGGGCACCCCCCGACACCAGCCCCGCCGAGATCATGCAGACCCGGCTCACCATCGAGCCGCCCATCGCCGCGCTCGCCGCCCGCACCGCCAACCAGGCCGACCTGGACCGCATCACCGGATACCTGCAGGCCGGCGGGAACAGCGACAGCTACGAAGCCTTCGAGACCCACGACACCCACCTGCACCGCGCCATCGCCCAGGCCGTCCACAACGGCCTGCTCATGAACATGTTCGACGTCATGAGCACCGCCCGGTCCCTGCCGGTATGGGGCAGCCTCAAACGCCGCACCTCCACCGCCGAACGCCGCAAGGACTATCACGAACAGCACACCGCCATCGTGGCCGCCCTCACCGAACGCGACCCCGAACGCGCCCAAGCCCTCATGCACGACCACCTCCGCCACGTCTCCGACGACATGCTCGGACGCCACTAGCACTAATCGATTTCGGGGCCCGCGCTGATACCGGGAGCCGCGGGAGGAGGACGATGCCCGCGGAGGGGGCGGCCCATTGCGCACAGCTCGCGCAGCAGTGCCTCCGCTTCGTTGGCCTCGGACGTCACGCCGAAGACGTAGCGGTCGGGGCGCAGGACCGCGAAGCGGCCGCAGCGTTCTTCGAACCATTTCGCCAGCTGGTCTGAGGTCGCAATGAGCCCGTTACCGCGCTTCGCGGGCATTTCGCCGACAGCAACGACGGGAACATCTAGTTCCGCCGCCGCTGTGCTGATAGCAGGGGCTGCGTCGCTGGTGGCGACCAAAGCGACGTCCGGCGGGACGAGATCGTCGAACAGCGCGGCGTCCCCGTGGCCGGACCGGATAGCCGGCTGAGGAAACAGCTCGCCGGCTGCGGTCGTGCCGCTGAAAAGCCCGTCTTCGAGCGGCGGCAGGCCCTGGAACGTCGTTCGCGGCAGTTCGCCGGTCAACGCTGCGCGCCTGAGCCGTTGGTCACGCTCTGCCGCGGCGGCCGGGTCGAGCATGCAAATCTCACGCCCGGCATTGACGGCCATGTTGATGATCCGCGTGACGTGCGGCCGGCGCTCGGCCTCGTAGCTCTCGCGAAGCGACTCAGCGCGGCCACCGCGCGTTGCCGCGGCGAGCTTCCAGATGAGATTCTGTACGTCTCGGATGCCGTGACAGAGTCCCTGGCCGAGAAAGGGGGGCGTCTGGTGCGCGGCATCGCCGGCGAGAAACACGAGGCCGTCGCGCCAGCGTTCGGCGATCAGCGAGTGGAAGCGGTACACCGATGCCCGGAGGAGCTCGACCTCGTCGACGGACACCCAGGGCTGCAGCAGGGTGCGAATGACGTCGGGCTGCTGCATGTGCTCGGGCGTTTCACCGGGCAGGAGCATGAACTCCCACCGGTGATGCCGGCCCGGGCCCGGGACGCGCGTCGAGGGCCTGCGCGGGTCGCAGAACATCTCGGATTCGTTGGGACGGCCGAGCTCACGTTCGCAGAGCAGGTCGATCACCAGCCAGGGCTCGTCGAAACCGTCGTCCAGCAGGCGAATCCCGATGCTGTCGCGAACGAAGCTCGAGGCCCCGTCCGCCGCGATAAGATGACGGCCGGAAATCTCGGCATGACGGCCCGTAGCTACCTCTCGCGTCGTAACCGTGACATGGTCTGCGTACTGCTTGACCGCCACGACCTCGACACCCAATTGCACGCGGACAGCCCGGTGGCGGTTCAGCCCGGCTCGCAGCAGCTTCTCGAGGGTGGGTTGGTAGAACAGGTAGTGCGCGTCCCATCCGTATATCTGATCGTCAGGCCAGTCGTGAACCCGGATCGGCTGTCCGTCAGCGCCGTAGAACGTGCTGCGCTTCCACACCCGGGTTTCCGGAAGAATGTCGCGGGCGATCTGGGCCTGCTGGAGAATGCGCATGATGTGCGCATCGAAATGGATAGCGCGCGGCAGTTTGAAGACGTCAGTCGCACGTTCCAGGACGGACACCGACAGGCCCGCGGCGCCGGCCAGATTGCCGGCCACAGCCCCGACCGGCCCGCAGCCGACGATGATCAGGTCTCGCAATTGAATCGGGTTATCCGCGAGTAACGCCAAGATGGCTGTAAAGCGGATCGTCGGCCCCGAACCGTCCTCGCAGGAGCTTGGCCTCGTCGAGGCCGACCAGGTCCCAGTACGCCGCCGAGGCGGGATCCACCCGGTTCCAGTCGAAGACGACGCGGCGTTCTGCGATGGCCCAGCGTCCGTCGCGATGTGCGAATTTGTCCAGGTAACGGCCGCCGATCCGGGATTGTGTCTGACCGCTGTCCTCGTCACGCACGACAACCGCAATGTGGTAGCTCTCGACGTCAGCCTCATCGCCGGCCAGATCGATGAGGACGTTGGAGATGAAGTGCCACAGGCAAGTGACCGGAGCGGCTGAGTTGGGCGAGATCATGGAGACGTTGAGAATGAAGTCGGCAGCCGGGCCGGAATGCCCCTCGTGCTCCTCGGTCGCTCCCTCGTGATAGCAGGCGAGCGCCAGCTTGATGTCGCGGCGATCTCCGGCACGAGCACGGCGATAGAGAACCTCGGTGATCTGCTGCTTCGCGACCAGCGCGGTGATCGCCGCTTCGTCGGGCCGGTGCGCGCTGGAGCCGTTGGCGGTCATGTTTCCTCCAAGTCTGCGTCCGGGGTCGCCGGGCTCGAGCTGGACCAGTCGTACACGACCTGCCGGCTGGTCAGCAGCCACCGTCCGCCCACCTGCTCACACCGATCCAGGTAGCGGCCGCCGACGTTGACGTCGAACGAGCCCGAGCTGAGCACCAGCCGGTGGTACGCCAGGTGGTAGGACTCGACGCGGGCGACGTCCGGTGAGTCGAAGTGGATGAGGACGTTGGAGACGGTGTGGCGTTGCGTCCCGTAACGGTCGTCTTGATAGTTGTGCGTCCGCAGGTAATCGGCGAAGTCTTCGATCGTGCCGTCGAATATGCCGTGCGTATCGCGTGACCCCCGGACATGCTCGGCCAGGATCGCGTCCGGGTCCTTGGCATCGGCGGCCCGGCCCCGGCGGGTGAGCAGCTCCTCGATGCACCGCCTTGCCAGCAGCTCGCGGAGTGCGCTTTCGCTGGTCATTCCCATGGGCCGAGGAATTGCTGTCCGCCGAACACGTCGGCCGGTGCATCGACGAGTTCCGGCCAGCCTGCTGCGGGTTCCGAGACCGTCGGCGGCGCGGGCTCCGCCGGTGCGCACTGCTGCTGGTAGTAGTACAGCTGGACGAGATTGCCGTCTGGGTCGCGCAGGTGCGTGACATAGTCGAAGCCCGGGAGCAGGGCGGCTGGTACGGCGACCTCCTCGGCGCCCCTGGCGAGCATGTGCGCCACCGCGGCTCGCAGCTGGCGGTAATTGGCGAGCCGGAACCCGAGCGCCAGCGAATCTAGATGACCGGAGAGCTGCAGCGAACTCCGGAGACCGATCTCGTACAGGGCGAGGTTGTGGTGGTCAGCAGTCGCGCTGAGCATGACCCCGCGGTGTCCGTTCCACTCGACCGAAGTCCGTTCGGTGAAGCCGAGTATGTCCCGGTAGAACCGCGTGGCCCGCTCGAGGTCTTCAACGAAAAGGCTGACCGGCCCGATCCCGACGATCTTGAACGGTCGTGTCATCATGACTCCGTCGACCGCGTAAGACGGCGAGTCCGCCGCGTCGGGCCGATGGCCCGAGGTAATGGCGATACCTGCGCGCAGCGCGTTCTGGACCTCGGCGGCCTCCGCTGGCTGCGGCAGGTCGGGCCGCTCGTTGAGGACGCCCGACCACATCTGGCGCGGCTTGCTCAGGCCGTCCCAGCCAATCTGCTCCATGCCGTAGTAAAGCTCGTTGATGTGCCCCTCCGGGTCGAACAGGTACGTGTGCCAGTTCGACCCCGGCATGTCGCGGCCCGCGCGGAGCAGGTGCTCGCCTTGATCGCAGATCCACGCGTCGCCATTCACGACCTCGGCCAGGCTGCCGACTTGCCAGGTGATCTGGTTGATGGAGGCTCCGGCAGTGCCGTTGGCTTGCCCAACCCAGTCCCAGACCCTCTGGCTGATCAGTACCAGCTGGTGGTGGTCGCTGCCGAATCGCGTGAAGTGCAGCAGTTTCTCGTTCGGGGACAACGACACCTGCTCCTCGGCAGGCAGCCGCGACGGCATCTTGCCGGACTGGTCGGAGATGATCAGCCCCAGGCCGTCGACGTAGAAGTCGAGCATCGCGTCGATGTTGCGGCAGTTGTACCCGAAGTGCCCCAGCCGGCGGATCTTGAACGGGCGCGGCAGCCGTACGCCTCCGACGTCGTATCCCGAACTCGCCGGCACTATGTCCTGCCGGGCGGCGGAACGCGAGACTGTGGTCATGGTCCGGTCACCTTGGCCTCTCGGATGATGGGATTGCGCAGCAGGCCGACGTTTTCGATCTCCACCTCGACGACATCGCCGCTTTCCATGAACAGCGGAGGCGTTTGCCGGGCGCCGACACCGCCCGGCGTCCCGGTGACGACCACGTCACCAGGACGCAGCTCGCACATTGTCGACAGATAGTTGATCAGCTGCGGGATACCGAAGATCATCTCGCCGATCTGTGCCTGCTGCATCGTTTTTCCGTTGAGGCGGGTGGTCAGCCGTGCGGCCTCGATCGCGGGCACCTCGTCTTTCGTGGTCATCCACGGCCCGAACGCGCCAGTCTGGGCGAAGTTCTTGCCCGAGGTGATCTGAGCGGTATGTCGCTGCCAGTCACGCACTGAGGCGTCGTTGAAGCACGAGTAGCCGGCGATGACGTCGTATGCCCCGGATTCGGGTACGTGCCGGGCGCGGGTCCCGATAACGACCGCGAGCTCTCCTTCGTAGTCGAGTTTGTCCGACACGAGCGGTTGCACGATCGGCTCCTCGTGACCGCACAGGGTGGCGGCAGTCCGGAGGAACCACGGCGGCCATGAGGGCTGCTCCCAGCTGCCTTCCTCAACGTGCGTGCGATAGTTCAGGGCCGTGCACCAGACCGCGTGGGACTCAGGAACGGGCGGCAGGAACCGGATCGTTGCCGGATCGAGGCGGTCACTGATCGTCCGGCTCTGCTTCTCGATGTCGGCGAGAGCGTCCGGCCCGAGTTCGAGGAGCTGACGCAGGGTCGCCGGGACGCCCGTGCCGAGATGCCTCAGGTCGATGAGGGAGCCGTCGTGGTCGCGGATTCCGATTGAGGGTCCGCTGCCGGTGTCGATGGAGGCAATTTTCACTCGCTTTTCCTTTCATCGCCGGACACGGCGGTTTCTCGTTGACGGCGCGGGCTTTGTTGTCTCGCCAGAGCTGCTGTCGCTGTCGGCGGAGAAGCTGGCGTTCCGGTCATCCGCGCGAACAAGGTCATGCCGGACAGGCTGGAGTCTGCGTTCGTCACGTGACAGGCCACGCCGTGGCCGTCCGCGCCGATCCGCAGTTCCGGTTTCTTGTCGGCGCAGATCGGGATGGCCAGGGCGCAGCGCGGGTGGAAGGCGCAACCGCTGGGCACGTCGACGGCCGACGGTGGATCGCCGCTGAGGACAACACGGCTCCGGGCGCGCTGCGCGAGCGGGTCCGGGGCGGGCGAAGCCGACACCAGGGCGGCGGTGTAGGGGTGCCGGTACTGCCGCGCGACAGCTTCTGCGCTGCCCACCTCGACAATCGAGCCGAGGTACATGACGGCGATCCGGTCGCTGACCGCCTCGACAACACCGAGGTCGTGGGAGACGAATAGGTACGCAAGGCCGAACTCGCGCTGCAGGTCACGCAGTAGCGCGAGAACCTGCGCGCGGGTCGAGAGGTCGAGCCCGGACACGGGCTCGTCGCAGAAGACGAGGCGCGGCCGGGTGACCAGGGCGCGCGCAATCACGATCCGCTGACGCTGTCCGCCGGACAACGCCCGGGGCGGCCGGTTCATCACCTCGGGCTCGAGCCCGACCCAACCGAGGATCTCGACGATCTTCTCTCGCTGTTCGGCCGCGCCGATCGAGCCGTTGATCCGCAACGGCTCGGCGATGATGCGCCCTACGGTCCAGCGCGGATCCAGAGCCGAGTACGGATCTTGGAAGATCACCGTCATCGCGGCGCGCAACCGGCGCAGCTCGCGCGGTGAAGCGCTGCGAAGATCCCGGCCGTCGAACTGGATATCACCGCTATCCGCCTCGATCATCCGCAACGCGAGCCGGCCGAGCGTCGACTTACCAGACCCCGATTCACCGACAATGCCAAGGGTCTGGCCCACGGCGAGGTCGAGGCTCACATCGGTCACCGCGCGGACCACGCCGCCCGGGCGCCCGAAGAGCGCACGCCGGCCGGCGAAGGCACGGGTGAGATTACGGACCGTCAGCAGAGAGAGGGGAGCGGCCTCGTGTCCGTTCATGCGCCGATTCCTGTCAGGCTCAGCTCGTCAGAGCGTACGCATCGCGCACTTCGGCTCTCGCCGACGTCGCGCAACGGTGGCAGCGACTCGACACAGCGCGGGACCAGCGCGTAGGGGCAGCGCGGCGCGAATCGGCAGCCGGGCGGGAAGCTCCCGGCACGGGGAGGCTGGCCCGGGATACCGACCATCTGGCCGGCGACGCCGATGCGGGGCAGGCCCAGGAGCAGACGCTCGGTGTACGGATGCTTCGGGTGGTAGAAGAGCTGCTGGGTGCTCGCCTGCTCGACAATCTGGCCGGCGTACATCACCGCCACCCGGTCGCACACCTCGGCCACAACTCCCAGGTCGTGGGTCGTGATGATGGTCGACATGTGAAGTTCGTCGGCCAGCTGCCGGATCAGCTCGAGGATCTGCGCCTGGGTGGTGGCGTCGAGCGCGGTCGTCGGTTCGTCCGCGATGAGGATCTTCGGCTCACACGCGATCGCCATCGCGATCATTACCCGCTGGCGCATGCCCCCGCTCAGCTGGTGCGGATAGGAGTCGATGCGCCGGCGCGGATCGCCGATGCCGACCAGGGCGAGCAACTCCAGGGCCCGCTGGCGCGCGGCGGAACGCCCGAGATCGGTGTGACGTCGCAGCACAGAGAGGATCTGGTACCCGACGGTGAACGCAGGATCCAGCGATGTCATCGGGTCTTGAAAGATCATCCCGATGTCCCGGCCCCGCACGGACCGCATCTCCCGCTCGGACAAAGTGAGCAGGTCGCGTCCGAACAGACGCACCGAGCCCTCGACGATCCGGACGCTGCTCGTATCGAGCAGGCGCATAATCGCCAGGCTCGTCAGCGACTTGCCGGAGCCAGATTCGCCGACGACCCCGAGAATCTCTCGCCGGGCGAGCGTCAGGTCGGTGCCTGTCACGATCGGGACCTGCCCGCGGCGGCCCACGAACGCGACCGTGAGTGCCTCGACCTCCAGCGCCAGCGTGGTAGCACTGCCCGGGGCCATGGGCACATTGCCTGCTGCTGCCGGGTTCATCGAGGGGACCCATGGCCGGAGGTGACATCGCCCAGGGCGTCGGCGATAACCGATATGCACAGCACCAGCAGCATGATCATCAGGCCCGGCTCGATGGTCAGCTGCGGGGACGAGTTGAGAAGATCCGCTGCGGTGGAGAGCATGGTACCGAGACTCGCCTGCGGTGGTTGCACGCCGAGCCCGAGGTAACTCAACGCCGCCTCGGCGAGGATGCCGAAGGCGAAGGTCGTCGAGGTCAGCGCGATCAGGGGAGCAGAGACATTGCCGAGGACATGTGTTGTGACGATTTTCGCGGTCCGCTGCCCCATCGAGCGGCTGGCCTCGATGTAGCTCTCGCCCGCGACCGTGGCCGCCGCGGCACGCGACACCCGGTAGAACGTGGGCGAGAAAGCGATGCCGACGGCGACCATCGCGTAGGTGAGCTGCCGGCCGAGCGCGGCGACGATGGCGATCGCGAGGATCAGCGCCGGGATGCTCTGGAGGCAGTCGAAGGTCCGGCTGACGACGCTGTCCATGATCCGGCCGCCGCGGAACCCGGTGAGCAGCCCCAGCGGCACGCCGATGATGACGCCGGTCACGGTGGCCAGCAGCGCCGCCCACAAGGAGATCCTGGTAGCGGCCAGGATCCGCGCCAGCTCGTCGCGTCCGAGCTGGTCCGTGCCGAGCAGGTGCCCCCAGCTGGGCCCCCGAAGCGGGACCAGCAAGTTCACGAGGTTCGGAGCTGGCAACTCCAGGAGCGGGGCCAGCAAGGAGGTCAGCACGACGAGCACGAGGACGACCAGCGCGACCAGCGCCGCGCGATGGCGGGCAAAAGAGCGCCACGTGCCCACCTGCCAGGAGTCGTCGGCCGGCGTACCCGCAACGGGCGAAGGCGCTGCGGTAACTCCGAAGCCGTCCGCGATCATGACTGGCCTGCCTTCGGCGCGAGGTAGTGACAGGCGACGTCCGCGAGGAGGTTGGCCACCATCACGATGCCCGCGGTCACGAGCACGACCCCGAGGACGGTGGGGATATCAGAGTCGAGCGCGCCCTGCACGGCGATCGAGCCGATTCCCTGCATGCCGAACACGGGCTCTATGACCGCGGCGATGCCTATCAGGCGTCCGAGCTGCAGGCCGAGCAGGGTCACGGAGGGGACGAGCGCGTTCTTGGCCAGGTGAGTCCACAGCAAGGCGCGTTCGGAGAGACCGCCGGCCCGGGCGGTGCGGATGTAGTCCTGCCTGGCTATCGAGATCGCCGATGCGCGTGTCAGCCGGTAGAGCGAGCAGATCTGCGGCAATGACAGGGCGACAACGGGTAGCACGAGGTGCTCCGCGTCGTACGGCACGTCGGCGGTGATCGTCAACGGGCCCGAGCCCGGCAGCACGTGCAGTTTCTGGCTCAGGATCAGGATCAGGATGAGCCCGACCCAGAACTCAGGCATGGAGAGGCCGACGCCCGCGACGGCGCTGGTCAGGCGGTCGAACCGGCCCCCTGCCCGCATGCCCGCGTACAGGCCGCTCGGTATGGCGACGAGTGCGGTGAGGAGGAGTGCCGAGAGGACGAGCGCCGCGGTAACCGGGATGCCCTGGGCGATCTTCGTGACAACCGGGACACCGCCATACCAGGAGCGTCCGAGGCTTCCGTGAAAGAGCTGGCCGAGCCAGTTCCCGTACTGCTGCAAGAGGGTTTGGTTCAGTCCCAGCTGTTGCCGCAACGCGCGAACGGATGCCGGCGTCGCGCCAGGCCCGAGGATCACGGCTGCCGGATCGGTCGGGGAGACCGAGGTCAGCGCGAACACCACGAAACTGACTGCCAGCAGGAGCAGCGGCAGGAGAGCGATGCGCCGCCCGATCATGCTCAGCATGGCACGGGCCGGTGCGAGGGTGCCGCTGTGCGCACCGCCAGGCTGTCAGATACGCGCACGGATTCCTCCGTCGATGACGATGTCGGCGCCGGTGATGTAGCTGCTGGCTTCGGATGCGAGGAAGCTCACCAGCGCCGAGACGTCAGCTGGTGCGCCCAGGCGTCCTAGTGGTATGCCAGCCACGAGCTGATCCGCCGGGATGACCGCGTTCGCGGCCATCTGGGTATCGACCCACCCGGGCACGATCGCGTTGACCCGGATCCCTTCCGCGGCGAGTTCGAGCGCGGCGCACCGGGTCATCCCGCGCACCGCCCACTTACTGGCCTGGTACGGGATGCGTCCCGGTGCGCCGCCCATCCCGGCGATGGACGATATGTTGATGATCGATCCGGACCGGGCTGCGCGCATTGTCGGCATGACTGCCCGCATCCCCAGGAAGCACCCCGACTGGTTGACGGCGATGACGTGCTGGTACACGTCGGCGGGCGTGTCTTCGATGGCAAGGCTGGGGCCGCTGACCCCGGCATTGTTGACCAGGACATCGACCCGGCCGTACTGCTCAACTACGGCTGACACCACGTCGCTCCATTGCTTCTCGCTGGTCACGTCCAGGTGGCGGAAGCCGCCCCCGGGGGAGTGCAGCGGCCCGTCGAGGATGTCCGTGGCCACGACCTGGAATCCGTCAGCTGACAGGCGCCTCGCATGCTCCGCGCCCTGGCCGCCCGCGGCACCGGTCACGATGGCCACGCGGGCGGCGTGCGCGCGCGGGACTCTCATGGCGAGACGATAGCTCCGCGAGCCTCCACGACGAGCGGGTCGTGGACCGTCACGCCGTTGACGTTCTTAGCGGTCACGAACTGCAGGTTCTGATTGAGGGTAACGACGTTGAACGCACTGGCCTGGTATTCCGCGGACACCTTCTGGTAAGCAGCGGGCCGTGCGGCGGGATTGGTCACCGCGTTGGCCTGAGACAAGAGCTGCGTCAATTGCGGCACGCTGTAGTTACCCGGATCGTAGGCGGAACTCAGGTCCGTTTCCAGCGGGATCGCCGGGTCTGCTCCGCCGGTGTCCGGACCGTAGTAGGCCTGGACGCTTCCTGAGTCGAGCGCGGGAAACAGCTGCGGAATGGGCAGGGCCCTGATCGTCATGTGGATTCCTGCCTGTGCCAGCATTGACTGAATCGCCGTCAGCTGGGTCTCACCCTCGCCGTAGGTCGATGCGACCGTGGCCGTGAAGGAAATCCCATTAGGATGCCCGGCCTGCTTCAGCAATGTGCGCGCCTCCGCGATGTTCTGCTTAGGGGGCGCTAGCGAGCGGTCGTATGCCCAGGAGGAGGGGGCAACCGGCTGGCCCGTCGGCGTGCACGCGGCGCTGCCGGCGAACAGGGCAGTGCAAAGCTCCTGCCGGTTGATCGCCACGGAGACTGCCTGGCGGACCAGCGGGCTGGCAAAGATGCCGGTCTTGTTGAAGTACATAATCTGCAGGAATGTTACGTTCGAGGACTTGACCGGGAATCCGTCGGCACCCAGCGTCTTGCCGTCGGTCGCCGCGCCGGTGAGCAGCGCCGTGTTGGCGCTGCCACTGGTCATCGACGGGACGAACGTGGACTCGGCGCTGACGACGATGTGGATGGCGCTGACCTTCTGAACGGCGGGGTTCCAGTAGCCCTTGAACGCGGTGTAAATCATGTCGCTGCCCGGGACCGACGCCGACGAGACCTCCCAGGGCCCGGCGCCAACCGGGTGCGTCTCGTCATTCTTGTTCGCCCAGGAAGCCGGGCTCGCCATCATGCCCGCCGATCCGGAGAAATAGCCGAGCAACGCCCCGCCCGGGCTCTTGAGGTGAAGGACGACGGTCGTGGGATTCACCGCGTCGACCGAGCTAATCGAGGTTAGCTGGTTTGCGATGACCGACTCCTTATCGGTCTGCCCCCGGAGGATGTTTGCCTTGACGGCAGCGGCGTTCAAGGGGGTGCCGTCCTGGAACTTGACCCCCTGGCGCAGCGTCAAGGTAAGAGCGAGCCCGTTGCTCGAGAACTTCCACGCAGTCGCCAGTCCCGGAGAGATCACTCCCTGGGTGTTCTCGTTCAGCAACGTGTCGAACACCGGCGACATGTATCCGGTGGCCGACGGCAGGGCATTCAGCTGCGGGTCGTAGTCAAGGCCGCCGTTCCCGGCGACCACGATGGTCAACGTGCCGGCCGAGCCTTTCGATCCGGACGAATTGGCCGCGGTCGTGGCCGCGGTTGTGCTGGAGCAGGCCGCGCAGCAGAGCGCGAGCGCCGCGGCAGCGCCGACCAGAAGAATCTTCATGACTGCTCTCCTTCGGGATGGCCATGCCTCCGCAGGTCCGGCCGTCGTTGGCTTCGGGGTCGAGCTGGCCCCTTGAGAATGTCGGTAACGGGCTCGATCAGCTGGCTGGCTTTCGGGTCAGCAACCCTGATCTTGTCCATCTTCACCTTCGCTACCACGCTGTGACGCACCCGGTGATCAACTAGGAACTACCGGCTGAAGGCGCAAATTTAACATGTCCAATACGCTGGACACAAGGGGCATGTCTAATATGCTGAACTAAGAGGTATGGCTGCCCGGCGCGGCAGGAGGACCGGGCCGGGGATCGCGGGAGCTGACGCCGCCGCTCTGGCGCCCGGGAGCCCCCACGACCGATTGGAGCAGCAATGAGTTCAAGTCACCTGGACCTTCCGCCGCTCGGCCCGCCCCGGGTCGAAGAGGTGAGCGATGGCGTTTATGCCTACGTCCAGCCCGACGGAACCTGGTGGATCAACAACACCGGCTTCCTCGTCGGCGGCCGAGGCGTCACGAGCATTGATGCCTGCTCCACCGAGCGGCGCACTCTTGCTTACCTCGACGCCATCCGGAGCGTTACCGGTCAGCCGGTCCGGACGCTGGTCAACACTCACCACCACGGAGACCACACGTACGGGAACTACCTGTTCGGTGGAGCGACGATCGTCGCCCACGAGCGCTGCCGGGAGGACGTGATCGCCGGCGGTCTTCCTGACTTCGGCGCCGTCTGGGATGAAGTGAACTGGGGTTCCCTGGAGCTGGCCCCCCCGTTCCTGACCTACCGTGACACGGTGACGGTCTGGGTGGATGACCTGGCCTGCGAGATCCGCCACGTCGGCTCGGCCGCCCACACCACCAACGACTCTGTGGTCTGGCTGCCGGAACGGTCGGTACTCTTCTGCGGAGACCTGCTGTTTAGCCAGGGGACACCATTCGTGCTCATGGGCTCCGCTGACGGGGCCATCGACGTCCTCGAAACGGTCGTGCGACCCTCCGCAGCCCGGACGATAGTGCCCGGCCACGGGCCCGTCGGGGGCCCGGAGCTTATCGAGGACGCGGTGGCCTACCTCCGTTTCGTGGTGGACACCGCCCGCCAGGGGATCGCTGCCGGGCTCGACCCGCTCGAGACGGCGAGGCAGGCGGACCTGGGGGAGTTCGCCGGGATGAGCGACCCCGAGCGCATCGTCGGCAATCTCCACCGCGCCTTCGCCGAGTTGTCCGGCACGCCTCGCGGCGGGGTGATCGACGTCCGCTCGGCCCTGGCTGACATGGTCACATACAACGACGGCCGGCCCCTGAGCTGCCGCGCCTAGACCGCGGTTCCGAACACCCGAAAGGTATGACCATGCGCTGGTCCACTTACATCTCAGCTCGCGACGACACAGACCACGTTGCCCTCGTCCACGATGGCGTCCTTCATGGCCTGGCTTCTCCGGCACACCTGATCGACCTACTCGGGGACGACGGGACGCAACTTTCCGAGGCCGCCCAGCGGGCTCGCTCGGATCCGTGGGAGACGGTCGCCGTCGACGACGCCACCCTGCGAGCACCGGTCCCGGTACCGCCGTCGATTCGCGACTTCATGGCCTTCGAGGAGCACGTCGTGACAAGCACCGAGGCCCTCGGGCACAGCGTTGACCCCGTCTGGTACGAGATGCCGCTGTTCTACTTCAGCAACCCGGCGGCGGTGCTCGGACCACGCGACGATGTCGCCATCTCGCCCGGATCGCAGCAGTGGGACTACGAGCTGGAGATCGCAGCGGTCGTCGGCCGAGGTGGCCGCGACCTCGATCCGGCGAGAGCCGAGGACCACATCGCCGGCTACCTCATCCTCTGCGACTGGAGCGCACGGGACCTCCAAGCAGCGGAAATGCGAGGCTTGCTCGGGCCTGCCAAGGGCAAGGACGGCGCCACAAGCCTCGGACCCTGGCTTGTTACGCCCGATGAACTAGCACCTCGCCGGGCCGGCAACGCCTACGACCTGGAGATGACCGCCTCGGTAAACGGCCACCGCTGGAGCACGGGCAACATGTCTACCATCTACTGGAGCTTCGGGCAGCTGCTCGCCTACGCCTCCCGCGGCACAGAGTTGCGTCCTGGCGACATCATCGGCAGTGGCACCGTCGGTACCGGCTGCATCCTCGAACTGTCCCGCGTCCACGGCTCCCAGGCCTACCCATGGCTCGCCCCCGGGGACAAAGTCAATCTCGAGGTCACTGGCCTCGGCTCTATCGATGCCTCCGTGACCCGCGGAGCGTCTGTCGTCCCCCTACGCTAGGAAGGCACACTGAACATTCGCCAGCATCATCCGCCCCAGGCAGTATTGAATATGTCTGATATGCTTTTTGGCGCAGGATAGCAGCGATTGAGGCGGCCTCAGGCAGGCTAACGGCGGTTGGAGGTGACATGGTTCAGCAAGCGGATGCCATCGAGCCCGCGGACGAGCTTGATGAGAGCACCGCTGCCTCGCGGTTTGACATGCCCAAGCGTTCGTCGCTCGCAGAATCCGCGGCCCAGGCTGTCGAGCGCCGCATTATCGACGACGCGATGGCGCCAGGCACCCGGATCGGCACCCGACGCGAGCTCGGTGACCTTCTCGCGGTCGCGCCGTCGACCGTGAGCCAGACCATCAGGCTCCTGGAAGACCGCGGTCTGGTCGTGACGCGGACCGGACCGAACGGCGGGGTGTTCGTGGCCGAGCCCGGCGTGGGCTTGCGGCTGGCGCGCAGCATAATGCAGGTCTCGGGTTCCGAGGTTGAGGTCGCGGAGGCCCTGGAGGTCCGGGACATCCTCGAATCCGCGGTGATCTGCAGTGCGGCCGAGGCGGCGCACGTGCCGCCCGCGCTGGACGGCCTGCACCGCGCGATGCGTGAACTGCGGGCGGCGACCGAGACCGCGGACTTCTATCGCCGCAATCTGGAGTTCCACGCCGAGGTCGCCGCTTTGTGCCGTAACACGGTGCTGCGGACGATCTACCGGAGCCTGCTTGATGTCGTCCAGGCGCGTGATCCTAAGCTGGCCGTGCTTCCGGGACAGAACGCGCGCAAGCTGCATGAGCGGCGGGCGCGGGTGCATCAGGACATCGTTGACGCGATCGCGAAGGGCGACGTCGCAGCTGCGCTGGTAGCTGCCAGGGCGCACGCCAAGCACGGGCGCGCGGTGCGAGCCCCCAGCCGCGGCTGACCGCTCGCCTGGCCCAGTCTCGTACCTTGGTAACGATCCGGGGAGCTGGTTGGACGTCCATGTAAAGTCGGCGTGTGACGGGGCCGCGGGCGTGGATGAGCTGGTCAAGCGGCAAGGACAGCGCGCTGGCGTTGCACGAGGTCCGCTCCGCCGGCGCGGTCGAGGTCACCGGGCTGCTGACCACGGTGAATGCAATCGCCGGGCGGGTGGCGATGCATGGCGTGCGCCGGGTGCTGCTCGAGGCCCAAGCCGCCGCGCTCGGCTTGCCGTTGCACATCGTCGAGCTGCCGTGGCCCTGCCCGAACCCGGTCTACGAACAGCTGATGTCCGCTGCGATGGATGCCGCCCGGCAGCGGGATGTCAGCCAGATCATCTTCGGCGACCTGTTCCTCGAGGACATACGCGCCTACCGTGAGGCATCGGTCGCGGGCGCCGACATGACTCCAGTCTTCCCGCTGTGGCACCGGCCTACTGGCGAACTCGCCCGCGAGATCCTCGCCCGCGGCATCCGCGCCGTCATCACCTGCGTCGACCCGGCACAGGCATCGAAAGCAATCGCGGGCCGCTGGTATGACCAGGCGCTCCTGCTAGCGCTGCCCGAAGGCGTCGACCCCTGCGGCGAGAACGGCGAATTCCACACTTTTGTCACCGACGGGCCCGGGTTCGCCTGGCCGCTGGACGTGACCATCGGCGAGACGGCCGAACGTGACGGTTTCGTGTACACCGATGTGCTGCCGGCCCACGCCGGAGCAGCCTGATGGGCGGGTCCGGATGCCGGCCCGCTCAGCGGACCGGTCAGCCCGGGGTCGTACGGACCGGTGTGACGATCGTGTTCCCGGCGGCATCCGTGCTCACCGTGACCCGCGCGGCGTAGACCCGGGCGATCCGGTCCTCGGTGAGCACGGCGGCCGCGGCGCCGGCCGCCTCGACCCGCCCCTGATTCAGCAGGACAAGCTCATGCGCGTACTGGCCCGCGGTGGTCAGGTCGTGCAGCGTGGTGACCACGGTCACGCCGGTAGTGCGGCGCAGTGAGTCGACCAGGTCGAGGACGTTCTGCTGGTGGCCGATATCCAGCGCCGAGGTGGGCTCGTCGAGCAGCAGGATTCTCGGTTCCTGGGCCAGGGCGCGGGCGAGCACCACGCGCTGGCGCTCGCCGCCGGACAGGGTGTCGAGGCGCCTGGCGCCGAAACGCGCGACGTCGAGCAGGTCGGCCGCCCTGGCGGCCGCGTCGCGATCGGCGCGGCCGGGCCCGGCCAGGTAGCTCAGGTGCGGGGTGCGGCCGAGCAGCACATAATCGGTCACCCTCATGTCTGGCGGCAGCGTGGGGGCCTGCGGCACGTAAGCGATCAGCCGCGCTCGCTGACGGGCCCGCAGCGATCCGGCGTCGGCTGCCGGGCCGAGGGTGACGGTACCGCGGTAGGGGATGAGCCCGGCGATGGCGCGCAGCAAGGTGGTCTTGCCCGAGCCGTTCGGACCGAGCAGGGCCAGCCAGCTTCCCGACGCGACGGCGCAGGACACCTCGCGCAAGATGGTCGTGCGGTCCAGGTCCACCGCCACGTCGTGCACCATGATCGCGTTCATGTCCGAACGGCCCGGGTGGTACGCAGGATCCAGACGAATACCGGCGAGCCGATCAGCGCGGTGACCACGCCTATCGGCAGCTCCGCGGGGGACAGCACGGTGCGGGCCAGCGTGTCGGCCAGCACCAGGAAGCCCGCGCCAGCCAGCAGCGACAACGGGAGAACCAGCCGGTAGGAGGTGCCGGCCAGGCGGCGGATCACGTGCGGCACGATGATCCCGACGAAGCCGATCAGGCCGCTGACGGCCACGGCGCTGGCTGCGGCCAGCGCGCACGCGGCCACCACGATCAGCCGGGTCCGCCCGGGGTGCATGCCGAGCGCGCGGGCCTCTTCGTCGCCCACGCTGAGCACGTCCAGGTGTCGGCCGTGCAGCAGGATGACCGCGATGCTGACCGCCGAGTAGGGCAGGATCTCCGCGCACTGCTGCCAGGTCGCCCCGGACAGGGAACCCAGCAGCCACGAGTAGACCGCCTGCAGGTCCTGGGCTGAGCGCTGCAGGACGTAGGTCTGCAGCGCGGTGAGGAACATGCCGACCGCGACGCCGGCCAGCAGCAGCGTCGCGGTGCCCCGGCCGCCCGCGGCGCCGGTCAGGTAGGCGATCGCAACGCCGCCCACGGACCCGGCGAACGCCGCGACCGGCACCGCCGCAGGGCCCGCGCCGCCCAGGTAGACGATCGCGAGCGTCGCGCCAAGTCCCGCGCCTGCGGATGCGCCGAGCATCCCGGAGTCCACCAGCGGGTTGCGGAACACCCCCTGGTACCCCGCTCCGGCGATAGATAGCAGGCCGCCGACCAGCGCGCACAAGACGATGCGCGGCAGCCGGATCTCGAACAGTACGGCCCGGTCTAGCGGGCTCAGGCTGCCCGGCAGGCGGACGAACGGGATGCGGTCGAGCAAAGTGCTGACGGTCGCCAGCGGGTTGAGGTCTGCGGCCCCGACCAGGGCGCTGACGAGCATCGCGGCGGCCAGGGAGGCCGCCGCGATGCCGTAGGGACGTGCGGCGCGAAGCCACCTGGAGTTCACCGCGTTACCTCGTGCTCATCCGGGCGGCCTCACGAACCGGGCGCCTTCTCGACCGCCTGCGCGATCTGCTCGACGAGCTGCGGCAGGCGCGGCCCCCAGCGGGAGGCGACGTCGTCGTTCAGCGCGATGATCTCGTGGTCCTTCACCGCCGGGATCGCCGGCCAGCCTGGCCGCTTCGCGACGATCGCCGGGGACTGGCCGCCATCGGCGGCCTGGTTGTCCGCCAGGAAGATGATCGCAGGCCTGGCGGTGACGATGTACTCCTCGGACAGCTCCGGATAGCCGCCATCGGAGGCCTTGTCGGCGGCGTCGGCGATGTTCTTCAGGCCGAACAGGCCGACGACCTGCCCGATGAACGTCGATGAGGTGACCGAGTAGTACGGATTGCTGCTCAGCTCCCAGTAGTAGGTCAGGTTTTTATGCGACATGCCGGCCTGCTTGACGTCCGCGGCGATCTCGCTTTTCATCGCGGACACGGTCCGGCTGGCCTGCTGGGCGTGGCCGGTGGCCTGGCCGATCTGCACGATCTGGTCATAGGCGTCGCTCAGGGTGGCGGCGGCGGGCTCGATCAGCACCGGTACGCCGAGCTTGCCGAGCCCCGAGACCAGCCCGTTGGAGTTCTGCGAGGCTATGACCAGGGCGGGTTTGTACTTGGCGATCGCTTCCAGGTTCGGGGTCAGCCCGCTCAGCTTGGTGACCGGCGCGTTCGCCGGGTAGTCCGAGTCGTCATCGACGGCCACGACCTGCGGCCCGGCGCCGACCGCGTAGAGGTCCTCGGTCGCCGTGGGCGACAGCGAGACGATCCGGCCGGGCCTGGCCTTGATCGTGACCGGACTGGGTGATGCCGTCAGCGTCACCGGGAATGCTGGAGCCACGCTGGGCGTGGCTGAGGTGCTGGTAGTTGATGTGCTGCCAGCTGAGCTGCAGCCGGCCAGCAGCGCCGCGGTCACGACCGCGGCGAGCATCAAGCCTGTTCTGTTCATGGTGTGCCACTTCCTCCCGGATCGGGAAGGAAGGCGAGACCGCCGGCCGCCAGCTCGAGTGCTTGCCTGCCGAGACGGATCACCCTTCCCACGAGGGTCGATTTCGTCGGAACGCGGCAGGAGTCGGCCTGGCTTGGGTCCGGGTACGAACCGTCACAGTTGCGGGACAGCGCCGGAATGGCCCGCCGTGGCGGGCGTCACCGGCTTCGCTACCTGACGCGCTGCCGGCGCCCGCTCTGCACGCTGGGGCCGGCGGGTGTCACGCTATCACGCACGCGAGCTTTGCCCGGATTGCGGTCAGTGAGCGCGTGAGAACAGCCTGAATAGCTCACGAAGTTGAGCAATCCGTCAGCTCGCAGTCAACGGCCACGTCCCTTCCCTGGGGTTAGGTAGCGGCCCGGCTACCAGTTATCGTGATGTTTGTGCTGGTTCGGCCGTTCCGCTAGGGGCGGCCGTCGTAAGAGGGAACCCGGTGAGGACCCGGGACTGCCCCGCAGCGGTGAACGGGAACGACCGTCGTCATCAAGCACTGGGCCTTCGGGCCTGGGAAGCGACGGCTAGTAGGCCGCCGCCGGCGCTGCCGCGCCGGAGGTCCGCCCGTGAGTCCGAAGACCTGCCAGCGCGCCGCGCGCGCCGCGCGCGGCTGGCCTGTGGCTTCGCGGGTGAGCCGGCAGTGCGGCAGGTGTGTGGCGTGAGCCGGCCGCGTCCGGGATCCCGTGTGGCCGCGGGTCGTGGGCCGAGCTCGCGAGGAGAGCCGTGCAGTCTGGTTCCGCTGCCCCATCCGCCGCCACCCCCCGGGTCCCCGGGCCGGACGGCACGTCCCTCTCGGCGCCTGGCGGAAGCCTGCTTCCGACGTTGCCCGGGGCTTACTACACCGATCCCGGGGTGTTCGCGCGCGA
>Ga0302326_10004751_pt1 | contig 31267 bp, 25 predicted proteins | sample Palsa_T0_3_FD_202264 | JGI IMG/M metagenome (GOLD analysis project Ga0302326, IMG submission 202264) | Peat permafrost microbial communities from Stordalen Mire near Abisko, Sweden - Palsa_T0_3 | ecosystem: Environmental > Terrestrial > Soil > Palsa > Peat permafrost | place: Sweden: Abisko...
AGCTCGAGCGCGTCTGCGCAGCGCGCCACCTCCACGAGTGGTCCGATGGCGAGGATGTTCGCGATGCGCGTCTGCGGGCCGACACGGAGAACGTGCGAGTCGAGAAACTTGGCGCCGCCGTCGGTCGACGTGGCGCGACCTGCGAGGAGAGCGCGGCCGCGCGGTGTCAGACGAATCATCAGTCGTTGGTCTTGGCGTTGGTCTTGGCGTTCGTCTTGGCGTTCGTCTTCGGGTGCGTCACCCTCCGCAGGCGCGGGCGACCCCTCTTCACGGTCGCTCTGAGGCCGCGACGGGCCTCCCGTGTCGTCCTCACCGGTGTCGATGATGCCGAGCGCAGGAAGGCTCTCGCAGACGATGCGGCGCAGAGCCGCGATGGGCGCGGCATAATGGGGACCGTCGCCGGACGTCGCGTGGCTGCGCTCGGCCCACCGTCGGAAGAGGCGCGTGAGGCCGGCCATGCGATGGTCGGAGCGCAGATACCGCTCGAGCGCGAGCCACGGGATCCATCCTTCGCCGAGCTCGACGAGGGCCTCGAGCAAGAGCTCGCGCACGACTCCGATGGGGCTCGGGTCGCGGGCGTCGATCGCGAGGCGAAGCACCTCGGGCTCCTCGCGCGCTTCGTCCCACGCGCCGCCGCGCCGCCACGCTCCGAAGAGCAGGCTCGGCACGTCGGAGAGCGCGAGCGAGCCGGGCGGCGACGACACGACGAGCGCCGAAGGCTCCCAGAGCCCAACCGCGCGGGACAGCGCGACGAGCATGGCCACGGTCATCGGATCGCGGCCGAAGCGCCCGCCGAGCTTCTGCGTGAGCGACTTCGGCGTGCCGATGTTGGGCTTCACGTCGCCCTGCCCTTCGCGCGCCGCGAGCGCGAGCGCGAGGACGAGCGGCGACGGATCCGTGGCGAAGCGGGCGCGACGCGGAGCGTGGTCGCCCGAGCGGACGAAGCGCTTGACCTCTTCGCGTCGCTCGGCGCGCTCCGCACGGTGCGCGGCCGACACGATGGCCGAGACCTCCGTCGGCACGACGTGACGATTGGGATGCACGGGAATCAAGAAACCGCGGCGCTCGAGCGCCGAGCCCACGCCACGTCGCGAGGGGGACACGCCCGTCGCCATGCGCAAACGCAGCGGCTCGCGCTCGATCTCGAGGAGCTCCTCGGTGTCGACCTCGCCGCCTTCGCGCTCGACTGTCTCGAGCACGCGGAGCTCGCTCGGAGCGAGCTTCTCGATCTCTTTGCGCAGCGCCTGGGCGTCCGAGAGGACCTCCCACGCTGGCTCGAGCGCGAGGACAATGGGTGGCGTCGCTGGGCGCCCGAGGTAATGCGACGCGATGGCGTTCGTCGTCTCGAACGAAGCCTGCGCGAGCAGCGCCCGCGCACCCCGCGGGTCTTCGCCTTCCCATGTCCGAAGCTGGAGCACGTGCGCCGTAGGCAGGACGAGCTCGATGATCTGCGTTCGGGCCGTCCCCACGGTGGATGCATCGCGTCCGGCCGAGCGCGCAAACATGAGGCCACGCGCGAGGAGCGGCTCGAGTGACGGTGGCACCGCCGTGACGAGCAGAGTTCCTCGTGCCTCGGCGACACGATGAAGGAGATCGACCGACGACGGCGACATGCGTGCCGGCTCGCGCAAGTCCGGGAGCGCGACGAGCGCCCGGGCCACCTGCGATGGCGTGTCGAGCCGCTTGGCCGCGTCGACGCGAATGCCCAGCCGATCGATGAGGCCATTCAACTCTTTGGCCGGAAGGGCACGAAGGACATCCACGAGCCGCGTGGTCTGCCCTTGCATATCCGGGTGTGTCGATGCGTCCATTGTGGCTTCCGGCGAATGGAGCCGGAATGATGAATCATACACGGTAAGCTCGGCAGGTGACGTCGCAAGAAATACGCCTCCAATGGCCTGGCCGCAGTTGGTCGTGTTCCGAAGCTCTGCTGTCTGAACCGGCCTCCCCCGCGCATGTCATCGAAGCGGGCGACGAGCGAGCGATGCTCTTTCATGGCGATGCGCTCGAGGTCGCCACGCTCGTCTCTCGTCAGCGGGCTCACCTCGTGTACGTCGATCCGCCGTACGCGTCGCAGACCGACTACGTGGCCGAAGCTCGGCTCGACGGCACGCAGGGCGGGCGGACGCGTCGTTCGGTGGCGTTCGGCGATCGATGGCGCGGGCCCGACGGGATTGGCGCGTACCTCGAGATGCTCGCGCCCCGCCTCGAAGCGGGCGCGCGCCTTCTCCACGAGGAGGGTACGCTGTGGGTTCACCTCGACTGGCGGTCGGCGTACCTCGTTCGCGCGGTGCTCGACGAGATCTTCGGGCGGGACGGCTTCAAGAACGAGATCGTGTGGCGACGGGCACCGAACCTCGGTCGTCAGGCGGCGAGCGCCCAGTTCGGCCGCACGCTCGACACCATTCTCGTTTACGGCGGGCCCCGCGCGAAGATCGTTCCGCCCACGCGCCTCGAGCCCATCGACGATCGTTCGGTTCGCTTCGACGACGAGAAGCGGCCGTTCACCACCGCCCCGCGCGGCGACTACACCGACCTATCGATCGAGAAGCTCGACCGCGAGGGGCGCGTCCACCGCACCTCGAGCGGCAAGGTCTACATCAAGTACTTCCTCGTGAAGGACGAGCACGGCAAGTTCTTCCGTGAGCGCCGCGTCGACGCGCTCTGGACGGACGTGCCGCCGCTCCGCCACGCGAAGGTGAGCGAGCGAACGGGCTATCCGACTCAGAAACCCGTCGCGTTGCTCGACCGCATCGTGCGGTGCGCGAGCCCGGAGGGTGGGCTCGTCGTCGACTTGTTCTGCGGAAGCGGGACCACCGCAGAAGCCGCCCTGGCTGCAGGACGCCAAACCATCGCCTCCGACAAGAGCGCCATCGCCATCGCCACGACGCGAGCTCGTTTGATGCGTGCTGGGGTGACACCGACGATCTGTGCCGTCTCCTCCGAGCTTCCACGAGGACAAGCGCTCGCGACGCTCGACCCATCGCCTTCGGCCCCCGCGGTGCGCGTGACCTTGCGCGAGCCGCGTTTGCCGCTCGCGTGGGCCATAGACGCTGGCGTCGCGAGTGGAGTCTTTCGCGCCACGTGGCATGCCGAGCGCACGCTCGGTGCGCCAGCAGCAACGCTCCCGACGTTTGCGGACCTCGTGTCGCCCAGGAGCCCCATCCGCGTGCGAGCGTGGGGAGACGACGGCACGCTGTTCGAAGCCGCGCTGACGTTCTAGGTTGAGGTCGGATGATTCTGCGCGATCCGATTCACGGCCTCGTCTCCTTCGAGTCGGAAGAGGAGCTCATCGTGCCGCGGCTCATCGACACGCCCGAAGTGCAGCGGCTCAGGCGCGTGCGCCAGCTCGGTGTGACGTCGTTCGCGTTCCCGGGCGCCGAACACACGCGGTTCTCTCACGCCGTCGGCTCGGCCTTCGTGATGAAGCTGCTCCTCACGCGGCTGCGATCCATCCACGGAGCGTTGCCCTATTGGCAGCAGATCACGAGTGACCGCGCGCGCGACGCCATCGCCGCTGCGCTCCTTCACGACCTCGGGCACGGCCCCCTCTCGCATCTCTTCGAGGACGCCATCCCAGGCGCCCCCGCGCACGAGGAGTGGACGCGGCGCATCGTGCTCGATCCCTCGACCGACGTGCACCGCGTCCTCGCCGCCGAGGACGCAGCGCTTCCCCAGCGCGTGGCCGACCTCGTATCTGGCAAGCACCCGCTGCCGTACCTCGCGCGGTCGGTGAGCGGTACGTTCGACGTCGACCGCTGCGACTATCTGCTCCGCGACGCTCACGCTACGGGCGTACGTTACGGCGTCTTCGACCTCGACTGGCTCCTACGCAGCTTGTGTTTTGCTCCCAACAAAGACAGCGCCCCCTCGCTGGCCATCGACGGCGCCAAGGGGCTCCCAGCCATCGAGGCCTTCCTCATCGCGCGGCTCTTCATGTTCCAGCAGGTCTATCTCCACAAGGCGACACGGGCGGCGGAGTGGATGATCCGCGCGATCCTCTCTCGCGCGGTCCGCCTCGTGTCGGAGGGCATGCGCCTCGAGGGCACGCCCCGCGCGATCGAGCTCGCCGCGCACCGTCAGGAGATCCCGCTCGCGGACTACCTCGAGCTCGACGATGCGGCCCTCGGCTGCGCCATGCACGTCTGGGAGAGCTCGCAGGACGAAGGCCTTCGTGACCTCACGCGGCGCATCCGGGTGCGCGCCCTCTTCAAGACGTACGAGCTCTTCGGCGAGCAGGCCAAACCCGAAGGGCGCGCGCGCGCGCTCGACATCGCGCGCCGCATCGCGAAGGAGCAAGACTTCGACCCCGATGTGCACGTGGGCGTCGACCTCGCGAGCGACGTCCCGTTCGAAGCCGCGGAGGAGCCGCAGGTCGTCTACGCCAAGGGACCTGCCCGCCCGCTCTCGGAGGTTTCGTTTCTCCTGTCCCGCCTGAAAGGCGAGACGCTCGAGCGTGTTCGTTTGGTCTTTGCACCGGAGCTGCGCGGTCCGATCACGGCTGCGATGAGCGAGGATGCTCCAGCTCGTTGACGCCGCGATGACGCTGGCGCTCCTCGCCGCGGCCGACGCATCGGCGATGGACACCGACGCGACCTATGGCCGCATCGACGGCGACTCCGCGCTCGCGGTCTCGGTCGGCGCCGCCATCGATGTACGGGGTGTGCGAGGCGCGCTCGACGTGCGTTATCGCTACATCCAGTCGGCGGGCCTCTTCCTCACCTACGAAGAGGGGTTCGGCGCGGGCGCGGAGCCAATGCGGCTGGGCGTCTGCGGGCTCGAGCTCCGGCCGCTGTTTCTCCTCCGCTTTCTTCAAGGGCAAGAGCTCGGCATCCCGCGGCTGGATCTCCTCATCGACTCGATCGCGGTGGAGCTCGGGCCGTTCGTGGCGCAACCCACAGGCGGTAACTTCGGGGACGTGATCGGGTTGTCTCTCGGTCTCGGCGCCGAGCTCCCGCTTCTGCCACGCGCAAAAGGCCCATTCATCGCGGTACGTGCCGCCCTTCGCTGGAGCCGTGAAGCGCTCTCCGCGGCTGACACGACGTCGGTCGACGTGCGCGCGTTCGTCGTCACGGTCGCGTTCGGGTGGCAGGGGATCTTCGGCAGTGGCGTCGTCGACCTGCGTTGATTCTTCGCGCCTATGGGGGCGGCGGCAACACCGAACCGCGGATCTCCTGCGCGAGGGCGCAGTTATTGACTTGGCGCTTCATGGCGTCGAGCGTCTCCTCGTCGGTGACCGGCTTGCCGCCCGCAAAGACGAAGCCCCCTTCCGCACGGCGCCTCAGACGAAGGATCTCCTTGTCCTTCTGGAGGTCGAGGACGAACACCCGTGCCCAATGCGGCGCGAGCTGAATCGCTTCCTCCGCGGTATCGACGCCTCCGTCGGTCCAGAGCGGTTTCTCGTCTTTCGGATCGTCGGCGGATTCGTCGAGCACGAGCAGGAAGAAGTCGGCTCGCTTGATGATCTCGATCGCCTTCGGGATCTCCTCCCGCTCGGCCTTGTCATACTGCTGCTCGAACACGCGGAGGCGCAGCGAGTCGTCCGCGGTCGACACTTCGCTCACCCACTCCGGAGAGAGGATGCGCGTGGCGGCGTAGGCCTGCCTGAGGTTCCACGGCTGATCCGGGAACACGCCAGCATCCACCTCACCGCGCGCGAGCGCCGCGTTTTCGGTGCGGAGCAAGCAACCCGTGAAGGCGTCGCGCGCCGAGTCGCGGGCGGTCGTACGAATCGCCTCGGGTGACATCGCGTCCGCGAGCCGGATGCGCAAATAGACACCCGTCGCCACGTGGTTGATCCACGCCTTCGCTTCGGGTTGGATGATGTCGGCACCTTCTGGACCGCTGCTCTTGATGACGAACTTCTCGAGGCGGTCGCGGAGCGGCAACCACTCCTTGCCTACTGTCGCATCGACCGCGCGCTGCTTGCCGAGGAGGGCCGAGCGCCTCCCCTCGATCTCGCGCCCCGACACGATGCGATAAATGAGGAGCGATGCGATGAGACCCACCGCGATCGTCAACCAGGCGCGACCCGTGACCACGCTCCACCGACCGGCGAGGCGTTGCTCGCGACCTTCGTGGATGGATGGCAGCCCTGGCTTGCGTCGTTCGGAGGGCTGCTTGGGCGGGGCTGGCATCAGACCCGACTCCGGGCTTCGTCAGTGCGAGCGCGGCAGTTGGTTGACCATGAAGCTCACGTTCGGGTAGCCCGCGAACGCAGCGGTCTGGAACGTGCTCTTCACGACGACCGCCGGCACGTCCTGGTCGATCTGAAGCACGACCACGGCCGGGAACTCTTTGCCCGGGTGAAGCTGCTTCCACACCTCACGCTTGCCCTTGAGGATGTTGAAGAGCTCGTCGAGGCGCGTCAGACGTTTGTTGTCCTCGATCGAGTGGGTGTTGCCCGCGGCAGCACCGTCGACCAGGATTTGGCTGCCGTTGATGGCGACCATCGGCGCGTCGATCATGTCGAGCGTGTTCTCGGCTTGAGGGATGATGAGGCCCTTGGCCGGCGGCGTTTCGCTCGACGCGCTGAACGTCATCAGCAAGAAGACGACGACCACGATCAAGAAGTCGATCATCGACGTGAGCGACAGGTTCGAGTTCGTCGAACGCCGGCCTCCGCCCGTGGCCTTCTTCCGCACGAAGGCGAGCGGAACGAAGTGCATCAATCGTCGACCGGGTTGCCCGATGGTCATGGTGCGTTCCTAGTTGGCGTTCTTAGTTCACTGCGAAGGTGACGTTGAACGCCGGAACGTCCTCCGTCTTCCCCGAGCGGACATCGGTGAACTTGCGGTGGGTCTGGTAGATCGCGTCGATGACGCCGATCAAGTACATGTACTGCGTCTCGTTGTCGGTGTGGAGCACGGCCTGGTCGAGCTTCTTGTCGCTCGCGTCCCGGTGCGAGCCCGTGCTCTTCCACTGATCTTCGATCATCGTCGCGAGGTCCGGGTAGCGAACGAGCTTCTTGCCCTTGTCCTCTTTGATGTCGTCCTTGCGGGCGACCTCGATCGAGTTGACGACCTGGGCACCCGCCTTCCAGATGAGCGTGAACTTCTCGGGTGAGCGCATCTCGACGTGGAGGATCTTTTCAGGATCGATCTTCTCCTGCTCCTGATCGGGACGGGGTGGGCCGGGGACCTGCGCGTCGGCGTTGATGCGCGACATGTGCGACCACACCGCGGTGATGAGAAGGAAGGAGATGGTGACCATCAGCAGGTCGATGAACGGGATCATGTTGATCTCCGAATCGAGCGACCTGCGTCTTCCTGAGCCTCCACCGCCTACGTCTACGCCTGCCATTGCTTCGTGCTCCTTGGCTTGCTTCTTGGGGCTTACTGAACGCCGCCGAGATTCACCTTCTGCCGATTCGTCACGACGAGGTTGAGCACTTGAACGCTCGACTCGTTGATGTCGTCTTCCAGCGTCTGCGTCTTGCCGTTGAGAATGGCGAAGCCGATGAGCGCGATGATGGCGACGATGAGCCCGAACGCGGTGCAGTTCATCGCTTCGGAAATACCTTCAGCGAGGATGCGTGCCTTCTGGCTCGGGTCGACACCTTCACCCGACACAGCGCCGAAGCTCTGAATCAAACCCGACACGGTGCCGAGCAGACCCGAGAGCATCGCGAGGTTCGCGAGGAGGGCGAGATAGCCGGTGCGCTTCGCGATCTTTGGGATCTCGCGCAGCGCCGCTTCGTCCATCGCAGCCTGAACTTCTTCGTCTGGGCGATTCACCTTCACGAGCCCGGACTGAACGATGCGTGCGAGCGGTGCGTTCGCAGCGCTGCACATCTTGACGGCTTTGGCGACGTCGCCCGCGAGAATGCATTTCTGCATCGTCGCGAGGAACACGTCCTTGTTGATCCCGGAGCCGTACAGATAGAGAGCGCGCTCGATGATGACGCCGATCGTGAGGATCGACCAAAGAACGATGGGGTACATGCCCCAGCCACCATCTCTAAAGTGCTTCCACAGTGCAGCCATTGGTTTTCCTCTCCTCCGGAGATCCTCGTTGAGGTGTCGTCACCCAAAAATCAAAAGCGAACGGAGACTACAGGAACGCGCGCGACCAACGCAACATCGTCTCGAGGCTCACTTCAAGGAGGCGCCGTATCTCGGTGCCGAGAAGATAAAGGAGGTGCTCCCGTCAGCATGCAGAATGAGACGCACGCGCGTCAACAACGATTGGGTGATCGCGTTGCGAAATCGCCGCGGTTCTTGCGTACTTGTCGAACTTTGCAGCGAAGGCAGAAAAGCGCAGGCCCTGTTTGACTTCGTGGATCAGCTAACGCTATCGTCCGGAAGCTGTTCCGCGGCTTACACCGCGAGTTTGCCGCTCTAGCGGCGCATGATTGTGTTCTGAAAGGAGCATCGGATGTTCGTGGCACTTCTGAGTGCAGCGCCAGCCAGCGGAGGTAGCGGCGGCGGTGGTGGTGGCAGCGGGTTGATGGAGGCGTTCAAAGAGAACCCGACATTCCTCTCCATCAATCTCGTCGTCAGCGCGATCGTCATCGCGATGGTCGTCGAGCGCTTCGCGTTCCAGCTCACGAAGTACCGCGTGAACTCGAAAGAGTTCTTCGCACAAGTGAAAAAGCTCGTGACCGCAGGCAACATCGACCGCGCGATCAAGCTCTGCGACGCCGGCGACTATCCGACGTTGCAGCTCGTGAAGGCGGGGCTCACCCACGCCAACAAGGGCCCTGACGAGATCGACGCGGCGATGAGCGAGAAGATTGGCGAGCTCAAGCCTGCCGTCGAGAAGCGCGTCGGGTCGCTCTGGTCGCTCGCGAACATCGCGACGCTCGTCGGCCTCCTCGGCACGGTGCTCGGCCTCATTCACACGTTCGGTGCCGTCGCCGCACAAGGTCTGTCCCAGGCCGAGAAGCAGCGCATCCTCGCGAACGGCATCGCCGAGGCCATGTACAACACGGCCTTCGGTCTTGGCATCGCCGTCGTCTGCATGGTCACGCACCTCGTGCTCCACCAGCGCACGAAGAACATCCAGCACGATCTCGACGCGACGCAGGAGCGTGTCTTCAACCTCCTCACCATCACGGCTCGTCCCGGTGGGTATTGACGGTGCCGAAGGCACAGGTCAATTCTAGGTGTCCCCGAGCGGCGCGAGCCGCGAGGAGGAGCTGATCATGGCAGCTGAGGAAAAGCTCAGCGCAGCGCAACGGGGCAAGATTCGACGTCTGTCTCAGCCGCGCGAGCTTGCTCCAGACGAGGAGGGCGGCGAGCTCAACATCGTCCCGTTCCTCGACATCATCACCAACGTCCTCATGTTCGTGCTCGCCACGGTGACCGTCACGTTCATGGCCACGATCGATACCTTTCCGCCCAAGGCGGGGACGTCGAGCGTTCGCCCGCCGACGACGCCGACGCTCGGCCTCACCATCCTCGTCGTCAACGATGGCTTCAGCGTGAAGGCACGCGGCGGCAACGTCGCTCCGGGTTGCAACGAGACGGGTCCCGGCCTCGCCGTCGCCAAGATGCCCGATGGCAAGGAGTACAACTTCGAGGGTCTCAAGAAGTGCGTGGTCGGTCTGAAGACTGCGTTCGAGGCGCAGAACTCGGGTGCTGCGGACTTCGTCCCCGAGACGTCCGTGACGATCACCGCCAACAACAACATCCCCTATCAAGCCGTCATCGGAACGATGGACGCAGTTCGGAAGACCGAAGACGGCAAAGAGCTCTTCCCCGACGTCAACTTCGGGCTCGCGAGGTAACGGCGAATGCAGCCGCAAGGACCCCCGCCGCAAGGACCGCAAGGGCCGCCGCCCGCGAAGCAAAAGCCCGCGAGCATGGCGACCTACAAGCGCATGCTCCGCAAGGAGATCAAGAAGCGCGCGCTCGAGCCGGAGATCAACTTCCTCAACATCACCGCGATGCTCGACATGATGACGATCATCCTCGTGTTCCTCTTGAAGAGCATGAGCGCGTCGTCCGCATCGCTGCCGCAGTCGAACGACCTTCAGATGCCGAAGAGCATCTTGACGACAGAAGCGTCGCAGGACGGCGTTCCGATCATCATCTCGAAGTCCCACATCATGGTCGAAGACGAGGCCGTGGTGGAGGTGCCGAGCGATGCGACGCACGGCCTCGAGGCGAAGTACAAGCGCGAAGGTCCGAACAGCCTCTACATCACGAAGCTCGGCCAAACGGTGAAGGCGTGGCGCGACATTGACCGTCAGGTAAGGCCGAAGGAAGCGGCCGGCGGCAGCGAAGCGATCATCATCGCCGACAAGGACACGCCGTATCGTCTCCTCGTCGAAGTGCTCTTCACGCTCGGGCAAAACGAGTTCAACAAGTTCCACCTGATGGTGCTCCAGGGTGGGAAGCTGGGCGGCGGCTAAGGAACTGTCCGAGAAAACGCGATGCTCGAGGTCGCATTGCTTGCGGTGGCGTCCATTCTCGCGCTCGCCGGCGCCGCGTTTGCCGCGCGAGTTGCGGAGGACGCACGGGCCGCTCCAACGGTGCGCGGCACGAAGCACTGGCGCGACGATGCCATCGTCGCGACTGTCGCGAGCTTGCTCTTGTTCGCGGCGATGGCCGTGGGCCACAGGCGCGCAGGGGCGCTCACGTTCGCGGCGTGGAGCGGCGGGGCCTGCGCGGCGGGAGCCCTCGCGTCGATGTGCGCGCGTGCGTGGCGCGAGCGGGCGACGACGTCACCCAGCGCTGGTGCCGTGGGCGAGCAAGTCATCGTCGTCTTTGCGCTTGGTGCCATCACCACGCTCGCCGCGAGCGCGGCCCACGCGCTGGCTGACCCGCAGCACCTCGCCACGCAGGTGCCCGAAATGGTCGTCTCGTTCGCGGTCGGGTGCGCCGCGCTCGAGATGGGAGAGACTGCGCTACCGAGCGCCGCCGCCATGGTTCTCGGGAGCTACTTCTTCGATTCGAACGCGAGTCTCTTGCGAAGCGCGCCCTCTCACGCGAGCGCCCTCGGGTTCATCCTCTTTCCCCTCGCGGCGTGCGTCCTCGGCGCGCTCGGAGCGGCTGTAGCCATCGGCGTTCGGCGACCTCAGGTCGCAGCCGTGCTCGCACTGCCCGCGGCAGGGGCCGCTGCGCTCGCGATGCTGGGTTGGTTGTGGCAACCCTTTGCGCTGTGCGGCGCGATCGGCGCGTCGATGACGCTCGCGCCGAAGGTCGTGAAAGAGGGACGCGCGCGCGAGGCGGTTGCGCTCGGCGCCCTCGGAGCCGCCGCCATCGCGAGCTTTGCGGTCGCCAGACACGTGGGGCTGGCGCATGCCGGATTCTTCGGCATCGCGGTGGCTGCGGTCTCTGCGCAGGGTGCTGCGCTCGTCGCACGATCCTCCGTGGTCGTTCGCGACGAGAACGACGACTCCATCCCAGACCGTCAAGCGGCCGCGCTCGGTGCGCTCGCAACGGCGCTCGCCGTCCTCGACGGTGCCGCGCTCTTTCGATGTACACGTTTCGCCGACGCCGCACGTGCCCCGACCGATGACGTCGCGGTGATGCTCGCTCACTGTACGTTGGTCGACATCACCCCGGCGCGCATCGACGTGAGCCATCCAGTCACCCTCACCTGCGCGATATTCGGGATCGCCGTGTGCGTCCTCGCTCGTCCGACACCCGCGCTCCGGGGCCGCGTCGTGACGATGGTCGCCGTCGTCTCTGCGCTCGCAGCCATGGCCGCGCTGGCCCATCTCGGGTTCGGCGTCGGTCTCGAGGCCGTGGCCGCAGCGACGCTCGCCTCGTCGCTCGCGGCGGCGCTCTTTCCCGCGGTGTGCTCGCGCGTGATCGCGCAGACTCTCGCCGCGTGCGCCCTCGCGCTCGGCGCCGTCATTGCGTAAGTTTCGCTCGAGGCCTTCTCGATCGCCCCTGAGGCCGCGATAGGCCTTACCGAGGCGTGACCTGGTGACGGCGAATCGACACGTTCATCAGGAGGCCAAGCGCGATCATCACGGTCATCACGCTCGAGCCTCCGTACGAAAAGAGCGGGAGCGTCACCCCCACTACTGGGAGCATGCCTGTCACCATCCCGAGATTGAAGAACACGTGCCAGAAGACGAGCGCTGCGGTGCCCATCGCAAGCACCGCACCGAAGCGATCGCGCGACGACTGGGCCACACGGATCCCCCATAGAACGAGGAACGCGTAGAGCCCGACGAGCACGATCGTTCCAACGAACCCCCAGTCCTCTGCGAAGACGGGAAAAGGAAAGTCCGTGTACTGATCGGGCAAGAACAAGAACTGATTCTGTGTTCCCCGCATGAACCCTTCACCGAGCAGCCGCCCGCTCCCGATGGCCACGCGGGCGTGGTGGGCGTGCCAGTTGGCCCCGAGCAGGTTCTCCTCAGGGCGCAAGAACGAGAGCACACGCTGCTTCTGGTAAGGCTTGAGCAGGTAGCTCCACACGAGGGGCCCTGAGACTCCGAGCACGGCCGTGAGCCACGCGAGGCTGCGCCATTGAATGCGCATCATCGCTGCGATCGTCGCGAAGACGAGGAGCAAGATGAGCGCCGTCCCGAGGTCGGGCTGCCGGAGGACGAGGGCGACGGGCAGCGCGGCGAAGAGCGTCGGAATCGCGAGGTCGGCCAGCTTGCGCGGCTCGGTCTTCGGGTCGTTGTGGAGGTACTTCGCGAGCGCGATGATCAAGAAGATCTTCATGAACTCGCTCGGCTGCAAGCTGAACGAGCCGATCTGGATCCACCGCGAGCTTCCGCGAATGTCGCGCCCGAGGACGAAGACCAAGAGGAGCAGCACGACGCCGAACCCGTAGATGGCGTACCCGTACCGCTCGATGTAGCGGTAGTCGATCGCCGCGGCGAGCGCGCCGAGGATGCCGCCGGCGACGAGCCAATAGACTTGCTGCACGTAGAGGTCGGACAGGGACGCACGGACGACGCTCGTCGCCGAGTAGAGATTGACGACGCCGACCACGGCAAGCGCGGCGGCCACGAGGAAGAGCGCCCAGTCGAACTGGTCACGCGGTGAGTCGAGCAGGCGGCGCACGCTGGAGCCGCTCTGGAGCGATCGGAAGGACGAGGCGCGTGAGATCATGGCGCCGCTCCGTCCGGGTCGACCACGATGATGGACGCGTCATCACCGGCATCGTCCGCTTGGGGCTGCGAGACGTGCGGCACGGCGGCTTGCATGCTCGGCGGCCACACGAACCTCGGTGGTGGAGGAGGCTTCACGTGCGGTCCGCGCGCGGCCGCGAGGCGTTGGTAGTCACGGATGATCTGTATCGCGATGGGCGCCGCTTGCGTGGGGCCAGAGCCACCGTGCTCGATGAAAACGACGACGGCGATCTCCGGGGCCTTCGCCGGCGCAAAGGCGGCGAACCAGGCGTGGTCGCGCGTGTAGTAAGCCGTTCGTTTCGCGTCGTCGCCTTTCTGCGCGATGTAGCCCGTTTGAGCCGTGCCTGTCTTGCCCGCCATGTCGATGGTCGGGTCGCGCACGGGATAGGCCGTGCCTCTCGGATCGTTGACGACGGCCCGCAGGGCATCCACGATGCGCGCGATGTTCTCCGGCTTCACGTCGACCTTGTGCGGACGCACGCGTGGGGAAAACTCCTGCACGACAGCCCCGTCGCTCGTTTCGACGGCGCGTACGATCTCCGGCGAATAGACGGTACCGCCGTTGGCGAGCGCTCCGTAAGCAAGCGCGAGCTGCAGCGGTGTGACGAGAGCATCACCTTGCCCAATCGCTTCGTTCAGCGTGAAGCCGATGCGGAACTGGCCTTGGTAGCGAAGCGCATACCATGACCGATTCGGCACGCGCCCAGGAGCCTCGGGGTTGGTGCCGAGACCCGTCTTCTCACCAAGTCCGAAGTCGTTGGCGATCTTCGCGATGCGATCCATCCCCACGGTCTCGGCGAGCTTGAAGAAGTAGACGTTGCACGACTCGGCGATGGCGTCGTGCATGTTCACCTTCCCGTGGACGTGGGTGCAGTGAAAGATGCGACGACCAAACATCAGGTAGCCGTCGCATCGCTCGTGCTCTTCGGGATCGATGAGCGTCGACCCGGGGGTGTTGGCCTCGAGCGCTGCCATCGCGGAGAACGGCTTGAACGTGGAGCCTGGTTGGAACGCGCCGCTCATCGTCTTGTCGAGGAGAGGTCGAAGCGGGTCGGTCGACAGCCGCGCGTACGTCTCGCGCACGCGCGCTTTGCCCCCTGCCCCGCTGAGGTCGTTCGGATCGAAGTCGGGCTTGCTGTACGCGGCGAGAATGCGGCCCGTGCGCACGTCGACCACGACCGCGGCGCCAGCGGCGTGCGGCCGCATCGCGCGCTCGATGGCCTGCATCAGCTCGATGTCGATCGTGAGCCGCAGATCGCGGCCCGGTATCGGGTCTTGGCGCTTCGGGTCGTCGAGCAGGCGGTCGGCGTCGGGCCCGCTGCGGTACTTCCCGTGAGCGTCGACGACGCGCTTCTCCCAACCGGCTTGGCCGCGCAGGTAGCTCTCCCACGCCCGCTCGATGCCCGTCGCGCCCGTCGCGTCGCCCACGTCGTAGTCGAGTGGATTGAGCTTCTGCCGCTGCTCGAGCGGCAACTGCTCGTAGCCTTGCGGGCGCAGCTTGCTGAGCGTCTCGGCGTCGACCTCACCCACGTACCCGAGCAGATGCGCGCCGAGGCTCTTGTAGGGGTAATAGCGCACGGGGACGGTCACGATGTCGGTGCCGACGAGCTCCGTCGCGTGTTCCTTCAACTGCGCCTCCACGTCGCGGGAGATGTCCTCGCGAACGAGCAAGGGGCGCCAGCATGGATTGCGGCGCCGCTCCTCGGGCGAGTCTTGCCACGACGTGGTCTCACACGCGGCTTTGAGGCGTGCTTCGAAACGGGTGTGCTCGTCCGGGTTCATCCGCAACGTCTCGGCGAGCTTCGCCCACGTATCCCCTTGGTCGGCGACCGACGCTGGCCGACGCCCTGCGACGGCGCTCAGCATGGCGCGGCCGGGCACGATCGTGACGTTCGAAGACGGTCGGCTCGACGCGATGACGCGACCTTGTGCATCGCGAATCGCGCCTCGAATCGTCGGCACGACCACGCGACGCACGATGTTGTCGTGCGCGATGGCAGCGTAATCGGCTCCTTGCAGTGCCTGGAGCTGAAACAACCGGCCGAGGACGACGGCAAAGGCGACGACGACGACCGCTGCAAACCATTTGTAGCGCTTCCGAAACTCGGAGGCTCCCTCGCGCTGAACGAGCAACGTCACGCTGACCTGTACGGCGCCATGGGCCTCCGCTCCGTGCTCTCTCCCTTCACGGTGGCAAAGTGCACACGGCGTGCGAGCCTGAAGATCAGCGGCGAGAAGAACCCCGTCGCGAGGACGTGCGGAAGCGCGAGTGGGTAGAGCGTGCGTGGCACATACGGCTCTCGCCCGAAGATCGCGAGGAGCACGAGCACCATCAGGCTCTGAACGAACGCAAACCCGAGCCCGAGGACGAGCTGCATCAGCACGGTCTGCGCGGCGAGCCTCGAGCCGGCAGCGCGCGCGAGCACGAAGATCGCGACGTACGTGAAGGTGTAGAGCCCAATCGGCGCGATGCCGATCAAGTCGGTCGCGTAACCGAGGACGAAAGCGACCGCCGCACCACGCGCGAGCGAGTACTCGGACACTCCCATGAAGACGACGAGCGGCAGCACGAGCGAAGGCACGAGACCTGGAATGTGGATGTACCCAAGGACGCGAAACAGGTTCGATTGAAGCAAGCACAGGAGCAGGCCCACGCCGATGAACGCTGCGCTCCGCACTAGAGCTTCCCCTTTTTCGCCGTGGCCTCGAGCGGCTCGCGCTCACCGGGGGGCGTCAAAAGGATGAGCACGTTGTCGAGGCGCGTGAAGTCGACGGTCGGGGTGGCCTCGACCTCTTGCGTGCGGCCGAGCTCGCGCTTGTTGACCTTCGTGATGCGGGCAACCGGAAGCCCGCGGGGGAACCGCATGCCCTTGCCGCTCGTCACGAGGAGATCGCCGACCTCGACGAGATCGCGCGAATCGACGGCCTCGACGTTGCACGCGTGGCGTGTAGCGTCGCCCGTGCCGCGGACGAACCCACGCGCCTTCGTCCGCTCGTCCTCGACGTCGACGACGAACGCCGCGTCGACCGCGAGCTGCACGTCTGCTTCGTCGCCCGAGACGTGCATCACGACTCCCACGACGCCATCCGGTGCGACGACGGGCATGTTGGGTTTGACGTCACGCGAGCCGCGGTCGAGCACGACGCGGGTGACGCGGAAGAACTCGTTGAAGTCCTTGCCGACGACGAGCGCGCTGACGGTCTCGCCCGGAGTGTTTTCGCGGAGCTGCAGGAGGCGGCGAAGATCCTGGTTCTCGGTTTGCGCCTGCTCGAGGCGATGGATGTTCTCGCGGAGACGCGCGTTGTCGTAGGCGAGCCGACCGTTGTCTTGCTTCACGTCGACGAGGTAGACGTAGTCGGAGATGATGCTCGAGATCCCGCGGGCGAGCGTCGCGGCGCCGTATTCGATGGGCGCGGAGATGCGGAGGAGCGCACGATCGAGCGCGTTCAAGTTCTCCTGTTTCTTCATGTTCGCACGGAGCATGAAGAACGGAACGGCGAGGAGAACGGCGACGATCGCCGCGTCCCGATAACGCTTCCACGGCACGGGTGCTGCTCGTCACGACCGCTATCCGATCGTGACCTCCTTCAAGAGCTCCATGTGGTCGAGCGTCTTGCCACTGCCGAGGACGACCGCGCTGATGGGATCATCGCAGACCATGACGGGCAAGCCGGTCTCTTCGCGAAGGAGCACGTCGATGTTCTTCAAGAGGGCGCCACCGCCGGTGAGGACGATGCCCTTGTCGACGATGTCGGCCGCGAGCTCGGGAGGCGTCTTCTCCAAGGCGAGGAGCACGGCTTCGACGATCGCGTTGAGCGGCTCGAGGAGCGCCTCGCGGATCTCGTCGGAGTTGACGACCACGGTCTTCGGAACGCCCGCGACGAGATCGCGACCCTTCACTTCGGACGTGATTTGCTGCTCGAGCGGGTAGGCGTTGCCGACCTGCATCTTGATGCGCTCCGCAGTCTGCTCGCCGACGGCCAAGTTGTACTTGCGCTTCAAGTACGCCTGGATGGCGTCGTCCATCTTGTCACCGCCGACGCGAACACTCTGCGAATAGACGATGCCGGCGAGCGAGATGACGGCCACCTCGGTCGTGCCGCCGCCGATGTCGACGATCATGTTGCCGCTCGGCTCCGTGATGGGCAGCCCTGCGCCAATGGCCGCGGCCATGGGCTCCTCGATCAGGTAGACCTCGCGGGCTCCGGCGCTCTCGGCGCTCTCCTTGACCGCGCGCTTCTCGACCTCGGTGATGCCGAACGGTACGCAAATGATGATGCGCGGCTTCACGAGCGTGCGCCGGTTGTGGGCGCGCGCGATGAAGTAACGGAGCATCGCCTCCGTGATCTCGAAGTCGGCGATGACGCCGTCCCGAAGGGGTCTCACGGCGCGTATGTTTCCGGGCGTCCGACCGAGCATCTCCTTGGCTTCGCGTCCAACCGCGAGCACCTTGTTGCCACCCCGCGCATCACGCTGAACGGCGACGACCGAGGGCTCACAAGAGACAATACCCTTGCCCTTGACGTAGATGAGCGTGTTGGCCGTTCCGAGATCGATCGCGAGATCGTTCGAGAACAGACCGCTCAACCAGTCGAACACCATCGAATCCTCTCGCTACCCCTCGAGAAACGGCCTCAGCGCGAGCGCTGACCATTCAAACAAGGGGAAGCGGGTCCTTCTATCAACCGCGGCCCGCCATGTCTACCCGTGACCACAAAGCATGCACATGCGTGCAGCCTATTGAGGTCACGCTTTGGAGATCTTGCCTTCTTTGTGCGCGAAGTGTTTTCGGCACACGGGGCAGAATTTCTTGATCTCGAACTTGTCGGTCATCGTCCGCTTGTTCTTGGTCGTCGTGTAGTTGGCGCGGCCACAGTTGCCGCACGTCATCTTGATCAAATCGCGCATGGCTTGTCTCTCGTCGCTCCGGAGGCGCGAGGCCTTTCGGGGGCGGTTGGGGCGCGGACTTTAGCTTCGGCCGCGTGCGTGTCAAGCTGGTTGCGTTCGGATAACTGCGGACGCGAGCTCAGCTAATCACTTGTCGTCGTCGGTGCCCCAGTCGCGCTTGTCCCAGCGGTCATCGTCGGGATCGCTCTTCTTACCGCCGCTGCCGCGACTCTTCGGCGGGCCGTCTTCGCCTCCGCTCGCGTGCTGCTTGCGGCGACGATCGCTGTCGAACGTGCGGCGCTGCTGAGCGGGTGGGCCAAAACCGCTGCCACCACCACCGCCTCCACCACTGAAGCCACCGCCACCAGCATAGCCTCCGCCCCCGCCGGGCGGACCGGTACGCTCACCCTTCGGGTGCGCGAGGTTCACGACGAGACGACGGCCCCGCAGGTCGGCAGTCTTGAGCGTCTCGGAGGCAGCCTTCGCGGTCTCGGCGCTCGACATGGTGACGAACCCAAAGCCGCGCTTGCGACCATCGGCGTCCATCGGCATGTGAATGCGGACAACCGTTCCGTTGCCGGCAGTCGCGGTGTTGATGAGCGTCTCGAGCTCCGGCTGCGTGCAGTCGTAGGGAAGGTTGCCGACGTAGAGCGTGCGATCGGGTGCACCCGGACCGCCACCTGGCCCACCCATCGGCCGTGGACCGCTGGCCCCAGGAGGCCCGCCCATCCTCGACGAAGGGGGCCCACCCTCACCGCGGCGCGGTGGCTCTGCTGAAAACGGACGCACCGAAATCGAGCGACCCGATTGGAGCGAACCATCGAGAGCATCGCGCGCGGTCTGGGCTTGCGCCGCGCTCGACATCGTCACGAATCCGAAGCCTCTCGGGCGGCCCGTCGCGCGATCCTTCGGAAGACTCACTTGCAGCACGGTGCCGCCGGTGGCTTCGAAGAGCTGTTTCAATACGTCTTCCGAGACGCTGTCGGGCAAGCCAGCCACGAACAGCTTCGCGTCGTCATTCCCCATGATGATGAAACCTTGCCAATTCCTTCTCGATAGAGGCGATGCGGGGAGCACCGCGAGCTCTGCCTAGACGATATCCCGTGCGCGTTTTCCGTCAATGGCCATCGCGGTCTTCGCCGCCGGGAGGACGAGGACGAAGGTGCTACCCCGCCCCGGCTCGCTCTCGACGTGCGCCGTGCCACCGTGACTTTCGACGATGTGCTTGACCAGCGCGAGTCCAATGCCGCTGCCTCGCACGGGGTTTCCGTCGCTCGCGCCCTGCGCGGCCTTGCCCCGAACGAAGCGCTCGAAGATGCGTTCGTGCTCCCCCCGCGCGATGCCAGGGCCGTCATCGGCGACGCGAATGAGCACGGTTTCACCCTCTCGCGCGGCACTGACGCACACAGTCGCGGGGTCGTCCTCTCGGCCGCTTTTGCCGTACTTGATGGCGTTGTCGATGAGGTTGATGAGGGCGAGCTGGAGGGCGCGTTCGTCGATGCGGCACTCGGGGAGGTCGTCCTTGACGTCCACCTCGAGGCGAACGTTCTCGCGCTCGGCGCGGTACCGAAGCACCTGCGCCGCCCTCGCGACGACTCGCCCGACGTCGTCCCCCGAGGCCAACGCGAAGTCGTAGGCGCCGCGGCCCCGCTCGACGCGCGCGAAGTCGAGCACGTTCTCGATGAGGTTCGAGAGGCGCTCGCTCTCGTTCACGATGATGTCGAGGTACTCCTTGCGCTTCTCGTCGCTCGCGACCCTGCCGGATTGGAGCATCTCCCCGAACATGCGGACGAGGGCGAGCGGCGTCTTCAGCTCGTGGCTCACGTTCGCGACGAAATCGGTCTTGAGCGCGTTGAGGCGCCGCTCGCGTTCGACCGCGAGGAGGATCGTGATGACCCCCGCGAGGATGACGACGCACGACAGCGTGACGAGCACGAGCTCGAGCGTCTTTCGATTCTGCACGCTCTGAGCGAGCTCCTCGCTCGCTGCGGGGGAGACCTGAAGGCGCCAGTTGTAGAGCGTCGTCGGGAACTTCACGCCCACGGTGAACTCCCCGCTTCGAAGGGGGGGCCCATAGATGATGCGGCCCTGCTCGTCGACGACGTTGAGACGGCTCGGGGCCGCCGCTTGACCGGGCAGTGCCGTCTCCGTGAAGAGCTCCGGGAGGGTGTCCTTCACGATGCGCCCGATGTCGTGCCAGGCGATGACGATGTACCGACGGCCCTCGCTCGTTCGCTGCCAGTAGCTCACGAGATAGCTTTGGCCGTCGTACTCGCGGTGGAGGTGGCGAAGCTCGTTGTCGGGTTGATTCCCGAGCTCCATGTCGGCGAGGAGACGTCGCACGAGGAGGCGGCGAAACTCCTCCTCCTCACCCCACGCGCCTCCCGCGCGCGAAGCGAACGCGAGGACGTCGTGCGCGGAGTCGACCAGCAAGATCGCGCGGACCGTCGGCGTCTCGCGCTGCGCGGTAGGCACCCAGCGCTCGGTGAGCGCGGAGAGCTGCGCGGGGTCCGCGATGGCGAAGACGGTGTTGTCCTCGGTGACGATGCGCTTGTCGAGGCGATCGGCCTTCTCGTTCGCGAGCGCGAGCGTCGACTCGAGCACCGACTGCTGGCGAAGCTTGTCGAGCTGAAAGGTCGTCCGGAACGTGAAGTACGCGAGCACGAACGCGGCGACCACCACCGCGGGCAGCAATGCGTACGACAGCGCGCGCCCGCGACTCACGGTGTGCATTGCGGGTTTACTGCGTGCGTACGGCCGGGGGCTGCGATGACCGTTCGCGATCGAGGAGCACGCCGCGCGCCGCGACGAACTCGGCGTACTGCTCGGCCATGTACGTGATCGCGTTCGCGTCGAGCTCGCTGAACGGGACGGAGTCGGTCGGGTCGGCAATCTCGATGGCACCGAGAAAGCGCCCCGCTTGCATCACGGGCGCCAAGAGCAGGTCGCGCGCACCGCCGAAGGTGGACGCGTGGTCCGCCATGGCGGGGTCGTCTCCGGCGAGAACGATGGCGCGTCGCTTGCGCATCGCGGCCGAAAGCAGCGGCTCGGTCTCGGCGAAGCGCTTGCCCATGATGCCTTGCGGCGCTTGGCCGTTCGCCGACACGATGACGAACTCACGGCGGTCGATGTCGTAGAGGTAGACGACGCCGAGACGCGAAGGGAGCTTCTCCAGCGCGAGCTGGACGCAGAAGTCGCCACCTTCGATCGAGTCGCGCAAGAAGTGAAGATCGTGCATCGACTCGAAGAGGACGCTGATGAGCTCATCACCGCGCACGCGACGCTTCGGTACCGGCGGCTTCTGCGCGGGCGGCGTGGAGACTGGCTTTGGAGCTGCCGGTCGCGTCTGCGACACCGGGGGAAACGCACCCTCGGGAGCGACGATGACGGAGGGCGTGGCTTGTACCGGTGCGGGCTGCACCACAGGCGCGGGCTGCACCTGCACAGGGACGGGCTGCACCGCGACCGCAGCGGGCGCGGGCGCGGGTTGCACCACGGGGGCGGTAACTGCGGGCTGCACGACCACGACCGCACGGGCGCGGCGCGGAAACGCGATCGTCGGCTCGGGCTTCCAATCTTTCCACGTGAGGGTGGCGAGCGGGAGCACGGGTGGGCGCCCTTGAAAGAGCTGGTCGAACGCCGCGAGGTTGACGAGCCTGCCCGCCGGCGCAGTCGCGATCGCATCTTGGACGTGCACGAGGATCCGGCGAAGCTCGGCCGCGGCAGCGTCTTCGCTCGTGCCCGTCGGAAGGGCGAAACCATATTCGCGATACGTGAGCGGCACTTCGGCCGTCGCTTCTTGCTCGCGCTTGATGACAATCGGCGGAAGCACGACAGCGACCGGAGCTACAGCGACGGGCGCAGCGACGACGACAGGAGCTACAGCGACGGGGGCGACGGCGACAGGAGCTACAGCGACGGGAGCGATGACGACCGAAGCGACGGCGATAGGAGCGACGGCGACAGGAGCGACGGCGGCAGGCGCGATGACAACGGACGGTAAGGGGGCGATGGCCGCGGGCGGCGCAGAGGCAGGGCGAGGCGGCTTGACTGAGAGCGAAGGTCGCGGGACGTCGGCCGACTTCGTCTCCACTTTTGGCGGCTGTGACGAACGGCGTTTCGGCGGTGGCGTTTCGCCGCCGGGGGTGAGTGGCGTGCCGTCAACCGCCCGCGTCACGTCGTAACGAAGCTTCTTCGAAGGGTCGACTGCGCGACAGCCGTCGTTCGTGATGTCGATCGAGAACCCGGCCATCCGGCTCTCGTCGCCTCGGAGGCGGCGTGCCGATTGCAAGGCGCCCTGCCAAGACTCGGCCTCTACGCAATAGTTTTGCGCGCTTTTAGAGGCATCCAACGAGTTGACGTCGACGATCCAGCGCATGCGCGCGCTTACGTCTTATCAGTCCGCCTACTCCGCACGCAAGCCGTCGGCAGGACGCAAGCTCGCGGCGTAATATGCGGGAAATACTGTAGCAATCAGGCAGATCACGATGGACACGACCCCGGTGATGGCAAACTCCGTCGGGCGGACGAGCACGGGCAACCGCGAGATGAAATAGACCTTCGGATCGAGCGGAAACCCGTAAGCGAGGAGGCCTTTGCAGCACACGTAGCCGAGCGCGAGCCCGACCGTCGTGCCCACGATGCCGATGAGCCCGCCCTGGTAGAGAAACACTCTCAAGACGGCGAAATCGTTCATGCCGACGGCTTTGAGGATGGCAATCTCCTTCTTCTTGTCGAGCACGACCATGATGAGCGTGGCGATGACGGTGAACGCCGCGACGACGATGATGAGCGCGAGCACGACGCTCATGCCGATCTGCTGGATGAGGAGCGCCGTGAAGAGGCCGCGGTTGAGGTCCATCCAATCCATCGTGTGGTAGACGCTGTTCGACAGCTTGCCGTCGATGGCCTCGACGACCTCGTGCGTGTGGTCGATGTCGTCAACCTTCATTTCGATGCCCGTCACGCTGTCGCCTTGGTCGTAGAAGACTTGGGCCTCGTAGAGGTCGGTGTAGACGAGCTTGCTGTCGTATTGATCGAAGCCGGCGTCGAACATCGCGATGACGCGAAACTGTTTGGCGATGGGCGGCCGCGTCTGGGAGCCGAACATGACGCCGATGGTGGGCGACGTGATCTGGACGCAGTCCCCGAGGTCGACGCCGAGCTGCTTCGCGAGCGTCTTGCCGAGGACGGCTCCCGGGAGCTTCGCCACTTGCTCCGGGCTCTTACACGGGTCCGGATCGATCGAATCGGGAAGGATGTCGACGTCGGGGAGCGCGCTCTTGTAACCGCCTTGCGGGACGATCGAGCCCGCGTTCATGGCGGGGAGGCCGTGCGTCGTCTCGCTCGTCGCAACACCGAGGGGTGAGCCTGCGTCGAGGGTGCCGAGCGTGAGCGAGGGCGAGCCCGCGTCACCGATATCGCGCTCCATCTGCGCGAGGAGCGCACGGCGGCCGCCAGGGATGACATCGCGGTGATGCTCCGTCTGGTCGGCGTGCTCGGGCAAGACGATCCCGGCGCCCGCGTCCTCGTCGAATTCGAGGCGCGGCCGGATGGTCTCGTGGCGCTCGGGTGGCTTGGCATCGGCGCGCCGCAGCCCCACGAGGCTCCCGCCAGGCACGATGTGCTTGGGCAAATCGAGCACCTGCTGCATGCGTTCGGGGTCGACGCCCTTGAGGAGCACCCCCGTCGCGGTGCGCTCGCCGTGCGTGATCATCATGGGGTTGATCGTGAACGGAGCAACACCCGTCACGTGGACAGTGTTGGAGCAAACCTTGGTCAAGAGCGGCCAGAGCGCGTGCGGTGAAGGGATGCACGGGTACTCGACGCTCATGCCTTCCATGTCCTTCATCACTTCGCGGTACTCGTGAAAATCCACCGAGTACTTGAGGACGAGCACGTGGGCGTTGACGCCGAGCACCTTGTCTCGAAACTGCTCCTGAAAGCCCCCCGTGACGCTCATCACGATCGAGAGCGCCGAGACGCCCAGGATGACCCCAAGCGTCGCGAACGCGGTACCCACCGACACCGAGGCCCGCTTTCTCGAGCCGAGATATCGCAGCGCTAGTTTGAGCGGGAATTCCATGGCGGGGCGGTAGGTACTATTACACTGAAAACGAGCACGTAGCGGCAAGGCGCGCTATCCTCTTCATCGCCTTTCTTGTGGATCTCCAATGAGCGAGAGTGACGACAATCTGGCGGGGGCCGTCACGGCGGATGCGATCCCCAGCATCGACGAATCGACGACTCCCCCGTCCGTCGTCGCGCCGGACCCGTACATCGGCAAGACATTCGACGGGCGTTACCTGATCGAGGAGACGCTCGGTCAGGGCGGCATGGGCGTTGTCTATCGGGGCAAGCACAAGCTCATCGACAAGAAGGTCGCCATCAAGGTCCTCCGCGGCGAGCTCGCCCGCGACAAGGAAGTGACCGAGCGCTTCTTGCAGGAAGCACGGGCGGCGTCGGCGATCGGAAATCCACACATCATCGACATCTCGGACTTCGGCGTTCTTCCCGACGGCGCGACCTATTTCGTCATGGAGTACCTCGGCGGCTTCAGCCTCGCGAAGGTGATGGAGGACGCGAGGCCCATCCCCGTGCCGCGCATCATCTCGATCGGAAAGCAGATCGCGCAGGGTTTGAGCGCTGCACACGCCGCCGGGATCATCCACCGGGATCTCAAGCCCGACAACGTCATGATCGTCTCGCGCGGGACGGACAAGGACTTCGTCAAGATCCTCGACTTCGGCATCGCGAAGGTCCAAACCGGTGATGCATCGCGGCTCACGCGCGCGGGAGCCGTGTTTGGGACGCCGCACTACATGTCACCGGAGCAAGCCGCCGGGGCGACGGTGAAGCATACGACCGACGTGTATTCGCTCGGCGTGATGCTCTACGAGATGGCAGCTGGGAAAGTGCCGTTCGATGCCGAGAACTTCATGGGCATCCTGACGATGCACATGTACAAGGCGCCCGTTCCGATGCGCGCGCTCGTCCCCGCACCGCAGGAGATCCCACCGGGCCTCGATGCGGTCGTGCTCAAGTGCCTCTCGAAGAAGGCGGAGCAGCGTTACGAGTCGATGGACGCGCTCGTCGCTGATCTCGAGAAGCTCGAGGCCGGGCAGCTCCCCGACGCGGTGAACGAGATGATGGGGCGCTCCGGTGGGTTCAACGTCCCGGCCGATTACTTCCGCTCGAGCAAGATGCCGCCGCCCATGCCGGGCGAGCCCGCGGGCCTTCGGCGCGGGCCACGTTCGAAGTGGCCCCTCATCGCGGGCATCGCGGGCGTCGCGACCGCCGTCGGGCTCGTCGTCATGATCCTTGCGAGGGGCTCGACGACGAAGGCCGACGCCATCACCAAGCCAGACATCTCGAAGACCGTTCCCATCACCACGACGACCGCGACCACCCCGCCTACCACGACGACGACGGCCGCCGTTCAGAAGAAGTCGATTCCAATCTCTGTCGTTCCAAGCGATGCGAAGATCTTCGACGGCACGGTGGAGCTCAAGTCCTCGATGGGCCTCGTCGGCCTCGAGCTTGCTCCGACAGAAACGAAGACGCTGACCGTCTCGCGCACAGGCTACGTCTCGCAGACGCTGACCGTGAAGGGACTGGACGATGGCCACGCCATCGCGCTCGTACCCATCGGTGGAGGCCCGCACCCGACGGCAACCAACACGACGCACCCGACGGCCACATCGACTTCAGTAGGGATGGGGCTCGGACCCGACCCGTTCGCCACGCCAGACCCGAAGAAACGCTAGTTAGGGCGAGCGCGAGAAGACTGTGCCGTTGTAGGCGTAGCGCACGTGATCGATGCCGCCCCACGGGAGAAGGAGCGGCTCGAGCGCACCACCGGGCTGGTCTTGCGTGAACGGATACGTCTTGTCGGTCCAGCCCTGGGCGCGGCCGGCGTGCACGTCCACGTCGAGGCCGTGCTGCCCGGGCACGATCTGCACGGTGCCTTGAATGCGCTTGTTGCCCTGCGCTCGTGCCGTCTCGATTCCGAAGACGCGCGTGATGACGCCGCTCTTCAGCTGGTAGACGAACATGACGTGCATGTCGATCGTGCCTGCCCCTTGTGCGCTGACGTGACGGACGCCTCGGACGATGATCTCCGCTGCGCCGTCGCCCGTGAGATCGCGCGTCGTCATCTCCTCGATGTCGCCCGCGTCGGCGAACTGCGAGAGCGTGAGGTACGCGTAGGCGCTTCCGCCCTTGAAGCCCGGGCCCAAGACCACGATGTCGCGGCCGATGAGCATCACGCGCTCGGGGCGCGCGTCGCCGTCGACGTGGGCTTGAAGGTCGACTCTCGGGTGCACCGAATCCGGGACGCCGCGGTCGGCGTGGTAGCGCGCGAGGAGCTGCGCGGGGTCGATCGGGCGAAATGTGATTGTCGTGGGCTCGGGCGGCCGCGTGACGGTCGTCACGGTCGCCACCGTCGTCGTGGTCGTGGCCGCTCCGCCCGTGGCAACCTGAGCGACCTCTTTGGTCTTGGAGAATTTGGCGCCGTCGAAGCGGAACGTCTGCGACTTCACGGCTCCCCAAGGAAGGAGCACGGGCTCGGTATCGCTCGCGCGCGCCTGGCTGTACGTCGCGGCATCGAAGCCCACGGCCGCGTCGATCGAGACCTCGATTTCCTTGCTCGCGAGGCGCACGGCGTTCGTCACCCGGCTCGACGCGGCCGCCACGCTGATCTCGTGCGAGAAGACCGTGGTGGGCTCGTCGGTGAGGAACGACCAAACCTCGACCCATTGCCGCGTGTCCTGCCCGCCGAACTGCCGGTACAAGACCAAGTCCTGCTTGCCGCGGCCGGTCAGGTCTCGTGCCTCGAGCTTCTCGAGGTCGGAGCCTAGATCGCGGAAGAAGAACTCTTTGCCGTCGCGATAGTTCGGGCCGACGACCGTGAGGTACCGGTCGTAGACTGCGATGCGCTCCTTCATCGCGTCGCCGCGCACGTCCGCGAGGAGCTCGAACTTCGGCGTCGTCGCCAAGAGCCCCTTCGGCACGAGGAAGGACTCGACGAGCGCCTCTTCCGACTCGGTTGGAAGAGCGGGCATGTCGTGCGGGGATGCCGCGTCACCCGCTCCCGTCGCGACGATGGCGCGCGTGCCGTCGTGGAAGCGCGCGACGCCACGCAAGGCGACGCGCACGTTGGGAGGGACGATGGCGCTCCAAGGGACCTCGGCTTCGAACGTGTACCCCTTGTCGCTGTCGGCCTCGATGATCTTGGCGCCGGGCACGTTCTGTCCATGGATGCGGACGACGCCCGTGCTCTCGCCGGGCTTACCGGGAAAGAACGCGACCTCGACGGCGGGCGACGCGGGCGCAGCGATGACGAGCGACGCGTGGTCTTCGTCCTCGGTGAAGCGCCGCAAGTGCCGGAGCTTCACGCCCGTGACGTCGCCCGCGAAGTAGACGTTCTGTGCGTCGTAGGCGAGGCCGCACTTGAAGGCGATGGTGTCGGCGGTGCCTTTCACGACCGTGTGCGCTGGGACGAGCGTCCACTCCTTGACCGTGCCATCGAGCCGAATGGGGTTGTCCTTGTCGACCAGCTCGAGGCGCAGCGAGCCTGCGATGCCGACGCCCTGGCCGCCTCCTCCGAGCGTCGGAAGACCCTCTCGTGACGCGACGTCGGCAATCGAGTCGTCGTCGTGGCCGGCCGTCGTGCCGCTCGCGTTCTTCGGTGTGCTGGACGGCTTGTCGCCACCGCCACATCCCATGATGGCAATCACGACCACGACGCCGAGCCTCACGTCCGGGCCCAGCCTCATTCCAGCTTACCCATCAGCTCGGCGTGGAAGCTCGCGAACGCACTCTGGGCGGGCCACGTGGGGGCGGTCGCGATGAGGCTTTTGGCGCGCGTGCGCTCCCCGTGGTCGAAGGCGACGATGGCCTCGCCGTAGCGCATCGCCCAGTAGACGAGCGGGGACGCGGACGCCGCGCGGGCCATGCGCGTTTCGTCCGACGCGTCGCTCTTGTGTCCGAAGGCTCTGACGAGCGCCGCCACACCCTGCCGGAGCTGCGTCACCCTTCGACGCAGGAAGGGCCCCGACGACGGCAGCGGAAGCTGCTCGAGCTCGTGGGCCTTCGCCATCGCTGCCTGCTGCTCGCCTTCGAACGTGCACAAGAGCGCCTCGATGAAGAGACGCTGCTCGCGGGCCGCCTCCCACGTCGGCCCCTTCACGGCGTGCGCCAGCGCCGTGCGCGCCGCGTCGAGCCAGCCGTGGGATGCGTACGCCGTCGCGATCATGAGCGGGGCCATCGTCTCGGGATGAGGCACGCGATCCATCGTCGGCTGCCAGGCTCGAAGGACGCCGTGAACGTCACCTGACTCGAGCACGCGACGGATGCGCCGGCGTGCCAGGAGCGCGGGCAGAAGCGTCACGACGACGACGAACAGCGTCGGCACAAGATACCGCGCGTCCTCCATGCTCATCCGCAGGAGGAGCACGATGCACACGCTGCTCACGAACAGCGGCACGAGCACCAGCGGGCGAAGTCTCAGGACCACGTTACCAATCATAAACCTCACCGGCCCGGCGCGCTTTGATTCCAGCTGAAAAGCCGCCAAGACGCCAAGACGCCAAGAGAGAAGAAGGCTCAAACCCTTTTCTTCTGGCGTCTTGGCGTCTTGGCGGCAAATGGAATGGCTCAGGAGCCCGCGTACTTCTTGGGGTCTCCGATGCCGTGACGGCGGAGATAGCCGCGTACGTGGGCGCGTTCCATGGCCGCGCGACGGCCGATCTCGCTCACATTGCCCGTGCACTCGGCGTAGAGCGCGGTGAAGTACTCCCGCTCGAAGCGCGCGAGGACGTCGCGTTTGGCGTCCTGGAACGTGCGGCCGCGGACCGGTGTCTGCTCGCTCGGCGAAGCGAGCGGGTTCAAGTGCTGCGCGAGGTCGATCGGGCCTTCTTTGCCGAAGGCCATGGCGACCGCGACGACGTTGCGGAGCTCGCGGACGTTGCCCGGCCAGTCGTGGCGCATCAAGCGCTCGAGCGAGTCGTGGGTGACGCGGTCATAAGCGTCGGCGTCGCCCAAGTCGGCCATCATGCGGCGGATGAGGATGGGGATGTCCTCGATGCGCTGGCGAAGGGCTGGCAGCTCCACTTTCAGCTGCGCGACGCGGAAGTAGAGGTCGCTTCGGAAGCTCCCGGCGTTCACCTCGCGGACGAGATCACGGCGCGTGGCGGCGATGACGCGCACGTTGACGGGTTTGTACGTGTTCGACCCGACGCTCTTGATGCGCTGCTCGGCGAGCGCTCGCAAGAGCTTCGGCTGGACGTCGACGGGGAGCTCACCGAGCTCGTCGAGGAAGATGGTGCCGCCGTCGGCCTCGAGGAAGGGCGACATGCGCTTGTCGACCGCGCCGGTGAACGAGCCGCGCTCGTGACCGAACAGCGCGCTCTCGGCGAGCGAAGGGGGAATCGACCCACAATCAACGACGATGAACGCCTTCTGCGCGCGCGCCGACGCGAGGTGAATGGCCTGGGCGACGAGCTCCTTGCCCGTGCCCGTCTCGCCGGTGATGAGAACCGTCAGCTCCGTGGGCGCCGCTTTGCGGAGGCGCTCGAACACGGCGCGCATCGGCGGCGATTGCCCCGCGAGCGGGCCGAACCCGGCGACCTCGGGGACGTTGACCTGCTCGGGGTTCGACGGCTGGAACTCGAGCTGCGAGTCGCCGCAGACAATGAACCCCGCCTTGACGAGATAGACCTCGCCGATGCGAGTGTCCCCGACGAACGTCCCGTTGCGGGAGCCGAGGTCGCGGACCCGCACGCCGCGCTCGGTCGCCACGAGCTCCATGTGGACGGCGCTGACCTTCTTGTCGTCGAGGACGAGGTCGCACGCTTCGTTCCGCCCGACGACCTGGGTCTCGGGGCCGATGTCGAGCTCGGTCTTGTTGCCCGCACCTTTGGAGACGCGGAGCTTGCCACCGCGGACCTCGAAGCGGCCCTTCGCGACGATGGTGGCGTCCACGAGCTGAGCTTCTACCACGAAACCAGCGCGGTCGAGGAGGAGCTGATGTATAGTGAAAGTTCCGCGCATTACGACGGGCGGATAACTTGGGAGGACATCATGAACTGGACACGAACGACTGGCTTGGTCGCGACGGCGAGTCTCATTGCGGGTGGCGGGATTTGGGCCGGGTGCGGCAGTGGTAGCTCGGGCGATGACAGCGGCACCGATGGCAGTAGCGGCATGGACGTCATGAACCAGCAGGACACCGGCACGAACGACACCGGCACGGCCAACGACACCGGCAGCGACAGCAGCATGATGGGCGTCGACGCCTCGGCGCTCAACTGCGCCTACTACTGCGCGACCATCACCTCGCTCTGCGGCGCCACCGCGACCGATCAGTACAAGGACAACGCGACGTGCATGTCGATGTGCGCCAACATCCCGAACGAGGCGGGTGCAGGGGCCACGTCCGGCGATTCGCTCGCCTGCCGCATGACCGCTCTCGCGGGGCTCACCTCCAGCAACGCAGCCGTCAACTGCTCTTGGGCAGGACCATACGGCTTCGGCTCGACGACAAACGTCGCAACGGGGTGTGGCAGCCTCTGCACCGACTTCTGCGAGCAGTATTACAAAAGCATCTGCGGCGCCAACAGCGGCTACCCGAGCGCGGACGTGTGTCGCACCTACTGCGAGGGCGCAGCCGGCGAGGACGCGTCGACGGGCGATCCGGGCACTGCGTCGGGCTCGCCTGCGATGGCCTGTCGTGAATACCACCTCGAGAACGCCATCCAGAACGGTGGCAACGGTGGCGGGCACTGCGCCCACGCCGGTGAAGACGGCGGCGGCGTCTGCCCGTAAGTAAGTGACTAGCGGTCCGCAGACGTTCCGTCGGTGAACGTCTGCGCGGTGATCTCGGTGCGGTCGGCGTCTGGGAGCTCTTCTCGGACGACGAGCTTGCTCGGCGGGCCCTCGTGGGTCTGCCCCATCGTCTTTCGAACCTTGCGCCACGACTCGAGCGCGTCTTTGGCGTTCGGGTAGCGGCGCTCGCGGTCGCGGGCCATCATGTGCTCGAGGAAGCGCTCGATGGCTTGCGGCCATTCGTCCCCCGTGGTCGCCGCGAGCGACGGGGCCTCGCGATCGAGCTTGAGCGCGATGAGCGTGAGGGCGTTCGTGCCCTCGAACGGCAGCCGCCCCGTAAGCGCGCGAAAGGCGACCGCGCCGAGGGCGTAAAGATCCGCTCGCTCGTCGACGCGCGCTGACCCGCGGACTTGCTCCGGCGCCATGTACGCGAAGCTCCCGAGCGTCGCGTCGAACGCCGTCAGCGACGGCTCGCTCTTGCCCGTCACCCGCGCGCTGCGACGGAGCTT
>Ga0302326_10004754_pt1 | contig 31259 bp, 25 predicted proteins | sample Palsa_T0_3_FD_202264 | JGI IMG/M metagenome (GOLD analysis project Ga0302326, IMG submission 202264) | Peat permafrost microbial communities from Stordalen Mire near Abisko, Sweden - Palsa_T0_3 | ecosystem: Environmental > Terrestrial > Soil > Palsa > Peat permafrost | place: Sweden: Abisko...
AGTATTTCGAAGGCAAGGACACAGCTGAAGAGCACCGCCGCAGAGGCCGGGTGCACTGTCAAGATCTTCGTTTGTGTCGTGAACTGGTTCGCTCAATCCATCTACCTCGGCCAGAACGATTATCAGTACATTGCGAATAGGCTTGAGCGCGACGAAGATCAGACATCTCTCAACGGAATTGATGGAGTGTGGTTTGTGACAAAGATGGGTCAGCAATTCTTATTTCTGAACGATACTGGCAAATCTATAGATAGCTGACCGTCTCCGCATCAGCGGCCAGCGCTGGCACCGGACTCAGCTAGCCCCGCCGGCGATCGAGGGTACCAGCAATACTTCGTCGCCTTCCTGGAAAGCGTAGGTTTGTCCGCCGAGGAAACGGATGTCTTCTTCGTTCACATAAATATTCAGGAAGCGGCGGATCTGGCCCTGCTCGTCGCGCAGATGCGGCTTGAGCTCGGGGAATTTCTCGTCCAACACGGAGAACAGTTCGCTGAGGTTTGACACCGCACACGTGATTGAACTAGCGCCTGCGGTGAGGCGCCGGAGTGCGGTCGGAATTTGTACGGTGATCGGCAAGTTGACGCTCCGACTTTACGCTCCCGCTTTATGCTCCAACTCCCGCAGCGACGACTCCCGGAATCTCGGCGGGAGCGTCGCCAGAGTTCAGCGTTTGCTGCAAATACGCTTCGAACTCCGCCAGCTTCGGGGCGATCGCCTGTTCGGTTGGGTAGATGCCGGTCAGCGCGTCGGTGGTCTTCAGGCCGTTGCCGGTGATGCACAGCACGGTCGTTTCTTCGGGCAGGATGCGGTCCTGGCGATAGAGTTTGCGCGCGGTGCCGATGGTTACGCCGCCGGCGGTCTCGGTGAATACTCCTTCGGTTTCGGCCAGCAGTTTGATCGAGTCGATCAGTTCCGGATCGCTGACGTCTTCGCTCCATCCGCCGCTGCCTTTGATCGTCTTGATGGCATAGTGCCCATCGGCGGGATTGCCGATGGCCAGCGAGCGCGCGATGGTTGACGGCTTCTGCGGTTCAATCTCAGAGCTGCCAGCCTTCACCGCTGTCGAAATTGGAGAGCATCCGGTGGCCTGCGCTCCGAAGAATTTCACTTCTTTACCTTCGACCAGGCCCAGCTTGACCAGTTCATCGAACGCCTTCTTGATCTTTACAATCAGCGAGCCGCCCGCCATGGGGCAGACCACGTTATCGGGCAGACGCCAGCCCAGTTGCTCGGCGATTTCGAAGCCCACGGTCTTCGAGCCTTCCGCGTAATAGGGCCGCAGGTTGACGTTGACGAAGCCCCAGCGGTGCTCGTCGGCAATTTGCGAGCACAGGCGGTTGACTTGATCGTAGTTACCGGCAATGCGAACAACCTTCGCGCCAAAAACGTTCGTGCCCAGAATTTTCGCGGGCTCAAGGTCAGAGGGGATAAAGATCCAGGCTTTCAGTCCCTCGCGGGCGGCGTGCGCGGCCACGGCGTTCGCCAGGTTCCCGGTCGACGAGCAGGACACGGTGTCGAAGCCGAAAGCCTTCGCCTGTGCCAGCGCGACCGCGACCACGCGGTCTTTGAAGCTCAGCGTGGGCAGGCAGACGGCGTCGTTCTTGATGTAGAGATTCGCGGCACCGGCCGTTCCACTTAACTGTGCTGCCATGCGTGGAGCCTGCAGCAGCGGAGTGAAGCCAACCGGCAGCCGCGGTTCAAACCCCTGGGGGAGGGGCAACAGTTCGGAATAGCGCCACATGTTCGGCGGCCGCTGGGCGATGCGCTCCCGGCTAATGGACCCTTTCAGCGCGTCATAGTCGTAGGCAACTTCCAGAGGAGAGAAACAGTCGTCGCAGATCGAGCGGGGCTGGTTGCCCCAGCTGCGTCCGCATTCCCGGCAACGCAGTTCGTAGTGTGACATGAAGCTGCTCGCTTTCTTATTCCGTAAACTCGGAACCAGATCCCGTAAACTCGGAATCAGAGCGAGTAGCTGGGGACGAGCCTCAAAAAAAGCGGCCTAAAAAGCAAAGGCCTCTTTTTCCAGGAAAAAAGGAAAAGAGGCTATCGGAAAGCGAATACCAATATAGCGCGCTTGCCGAATCCCATGTTCCCCGTTTCCAGGAGAGAGTTGGCACCGGTCACCCGGGATATATGATCCCGGATCGGTTGCCGTGGCGTCGTAGGGCTCGTCCCTCAGCCACTCTGCATGAAATTCAGGTCCGCCCCGAAGGGCGAACTTGTTCTGTCAATGCTACAAAATCCGGGAACGTGAGTCAAGGGGAAAGTCTGGCTTGCTTTTACCTCGCTGGGGCCTGCGCTGCCGGTCGCGTACAATTCCTTTCGGTTCCTTTCGCCCGCAAGCCGGGGCAAGCCTTATTTTGAAACGAACATTCGCGAGGCACTCTTGAAAGCTCACCTTCGCTGCACAGTCGCATTCGTTCCTTTCCTGCTGGCTGCCAGCGCCATCGCGGCCGCCGAAGAAGACTCTTGCCAGAAGCTAACCGGGCTCGCGATTCCGGACGTGAAAATCATCTTCGCCCAGCCGGTCAACGCCGGAGACTTCGCCGGACCTCGCACGCCCAACAGCGGCCGCGATCTGACCGCGCCTTATAAGAATGTTCCCGCGTTCTGCCGCGTGGTGGCCATAGCCAAACCGAAGCCGGACTCCGAAATCCGCCTGGAAGTCTGGCTGCCGCTGGCGGGCTGGAACGGCAAACTGCAAGGGCTTGGCAACGGCGGATTCGCCGGACAGATCGAGTACCTGGGACTCGGGGCAGCCGTCACCAAAGGCTACACCGCGACCGCGACCGATGCCGGCCACCAGGGATCGCCCGGCGACGCCAGCTGGGCGCGGGGACATCCCGAGAAAGTCACCGACTTCGGCCACCGTGGCATCCACGAAATGACGCTGGTCGCCAAGGCAACCGTGAACGCGTTCTACGGGAAGAATGCGCAGCGCTCTTACTTTGTCGGATGTTCCGATGGCGGCCGCGAAGCGCTGATGGAGGCGCAACGCTATCCCGCGGATTACGACGGCATTCTGGCCGGCGATCCGGCCAACAATTGGACTCCGCTGTTCGCGACCGCCGTGTCCGACACGCAGGCGCTCACCCTTGATCCCGCAAGCTTTATTCCGCCGATGAAAATTCCCGCCATCTCCGCCGCGGTGCTGGCGGCCTGCGATGAGCTGGACGGCGTGCGCGACGGAATCCTGAACGATCCGCGGAGCTGCCACTTCGATCCCGCGATCATGCAGTGTAAAGCCGGAGAAGACACCGACCAATGCCTGACCGCTCTTCAGGCCGTCGCGTTGAAGAAGATTTATGCCGGTCTGCGCGATGCCAAAGGGCGCGAACTTTTTCCTGGATTCTTGCCGGGCGCGGAAGACGGACCGGGCGGCTGGGGACTGTGGATTACCGGCCCCACCCCGGGCAAGAGCGCTGCGTCGATCCTCGGGTTAGGGTTTTTCTCCAACATGGTTTATGAAGATTCCACCTGGAATTACAAGACATTTACGGTGGAGGGAGGGTTGAAGGCTGAGGAGGAAAAAACAGCGAACGCGGTGGACGCGGTCAATGCGAATTTAGGGGCGTTCAAGGCCAGAGGCGGGAAGCTGATTATGTATCACGGCTGGAATGATCCGGCGATTCCGGCTCTGAGCACGGTCAATTACTACGAGAGCGTGGTCGCACAAATGGGACAGCGCGACGTCGATTCCTTCTTGCGGCTCTACATGGTGCCCGGCATGCAACATTGTTACAACGGCCCCGGCGCCGACTCTTTCGGGCAGTTCGGCAGGTTGCCAAATGACGATCCGCAGCACAGCGCGGATGCGGCTCTGGAGCAGTGGGTGGAGACCGGCACGGCGCCGGCGGCAATCATCGCCTCGAAGTATTCATCGGATGATCGCCAGCACCCGAAGATGACGCGGCCGCTGTGCGTGTATCCACAGGCTGCGAAGTATAAGGGCAGCGGCGATACGAATGATGCGGCGAACTTTGTGTGCGAGGCGCCAAAGAAGTAGCCGGAGCGCAGCGGGTTTCAATCAACAATCAAAAATCTCTTTCACCGGCTGTATTGATTCTTCTTCTTGTCTTCGTGGCGCTCGATGCCGAGCTGAATCAGGCGGTCGATCAAGTCGGCGTAATCGAGCCCAGACGCCGCCCACAGCTTGGGGTACATGCTGATCGCGGTGAAACCCGGCATGGTGTTGATCTCATTCAGGAAAATTTTCCGCGTTTTCGGATCCATCAGAAAATCGACGCGCGCCAGGCCGGAACAGTCCACGGCTTGGAATGCGGCTACGGCCAGCTCCTGAACTTTTCTTGTTTCCGCCTTGGTCAGCTTGGCGGGGATGATCAGCTGCGAACCTTCATCCACGTACTTCGCGGTGTAGTCGTAGAACTCTTTGCCGGGAACAATCTCTCCTGGCACTGAGGCGACGGGCTCGTCGTTGCCCAGCACCGAGCACTCGATTTCGCGGGCTTTTTCTTTCTTGCCGCCCACGCCCTGCTCGATGACAATTTTGCGGTCGAACTTGGCGGCTTCTTCCATCGCGGGGCCAATTTCCTTGCGGTTGTGCGCTTTGCTGATGCCGACCGACGAGCCCAGATTCGCCGGCTTCACGAACACTGGATACGTGAGCTTGGTCTCGACCAGCTTCTGCACTTTTTTCGGGTCTTTGGACCATGCCGCGCGCAGGATCGTGACGTGCTTCACGATGGGAATTCCGGCGGCGATGAACAACGACTTCATGATGTCTTTGTCCATGCCCGCAGCCGAGCCGAGGACGCCCGCGCCTACGTAGGGAATGTCGGCGAGTTCGAGCAGACCCTGAATGGTGCCGTCCTCGCCGAACGTGCCGTGCAGCACGGGAAAAATTACGTCGACGTTGATGGCGCGGTCGCTGGCGCGCCGCATGAGCGCGGCGTCGGTTTGAAAAGGCACCAGGCCGCTCTGCCGGTGCACCGGCTCGGGCGGCACGACGACCGATTCTCCGCGCGCCAGCACCGCTGCCGGAGAAGTCGTCTCCGGATCGCCGGCGCGCAGTTGCCGCGCCTCGAGCACGAGTTTGCCGGTCAGCAGATTTTCGGCGTGCTCCGCGGTCAGCCAGCGTCCGTCTTTGGTGATGCCGATCGGCACGACCTCATACTTTTCTTTATCAATCGCGTTGAGAACCGACGCGGCCGAGAGCAGCGAAACCTCATGCTCTCCGCTGCGCCCGCCGAACAGGATGCCGACTCGAATCTTTTCCATAGCTTGACCTGCGATGACCTTCCAGTGTGGACGTTGGGTGAGTGGCGCGTCAATCTTACGGTGGGTACCGTAGTCACCTTGCGGGATTTCTTGGCCACGGATTGGCACGGATTTTCACGGATAATTCTTTTTTGTTTTCCTAATCCGTGTGAATCCGTGAAATCCGTGGCTAAAGAATTTTCTTGCCGAAGGCGGACAGCGCCAACTCCACGGCCAAGTCGGCCGTGCGGTTATGTTCATCAATGACGGGATTCACCTCGACGATTTCGAAGCTCAACATGCGGCCGTGGTCGGCGATGATTTCCATGGCCAGGTGGGCCTCGCGGTAGGTCGCTCCGCCACGCACGGGAGTGCCGACGCCCGGCGCGTCTTCGGGATCGACCCAGTCCATGTCGAGCGAAATGTGGTAGCCGGCGGTGCCGCGTCCGGCCATGCGCAGGGCTTCTTCCATCACGGTGCGCATGCCGCGCTCGTCAATGTCGCGCATGGTGAAGACGCCGATGCCGGCGCGGCGCACGTTTTCTTTTTCGACCGCATCAATGTCGCGCACGCCCACGAGCACGCAATTCTGCGGCTTCACTTTCGGCGAGAAATCGAAAATATTTCCCAGCTCCGACGGCCACAGACCCAGCAGCGCGGCCAGCGGCATGCCGTGCACGTTGCCGCTGGGCGAAGAGTCGGGCGTGTTGATGTCGGTGTGGGCGTCAATCCAGATGAGGCCGACGTGCTGGTTCTGGCGGCGGTAAAATTCGGCCACGCCCGAGACCGTGCCGGCAGCCATGGAATGATCTCCGCCGAGCGCAAGGGGAACCTTGCCGGCTTCGAGCGTCTTGACCACGAGTTCGGCGTGCTTGGTGCAGGTCGCCGTGATCTCTTTTAAATACTTGGCGCGAGTGTCGCCCTCTTTTTTCTGTTCAGGGATGGCGACGGGGACGTTGCCGCCGTCTTCCACTTCATGCCCGAGCGCTTCCAGGCGAGCTTCGAGCCCAGCTACGCGCACCGCGGACGGCCCCATGTCGACGCCGCGCCGCGACTGGCCAAGGTCAAGGGGCACGCCGATGACGCGAATTTTTCGGGGAGAAATGCTGGAGGAGCTTGCGGTCGTCATCATCATAATGTCAATCGACGGGGATTGAACAAACTTAGTAATTGGGAAACCTGAACCATTGAGTAATTGGGAAATTTGATAATTGAGAAATTGAAAACCTAGAGTCGCGCGATTCTTAAATTACACAATTGCTAAATTTCCCAATTACTCAATGTTTTCACGGATACAGCCGATATAGCATCCGGGGAAACGGAATCGTCTCGCGCACGTGCTCGAGGCCGCAGATCCAGGCCACGGCGCGCTCAATGCCCATGCCGAATCCGCCATGGGGCACGCTGCCGAACTTGCGCAGGTCGAGATACCAGCGGAACGCTTCTTCCGGTAGATTGTGCTCATGAATGCGCTGTAAGAGCAATTCATACGACGCCATGCGCTGCGAGCCGCCGATGATTTCTCCGTAACCTTCGGGCGCGAGCACGTCGACACACAGAGCCAGTTCCGGACGCTGCGGGTCGGGCTCCATGTAAAACGCCTTCACTTTCGCGGGGTAACGGTGCACCATGACGGGCTTGTCGAACTGCGCCGACAGATACGTCTCGTCGGGCGAACCCAGATCGCCGCCCCACTCGAACTTGGATTCCAGCGCGCCCTTGGCATGGCCTTCCTGCAGATTTATAACCGCGTCGTCGTAGCTGATGCGCGGAAAGGGGGCTTCGATTTTCTCGAGCTTGGAAATATCGCGGCCGATGGTCTGCAAGTCAACGCGGCGCTTTTCGAGGCAACGCTTCACGATGAAACTGATGAGGCCCTCGGCGAGGGCCATCACATCGTCGAGTTCCGCATAAGCGACTTCCGGTTCGACCATCCAGAACTCGGTGAGATGGCGGCGCGTCTTCGATTTTTCCGCGCGAAACGTGGGACCAAACGAATACACCTTGCCAAGAGCCATCGCGGTCGCTTCCACATAAAGCTGGCCGGATTGCGTGAGAAACGCCTGCTCGTCGAAATAATCGACCGGGAACAGCGTGCTGGTGCCCTCGCACGCCGCGGGGGTAATGATGGGCGGATCGGTCAGGGTAAAACCGCGTTCGTCGAAGAAATCGCGCGCCGCCTTGATGATCTCGGCGCGCACCCGCAGAATCGACGCCTGCCGCTGCGAGCGCACCCAGAGGTGCCGGTGCTCCATGAGGAAGTCAGTGCCGTGTTCTTTCGGAGTAATCGGATATGGCGACGACTCGGGCACGCGCTGGACAACCTTTACGTTCGCCACATCGAGTTCGTAGCCGCCGTGGGCGCGCTTGTCGGCGCGGACTTTGCCTTCGACGATCACGCTCGACTCCTGAGTCAGCGTCTTGATGGCATCGAACACTTCCGGCGGGACCGCGTTCTTGGGCACAACCCCTTGGATGATGCCCGAGCCGTCGCGAAACTGCGGGAACAGCAACTTCCCGCTCTCGCGCAGGTTGTAGAGCCAGCCGCGGATGGTGACCGCCTGGCCCTCGTGCTTGCCGATTTCTGCAATCGTGGTTATGACCGAAGACATGATTTGATCTGCACTTGAAACAATTGAATAATTGGGAAATTTAGTAATTGAGTCACTTAAAACCCTTGAGTGCCCGCGGTTTTCAATTACACAATTACCAAATTACTCAATTTCCCCATTTTCTTAGTTCTCTTCCAGCTTTTCGAACGCCTCCGCCAGTTTCTCCAGCGGATTCACCTTCTCGTCTTCCGCCAGTTCCAGCAGCAGGGGCGGGGTTTGCGGGGCGGAGCGCAGCAACTCCATGGCTTCTTTCCAGTCGATGGTTCCCTGCCCGGGCCACAAGTGCGAGTCTTTCAGTTTGTCGTTGTCGTGAACATGGGTCGAGCAAATGTGGCTGCGCACAATCTCAAAGCCTTCGCGGACGGAACCCGCCATATGCGCGTGCCCCACGTCGAAGCACACTCCGACGTCGTCGAAGTGCGCGCCCTGAATCATTTCCACGAGACGATCCGGGGTGGAGAGTTCGTTGGGGATATTCTCCAGCAGGATGCGCACGCCCAGCGGCTTGGCGAAGGCGCGCAGGTGCTCGATGGAAGTCATCGCCGCTTCGAACTTTTTCTCGCTGAAATCCTCGTTGGGCGAGCCCAGATGCTGCACCAGAAAACGAAACGGAATCTGCTCGGCAATTTCGAGCGCGCGCTTGATTTCATCCATGGCCTCGATTCGCCCGGCGCGGTCGGTGGAGGCAATATTGACCGGCGGAGCGCCCGCCCGGCCCCACTCGTAGTCGGCGTACAAAGGCGAGTGCACCGAGTGCAGCGGAATCCCGCTCCCGTGAAACCATTCGGCGATTTCCTTCACGTGCTGCTTCCGGTTGGCATAGTCGAGATGCTGCCGCGCGGCAAAAATCTCGATCGCCTGCACCCCGCTGCGCGCCAGTCCATCCAGAATGCCCGGATGCAGCCGCTCTTTCACGAACAGATACGTCGAAACCGCTCTCAGCATGCGCGTCCCTTAGGCGATTGTTGATTGCTGATTTTTTGACTGTTGATTGAAAATCAAAGGCGTCGTCGTTGTCTTGATTTTCAATCAGCAATCAACAATCAGCAATGCCCTTCTAGTATCCCACTGCCTTTCCGCTGCCGCGGCCATCGCTGGCGCCCAGGCGCGCGCCGGTTTTGGCGTCGACTGCGATGCACTCCGCGTCGCTCCAGTAAGGCGACACATCCGTCCCGTTGTGCAGCCCGATATCAACAGCGTATCCCATGTGCCGCAGCAAGTTCACCGTATCGGGCGAAAACCATTTTTCCACATTCAGCACGTCGGGCATCCATTGATTATGAAAGCGGGGCGCGTTCACCGCTTCCTGAATGTTCATGCCGTAGTCCACCACTCCCATTAGAACATTCGCGACGGTCGTGATGATCTTCGAACTGCCGGGCGAGCCCAGCACCATCACCGTCTTGCCGTCGCGCACCACAATGGTCGGAGTCATGGACGACAACGGGCGCTTGTCCGGTCCAATGGCGTTGGCCGGACCCTGAATCAAACCGTCGGAATTCGGCACGCCCGGTTTGGACGAAAAATCATCCATCTCATCGTTTAGGAGAAAGCCCAGGCCGTCGGCCGTAACGCGCGATCCGAACCAGTCATTGATGGTGGTGGTAACCGCGACCGCGTTGCCCTCGGCGTCCATCACCGAGTAATGGGTGGTGTGGTTCGATTCGTGCGGCGCCGTCGCCGGAGGGTGCATGGCGGCATACTGTTCCAGTTCGCTGAACACCGCCGGACGCTTCAGGTCTTTGCTGGGCGTGGCCCGCTCCGGGTCAATCGTCTCCTGCCAGGCCGCTGCGTATTTCTTGTCAATGAGCTGTGCCACGGGAATCTTCGCGAAGTCGGGGTCGCCCATGAACTCGGCGCGATCGAAGAATGCCCGCCGGAAAGCTTCGGTGGCATAGTGAATCGATTGCGCCGAGCGGTCGCCCATCCGCGCGAGATCGTAGCCTTCCAGAATATTAAGCGACTCAATCAGCACGGTTCCACCCGAAGACGGCGGAGGCGCGCTGATAATCTCATAACCACGGTACGTCCCTCGCACCGGCTCGCGCTCTTTCACTTCATAACGGGCCAGGTCGTCGGCGGTGATGAGTCCTCCGCCCTTCTGCATCGCCGCCGCCAGTTCCCGTGCCAGCGAGCCGTGATAAAAATCGTCCGGCTTTTCGGCAATTCGCTCCAGGGTCCGCGCCAGGTCGGGCTGGCGGAAAATCTCACCCGGCTTGTAGTAATCGCCGTTGCGCTGAAACACTCGCCGCGACTCAGGAAACTTTCCCAAGTAGGAATCGAACTGAAAAGCGCGCGCTTCGCCCCAACTCAGCGCGAAACCCGCGCGGGCCAGCCGGATCGCCGGCGCCATGACCTGTTTCAGCGTGAGCTTGCCGAACTTCTGTTCAGCATAAACCATGCCCGCCACAGATCCCGGCACACCAATCGACTTGTAGCCAATCTCGCTGGCGCCTTCGATCACGTTGCCCTGCGCGTCCAGAAACATGTCGCGGGTTGCCGCTGCGGGAGCCTTTTCGCGGTAGTCGAGAAAATGCGTCTGGCCGTCGGCCATGCGGATGAGCATGAACCCGCCGCCCCCAAGATTTCCCGCCCCGGAGTGAACCACGGCCAGCGCGAATCCGGTGGCGACCGCGGCATCAATGGCATTGCCGCCGGCCTGCATGATCTCCACTCCGGCGCCGGACGCCAGTTCGTGCGAGCTCACCACGATGGCGTGTGGCGCATGTTCCGGCCGAATGGAGGCGAACGCAGCCTGATCCGCACTGGCCGCGAGCGCCACCAGCAGCAGCAAAATCAATGATTTATAGGGAGATCGCATGCGGCTCGAAGGCATTCGCGGGCTCAGACGAACTCTGAGGCTAGCCGACGGCGGCAAGCAGAGTCAAATCGAAGGCGCGGTCGCTGTCAGCGTTTCTTCGCGCGCGGCCGAGGCTTGGGCGTCGTTGCCTTCCTTTTTCTCTCCCGATGCGGCGATTGGGCTCCCGCCTTCGGCGCCTTCGCTGCCACCATTTCATAGGACTGCCAGATCAGGTCCTTCAATTCGTCGTCGCGCAGCGCGTTCAGGCGGTCGAGCATGACCCAGTGGTAGCGAGCCAGGTAGGGCGATGGGTGAATATGCGGGCGTTCAATGAGTTCGGCAGAGGTTTCCGGCATGCATTTGAAGGTCAACCGCACCTGGTCCAGCCCCAGCACGGCGAACATCTTCGTCCTGACTTTGAAACACAGGGCGTCGCCCCATTGCAACTTTTCCGTCGCTTCGGGAAACGACAGGCAGTACGCGCGAACGGAGTCCACGTTCATCCTAAGTCTCTTTCCGCGACGAAACTACTTTCTCACAGATCGGGCCTCACAGCGCATTCCGCTTACTGCAGCGGCCGAAGCCGAGATCGAATAGGACATTGCATATCGCAGCGCTAGAAGCGCTACGCCCCAATGCCTGCCACCGGCCTGCATCGCGAGCGTGAACCTGCAACGGCGATCAACTCTACGACTTCAATTGCTTAATCACTGTGGCCTTGCTGTAAGCCACGCGAAATCCTAGCCGCTCCGCATTGCGTTGCGAGGTGGTGCCGCCGTTCGTGACCACCACGGCATATTCGCATCCAGCCTCGGCCGCCGCCGCTATGCGGGCCCGCAGCAGCGCCGTCTGCAGTCCGCGCCCGCGAAATTCGGCCAGCGTGCCCGCGCCGCACAGCGCAAAAACTCTGTGCTCGGGAATGACCAGGCCCGTGCCGCACGCCACCAGTTTGCCCTCAAGTTTACTCTCGACGCTGGCCACGAAGGCCAGCGCCCGCTCCATCTGGTAGAAGGGCGCGATCAGCCCACGGAAGGCTTCCGGCGCGCCGTCGGGAAAGAACGCGCTTTCCACAATCGCACCTGCGGCGTCAGCTTCTTCCAGAAGGCTGCGGCGAATCTCGCATCCCGCCGGCGGCGGAGGCAATTTTTCCTCCGCATCCAGCTTGCGGTACAAAACATTATTCAGCTCGGCAATCGCATACCCGCGTTCTTTGAACATCTCGAACACGGCGGGCTCGTGCAGGGAACATAAATCCACCTGCGCCGGAGCGTGGTGCGCGCGATAAAACGCCTCCACGCGATCAAGATCTTCCGCCGTGAATGGACGATCCAGCCCTACTCCTGCCACCCGTCCAATGGGCGAACCCAGCCCCGCGAAAATCATGTGCCCGCCGCAAATCTCTTCCTCCGCCGCCCCAATTTCGGGCCGCGTCTTCTGAAATGTCCGCGCGTAGAGTACCTGCGGCATTTCCTCGCACGACTCCAGCCGACGAGCCAATGCCTTATCCACGAATTGCATGGGAGTGTCCTTTCTGATTTTGAGAACACTATAGAGACAACATGGAAAGCAACGCGGGCACACATCCGCGCACATCTCGCTCAATCTTGCAATCAGCGGAATTAAAGGACGGCAGTCATAGGCAGGACGACAGACTATCGTGGAACCGCGAAGTTTTCGACCTGAGACGGATGCGGGTTGCGGAGCGCTTGAAGCTGACAGCTGACGGCTAAGAGCTGGCAGCTGCCCTTCTCACACCTGCTGCCGCGCTTCGCCCAGCACCACGCTCACATCCATTTTTTTCTTGTTGCGGTAGATGGTGATTTTCACCGTGTCTCCGGCACGGTGATTGTTCATCATTTGTGAAAGGTCCTGCTCGTCCTCTACTTTTTGATCGTCGATGGCCACGATCAAGTCGCCGCCCAGCATGATGGCCGTATTGCCCAGGTAGGCCCGCTCCGTTCCGGCGTGCAACCCGGCCAGGTCGGCCGAGCCGCCGGGAGTGACCTGGATGATCAGCAACCCGTAGTCAACCGGCAAGCCGATCTCATCCGCCAGTTCCGGGCTGATCGGAATCGTGCGCACACCCAACGCCGGACGCTTCACCCGGCCGAGAGTCATCAGATCGTTCAGCACCGCCTTCGCCGTGTTGATGGGGATAGCGAAGCCAATGCCCGCGCTCTGGTTCGCATTCGAAAGAATCATGGTGTTGATGCCGATGACTTCGCCATGCCAGTTCATCAACGGACCGCCCGAGTTGCCGGGATTGATCGCCGCATCGGTCTGAATGGCTTCGTCAATCGTCGCGCCGTTCGGTTCGCGCACCGGCCGGATCGAACTCACAATGCCGCGCGTCATCGTTCCCGCCAGGCCAAACGGATTGCCGATGGCATACACCTTCTGACCGACCTGCAAATTCTTCGAGTCGCCCAGCACCGCCGGAATCAGGTCAGGCGCTTTGATCAGAATCACCGCCAGATCGTGCGGCGGATCCGTGCCCACCACCGTCGCTTTGTACTTCTTGCGATTGTGCAGCGTCACCTCCACCTGCCGCGCCTCGGCGATCACGTGGTAGTTGGTCAGGATGTGTCCCTCTTTGTCGATCACAAATCCTGAGCCTTGGCCCTCCTGCGGCACCAGGCCATAAAAGAAATCAAACGTCATGGCACGCGAAGTAACGTTCACCACCGACGGAATATTTTTCTTGTAGACAGAGATATTGTTCTGCTCTTCGCTGTCCAGCGATTCGTTAGGTGCGGCTTCGGTGATCTCGGCCTGAGCGGGATGGCTCAGCCAGTTCGCGGGATGCCATCCGCCCGCCTGCGAGTTCGACCGCCAGGTCGTGAAGTAAAAGAATCCGCCGGCAATCGCCAGCGTGAAGATCAAAGGCCGTAGGAGTCTCATAAATCAAACCATCTTGGGCTGCATGTTGGGATTATAAATGCCGCTTGTCGTCCTGAGCACGCTCTTGTCATCCTGAGCGAAGCGAAGGATCTATGCAACTGGCGGCGCCGATGCTGCCAGCAAGCTGCATAGAGCCTTCGCGGCCAAAAACGCCGCTCAGGATGACAGCGAAAAATGGCAGCGCAAATTTCGTCTAGGGTTTTTCCGCTTCGGCCCGCAGTCTTTCCCAGACCACGCCCGTCTGCTCGCGAGTGTGATCGAGCGTGCCGGAGTTGTCGATGACCCAGTCGGCGGCTTTGATTTTTTCTTCGTCAGGAAGTTGCGCGGCCATGCGACGCACCACTTCTTTGCGCGCCGCCTCCACGTCGATCTTCTGGCGCGCGGCGAAGCGGGCCACGCGCTGCTCGGCGCTGCAAGTCACCACGATCAGGCGGTCGAAGTGTTCCGCCGCGCCCGCTTCGAGAATCAGCGCCGCCTCCACGATCGCCACCGCATGCGGATTCTGCCGGCCCATCTCCGCCATCCACTCATCCTGGCTGCGAATCACCACGGGATGCACGATGCGGTTCAGTTCGGCAATGCGTGATGCCCGCTGGCCTTCGTTCCCGGCCGCCGCACCGAATGCAAGCTCAGCCAGCTTAGCCCGGTTGACGCTGAGGTCAGGATTCAGAATCTCGCGCCCGAAATGGCGCACCACTTCGTTATAAACCGCCTCCCCGGGCTGCATGAGCGAATGCGCAATCCGGTCGGCCTGCACCAGATGTGCGCCCAGCCCGACCAGCATCTCTCCCACCGCCGATTTGCCGGAGGCAATGCCCCCGGTGAGGCCAACTTTCAGCATAATTCAGTGGCCAGTGATCGGTGATCAGTGGCCAGTAAACGACTCGACCGCAAAATTTCTTCAGCGCCCCGCCACAGCCGAAGGCAGCGGTGACTCCGACCACTGACCGCTGGCCACTGGCCACTGCCTCCGCAGCTTCGCCGCCTTCACCGTATTGAACATCAGCATGGCGATAGTCAGCGGACCCACGCCGCCGGGCACGGGCGTGAGCGCTCCGGCAATTTCTGCGACCTCGGGATGCACGTCGCCCATCAGCGTCGAGCCTCTCTTGCGGAAGTTCTCTTCCCTTTTGGCGTTGCCCGCAAAAAAGCGCTGGAATTCCGCCGCGTCGGTGACCGTATTCATTCCCACATCAATCACGGTCGCGCCCGGCTTGACGAAATCGCGCGTGATCATGCCCGCGCGTCCGATCGCCGCCACCAGAATGTCGGCGCGCCGGCACACTCCCGGCAGGTCGCGCGTTTTCGAATGGCACACCGTGACCGTGGCGTTGGCGTTGAGCAGCAGCATGGCGGCAGGCTTGCCCACAATGTCGCTGCGCCCCACCACCACGGCTTCGCGGCCCGCGATCGCAATGCCGCTGCGCTTCAGAATTTCCATCACCCCACCCGGCGTGCAGGGCACCAGCCCCGGCCGCTGCGTAGAAAGGTAGCCCACGTTTACCGGATGGAATCCATCCACGTCCTTGGCCGGATCCACCGCCATCAGCACCTTTTTCGCGTCGACGTGACCAGGCAGCGGCAGCTGCACCAGGATCCCATCCACATCGTCGCGCCGGTTCAGCTCTTCGATCACCGCCAGCAGTTCGGCAGTCGTGGCGGACTCCGGCGGCGTGAGCTGCTCGCTGTACAGGCCGACTTCCTCACAGGCCTTGACCTTGCCGCGCACGTAAATCTCCGACGCCGGATTGTGCCCGACCAGCACCACGGCCAGCCCCGGCCGCACTCCCGCCGCAGTCATGGCTTTCACTTCCGCGGCCACTTCGCCGCGAATTTCCTGCGCAATCTTCGTTCCATCAAGGATGGTGGCTGGCATTCGGACTCCGGGAGAGATTCTACCGCAACCGCGGCTAGCAGCCCCCAGCGGCGGATAAATTGAGAAATTGAGAAATTGGGGAATTGAGAAATTTAAGAAGCGTGTCGCACGCAGGGAAAATTACTCAATTCCCCAATTTCCCAATGACTCAATTCCGCTACAATTCTCTCGTCATGCTTTCCAAAGACTTACTCGAAATTCTGGTTTGTCCCGCCTGCAAGCAGGCGCTCGAATACCGCAAGACTCCCGAGAGCCTGAAGTGCACCCAGTGCCACCGGGTCTACGCCGTCAAGGACGACATCCCCATCATGCTGGTGGATGAAGCCGCCGTCGAACCTTAGGCCCCGCGCATAATCCCGCTGGAAACTCCGCCCGTTAACACAATATTCACATTCCAGTAATACGATATGCGGATGCCACAGGAGCCTCTCCACATCGAAGACGTCGCCGGGACGCCGGCGGGCCAGCGCTTGCTCCGCCTGAGCGGCCCCGTCCTCCTCAACAATTTCTTTCAGTTTCAATCCCTCATCCGCGCCAGCACTTCCCCCGTGCTCATCCTCGACCTCGCCCAGGTCCCCTACATTGACTCGGCCGGCATCGGAGCCCTGGTCGGTGCCTACGTGAACCACCAGAAGGATGGCCGCCGCCTCGCTCTGGTCGGCGTGACCGACCGCGTGCGCAGCGCCATGCAGGTCACCCACGTCGAGCAGTTCTTCCGCTTCTACGACACCCTGGCAGCGGCGCAAGCGGGTCTGGCCGCAGCCTGATCCCCAGAACGTGGGGCGGACACTCTTGTCCGCCGCCCTTGCTTTTGCCGTTGCTTTTGCCGTTCTGAGCCTGGATCTCGCCCTCATCCCCGCCGCCAGTGCACACATTGTTCGCCAGCACCCGCAGGCCACTCGATTTCCCACCAGACGCGGCCACGCCGTTCTTTGTTGGCTCAGCGTCTGGAAACGACACAATGTGTCAGTTTTGAGATTACCGGCTAGGTACCAAGGAAACTTCTCAGGCTGGCGACCCGCCCGCCCGGATTTCCGCAACTTTCAATATCCACAGGGGTTAAAGGAATCCAATGGGCCTTGGGGACCGTAATTGGGACAGCAGGGCAGTTCCGGCAGCAGAATTGCATGCAACTATCACAGCTGCCGATGAGTCTAATACGGCACAGTCGTAATAGGTCGGAATCGGAGGTGATGACGGCCATGGCGAACCAGAAAACGTCGAACGAGAGATGGTTGAGCGAGAACGAGAAGATGTTGGGCGACAAAATGACCAGCGAGAAATCAACCGGGAAAGCGATGACCGAGAACGGCAGGAATACGGTTGCGGATACGGACAAAGACCGGTTCACGCTGACCGAACTGGCTGCGCTCCGAAGCGATCTGCTGCAGGGCGGCATGATCGACTCTTACGAGGCCGCCGAACTGCTCCAGGTGTTTCTCATGGGCCGCGGTTATGGGGTGTCGCCCAAAGCAGCGCTCGATGCGGCTGGCCGCGTCGAAATGGCGGGCTGCGCCCTGCCCGTCCTGATGCACGAACTGGAAAACCTCGCGATGGTCATGTAACCGCTCCCCGCGGGCCGGTGATCCCGCGCGGCGCAGACATGCGGGTTTCACGTTCGGATTTTGCCAGCTTGATTTTTGACGAATATTTGACATCCTGGGTCCGCGATCGAAATCCGACCGAACGACCCAGTTCCACAACTGAAACAGCCGGGCCAACCAGCCCGGCTTTGTGGTCTCTACAGCACTCCACTGCCGGCCGAATTTTCACCGGACGCCGTGTCGCGCGCCAGCGACTTCTGAGTTAGCCAGCCACGTCGATCTCAAACGAACCTCGCGGCAAACCCCATACCTGGGACATGCGCAAGCATCGCATTGGTTACTCTACCTTTTATTACCGCAAAATCGATTTTTCTGGTAATGTACTGTCTTTCCACTAACCTCAACGCATTAGGAGCGATTCGACATGAAGCATTTCCGAGTTACAAAGACTACCGGACTGATCGCGCGGCTGCTGGCCGGCCTGTTGTTCGCGACCGTCGTTGTTCCACTCGGCGCCCGCGCGGCGTCGGTATCCCGCTCCGGACACGGCTTCGGTCCTGTCTATGACGCGGCGCACGAAATCGCTTTGAACGGCACCATCCAGGAAGTCATCACCAAGCACACCGCGGGCAGCCCGGCCGGCATGCACCTGCTGGTAGCCGGTCCCGGAGGCCTCGTGGACGCTCACGTCGGACCTTTCCTGAGCAAGGAAACCAAAGCCGCCCTGGTCGCCGGTAGGCCAGTGAAGATCGTCGGCGCCACGACCACCCTGCACGGCAAGAGCTACCTGCTGGCCCGCCAGCTCACGGTCGGCGAAAACATCGTCACGGTGCGCAGCTCGCGCGGAATTCTCATGCCTCCTCACTCCGACGCTGCCCGTGCCCGTATCAAGAAGTCATCTCAGACTGAGCCCAACGGAGGTGCCCGATGACATTCCGCAAATCCACTCTTCTTCTGATCGCGCTGGCAGCCTTTGCCGCCCTCGTTGGATGCAGCAGCAACAATTCCACGCCATTCTCCCTCACCTTGAACCAGTTTCCGACTAGCGTACTCGTCAACAGTTCAACCCCAGTCACCGCCAACGTAACCTCCGGTAGCGTGACCTGGAGCTGCACTGCGACCTCCGGCACCTGCGGAACTTTCTCCTCAGCCACCACGACCAGCGGCGTCGCCACAAACTATATTGCCCCGGTCTACCCCGCCCAGGGTGTGGTCATCAGCGCAACCTCGTCAACCAATCCCAATAGCGTCGCCGCTACGCCCTCCTTCAACGTCACCGCAGCCACGTTAGCGGCTGGCGCCTCCTACGTGTACTCCCTGTCCGGCTTTGACATCAACGGCCCATACACCGTGTCCGGGGCGTTCACCGTCGGCGCCAACGGAACTTCCATTACTGGTGGCGAACAGGACTTCGTCGACCCCGAGGTTGCGGGCACGACTGACGGCATCAACCCCACCGGCAGCTCGCTGGCCATCAGCGCCGACAACAACCTCACGATCACGCTGGTGATCTGCAGCGGAACCGCGGTACCCTGCACCGGCACTGACACCGCCCTGCCCTCAGGCGGTACCGAGGTCCTCACCGGCACCGTCGCCCCTACCACTACGAACAGCAAGATTCTGATCACCGAGTTTGACTCCTCGGCTACTTCCAGCGGAGAGTTAGACGCCCAAATTCCCTCTGCGGCAGGAGCAGTTCCGGCAGGGGGATACGCTTTCGAACTCAACGGCCTCGACAGCGACGAAGACTGGGTTTCGCTCGGCGGCATCATTAACGTCGACGACCTGCCCCTTACTGTGGGCGGTCCCGCCACCGTGGGGACCATCTCCGGAGCAGGCAGCGAGTATGACCTGAATGACTCCGAGGCTGGGCTCTTCCAGGGCGAGACGATCAGCAGCGGCACCGTTTCCACTCCCGACTCCCATGGCCGTGTCGTCTTCACGCTCAACAACCCGCAGTATGGCACGTTCGTGGTCGCGGGCTACATCGTCGACTCATCGAGGATCCGCCTGGTGGAGAACTTCACTGACGGCTTCGGCGGGACGACCGGCGGCACGGCTCTTAGCCAGCCGACAGCAGACGTCGGGCTCTTCTCCGCCACCAACGTCTCGGGAAACACCTACGTCGTCGGATTGAACGGCGTCGACAGCAACTTCGCTCTCCAGACGGCCGGACAGTTCACCCTCAACGCTGACAATTCCGTCAGCGGCTTCATCAACTACAACGACACCAGCGGAGAGGGCATTGTGCTTCCGGCTACCTCACAGGCTCCGGCTGCGATTACCGGCGGGACCTGGGCGATCGACGCCTTCGGAACGGTCTCGCTGACCGGCATCACCGACGGCACAGCCGACTTTAACCTCCAGCTTTACATTGATGGAAATGGCAACCTGGTTTCGATCAGCCTGGACGACTCGGATGTTCTGAGTGGTCGGGGCTGGCAGCAGTCCGGAACCGGCGCCTTCACCGCCGGCTCCTTCACCGGTGCCTACGCCATGGGCGCCACTGGATGGGAGCTCGGCGACGACGAGGAATTCGACGCTGTCGGCGAGGTGGTTGCCGACGGAGTCGGAACCTTCACCGGATTCGCCGACTACAACTGGTTTGGCGACACGCCTCCGACCTATCCGAATGCGCCGGTGTCAGGTACGTTCGTCGCTGCTTCGAGTGGCGTCTTCACCGGGACTATCACCGGCCTCGATGCCGATAACTGCCAACTCTTCTCGGGGGACGGTGCCCCGGGTTGCACCGCCGATGCCTTCAGCTTCTACTTGATCGACGCGACCGGCGACAACATCGCGATCGAAACCGACACCACCCAGGTAACCCTCGGATACTTCACGCAGAAGTAGCCCAAGGCCTGGACAGCACCAATTCGCAGTTTCACTCCAGTGGCGCACTCCGGTGCGCCACTTTTTCTTGCCCGCTTCGGCTACTCCACCTTCGGCTGGCTGGTGGCCTCTGGATTGTTCTTCCCCGGCCCGGAACCCGTCTTGCCGCCCCTCCGCTTCCACTGCGAGCCCGATTCCCCACCCGCCAAACTAAGGTAATTGCCCGGTATCATTTCTGCTATATCTAGCTCGCATTCGCTCTTGCTAAAGTTTTCCCTGATTTCCCCCCAAAAACTTTAGGAGCGACTCCATGAAGCATTTCCCAACTTCAAGATCTTCCGGACTGGTTGCGCGGCTGCTCGCCGGCGCGTTATTTGCAACCATCGTAATTCCACTCGGCGCCCGCGCAGCGTCAGTCTCCCCCGTACACCCCGCACACGGCTTCGGTCCGGTCTACGACGCGGCCCACGAAATCACGCTCAGCGGCACCATCCAGGAAGTTGTCACCAAACGTACTGTTGGCAGCCCCGCGGGCATGCACCTGATGATTGTCGGCTCCAAAGGTCTGGTCGATGCTCACGTCGGACCCTTCCTCAGCAAGCAGACCAAAGCCGCCCTGGTCGCTGGCGCGCCGGTTCGCATCGTCGGCGCCAACACTACCCTGCACGGCAAGAGCTACCTGCTGGCCCGCCAACTCACCATCGGCGAAAACACCGTCACCGTGCGCAGCACCCGAGGAATTATGATGCTGCCGCACTCCGGTCACTCCCGCCCCGCACGTCCCGCCCGAACCCGCACGCCATCCCAGACTGAGTCCAACGGAGGTGCACGATGACATTCCGCAAATCCACTCTTCTTCTGATCGCGCTGGCCACCATTGCCAGCCTCGTTGGATGCAGCAGTTCCTCCAAACCTCCGCTCACCGTTTCGTTTTCGGGTCCCAGCAGCGTGGTCGTCAACAGTCAGACAGCGGTTACGGCAACCGTAGCCAATGACTCGGCGAACGCCGGCGTAACCTGGAGCTGCAGCCCGGCCGGCAGCTGCGGCAGCTTTTCCTCACCGACCTCGGCCAGTGGCGTCGCCGTTACCTATACAGCGCCCGCCAGCATCGCCAACACCGTGACCATCACCGCAACCTCGGTGACCAGCCCCACCATATTCGCCGCGGATACGGGCATTACCGTCACAGCCGCTGGTTTGGCTGACGGCACCTACGTGTACTCGCTCTCTGGCGAGGACCCGAATTCCTTGTACTCTGTCTCCGGAGCCTTCACCATCACAGGCGGAGCCATTACCACCGGCGAGCAGGACTACGTTGACAGCTTCGTTGCTGGCACGACGGATATGATCAACCCCACCGGAAGCTCGGTGACCACCAGCGCCGACGGCAACCTGCAGATCACGCTGGTAACGTGCAACGGCACAGACTGCACCAACACTGACGCAGGCCTGCCCTCGGGCGGCACCGAGACCCTGGCCGGCACAGTAACTCCCCTCAACCCCGGCAAGGCCTTGATCACCGAGTTCGACACTGGGGCCACCTCGAGCGGAGAGTTGAACCTGCAGACTACCGCCGCGGCATCTTTGCCGTCCGGCGGGTACGCGTTCGAGCTGAGTGGCATGGATCCTACCGATGAATGGATCGTTTCGCTCGGCGGCATCATCAACGTTGACGGCGCCGGCACTATCTCGGGGGCAGGTAGTGAATTCGATGTGAATGACTCCGACGGCGGCGTCTATGGCCTGACCCAGGGTGAGACCGTGTCCTCCGGCAGCGTGACGGCTCCCGACGCCTTCGGGCGGGTTGTTTTCACTCTCAACACTCCCGACTTCGGCCAGCTTGTCATCGCCGGCTACATCGTCGACTCCACGAAGATCCGCCTGGTGGAAAACTACACCGACGACTTCGGAAGCACGACTGGAGGCACGGCCTTCAGTCAGGCGAGCGCGGACGTAGGAGCCTTCAGTGCCGCTTCGGTATCCGGAAACAGCTACGTCGTCGGATTGAACGGTCTCGACACGGCCTATTTTGACCAGGTCGCCGGCTTGCTCACTCTCAATGCCGACACTACCATCAGCGGTTTCATCAACTACAACGACAATACCGGGATCGCGGCACAGGCTCCGTCTCCAATCACTGGCGGAAACTGGTCAATCGATGCCGCCGGAACTGTCAGCCTGACTGGCGTCACCGACGGCATAGCCGACTTTGACGTGCAGTTCTACATTGACGGAAACGGTAACCTGCTCTCGATCACCCTGGACAGCGGCGACGTCTTGGGCGGTCGCGGCTTCCAGCAGTCCGGAACCGGTTTCACCGCCAGCTCGTTCAGTGGCGCCTACAGCATGGACGCGACTGGCTGGGATTTCGATGATGTCCTCGAATTCGACGGCGTCGGCCCAGTCACCTCCGACGGAGTCGGAACCGTCACCGGATTCGCGGATTACAACTGGCTGTTCAGTGAAGGTCCGTACCCGGATTCCCCGGTCGCCGGCTCTTTCACGGCTGCTTCCAGCGGCGTCTTCACCGGCACAGTCACCGGCCTGGACGCTGACAACTGCACCGTCTTCGGCGTAGGTGCGGGCTGCTCGAACGACGCCTTCAGCTACTATCTGATCGACGCGACCGGCGACAACATCGCGATCGAAACCGACCCCAACCAGCTAACCCTCGGAACCTTCACCCAGCAGTAGCCGGGGCCGAGACCGAACCAACTCGCAGTTTTCACTCCAGTGGCGCACTCCGGTGCGCCACTCTTTTTTGCCTCTCGAACTACAACGTTCGAACGACAACGACCAAGGCTGCCCCACTTGTCGCGGTTTTCGACAAGTGGGTATACCAGAAGTGGTCCAGTCAGGTCGCGCATCCTGGACGGGACCGGCCCAGGAGCGCAAAAGGAGCGCATTCCTGCGGCATAAAGCGGCAACCCGACCAGACCTAGCTCCTTCCCACTCCACCACTTATCTCATTACGTACATCCCTGTAAGTACATCTATGTACCTAAGAATGTTCCTGAAGGAACATTGTGGAAATCTCCCTGTCTTATCCTGTAAGTTACTCGTGCCGAAGGCTTTCCACCGGATCGAGCTGCGACGCGCGGGTCGCCGGGATGGTCCCGAAGATGATCCCAACCACCGACGACACCACAATGGCGATGATCGCCGACAAGCCTGAGATAGGAAAGCGGTAGTCCGTAAGGAAGCGCACCGACCACGGAATGGCCAGGCCGACCACGATGCCGACAATGCCTCCCGTCACCGAAATCACCACCGCTTCGGCCAGGAACTGCAGGCGGATTTCGCGGTTGGTCGCGCCGACGGCCTTGCGGATTCCAATCTCGCGGATGCGCGACGTCACCGTCGCCAGCATGATGTTCATGATGCCAATGCCGCTCACCAGCAGCGTCACAAAAGCCACCAGCAGCAGAATCCACGTCAGCGCGTCTGCCACCTTGGCCGCCACGGTCAGCAACTGGTTCAGGTTCTGCACGCTATAAACCGATTCCGGACGATGCCGCGCCTGCAGCACGCGTTTGATCGCGGCGGTCGCCGGCACCACGTCCTGCGGCGTCGCCACCGAAAAATAAATTTCATACACTGCCGCCGAAGGGGTAAAGAAACGGCTAACCGTGTAGGGAATCAGCATGGTGTCTTCCTGAATTTCCGACTGCCCGAACGTGTCCACGCTTTCCTTGAACACTCCGATGATGGTGAAGGGAAGGCCGCCGCTCAGCTTGATGATCTGCCCCACCGCCACCGGCGTCGCGCCATAGAGCTTCTGCGCCAGCTTTTCCGTGATCACGCCGACTTTGTTGCGCCCGGAAGAATCTTCCGAGTCGAAGAAGCGGCCGCTCAGAACTTTCAGATTGCGCACTCGCTGGTACGCCGGGTCCACGCCCAGAATCAGAATGTCGCTCTGCTTGCCGCCGCCCACGCTGATGCGGTCGCCCAAAGCCACCGTCGGCGACGCGGCCACTACGCTCGTGACCTGTTCGCGCACCGCCTGCACGTCATCCACCGTCATGGGATCGGGCGTCGAGTCGATGCGCTGCGCGCCGCCCTGGTAGTCGGCGTAAATCATGTTGGTGCCGATGGATTGCAGCTGGCGCAAAATATACTGCTTGCCCGTGAGCCCGATGGTGGACACCAGAATCACCGACGCCGTGCCCACCGCCATGGCCAACGCGGTCAGCGTAAATTGCAGTCTGTTACTGGAGAAAGAATCGTAGGCGAAGTGCAGAATCTCGCGCAGCCCAATCGTAAAGCGGTTTTCGGTGGTCAGAGATAAAGCGGTCGCGTTCGCCATCTTAAGTGGTTAGATGTTAAACCCCACGCGCAAGACGCGGCAATTCTGGGCTGGGTTGGATTTGTCTGAGCTTGGCTCGTCCCACCACGGCCACGGCCGCCAGCACCACAATGAGCGGATCGACCGGACGAAAATAATAGGTCTCCGGGTGCGAGAAGTAGTAGGTCAGCGGGTAGAAGAAGAGCACGATGGCAAAGCGCACGCCCAACGCGGGATCGCTCTGCCACACGCGCCACAGGCCCCACAGTCCAAGCAGGGTCATGGTGGTGTTGACGAAAATGTTGGGCGGATCGAGCGGCTCGTCTTTCAGGTAAGCGCGATCGAAGCTCCAGTAGCCTGTCCACATATAGACGATGCGCCGAACGGTCATCCAGGCGAACCATGCGGGATGACTGTGGATGTAATCTTTGCCCTGCTGCAGTTTGTGGTCCATGTAGGCGACCTCGCCCACGTGTTCGTATTCCGACAGTTCGGCGTCGCTGTGGTTGGGATGAAGGTCGCGGTTCACCCAGTGCTGCGAATAACCGTTGTTGCCGATGTAGAGTTCCAGCCCGAAGCCGCTGCGCACGGGAATGAACTTATGAAAGAGCATGTAGTTGCGTACCAGCCACGGCGACAGCACAACCGTGCCGGCGAGGGCGACGGCGATCATCTGAGATTTCCACGGCCGGGCCAGGCGGTAACGGCGGTAGAGAGTGAAGATTCCGAGCAGCGGAAGCACGGCCAGCACGACTGGCTCGGTGAGCGCGGCCACGCCGCAGAGCGCGCCGAAGAGAATCCAGTCACGCTTGCGCGAAGAATCTTCCAGACGCCACGCAAACAGAAACAGGCAGCAGAGTTCGAGTGTGACCAGGCAGGTGGACCACGCCCAGTCGGCGCTGTAGTAAACGCCGTAGGGACAGAGCGCCCATCCCCAGCCCGCCCACTTGGCCACGCGCTGGCCGAAAGCTTGCTTGGCCAACAGGAAAACCGGCACGCAAGTAAGCGCTGAGAACACGCTATTCAACGAGAGCGCGGCGAGGACGGAGGCACGGGTTTCAATCCCAAAGATTTTGAAGATGCCCGCCAGCAGATACGAGTACACCGGCGGCAACAGCGCAGACAACCCTGTGTCGGCGAAGGGACTGCCAAAGCCGCGGCCGGAGGCGAGGGAGCGCGCGATCCTGCCGAACGCCCAGTGCTCGAGGACGAATGGGTCCATCCATTCTTGATAGACGAAGGGGATGACGGCGAGGCGGACCGCCAGAGCGACGAGCGCCATCAGAACGTAGGGTTGGAAGCGGGATGGTGAGGGTGGATCGGTGGGCATGAGTTGAGCGAGACGCCGTCGAATGCCTTCTCAGTATAAACGGCACACTTTGAGCTGCGCGTTCTGGTAGGGGCAAGTCATGCCGAGCTGCGCCGGATCTTGCGTGGCAGCGTATTCCGCGTCCGGCCGCGAGAGGATGACCCACGACACGCCGAACTCGCTCTTCAGGCGCTGGAAATCGGCGGGCTGGAAATTTTGCCAGCCGGTCTGCGCCTTTACTTCCTTGAGCCAGCGCGGGGCGAGGCGGGGAACGCGGGCGGCCATGCCACCGTCTTTCTCATCGTCGGCGAGCACGCTGCGTTCGGTGAGCGCGCGGAAACCGTGGTAGTCCTCGCCCGGCAGCGTGACGTAGTGCGGGTCGAGAGCGAAGAGACTGTCCTCGGGAGTGTTCTGGCGAATCCAGGCAAAGGCCTGCAGCCACGGGTTGCGGGGCGCGACACCCGGAAGCTCCAGATGCGCGGACGCGGAATACATCTGCCGCTGAGCATAGAACATGCCTGCGCCCAGGGGAAGAAATAGCAAGAGCCAGCGATAAATGCTGCGCTGGAGAATATAGCGGCCCAGCAGTCCTCCAGCGATCAGAAAGAAGAGCAAGTAGAGCAGGTGCAGGCAGCGCATGGGCTCAAACGGCCGCAAGCGCTCGAAGCTGGGCGGCAGCATGATGAGAAGCGCGACCGCAATCTGAAAGACGCCGTAGTAGAGAAGACTCGACACCATCAACGGCAGGACAGGTGCGGTGGGCGGAGATTCTCCACCAGCAGATTCTCGGCTGTGAAGGAAGCGAAGAAGAATGTAAAGCAGCAGCAGAGGAGCGAAGACGCCGAGCCATTCATACCATTGCCAGCGCGCCAGGAAATAAAATCCGCGAGTGGAGGCGGCCTGGCGCCAGGCGTCAGAGGCAGGTTCGAAGATCCATCCCAGAGGAAGCAGAAGCGCGGCGGCTAAAGTCGCGGACGTACGCTTCGGTAGACTGGCGCGCTGGTTCCAGAGCAGAAAGACGCAAAAAGAAATTCCGAAGCTCGCCATGATGGCGTGAATGGAGAACGCGACGGCCAGCAGAAGTCCTGCGAGCCAGAGGCGGCGATCGAGGACGGCAACGATGGCGGCGACGATCGCGGCAGTGGCCAGGGTTCGAGGATGCAGGTACTGGTCAGCCAGATTGATGGCAGTCCCCGACACCGGCAACGTGAGCAACAGAGCTACGGTGGTCACGGCGGCCCACTGTGCTTCGGGCTGCGAGAAGCAGCGGCGGGCGATGCGCCAGCAACCGTGCAGCAGTAAAAAAATGGCGGCGAACTGCCAGAGCAGGACGGTCCAGTCGAGTGGAAGATGGCTGAGGCGCGCAAAGCAGGCGATGAGCCTATCGAAGATGGTCGCCTGGAATTGCAGACGGAAGAATTCTGAGTCGTGGGGAAACAATGCGTGGTTCAGGTTCCGCTTGATGGCTGCCAGGTAGAAGGCGTCGTCTTCGAGGCCGGGATGATAGCCCATGACTGCGAAGGCCAGCGCGCTGAGCAGGGCCAGCAGCGCGAGATTCGTGGGGGAATTGTCGCGCCGGGTTTGCTGAGCGGCGGAATTTTGCGGAGGTCGCGACATTTAGAAATGCCGACATCCAGGCGCTAACGGCAATTGCATAGATCCTTCGCGAGACAAAAAGCCGTCTCGCTCAGGATGACAAGACAGGCTCAGGATGACAACAAAGAACGCCTAGACCGGGTGCACGGGTTCGGAGCGGGGGACGTAGTAAGTCTCGCTGCCGGCTTCGAGCTTGCGCCCTTTGTCGCTGAAGCGCGGCACATGGACCACGCCCATCTTCTGCAGCGCGAACTGCAGGGTGGTGGCCACCACGCCGAAACCGTATTGCACGCTGCGCCGGAAATTGATAGACGAGGCCTCTTTGAAATATTTCGTGGGGCAGGAAACCTCTCCGATTCGGAAACCAAAGTGCACGCATTGCGCCAGCATCTGATTATCGAAGACAAAGTCGTCGGAGTTTTCGAGCAGCGGCAATTGGGTGAGCACCTGGCGGCTGAAGGCGCGGTAGCCGGTGTGGTACTCGGAAAGCTTGACCCCGAGAAAAAGATTTTCAAAGGCGGTGAGCGCGCGGTTGGCAACGTATTTGTAGAGCGGCATACCACCCAGCAGGGCGCGGCCTCCGATGATGCGCGAGCCGAGCACAACGTCATACACATCGTAGGCGACCATGCTGGCCATGGCCGTGACCAGCCGCGGCGTGTACTGGTAGTCGGGATGCAGCATGATGACAACATCCGCGCCGGCGGCGAGGGCCTCGCGATAGCAGGTCCGCTGGTTGCGCCCGTAGCCGTAGTTGCGGTCGTGCTGAAAGACCAGCAGGCCGAGTTCGCCCGCGACCTCAACGGTGCGGTCGCGGCTGTGGTCGTCGACGAGAATGCGAATGTCGACGAGGCCGGGCAGCTCGCCGACCGTGGCGGGCAGCGTCTTCTCTGCATTGTAGGCGGGCATGACGACCGCGATGTGCTTGCCGTTAATCATCGGGTAAGGCCGAAGAATGCGAACAGGGATAGTTTACCTGAGATCGTTCGCGGACATCTTCGAAGTGGCAGGTCTTGGTCGTGGTGCAGTCTGCTTTCACGCGAGTGTCGGTGCGCGGGAGATCCCTCTTCTCCGCCTGAAGGACGGCTCCGCTCGGGATGACACCCCGACGACTTGCCTATCAGAATTCAAGCTGCATCACTACGCGCATTACCAGACGTGGCAGGCGTTTTCGGCCACCATGGGCTGGCCGGCTTTGCATCCCCAGGCCTTCTGGAACTCGGGCATATTCTGCACCACGCCATCGACGCGATATTTTCCCGGCGAGTGCGGGTTGGTGCTGACCTGCATGCGCAGATATTCCGGCCGCTGCTTCTCGCACCAAACACGGCCGAAGCCGAGGAAGAAACGTTGTTCGGGCGTAAAGCCGTCGATGCTCTGGCCTTCTTTGCCGGTCTTGTCTTCCGCGATCAGGCGCTCCAGCGCCGCCAGAGCGATGCGTGCGCCGCCGTTGTCGGCGGTGTTTTCGCCCAGCGTGAGACGTCCGTTGAGCTTCAGGTTATCGACGGCGACGAAGTTGGAATACTCGTCGGCCACGCAACTCACGCGCTTTTCGAACTCCTTGCCATCCTGCTCGGTCCACCAGTCGCGCAGGTTGCCCGTGGGATCGAACTTGCGGCCTTGATCGTCGAAGCCGTGGGTAAGTTCGTGCCCGATGACGAGGCCGATGCCGCCAAAGTTGATGGCATCGTCCATGGTCTTATCGAAGAACGGCGGTTGCAGAATGCCGGCGGGAAACACGATCTCGTTAAATGATCCGCTGTAATAAGCGTTGACGGTGGGCGGGGTCATGCCCCACTCCTTGCGGTCGACGGGCTTGTCGATCTTCGCCGCCTCGCGCTTCGATTCAAATTCGTCGGCGCGCTCGACGTTGCCCAGCAAGTCGTCCGGCTTGATGGTGACCGAGCTGTAGTCGCGATAGACGTCGGGGTAGCCGATCTTGTTGCGAATGGCCTCGAGCTTCGTTTTCGCCTGCTTCTTGGTGTCGTCGCTCATCCAGGCGAGACTCTGGATGTCGGAGTCGAGAGATTTTTCCAGCGCGTCCACCATCTTCAGCATGCGCTGCTTGCCCTCGGGTCCGAAGGTGGTCTCGACGTAGCGCTGGCCGAGCGCCTCACCCAATTCGCTGTCAGTCAGGACGACGCAGCGCTTCCAGCGATCCTGAATCTGCTTCTGCCCGGTCAGCGCCTGGCGCATTTTGAAGTTGGCTTCCACGAACGGCTGGGAAAGCCACGGCGCCGCGTTGTTCAGCGCGTGCCAGCTCACATAGGTTTTGAGCGAATCGAGCGGCAGGGCCGCGAGCACTCCGTTGACCTGCTTAAAAAAATCAGGGTTGGTGACGTTCAACGCGGTGAAGGCGGGTGCGCCGGTGGCGGCGAAGTAGCGATTGAGATAGAAGTCCGGGGCGAGCGCAACGGCTTCGCCGCGCGTCATCTTGTGGTCGCGGTTCTTGGGATCGCGGCGCTTGGTGCGGTCCATGGAATCAGCCGCCAGCAAGGTTTCCACCATGAGAACGGTATCGGCGGAATGGGCTGCCTGTTCGGAAGTTTGGCCGGCGAGCGTGAACGACTGCGTTACATAGTCGAGCAGGTGCTTGCGCATTTCGACTTTGTCGGCATCGTCTTTGATGTAGTAGTCGCGGTCGGGCAGGGAGAGCCCGCCCTGATCGATGTAGGCGATCACCTGGTCGGCGTTATGCAGATCGGAATTGGAAGAAAACGCGAACAGCGCGTTTACTCCGACCATGTGGAGATGGCCGACCTCTTCGAGGAGCGCGCCTTTGTCCTGGGCGGCGGCAATGCGGTCGAGTTCGGGCTTGAGGGGCGCGATGCCTTTGGCGTCGGCAGCCTTTTCGTCGATGCAGGAGCCGTAGAGGTCGCCGATTTTCTGATCGATGGGATTGCGCGCCGAGTTTCCTGCTGCCGCTTCGGCCTTCTCGAGAATCTGGCGCTCGATGGCCAGGTTGTTTTCCTGGAGTTGGGAGAAGCTCTGCCAGGCGGGACGATCCGCCGGAATTTCTGAATTCTTGATCCAGTTGCCGCAGGCATACTGGTAAAAGTCCACGCAAGGGTCGACGCTCTTGTCGAGGTTGTCGAGACTGAATCCGGCGCCGGGCTTGGCGGAAGAGGCGGATTGCGAAAAACTGGCAGCGGTTGCAAGCAGTAGGAAGGACAACATGAGGCGGAACGGGCGCATAAAGAAAAATCTCCTTGAGGCGGCGGGCTAGTGCGACGGGGACGATTCTAAGCTCCCTGGCCGCGATGAGCAAACCCGCCAGACGCGGTTATAATCGAAACTCACGAATTCCTGTTAGCCGAATTCAAGAGGCGTCCGATTATGACTTCCACGAATGGCAACAACGGTAATGGCAATGGCAGCAACGGTTACGTCCCGCAACCGCGCGCGGAGTGGCTGGCCCGGCGCAAGCAAGAAAACACGACCGGCAACTTTTCGCAGATGCACTACGCGCGCCGGGGCGTGATCACCGAGGAAATGGGCTACATTGCCCACAAGGAGAAGCTGACGCCCGAACTGGTGCGCGACGAAGTGGCTCGCGGGCGAATGATTATTCCCGCCAACATCAACCATCCGGAACTGGAGCCGATGGCGATTGGGGTGGCGTCGCTGTGCAAGATCAACGCGAATATCGGGAACTCGGCGGTGACTTCGGAAGTGAACGAGGAATTGAAAAAGCTGCACACCGCCGTGCATTACGGCGCCGACACGGTGATGGACCTTTCGACCGGCGGCAACATTCACGAGATTCGCGAAGCGATTCTGCGCAATTCGCCGGTGCCGATCGGCACGGTGCCGATTTATGAAGCCATCGCACGGGTGAAGCGGGTGGAGGATTTGAACGCCGAAGTCATGCTGGAAGTAATTGAGGAGCAGGCTGCGCAGGGCGTGGATTACATGACCATTCATGCCGGCGTGCTGATCCAGTATTTGCCGCTGATTTCGAAACGTATCACCGGCATCGTCAGCCGCGGCGGAGCGATTCTGGCGCAGTGGATGGCCTATAACCATAAGCAAAACTTTCTCTACGAGCGTTTTGACGATATCGTGAAGATTTTCAAGAAGTACGATGTGAGCTTTTCTTTAGGAGACGGACTGCGGCCCGGCTGCGTGGCCGATGCCAGCGACGAAGCCCAGTTCGCCGAACTGAAAACCCTGGGCGAACTGACGAAGAAGGCGTGGGAACATGACGTACAGGTCATGATTGAAGGTCCGGGGCACGTTTCCATGGACAAGATCAAGGAGCAGGTCGAAAAGGAAGTCGAACTCTGC
>Ga0302326_10004756_pt1 | contig 31254 bp, 25 predicted proteins | sample Palsa_T0_3_FD_202264 | JGI IMG/M metagenome (GOLD analysis project Ga0302326, IMG submission 202264) | Peat permafrost microbial communities from Stordalen Mire near Abisko, Sweden - Palsa_T0_3 | ecosystem: Environmental > Terrestrial > Soil > Palsa > Peat permafrost | place: Sweden: Abisko...
CATCGTGTGGATCGTCGCTCTTTATTCTTATCTCACTTTCACTCCGTCCCGGACGACAGCGCTGCAAAGCTCCACCTCTTTCGGTTAAGGCGAACCGCGACTGCGTGTCCACCGCTCGCCCTAACGGTTACAGTGTAGATATGGAAGTGCCCGACATCGTAACCGGTAACTTTGCGCGACCCCGGGGGATCGCTTCCGCTCCGAAGTCTCTCCGGATTGTGGATTGGAACATTGACAGAGGCCAGCAGTTGCAAGGTGTCACCGACTTCCTCGTTGGCGTGAATGCTGACATTTTGATCTTGCAAGAAGTGGATCTCAACGCGCGCCGCACGAACCGCCTGAATATTGCCGAAACGATCGCTCGTAAACTGGAGATGAACTATGTGTTCGGCAGCGAGTTTCAGGAGTTAGTCCAGGGATCCAAAGACTCTCCGGCGTACCACGGCCAGGCGACCCTTTCGAAGTGGCCTATTTCAGAGCCGCGTCTGATCCGCTTCTCCCGACAGTCACACTTTTGGCGGCCCCACTGGTTTTTGCCAAATATCGAACCCTTTCAGGAGCGTCTCGGAGGAAGGATCGCGTTAATAGCGCAGATCAACGTCGCTGGCACCAAATTGGTGATCTACAACCTTCACCTTGAGAGCCGCGGAAGTTATGCGCTACGCATTTCACAGTTGGTGGAGGTCTTGTCAGACGCGACTCGCTACGACACTGGATGCCCGGTAATAATCGCAGGCGACCTGAATATGGATGCTTCGAGCGAGCCAGCAGCGTCGGCGCTTGCGAGGGCTGGGTTTCAAGATGCAGTGGCGTCCCCCCGGGGCACCCCTACCACTCCCTCCCGGAGCCTGTTTCAAGGCCATCGCCGGATCGATTGGGCGTTTGTTTGCGGACCACTAGGGGCGAGTTCTGGCCAAGTGCACGGTAACGTCAAAGCATCGGACCACTATCCAATTTCCTTCATCCTGACCGCATAGGGCTTTTCCAAAGCGAAGCTGCTGGCGATATCTCTTCCCGTACGAACATGCGCCAATTCGAAAGATTAATCCTCGAAGCTTCTCGCGCCACCCATCATCCGGTGGTTGACCACTTTCGTCCGGACGACAGCGATTCACCCTAGCGTCGTTGTGTTGGCAGTTCGGGATGCTGATCAAAGTGACGCGTTATTGACAGTGACGGAACTGTCATCGGTGGCTGACAAAACCGTTGTCCACTTGGTATTTATATCCTCTCAATCTCAATCATTTACCAATTTGTGCGGGGATCACTGACTTGGCACGCTGCTTGCATATTCGCCGTAGCAGGCAGTTTGAGCGATCGATTTGAAGCAAGAAGGAGCTAACGTGCTATACCGCAGTGTCAATCCAGCAACGGGAGAAGTACTCAAGACCTTATCCTGAGCAGATCGATGACATCGAAAGAGCCAAGCGGGTGGCGAGTCGTATGGAAACGGGCGTGGTTTTCATCAACTATCCCGATGTCAGCCTTCCGGAGCTGCCTTTCGGAGGCGTTAAGCGCTCGGGGTACGGCAAAGAGCTCTCCAGCCTTGGCATTGAAGAGTTTGTGAACAGGAAGTTGATCTTTGTTCCGAATGGGCACTTTGGAGGGTAACGCGAATGCCGTTGTATACCGCTATCACCGAAGATGGATTGGTGTCCGACAAGAAGAAGGCGAAGATCGCGACGGAAATCACGCGGATCCATACCGAAATGATGAAGGTCCCCAGCAACTTCGTTCGAGTGGTCTTTCTCTCCTATCCCAAGAGTTCTGGATACACGGCGGGCAAGGCCGCGCCGACGGCTGCATTGAACTGCGTTCTGCGGAGTGGCCACACTGACGCCGAAAAAACCGAGATGCTGAAGCAACTGTGGTCGATGTTCCAGGACCTGACCGATATCCCGACCGATCAGCTGGCGATATCACTTCAGGAAATTCCCTCGAGTAATGCGATGGAGATGGGACAGATCATGCCATCGGTCGGTCACAAGTAGAGGGGGTCGCCATCAAGGAGAATGTTGACGCTAGGGTGATCATTAACCGCCGCCTCTCTAATTGCAGAACTCAGTCATATGGCATCACGAATCGGAGAAGATCATGCACAAACTACTATCAGCAGACCCCACACGCCTCGGTCGTCCGGATGTGCCACCCTGCTCGGATGCTGTAGACGAGGAGCTCGTTGGGGGAACTCCGGAACAGCTTAAGGAAGAGCTGATCGAGATTCTTGGCGAGGATGTTGTGCGGCATCGTATCAGCGACTTGGTGCGCTATGCATCGGACGCCAGCCCGTACAGGTATGTCCCGAAGGTGATCGTACAACCCAAAAACATCGATCACGTAGCGGGCATTTTTCGATATTCCATTCGCAAAGGTCGCCGCGCAACCTTCCGGGCCGGCGGGACCAGCTTGAATGGCCAATCGCAAGGCGACGACATCTTGATCGATGTCAGACAGCACTGGAGCGGCTGGAAAGTCGAGGACAACGGATCGCGGATTCGTTGTAATGTTGGCACTACACTTGGACGAATTAACGAAGTGTTGAAATCTTACAACCGCCGCATGGGACCGGATCCTGCGAGCATAAACGCCGCAACAATCGGTGGCGTACTGGCCAATAATGCGGGTGGTATGCGATGCCGGCCAGCGATCGATTCGTACCATTCGATTGTAGCCATGAAAATCGTTCTTACTACCGGCACGATTATCGATACCGAAGACTCGCACGCTGAGGAACGTTTTGCTGCATCGGAGCCAGAGATGGCGGCGGGACTGTTGAAGATCCGTGAGGAGATTCTTGCAGACAAGGAACTCTCTGCCAGAATTGTTCGGAAGTATGCCATCCGTAACACCTGTGGATATGCCATGCATGCGTTTCTGGACGGTGAAACGCCAGTAGAAATTCTGCGACGCTTGATGGTCGGGTCAGAGGGCACGCTCGGCTTCGTAGCCGAGGCCGTCTATAAGACCTATCACCTGCCCGCAAGAACGGCGGTGGCATGGCTACCCTTCGAAACAATCGACGCGGCGGTCGAGCAGGTCGAAAAGCTGGTTGAACTCGGGGCGCAGGCAGTCGAACTGATGGTCGCGTCGTCGCTCACCGCAGCCTCCAAGCTGATGAAAGGCACGCCAAAGTATTGGAAAGATCTTGATCCGAAGAACGCGGCGCTGCTGGTTGAGTTCGGCTTCGATAGCGAGCAGGAATTTGAGGCGATCAAGAGGAGCGTCGGGGACGCTCTACGCGACGTGAAAATGCTGCAGCCGTTGGAGGCCATTCGCGAAGCAGAAGCCATTGAGCTTGCATGGCACATTCGCGATGGTCTCCTAGGCATTGTCGGTGAGATGCGTCCGCAAGGCACAAACCTCATCATCGAAGACGTTTGTTTTCCACCTGCACAACTAGCGAACGCTACTCGTGACTTGCTCGGTGTTCTTGCCAAACACGGATATGAGCCTTCGGCCGCCGGGCATGCTGCGTACGGAAATCTGCATTTCGTGATGATTGCACAACTGAGCGAAGACGCGAGTCGCCAGCAGTACGACGGTTTCATGCGTGACCTTGTTGAGTTGGTGGTGGATAAGTATGACGGCTCTTTGAAGGCGGAGCATGGAACAGGAATCAACATGGCTCCCTTTGTCCGGCGCGAATGGGGCGACAAGCTCACTGACCTGATGTGGCGCGCAAAACATCTACTTGATCCGCACGGAATCCTGGCTCCGAATGTCTTGCTGAGCCACGATCCAATGATTCACTTGAAGAATCTCAAGACCACTCCAGCGATCGAAGACATCCATTCTGCTTCTCATTGCATTGAGTGCGGCTTCTGCGAACCGGTGTGCCCAAGCCGTAACGTGACGGTGACCCCGAGACAACGCATCGTTCTTCGTCGGGAGATGTCACGGCAGCCCGAATGGTCGAAGCTGCTGACCCAACTGCAGCATGAGTACGAATATGACGCTATCGAGATGTGCGCTGGCGACGGTACCTGTGCCGATGTCTGTCCGATCGGAATCAATACAGGAGCTCTGATCAAACACTTCAGGAAGATGCAGCACTCCGCGGGTGCCGAAGAAGTTGCGCTAGATGTGGCCAAAAAATGGGCCGAAATGGAGAAGCTGGCGCGTCGTGGTGTCAAGACGGCCGACGTCGTGCAAACAAAAACCAGCCCCGATCTACTTGAGGCCCTGACTGATGTGGCTCGCAGCATTGTCAGCAAGGATCTGGTTCCCGCCGTAGCTGGCCCCATGCCGCACGCCGCTCCCGCCGACCTTCCCCGCACGAGACGCGAGGGTGCGGCAGCCGCGTATTTCCCGGCGTGCATCAATCGCATCTTCGGCAGGGACAACACGAAGCCCGCGTCGCCGGCTCTTCCTGAAACGTTCGTGGCTCTTTCTGAACGCGCGGGCAAGCCTCTCTGGATTCCCGATGACGTGAGGGGTCTTTGCTGCTCGACGCCGTGGAGCTCCAAAGGCTACAAGCGCGGGCAGACATGGATGTCGGAACAGATGAGCGATGCACTGTGGCGCTGGAGTGACGGAGGAAAATTGCCGGTAGTGGTGGACGCGGCTTCTTGCACGCTCGGTCTCAAAGACGACATATTAGAGCATCTCGACGATGAACGTAAGAATCGACTGAGACTTATTACCATCATCGATTCGATCGCCTGGTGCAAAGACCTTCTGCCCTCATTGCGAATTAACAAAACGATTCCAAAAATCCTGGTCCATCCCACCTGTTCGACGACGCATCTCGGCCTCAGTGAGACCCTCCTCGAAATCGCCGGCGCGCTAGCTGACAGCGCTGAAATTCCTTTGGGAACCACTTGTTGCGGAACTGCTGGCGACCGCGGCCTGCTGCATCCCGAGCTGGTTCACTCCGCCACACGCGACACAATTGTACAAATCCAGAGCTTCGGGGACGACACTTGCTTCGTTTCTGCAAATCGGACCTGCGAGTTGGGTATGCGCCAAACTACAGGCAGAGTGTATGAGTCATTCATTTACGCACTTGAGGAGTCGACACGACCTTAGAGGATGCCGCAGGTAAATTGTCAGGGAGCGCTGACGCGCTCGGCAAGAGGACATCGTGGCCGTATGAGTCGTTTATTTTCCTGCTCGAGCAACTGAGTCGTCCGCAGGCGAGCTGAAGGATTACCGTATGCGCATCGTCAATTTTGAAACACGTGGAGTCCCCGGAATTGCCGCGGATGAAGGCTCGGGCTGGCACGGCCTGTCGCAGCCAGACAGGGGATATCCGGGCACTCTACCCGAGCTGATCGCACAAGGCGCAGACCTGTTGCGCATTGGCAAAACCCTCGCGCAAACGTCGGCAGTCGACCTGAACGCTGTTCGGCTGCTGCCGCCGGTGCCTACACCGCCGAAAATTCTGTGCGTCGGTCTCAACTACGATGATCACCTGGAAGAGAGCGGGCTGAAGAAGCCGGAGTATCCAGAAATCTTCGCCCGCTTCGCGTCGAGTCTGATCGCTCATCAAGAGCCGATCCGGCGGCCCTGTGAATCAACTGCGCTCGACTATGAAGCCGAGCTGGCAGTGGTGATCGGCAAGCCGGGGCGCCGCATCCCTCAGGAGCAGGCCCTCGATCACGTGGCGGGCTACTCCCTGTTCAACGATGCGACCTTGCGTGATTTTCAGCTCCGCACACCGCAATGGACGATGGGCAAGAATTTCGATGGCACCGGATCGTTCGGCCCGTGGCTGGTGACGCCCGATGCCGTCCCGCCGGGTGCGGGCGGATTGCGCATCCAGGGCCGTTTGAACGGCCGCGTGATGCAGGATTCGCGCACCGACCTGCTCATCTTCAGTGTTCCAGCGCTGATTGCAATGATCAGTGTCGCGATGAGTTTGGAGCGAGGTGACGTGATTATTACCGGCACGCCGGGTGGCGTCGGAGCCGCGCGTAAGCCACACGTGTACATGCAGCCCGGCGATATTTCCGAAGTGGAGATCGAGGGGATTGGCATCCTGACCAATCCCGTGGAGAACGGCTGAGAAAGCGTGCAGATCAGGAACTGTTAGCCGAAATGGAGCCACTCCCGTGCAATATTCCGATTACAAATGTTTCCGGTTCAGCTTTGATTCTGGGGTTGCATTCGTCAGCATCGATCACCCGCCCATAAATCTTCTGGATGAAGTTCTGTCGCAGGAGTTCGACAAACTCGGCAGGGAACTGGAGGCCGATGAGAGCGTCCGGGTTGTGGTCGTGCAAAGCGCGCTTCCTGATTTCTTTATAGCCCACTCTGGTTTGGGCCGGGTTGGAGCGGCTTCCAAGGTGGTGTCCCATACACCCAGCTTTCGTCTCACGCAGACGATCGGCGAACGATTTAGGAACATGCCGAAGACAACTATTGCCAAAGTCGAGGGACGGGCCCGGGGCGGAGGGAGTGAGATCGCGCTGGCCATGGACATGTGTTTTGCTGCCGCTGGCAAAGCGATCTTCGGCCAACCAGAGGTGGCGATTGGGCTGGTTCCGGGTGGGGGCTCAACGCAAAGACTGCCACGGCTCATGGGAAGGGGACGCGCCTTGGAGGTGCTCCTGGGCTGCAATGATCTTTCGGCCGAGCTGGCGGAACGCTACGGTTATATCAATCGAGCGTTGCCAGCGGACGAGCTAACACCTTTTGTCGAGAAACTGGCTCACCGCATCGCCTCGTTTCCTGCGCATGCCATAGCTCACGCCAAGGCGGCTGTGGATACTGGAGCATTTAGTTCCATGGCGGAGGGGCTTCTGGTGGAAGCCCATGAGTCCGATTTGAGTGTCGCCAGCGAGGCGACGCAAGCCCGCGTCAGGGAGGCATTGAAGCTCGGCGCCGAAACTTATACAGGCGAGCTGGAGATGGATTTTCTATCGCGACTCTCCTCAATAAAATAACCCCGCGACTGGTAACAGCTCAGCGATAGCCACACTGGCGCCTGATAATAGGTGCTCATGGGAACATATCCAGTTTTGTCCTTTCAGCTTTGTCCTTTCGTCTTTGTCTTTGGACGCGCAATCGTCTAGCGGAGCAGGTTCACTCGTGCGAGATCGATGATTTCATCGCCGTGCCCACTGAGAACGGCCTTCAGCATGAAGAGACCAAAGCCCCTGGCTTGCTCGTAGGTGATCGTTGGAGGCATGGAAAGTTCCTGGCGCGATACCTGAACCTCGACTAAGGCCGGCCCTTCGTGTTTGAGAGCCTGTGCGATCGCCGGTTCTACCTGGTCCGGAGTTTCAGCTCTCAGACCGAGAAGACCCGCCCCCTCCGCAATCTTTGTAAAATCGGGATTCTTGAGGGTGGTTGCAAAATCGAGAAAGCCGTTGGCCCTCATTTCCAGCTCCACAAAGGCTAGCGCGTCATTTTTGAAAACGACCAGCTTCACCGGCAAATCGTGCTGCCCCAATGTAAGCAGTTCACCCATGAGCATCGCCAGGCCGCCATCGCCGGACATGGAGATCACCTGTCGGCCGGGATGGCTGACTTGTGCGCCGATGGCTTGCGGCAACGCATTGGCCATGGAACCGTGGTTGAGAGAACCAACGAGTCGGCGCTTGCCATTCATCCGGAGATAGCGCGCCGCCCAGATGACTGGCGTTCCGACGTCGAAGGTGAAGATCGCGTCCTCGGATGCGAGTCGATCAATCACGCTTGCGACATATTGTGGATGGATAAGTTTTTCGCTGGAATCGCCACTTGCCAGCTTGTCCAGACTCTGGCGTGCCTTACGATAATGGTCGAGTGATTCTTTCAAATGCGCTTCATTTTGATTCTGCTCCAACCTTGGCAAAAGAGCCCGCAGCGTGGCCTTTGTGTCTCCCAAAAAGCCGAAATCAACTTTGCTGCGACGCCCCAGCTGCTCGCCTCGAATATCTATCTGCACTATGGTCGCGTTCTTGGGAAAAAACTGCTGATAGGGAAAGTCGGTGCCGATCATCAGCAGCGTATCGCAGCTCATCATTGCGTGATAGCCGGATGAAAATCCAAGCAGGCCGGTCATGCCTACATCAAACGGGTTGTCATACTCGATGAACTCCTTGCCGCGGAAGGCGTGCACAATCGGAGACTGCAGCTTGCCCGCAAGCTCAACGAGTTCGCCGTGAGCTCCGGCGCATCCGGCGCCCCCAAGGATGGTTGTCTTCTTTGAGCGATTGAGGACATCCGCAAGTTCGCTCAGTTCGTCGTCGGACGGGCATACCGTCGGTTTCGGCTCGGCAAACAGCAAGCGCGGTTTTTGCTCAATCGCATCTCGCAAGGCCACATCTCCTGGAATCACAACGACGGCAACGCCCCGCTTTGAGATTGCGGTCTGGATCGCAATCTCGAGTACGCGCGGCATCTGCTCGGGCTGCGAGATCAGCTCGGAATAATGGCTGCAGCCCGCGAATATCTGAACCGGATTCGTCTCCTGAAAATATCCACTCCCGATTTCAGCGCTTGGAACTTGCGCCGCGATGGCCAGAACGGGGACGCGGCTTCGTTGGCAATCGTAAAGTCCATTGATCAAATGCATGTTACCCGGGCCGCAGCTTCCCGCGCAGACGGCCAATTTGCCCGTCAGATGCGCCTCCGCGCCGGCCGCGAAAGCTCCCGCCTCTTCGTTGCGCATGCCGACCCATTGAACGTTCTCGCGAGTGCGAATCGAATCCGTGATGCCATTAAGCGAATCGCCCGGGACTCCATAAATTCGATCAACCTCCGCTTGCAACAACACGTCTACCAGCAGGTCAGCCACTCTCTTTGCCATCGTCATTCCTTTCCCGAACCTCGTTGAATTCCAGACCACCCTTCTTGAAAGTGGCAGTGAAACGCACGACGCGCTCACACGCGCAGCGCTGAAAACCAGCTCTGAAAAAAGAGGCAGAAAAATTATGCCACTCGTGGCATTACCTTCTCAAATCCTTCAGTGTCTTGAGATCGTCGACGACGTATGCCAAAGAAGCCCGCATGCCCATTCCACAACGGACAGGTGCCAGGTCGGAGAGTTCTTCGTTTCTACAGACCGGCAGCGTCAAGGAACCTTCACCGATCCACGCTTGCTCGATCTTCACGTCGTGAGGAATGTTCTCGACCAACTCGTGAATGGCCGGCTGGTCCTGCCTGTCAGCTGCTAGACGCGGTGTATGGAGAAGATTGACGACGGGTCTCTGTTTCAGGAGCGACTTGTCCGTTACCGGTTCTCTCAGCGTAACGACAGCCTCGGCAAGTCTCTGTCCGGCGGATGAGATTGTTCCAGCAAACTTCGATCCGGGTGCAAGGGCAGGGCCCGCCCTTCCTATCGCGGCGTAATACCTTGTCTGGAATACCTGGCCGAGGCGCTTGGGATAACCCTGCGTCCAACCACGAGCAATAGCCGCGTCGTTGTCCACGAAAATATATGGACAGTAAGAGACTGGCTTGCCCTGGAACAACGCATCAACGAGGACGAAGAACTCGCGGTACTGATAACGCGCCGGGTCAAGATATTCGTCGTCGTTACCGCTGAACTGCCAGTCGTAGAAACACGCGTTGGCATGACCGTTCGCGGAGCGATCGGGATCGAGTCCAGAAGGCAACACCGCCGCCACGGCAGATGGGTCCGACCAGAATTCAACATTGAGAAAGTCCGAAGAGTAGTACCAGGGTGGAGGTGGATTCAGCGTCGATTTGCCTTTTGGAGTGAGTGGATAATTAAAGCCTTTAAGCATGTAAATTCTCCTTTATTAATGTCGTGTTGGCTGAACCTCAATCCGTCCTGCGCATCGATGTCCTGCAGAGCGGCGAATTTGCCTTCACCCCGCCCGCTTGCCGGCATTCGGAGCGGGCGACAAGAGGACCGTTGAAGTCTTCACACCCTGAGCCGGAAGGGAATCATGAGCGCGGCTTGCATCGTCATCTCACCTTATAAACATGGGGTTATTCGAGCCGAGCCGGAAGTCTGCGGGCGTTCCAGCGTGCCACCGCTGAGGTAAGCAAGCTCAGTGCCATTGCGAAGTGGCCAAACGAAGAATCCTGCATGGCGTGAAAGTGCGGATCAGATGCGCATTTATAAGGCGAGCGTTTCCGAACAGACCCAAGCAAGCCACTGTTGGCGGGCAAGGGCCAATGTCAATGACGGTGACAGGAAAGCCAAAGTCGATCGAATGACGTTGTGGACTCGATGTTAACGCCGACGTTCGGCTTCAGGAGCCAAGTCTCTAACTCTAGTGACCTGCAACCGAAACGCGCTCGTCTTCTTGTGCCTCCGCTGCGCTGATGGTCGCTGCGGCCTGCGAGGTTTTCTCAGGAGCAGAATCAAATCTCAAGAGACCGGTGGCTGGAGACACAAAAACCAGAGAATTCGAAAAAGTTGCAACCTGACCGGTGTATCTCCCGTTCTCCACGTCGAATTCTCGCAGCCGGAATTGCAGCATGCCCATATCGATGACGTCGCCGGTAACCCCGGAAACCTGTACTCGGTCGCCAATTCTGATTCCGCGCTTCCCAACCAAAAGGAGAGAGCCAAGCGTGGCAAGAATGACGTTTTCGAGTGCGAGTAAGAGTCCGGCGCTCAGCAGCCCAAAGTAGGTTGCGACCGACTTCAAGTCGGAGGCAAGCACGAAGACGATGACAACCGTAATGGCGAACAGGGTCAGAAATTGGTGGCTCATACTGACGAACCGTCGCCGATTCGGATCGTGAACATGCCGCAAGGTGAAGCGGCGGGAAAGCTGGCCGATTGCGAGAAGCACGCCGATGACCGACAAAACCACGATCACGCGATTCACAAGTTGTTTCCATGCCTGCCTGTATTGGCCTTCCACGGTCATTCGCCACGGCAGCACGTGCGATTTGTATTCTGCCAGCAGGACTTTTTGTTTATCGAGCGCCAGGATGGCCGGAGATAACTCCTTCAAGTCGACGGTCAGGGCATCGAGGTGCGACTTTTGTTCGGTCAACGACCGAAGATCGCTGGTCTGCGAATTGCTTGTGACTACACTCTGAATGAGTTGAGTAATGAAACCTGCGAGAGGGATTCGCAGATTATTTGCGGACAGCGTCAAGTTTTCGGCTAGGCGTATCTTTTCGTCAACGACGTGAAGCTTATAGTTCATCGCTGAGACGTCTGACACCAACCCGAGGATGCCGAAATCACGGCCAACCGTTCTGGAATTTGCTTCTTGTAACGGCACAGTCGCCAAGGAAACTGACGAGCCCGTCACTTCAGGTATCGATTGAGCGAGGTCGTCAATGGTGGAATCCAAATGCCCGCTGCGGGCTTGCCTTTCGCCGGGACTCTGGACATACTCGACTAGATCATTCAGGCCCTGCGCGACTGCGTCCAGTAGTTGCAATCGAGTTTGAGCGTCTTCCTCAGCCGCTTTCAATTTCCCGCGATCAGCTCCCCTGGCCTTGTTCACCATTTCGCCGAGGTTCTTGATCTCCTCGATTGCTTGCCGGCTTAGTTGATCATTTCGCTTCTTTAATTCGACAAAGTGCGCAAGATCAGCAGAAGGAGGATCAGCGGAACTAGGTCGGCTATGCAAAGAAGCGCTGCTCGTTTCCAGCATGGCATCCGCCTTGGCGAACTCGAACGAGAGCTTGACAATCTGCCGTTGGATCGCTTGATTTTCATCGAGGAAAATTAAGTCGGCAGGTTCGTTTGCAACTTGCCGTTCTATGTACAGATGGCGATACCAGCTCACCGATTGAAGGAGGTAGCTAATCACTTCTGGGTTCGGGGGGAGCTGATATGTACTTCGCGGAGTGTCGGCGGAGAGTCCGCCGGCCATCGTCGCTGCGACAATCGCGCAACAGGCAGCTACCTGCGCACATCGCTTCTGCTTTGACGACCATCGTTGCAGCTTGATCACCATCTAACGTGTCATTCACCTTGACAGAAGCGTCATTGCCCGTGACATCAGAGTGACTATCGCTTTCCAACTTATATTGGTGGACGAGAGTGCGGAGCCTTTTCTTGCTACGTAAAGCACTTATCTTGCCAATTGCTGGGAGTATCTCGCCCGCGCTCAAGTCGCTGCCAGCAAAAAGAGCGCCCCAATGCTCCGCCTCATCGACGCCAATATTTGGAAGGCAGCATGCAAGCACCAGGCTGTAAATGCACACAGCTGAATCAAGATCGCGCATTCAAATACTGAAGTTCAAATGCTAAAGAACGACTGGGAGTAACGGTGACGCAGATTGCAATTCCTTCAAGCAGCAACCTCACGATCTCAGTAGATCAAGTGGGAAAGGACGCCGTTGTCCGGCTGAGCGGCCGAGTTGATGTCGATTCCTCGCCGGATCTTCGCGATCGCCTGCGGACTCTTTTGTCGGAAGGAGCATTGCATCAGACCATCATCGTCGACTTAGCCGCTGTTTCCTACATTGAGACGTCCGGGATTGCGACCTTGATTGAAGCTCTGAGAGTCGCCCGTCACCACCAGACCAACCTCTGCTTGCACGGGCTTAGTGGCGCTGCACTCCGGCTATTCCAAGTCACCGGAGTGTTGGCCCTGTTCGAGGCGAACGACACGGGACAAAGCAATTCAGGAAAAAAGGTGTCTTGATGGCTAATGTTCTCGAAAGCGTCGGCGAACGAACCATTGAACATCTTGACTATGTTGGGAGTCTGAACATTCAGTGGTGGGCCACGGTGCGGGCGATGGGGCAGGCGCTGCCATTCGTAGGGAATCGTTACCGCTGGCGGGCTACTGTGAGGCAAATGCTGGAAATCGGCGTGGATGCGATGCCGATGGTGTCGTTGATGGCGATCTGCACAGGATTCATTCTCGCGATGCAGGGGGCCTCGGAACTGCGCCGCTTTGGTGCCATCCACTATGTCATTGACCTAGTCGCGGTTGGCTTCACGCGCGAACTCGGACCGCTCCTCACGGCGATTGCGGTGAGCGGGCGCTCCGGGTCGGCGTTCGCGGCTGAGATTGGGACGATGAAGGTGACTGAGGAACTTGATTCCCTCCGCGTCATGGCGCTCGAGCCGATAGAGTTCGTGCTCGCGCCCAAGTATCTGGCCGCTTTGATTTCCGTACCTTGCCTCAGCATCATTGCGAATCTGTTTGGCATATTGGCCGGTGGGTTGTTCATGTTCTTCAGCACTCGCCTGTCGCTTTCGCTATACATCCACGATGTGTTCAATTCCATCACATTGCGCGACGTAATCACGGGACTCATCAAGAGCATAGTGTTCGCAACAATCATTGCTCACGTCGGATGCCTGGAAGGATTCCGTGTTCGCGGGGGACCCGATTCTGTGGGTCGCTCCACTACGAGTGCGGTCGTGAAGTCGACTTTCCTTGTCATCGTTGCCGATGCGGTGTTTACCGCGATTTGTTATTTCACGGTGAAGAGCTGATGTCCATCATCTCCGTCCGCGATCTTGTGGTTGAGTACGACGGGCGTCGCGTGTTGAATGAGTTGAACCTCGAGATCGAGCACGGAGAAACGATGGTGCTGCTCGGTGGAAGCGGCTCCGGAAAAAGCACCTTGTTGCGCCAGATCATCGGGCTGGAGCGCCCTAAGTCGGGCAGTATTCACGTGAAGGGAACCGACATAACGCGTTGCTCAAAGTCCGAACTCAAAAGAGTTCTCCGCTCGATTGGCGTGGCTTTCCAGAGCGCGGCGTTATTCAATTCGTTGACCGTGGAGGAAAACGTCGCTTTACCTCTACGTGAACACACGCATCTCGCACCTTCAATCGTCGACCTTATGGTGTGGATGAAGCTGGCCGCGGTTGGTCTGGGCGACTTTGGCAAGTTGCTTCCTCAAGAACTCTCCGGTGGGATGAAGAAGCGTGCGGCGGTGGCGCGGGCGCTGGCTCTTGGCCCCGAGATTCTTGTGCTCGATGAGCCATCGGCCGGGCTTGATCCCATCGTTGCCGCGGAACTCGATGAACTGATCCTGCTCGTCAAGGAAGCACTGCAGATGACGGTCATCGTCGTTACCCACGAACTGCCGAGCGCGTTCCGCATCGCAGACCGCATCGCCATGCTCTATCAGGGTTCATTCAGTTCGGTCGGTACGAAAGACGAGATCAAGGCGAGCCAGAATCCGCGGGTGCGGCAGTTTCTTGATCGCATACCGGAAAACATAGCGAAGATGCCTGCGGTGACGGCTTACTTCGAAAAATACATGCAGTCCGAGGAGGTCTACCAGTGACTACGGAAGCGAAAGTCGGAGCGTTCGTCCTGGGCTGCTTCTCGGTCCTGGCATTCACGCTGATCTACCTGATCAACGCGCAGCTTGGCGGACACATGGTTGCATACCGCACGTATCTTCGTTATGCCGGCGGCCTGGAACCGGGAGCGTCTGTGTTATTCGGGGGAATCAATGTGGGAAAGGTGACGGCAGTAAGGCCCGCCGTCTCGGACCCTACCAGGATTGAGATTCTGTTGGGCGTGAAGGATAACACTCCGGTGAACGAAAAATCCGTGGCCAAGCTGGGGCTCGTCAGCGTGATGAGCGGCGCCGCATTATCCATCACCACCGGCAGCAACGATGCGAAGCGTTTACTTCCAGGGTCCACGATTCGATCGCAGGAGGCTGCGAGCCTTGACGAGATCACCGGCAAGATGGCGGATGTTGCCGACAACGCCAACGGATTGATCACCGAGGTGCGAGGGGAACTGCAAGGAATCAGCGGGGATGCCCGCACGCTGCTCGCGAACCTGAATAGCGTGACGGGCTCACCCAATCAACGAAAGATACGAGACCTGCTCGATAACGTTGACGTGATGCTTGCGACGGAGCGGCCAAAGATTGACCGTCTCACCGATCAATTGAACCTACTCAGCCAGCACGCCGACGAAACTATCCAAAACGTGAATGGCACCGTCAGCGACGTTCGCGAGCCGGTCCGCAAAGATCTGGCTGAACTGCAGAATACCTTGCTCGAAACCAAGCGTTTGCTGGCTGACATGCAGGTGCTCGTGAAAGCAAACGATTACAAGATTGACGACACAATCGAAAACCTGCGGACGGCAACGGAGAACCTTGATGACTTAACCGAATCGGTGAAACAGCGCCCGTGGAGCCTGATTCGGATCAAACAGCCTGAGGATCGGAAAGTTCCGAAATAATGTTCCGGCAATGGGCGCCGGCGGATGGTGATCATGAAAAGAAACGTGACGAAAATTGTGTTCTGTCTGGCGGCTTTGGTGATTCTTACCGGCTGTGCGGGAAGAATGAAATATCCAAGCTACTACACCCTCAACCTGCCTGCGCCGCCGGATCCGCCCGCTGTGGAGAAGGCGCACGCGAGTCTCGCGATCCGTCATTTCCGCGCGCCCACCTACCTGCGTCAGGGAGCAATCGTCTATAAAACATCTCCGGAACAGATTGGATTCTATGCCTACCATCGCTGGGCGATGGACCCGCGTGATTTCGTCACCAACGCGATCGTGGACAGACTGCGTGCTAGCGGAGCCTTTGCCCGTGTTCGGACGTACGATGGAAGCCGTGATGTCGATTACGTGCTTAGCGGACGCCTTGAAAAGCTTGAGGAATTCGACTACCAGGGCAGCGTGAAAGTCGAGGTTGCCATTTCTGCAGAGATGACCATCATCGCCACCGGAGCGACTGTCTGGAGCAACGCTGTTTCGGAGATGGGGGATGTCGACAAGCACGATGTGCCAGCCGTGGTCTCCGAAATGAACCGCACGATGCAACGAGCGATCGAAAAGCTGGTGACTCCTTTGTCTGGGGGCGGGGCAGCCGTTCCAATCGACGGCCAGAGGAACCAAAGATAACGGATTGCGAGTTAGGTTGAATTACCGTCCTGGTTGCCACTAATCTGTTGATGCGGTGTGTTATGCACTGGCTCACACAATATGCTTTCGGTTCCCACCTTGTCGACTGGCTCGCAGTGGCGGTCGTAGTCTTGGTTACAATCGCATTGCGCATCGGCACACGAAGCTTTATCTTCTGGCTGCTTAGAGATAAACGAGGCTCAGACAAAAGTGAGAGGGAATATTGGCGCATGCATGGAGAAGAATGAAACCGGGATGTATCGCGTAGAAGAAACATTGCGGGCGCAAATGCCGCGCGGATTCAACGACAAGACTCTTTAGCAAGCGCGGTTCCATCGAGCAGCACCATCGACCTTGCAAGTGGCCCTTTACTGCTTTTAATCGCAATTTGAAGAAGAGCGCTCTCAGGCTGTGTCCTGTGCGCCAAACGGTGTCAAGTGTCATGTGTCATGTGACATGGCGGTCATGGACCTCAAGCGGTTCGTCGGTCTTTTCAAGAAACACACGAATTTGTTCCAATTGCGAGCACAACCCTGCAATTGCATCGCTGATCTTCGTCGGCGTGAATGGAATCGTAGTTGCTCCAACCGGATCATGAGAACTCCAGTGCTTCGAGATCTCTGCATGCTCAGGGAGCAACTCTAATGTCCACCTCGCCTGTGTCCGCAGGACCCGCTCCGGTCGCGAACCCGGTGCCGCCCAAAACTGATACAGACCAGCTAGTTCCTCGCCGAGGTTCCAGGTGGCAGAACTATCTAACTCCCATCCTTGTCGTGCTTCTCGCCCTGGCCGTTTTGATCGCCATAACGCGTAACTGGAATGCGTGGGAAGGCGGCAAGGTCGAACAGGTCACGGATGATGCTTACGTTCGCGGCGACCTTACTCCGCTCAGCACCAAGGTGGCGGGCATCGTGCGCGCAGTCGGCGTGGCGGACTACCAACAGGTACATAAGGGCGATCTGCTCGTCGAATTACAGGATGATGACTATCAGGCGCAGGTTGATCAGGCCAAAGCGTCGGTTGAGGCGGCGCGCGCCGGTATCGAGGAGAATCTTCGCCAGCGCCAGTTGCAGGATACGCGCATCGCGAAAGCGCTGGCAGGCATCGATCAGGCAAAGGCACAGATTGCAGCGGCCGAGGCTGGTAAGGATGCCGTGCAGGCTGAGTTGATTCGCGCTCGCTCGGAACGTAAGCGCCAGGAAGGTCTATATCAGACTCACTCGACGACCGAACAGACCCTGGAGGCTGCTGTCGCCTCCGAAGGCAACCTCTCCGCCCAGTTTGCCAGCCGTGAAGCTGATCTCAATCAAGCGCAAACCATGCTGCGCACTAGTGAACTCGGTGCCGAGGCTGAGCGGCGCAGCAAGGTCGTTCTCGAATCCCAGGAGACCCAACTTCGGGCTGATCTGCGGGCCAAGCAGGCCAGTCTTGCCGTAGTTGCGGTCAACCTTGGCTATACCAAAATCTACGCTCCCGGCGACGGCACTGTGGGCGAAAGGCAAGTTCGACCCGGGCAACTTGTTTCCCCCGGCACGCAGGTCATTTCCTTTGTTGCTCTCACGAAGTGGGTCCAAGCCAATTATCGCGAAACCCAGTTGACCAATGTGAAGGTTGGCGACGCTGCCGAACTGCGTATTGACGAATATCCCGGACAACTCATTCGCGGCAAAGTGGTCCAGATTGCGCCCGCCAGTGGCTCGCAATTCGCTCTGTTGCCGCCAGACAACGCCACGGGCAATTTCACGAAAGTCGTGCAACGTATTCCCGTCAAGATCGCGCTCGACGATCCGGCGGTAGCGACGACACTGCGTCTCGGGCTTTCTGTGGTAGCAACAGTCCGCACCAGACGATAACCGGAAATCTATGGCTGCTTCGACCATTACAATTCGTCCGTCTCCGGTGGAGATCGCGCATGCGGCCGCTGCGGCTATCCCGTCTGAAGTATCGACGCGTCCTCTTCTTGGCATCCTCGGAGTCGTCACCGGCGCGGGACTCGTCACCCTTGCCGGCCGCATGCTCAGTCTTGGCCTTGCCGATTTGAAGGGGCACGTTGGCATTAGCCTCGACGATGGCGCCTGGCTCGACAGTGCCTTCAATGCCTCGCTCATGTTTATTGGCCCGTTTACTGTCTACATAGGAGGGTTGCTAGGCCCACGGCGCGTGCTCCTGTTTGCGGCAGGACTTTTCACCGCAACCTCTCTCTTTCTCCCGCTCATTCATAGCTACAGTCTTCTCGTCGCTGCGCTGATCGTGGCCGGTCTGACCTCAGGCACTTTCTATCCGCTCACACTGACGTTCGCCCTTCGCAACATTCCGCTGCGGTACCTTCCTTTCACCATTGCTCTCTATGCCATTTTTGTGGATGGAGGCGTGAATATTGCACCTTCGCTCTACGGCTGGTACAGGGAACATCTAACGTGGCAGTGGATGTTCTGGAATTCTGCGGTGATTGCGCCGGTGATGATGATATGCATGTACTTCGGAATTCCGCCGCAGCCACCGCGCAAGAAAAGCGGACCGGCGCCCAGCTTCATTGGTTTCCTTTACCTTAGTGCCGGACTAGCTCTGATTTTCACTGCTCTTCAGCAAGGCCAGCGACTCGACTGGTGGCGCTCGGGCGAGTTCAACGCCTGCTTCTGGTCCGGATCTTTCTTTCTCCTGTGTTCGCTGATTCGGAGGCTGCGTGCTCCTAATCCTCTCGTGGCGCTACCTTATCTGCTGAAGTGGAACACCATATTGCTTGGCTGCCTGCTCTTCTGGTTTCGCTTCACGCTCTGTACAACCATCATCCTCATTCCACAGTCGCTGGCGATTCGAGGTTTCGAAGCCGACCAGATTGGTCCGGCGATTATCTGGAGCGCTATTCCGCTCATTCCGATTGCCTGTATTGCAGCGCTCTTGCTCTTGCGCAGAATCGATCCACGCTTGCTCTTCGCCGTGGGCCTCGCTTGTACGGCGTTCGCTGCCTGGTTGTGCTCGCAGTATTCCACAGCGTGGGCAGCGGAGAACTTCTATCGCACGGAGTTGCTCGTCGGCGTCGGACAAGCTTTTGCGTTTATCGGCCTCGTCGGCTGTATCGTGCTGCAGGCGATCTTTGCGGGGGCTTTAGCCAAAGCCGAGTGGGTCCTGACCTTTTCTGCCTACTTTCACGTCATTCGTTTGTTCGGCGGTACAGCAGGCGCCATCTACATGGGCCACTTCATCGCCCAGAGGGAGAAGTTGCACTCGAACCTTCTGGGACTTCACGTCAGCGGTGGCAACTGGATCACCGATCAGAACATTCATGCCATGACGGCGGGGCTCTACGCCAAATCTTCCGGCATCGCCGCCGCAAGTGCGCGCGCCATTGATTTGATTGGGGCCAGGCTGCGGCTCCAGGCATACAGCTTGAGCGTGATCGACGGATTTCTACTCATTGCATGGAGTTGTTTGTGCGCCTTGATCCTCGTCGCTCTTCTGCGCAAATCGCCTTTGAACTACGGCGACCTTAGTGCCATGCAGCAGATTCATGGCGCGAGGAAAGGGTCGAATCAATGAAACTCAACGCGGCATTATTCGTGTTAGCAGCTACGGCCTTTTCCGTTTGCATTGCGGCGGCCCAGGAAATAGGCAATACCGCGCGCCCGCCGCGCCAGATTACATTGCAGGAAGCCGTTCAATTGGCCCTCAAGCACAACCACGATATCCGCATTGCCGGCTATTCGGTCGAAGAAAAGGAGCACGCGAAGCAGGTCGCCAAGAGTTCGTATTTTCCATCCATCCGGAATGACAGCAACTTCATGCATGCGACTGACACGCAGTTGATTGAGATCAAGGCCGGTGGCCTCGGTATCGCCGGGGGAACGGCGATTCCACCTAAAGACGCGATCATCAGCCAGGGCGGCAAGAACTTTACGACCAGCGGAACCCAGCTCACCCAACCGTTGACGACTCTGCTCAAGATCAGGCGAGAAAACGATCTCGCCGAGGCCGAATTAAAAGTATCGCGTGAGAAGGCGCATCTTACTGGAAACAATGTGGCGCTCGCAGTTCATCAGGTCTACTATCAGGTGCTGATTGCGCAGGCACGCCGTAGCGCTACCGAAGCGCGAATAAAGGCTTCCGAAGCTCTTCAAAGCGAGCGCGTCGAGCAAGTAAAGTTCGGCAGCTCACTGGAAGAGAACCTGATCGACAGCCGTGCCCAGCAGTTGCAAGCCAAGCAGGAGCTGCTGACGACCGACTTCCAGTTGACTGATCTAAAACTGAAACTCAACGACTTGATTGGTCTGCCACTGGCTACCGCTCTGAATCTTGATCCGGGTGTTCCCGAATTTCAAGAGACTTGCCCGCGCAAAGATTGTGTTACAGCTGCCATTCAGTCACACTCGGAGATCCTTGCGGCTCAAGCCCAAGTGGAAGCAGCAGAGGCCGCAGTCCGTTTGGCACGGACTGATATCTGGGTCCCTGATGTGGACGCCTTTGCCCGTTACAGCTACCAGGAAAATGTCCCCTTTCTGGCGCGCAACTTCGGAACCTTCGGAGTTCATTTCAGCTACGAACTGTTCGACGGCGGGCGTAAGCACGGCGTGCTGCGTGAACGTCAGGCTCAATTGTCTCAGGCGAGGGAGAACATCGCGAAGCTCACCGATGCGGTCGACCTGTCAGTCGAGACCGCCTACAACAAGCTGGAAAGAACGCGGCAGATGTTGAAGGTGTCGGAAGAAGTGCTGGCTCTGCGCACCGAGTCGAACCGTGTGCGGCAGCAGGAATTGATACGGGGAGCGGCGCTGAACTCTCAGGCGGATACAGCGACAGCTCAGGAATACGAGGCCAAGGCGCTTTTACTGCAGTCGGAGATGGACTACTTGCAGGCCCATGACGAACTGTTGGATGCGATGGGCACCGCGCCTGAATAGGTCGCGTTCATTTTACGTGGAGGAAGTAGCACTCAACAGTGGAAAACGATCTCGAGAACTTCGTGAGGAACCTCGCCGCTTCAGGACGCGATCTCGACGCGCGACGGCTCGACAAAATACGTCTCGCCTTTGAGGGTGTCCCGCAGCGATCCGAGCAACAACTGATGATTGAATGGTTTCGCGAAGAACTCGGCTGCACCCTCTTTCATGGCTTGAGCCCTTATCTCGGCATCGTCAAACGCCGTAATGAAGATGATGGGAAGGTTGCATCCTTTTTGTTTCAGCCTGGCTTGCAATTCCAGACCCGACATCTTCGGCATGCGAATGTCAACGATCAAGCACGCTGCCCTGCGATGCAAATCGGATTCGAGGAAGGCTTTGGCTGATCCAAAGCATTGTGCCTCAAACCCGCCTGACTCGATTAGGTCACAGAGAGAGTCCTGCACCGACTCATTGTCATCGATGACGGCAATCAATTTTGACCTCTGGTCTCCTGGCATGTCGCGAGCCCGATATCGTTTGATCAATCACTTCTATGCTCGCCTGTTTACCGCAAGAGGAAACGGGTGTAAATGGATCAGCGGTGATTTTGCAATGAAATGGGAGTGAAATCAGGAAGTTATTGATTCTTAACGAAATTATCCGAGAGGACTCGATGCCCTCTCATGCTTTGTTTCGTCAATTTCGGGTCGCATTGGTAGAGTTTCTGACTCTATACTCTGTGAACAGTTCCCATGTACACCCTTCCCTCAGGCCGCGTTCTGTTCGGAGACTTTGAGCTCGACCTCAGCACAGGCGAACTACGCTCAATTCACGCGCCAGATCCTGACAATAAGGTTCTGCTCAGAGAACAGGTGTTTCAGATCCTGCAGATGCTCCTCGAACATGAGGGCAAGATTGTCACCCGCGAGGAAATCAAGAGCAGGCTGTGGGCGAATGATACGGTCGTCGATTTCGACCAAAGTATCAATGCGACGATCAAGGCCCTGCGGCGTGCCTTGGGGGATTCGGCGGAGAACCCTCGGTATATCGAGACTTTGGCGCGGCGTGGCTATCGATTGATGCCGACCATCGAATACCTGGAGTCAGCGCTGCGAATCCCACCCGGAGAAGTCAACCAGAAGGCCCATCCAACAAAGAGGCCGGGGTGGCGGGCGTTGGCGACGGTCGCGCTATTCGCGGTTGGCGGTCTCAGTGTCTGGCGGTATGAAGTTTATCGCCATCGCCTCACCCTCGCTCCCACTGACACTCTTGTGCTGGCCGACGTCGACAACCGAACCGGAGACTCTGTTTTCGACGACGCTTTGAACACCGCATTGCGCTATGAACTGGAGCAGACGCCGTACCTAAACCTGCTGGGATTGGATAAAGCATACGCCACCATGCGACAACTGAAACTGGCTCCGACCACGAAGTTCACCCCAGAGGTTGCACGACAGATCTGTGGGAAGACCAACAGCAAGTTCGTGATCTCCGATTCAATCGCCGACGCCGGTAACCGATATCACCTGGAGATGAGGGCACTCGACTGCGGATCAGGAGCGACCTTGGCTGAGGAAAGGACTGACATTAGCGCTCGTGATCGGGTAGTCCATGAGTTGGGAGCGACGGCCGTGCGCCTTCGAAGGAAACTCGGGGAGCCGGCCGAATCGCTGGCCCGGTTCAATCAGCCGCTGGAAAAAGCGACCAGCGCCTCCTTGGAAGCAATCCAGACGGGCGCTGAGGGAGCCAAGCTCTTTCTGGCGGGCAACGCTGAGGGAGCGCTTAAACTCTATCAGCAAGCTGTGGAGCTGGATCCAACCCTTGCCGTAACGCATGGGCGCATGGGCGCGGCCTACCTTTTCCTGGGTAACACTGAGCTGTCGGCGGCTTCTTACACGCGTGCGTACCAACTCCGCGACCGGTTGACCGAGAGAGACCGGTTGAATTCCGAAATCGACTATTACGGCCGAGTGACGGGCGACTGGGAGAAAGAATATTCTTCCGTGCTTCGTTTCTTAGAAATATTTCCTCGGGATGTGCTCGGTCATGCCAACCTCCGGGCTGCATTTGTGTATCTCGGCCAACCGGACCGCGCCGCCGACGAAGCCGCTGAAGTAGCACGGTTGCGGCCAAGCTCATATTATTTCGGTAGTGCAATACAGTCCATCAGGTTCGCAAGCAGGTTCAGTGAGGCAAAGTCATGGCTCGCCAAAGCGGACGCCCTTAAACTCGACAATTCACTAATCCGGCGGGAGAGACTAATTGTGAGTTTCGCAACGGGTGACCGGGAGAACGTCGAAAAGATCCTCAAGGAGGAGGAGCGAGGCAGCTATCGAGAAGCCTTCCTGCATGAACACTCCTTGATCGAGATTCAGCAGGGTCGCTTTCACTCCGCGGAACGTCTGCGACTGCAAGCTTGGGGGCGAGCCTCGATGGCTGGCAATGCTGACTGGTGGGTGATCCTCTCGGCCCTGGAGGATGCCGAAGTCGGAAAGGACGCGCAAGCTCGACGCTATGAAAGCGATGCAGCTGGAAGCCCGCTAGATCGCCAAGGCAAGATCGCACTGGCGTTCGCGCTCGCTCGATCAGGACAAACAGCGGAAGCCGTTAGACTCGCAGACCAGGTCAGCGCAGGAAGGCCCGCCGACACGCTCGTGCAGCATTACTTCATTCCCACCATCCGGGCCGCGATCAAGCTGCGGCAGCACGACCCGGCGGCAGCCATTGACCTGCTCCGCGGCACTGCCAAGTACGATCTGGCGTTTACGGGATTGTTCGACTATGTCTACCCCGCCTACATCCGCGGACTCGCATACCTGGAGCTCGGCGATGGCCAATCGGCCGTGGCTCAGTTCCAAAAGGTGATCGACAATCCCGGTTTTAGCGTGAGACACGTCATCGGACCCCTGGCCCGGCTCCAACGCGGCCGCGCGAAGAAGATGATGGGCGACAACGCATCCGCCCGCAAATCTTACGAAGAATTCCTTAGCATTTGGAAAGACGCTGACGCCGATCTTCCCGTCTATCGACAAGCTAAAGCCGAATACATCCAGCTCCAGGGACGTCAACGCGATGACTACGGCACGTCGGTCGGCAAAGCGAAATGAAAGGTTGCACCTCGCCCATCATTAACGGTCGCCCACAACCGGCCCCCATGCGACTCCACAATGCTGCGACTGATGGCCAGCCCCATTCCACTGCCTTGTGGCTTGGTCGTAAAGAAGGCAGAGAAAATTCCGTCAACATTCCCGTTCGGTAGTCCCGGACCTGTATCGCTGACCGAGAGCAGTAGTTGACCATCTTGCCGTTGTGACTTCACTATAAGCTCTCCGCCCTCGTCCTTCATGGCTTCGATGGCATTGAGCATGAGGTTCATGAAGACCTGCTGCAGTTGCACACGGTCTGCCTTGATTTTGGGCAGTTCGGCACCAAGATCAGATCGCATGGCAATGGAGTGTCTGATAGCCTCACCTTGAAGCAATGGAAATATTTCGTGGACGATTTCGTTCAAGTCGATCAGTTCACGTTGTGGAGGAGACTTCCTATACAGCGATCGGATGTGATCGATGATCTCAGCCGCACGATTGCCATACTTATCGATTCTGGCTGCTGCCGCACGGGCCCGATCAAGATTAGGCGGTTCGTGCGAGAGCCATTCAATGCAGCTATTGGCGCTGGTGATGGCTGCAGCGATGGGCTGCTTGATTTCGTGTGCCAGCGACGCCGCCATTTCCCCCAACGTGCTCACGCGGTTGACGTGGGCTAGATCCGCCTCGAGCTGTCGCAGCCTTTCACGCTCGTTCTCAGCGCGCTTGCGATCTTCAATGTCGGTCGAGATGCCATACCACTTGACGATCTTGCCTCCCGAGTCCCGCAGCGGCACACCTCGGCTCAAGAACCAGCGATACTCACCGTCCGCCGCACGCCGGAAACGCACCTCATGCTCGAAGGGCTCCCCAGACGCCACCGAAGCGCCCCGTCGCTGCACATAACGCGGCAAGTCTGCAGGATGAACGGCGGCTTCCCATCCTGAGCCCATCGTCTTCTCCGTGGACAAACCCGTATATTCCACCCAGTGATGATTGACGAAGTCCACTGCGCCGCCGGGCAGAGCGGTCCAGGCAAATGTTGGAATGGTTTCAACCACATCCCGCAGCTTCTTTTCCTGACGCCGCAGTTGCCGAATGCGAAATCGATAAGCCCCATAAACCAAGGCCAGGAACGCCGCCACACACAATGCGCGGAACCAGTTCGTCTGCCAGTAGGCCGGAGCAATCGCGAAGTCCAGTGTCGCGCCTGCCTCGTTCCACACCCCGCTGTTATTGCACGCTATTACACGAAATCGATATTTCCCGGGACCCAGCTGCGTGTAAAAAGCTTCGCGACGAGTTCCGGCATCCTTCCAATCGCGATCATAGCCTTCCAGCTTGTACTGGAAATGCACCTTCTGAGGAACGACAAAGCTCAGCGCCGTGTAGTCAATCTCGAGATCGCGAGTGGACGGGGGCAGACCGAGACCTTCTACGGGCTGGTAGCGTTTTCGATCCGCTGTGACTTCCTCGATGTGCACCGGCGGTGGAACAGAATTGCCGACTACGTGAGCCGGATCGACCATCTGCAAGACGGTCTCGTTCGCAAACCACAACCGTCCATCCGGGGATAGAGATGCTGACGGTTGATTGAAGACGATTGCCGGATGGGCCCCATCGAACCCATCAAAGGTCCGAACTTTCACTGTGGTTTCCGGGTGATCCCACCATCTTTGGAGATCGTCAGGAGCGACAGCCACCAGTCCGCATTGGGTGTACAGCCATAGAGTGCCCGTCTTGTCTGAGATCAGCGAATAGATAAAGTCGCAAGGCAGGCCATTCCGCGAACCAAGGATTTGCTTTTTTCCGTCGTGCCATCCGATTACCCCAACTGGCGTCGCACCCAGCACTGTGCCGTCAGGCCTCACCTCGACTTGGCGCACTCTGGAATCACTTTGGCCGAGGTCAAAATTGTTGGTAGTCAATCGGCCGTTCTGGTATCGCGCGAGATCGCCGTTCTCGAGGCCCAACCAGATACCACCTTCGGGATCGGCTGTAAGCGAAGCGGCGTAAGGCATCCCGGGCGGTTGTAGTTCATCTAGAACTTTGAAATCACGGATACGAAGGAGACTCCTGGGAGGTCCATAGGACTCGACCCACAGGTCGCCGTCCTTAGCCTCAGCCAGTGCTACTGCCCTTCCTACTGGAGATCCGTCCGGCCGGCGGATGCGAGTGAATTTCCCCTTCTCGTAGACTGACAGTTCGCTGTCAACTCCAACCCAAAGACGGCCGGCATAGTCTTCGAACAATGAGGATGGATGCTCGCCGGGCAAGCCATCCTTTCTACCGATCGACGATATCCTCCCATCGTGAAGGGAGTCCAGAGTAGCAAAGTTGCCTACCCATACCGTTCCGTTCCTCGAAGCTAAGACGGTTTGGACCCCATCCGCCTTCAGGCCCTCGCGGGTCGAAAAACTGGTGACTTGGAAGTCGCGAAATCGATCGAGCCCCCCGGAAGTCACGGCCCACACATCTCCTTCATTGTCCTCATAGAAACTATATACAGCTTCGCCCGTAAGGCCATCGGCGCCTCGGAAATGATCGACCGTCCCATCGTAAACACGGTAGAGTCCTTCAGCCGAGGTCCCAATCCACAGAGCCTTTTCGCGGTCAAGGAATAGGGCGTCGATTACAAGACTCCTTCCATCTAGTCCCGGTACGACAAAAGGCTTCCAGACACCATCCACGAATTCCTGCAGCCCCAGAGTAGGACCGGGCCGTGTCATCCCAACAAGGAGCGAACCATCCGGTGCGTGGGCAAGGGCCTGTACGCCGGGAAAGTCGCCCCCGGATTCCAGACCTTTTATAGCGTACCTGCTGGATGACCCTGGCTTCCAGCGAGTGAGCGTGGAGGAGCCCCCGATCCAGAGATTTCCCCCGACGTCGCAGAGCAGAGGGCCACCGACGAGAGATGGCACTCCGTCGGACTTGCCGTGGCAGCGAAGCCTCGTGCCGACGACTTCACAAAGAGAGCCCTTGTCATCATTTAGGTTTGATCGCGATATCCAGAGGGTCTCGTTACGGTCTTCCTGGATGTCGTTGATGTATCCCACCGGATCCAAGTAGTTGATCAGGTCTCCGCCTTTCCAGCGGGATAAACCGGCGTCTGTACCGATCCAAAGGCTTCCGTCCCGTGCACCGAGGAGAGCGGAAATATTGGAGGACGGCAGTTGCTTGCCGGCTGGTGGTAACCAGGGAACAAATCGAACTCCATCGAAGCGAATCAAGCCGCCGATTGTCCCAATCCACAAGTATCCGTCGGTTGTTTGGGTGATCGCATAGGGTGCTCCCGGTAAGGCGCCGTCGCGCACGCGCCAGGCAGTATGGGCATACTGAGAAATCCGCCGGTCCGGATCAAGCGCCAGTACGGCGGAAGGTCCTGACAGCAGCATTCCAGTCAGAACCGTTACCAGCGCGAGCAGGCGTCGCGCTCGTTGGTGGCGTCGCTCACGCGTTCGGTTCAAATCTGAACATCTCCCGGTGCCCGACCGAGAATATCCGTACCTTCCTGAGTGACAGGTCGTGAGATCCCTAGCCTTCTCATCTTCGCCAGGAGCGTGGTTCGTTTCAGTCCCAACTTCGCCGCCGCACCGCGGGGTCCGCCAACGATCCAGCCGGCCTGCTCAAGCGTCTCCATGACCAGCGCGCGATCTGAGTCTTCCCAGTTCATCGACGAGAGTGAAGATTGTGTGTTGGAACTGAGGATAATGGCGCTCGTTTGCCTCTTCTGCAGAGGGTTCGGGAGGACGCCGTCCCGCGAAAGAATCACTGCGCGTTCAACCAGGTTCTGCAATTCCCGTATATTGCCAGGCCAGGAATGCCACTGGAAGGAAGCCATCATTTCGGAGGAAATGCCATCGATTTGTTTCCCCATGCGACGACTGAATATCTTCACGAAGTGCGTTACGAGCGCGGGAATGTCTTCCCGGCGCTCGCGCAACGAAGGCAACAGAAGGGGGAAGACGTTCAGACGATAGTAGAGATCACCACGGAACTGACCACGCGCTACCATCTTGCCCAGATTCCGGTTGGTTGCAGCGACGAGCCGAACATTCACCTTGTGAGTTCTACCGCTTCCGAGTCGCTCGAACTCTTGCTCCTGCAGCACACGCAGTAACTTCGGCTGCAGCGCAGGGGGGATGTCGCCTACTTCGTCCAAGAACAGCGTGCCCTTGTCAGCCATTTCGAAGCGCCCGATCTTCTGCGCAATCGCGCCGGTAAAAGCGCCCTTCTCGTGACCGAACAATTCGCTTTCCAGAAGATCGAGTGGGATCGCGGCGCAATTCAGCTTGATGAAAGCGCGCCCGCAGCGCTGACTCGCATTGTGAATGGCGTGAGCGATGAGCTCTTTTCCCGTGCCGGTTTCTCCTTCGATGAGGACAGTCGAGTCTGTGGGAGCAACCTGCTCCACCTGCTCAAAAACAGATTCGAGAGCAGCGCTATTGCCGATGATCCGCTCGAACGTGCGTTCGGCTTGATCGGTCACAGGGTACGTGATTGTTGCCTCATCTCCCACAGAAACCTCTACGCTTCTCACCACGCGACTGCGATAAAAAGGTTTTTACATATTCAGAGCAGAACGAACTCTCTTCAGCAACAAGTGATGATCGAATGGTTTTGTGAGGAACTCGACCGCGCCTTCTCTCATCGCTCGAATTCTCATCCTGGCATCTCCATGAGCCGTGATGAAGATGATCGGAACGTTGTAATCCTCTTCTTTGAGTCTGGCCTGCAACTCCAGACCCGACATCTTCGGCATGCGGATGTCAACGATCAGGCACGCTGCCTTACGATGCAAATCGGATTTGAGAAACTCTTCCGCGCTTCCGAAACACCGTGCCGCAATGTTTGCCGCCTCCAGAAGGTCGTGCAGTGAATCTTGCATGGCCTCATCATCATCGATGATCGCAATCAATTTCGATGTTTGATCCAACGGCATGCCCTGAGGGTAGTGTGATGGCACACCCTGGGGCAATCAATCTTTGGGTGGGAAAAACTAGACTTTAGTAGGTCAGTCCCCTACTTCCGTACGCTACTTTCGATGGGCTGCGATTCGATGTCAACAGGTGGGACTAGACGGTAGTGGGTCGACCCACTACCGACTAGACGTGTCATCAGGACTTGAGCTTGTCCGCCATCCTGACAAGCTCAGGCAAAGATTTGGCCTGCATCTTTTTCATGACCTGACTGCGATACATTTTGATGGTCGCTTCGCTGGCGCCAAGTTCCGCTGCAACCTGCTTGTTAAGCATCCCGGAAACGACCAGGTTCATTATGTCGCGTTCGCGAACGCTGAGTTGTTCGTGACGGTGCCGCAGCTCATCTAACTCTCGCCTTTTCTCGCGCACAATGCGAGCTCGACTAAGCGATCGCTGGACCGCATCAAGCAGGTCCTGTTGCCTGAACGGCTTCGTCAAAAACTCAACCGCTCCAGACTTCATAGCCCTGACCGACATCGGAACGTCAGCGTGAGCCGTGAGAAAAATAATGGGAATCGCTGTTCTTCCTCTTTTCAGTTCGTGCTGAAGATCCAGCCCGCTGATGCCGGGAAGCCTCACATCCAGAATCAGGCAACTGGGAGCGTCACCGCGCTCCATGGCCAAGAACTCTTGTGCAGTTCCAAAAGACTGGGAGTGTAGGCCGACCGACTCCAGCAGTTCCTGAAGAGACTCACGCACGTCAGCATCATCATCGACAATGAATACGGTCGGTCCGTCTTGCGTACTCATCCCCCGTGCCCCTATCAAAAGATCGGTGCAAACACTAGGTCACAAGCTTTTGTCTTCTGTACCCGCGGCTATGTCGCATAGATTGTATCGGATGATGCAAATAAGGAACTCGTGCAAATGTCTGGCCTCTCGATCGTGATGAGAGTCATGTGCGCATAGGCCTTAGATCCCGGAGAAATTACCCTCTATTCGGATAAGAATGCAAGTCGATGCGCTAAATATGCGGTTCAGGTTTGATTCCTTGCGCAGCGCGGCCACGTTCCTCCGTTCGCTGATCACTCTTGTCCTAGATGTGGCTAGACGTTGCCGACTGCGATTGGGGCTGGACGAGGGTCGGCGCTGGTCTACCGTTCAGCACCGCCCCGATATTGTCCAGCGCCAGCGTGCCCATGGCTGTACGGGTTTCGATCGTGGCGCTGCCGATATGCGGCAATAGAAATGTATTTTTCAACGAAACATATTCATGGTTAAGTTTTGGCTCGCCTTCAAATACGTCGAGTCCGGCAGCGGCGACCCGCCCGCTCTTGAGAGCTGCGATGAGGTCCTCGTCGACGACCAACCCGCCGCGAGCCGTGTTCACTACGATAGCCCCCTGGGGCAGAAGGCTTATGGTCTTGGCATTTAAGAAGTGACGGGTTTCAGGAGTCTCCGGGGCGTGCAGGCTCAAGAACTGGCTTGCGCGGAGCAGATCCGACGGATCCTGGTGGTAGACGGCGTCGCCTTCGATTTCAGGAGGCAACTCCGACCTGTCGTGATAGTGAATTTTCATCCCGAATCCTCGCGCTCGACGCGCCACGGCTTGTCCGACGCGCCCCATCCCCAAAATACCGAGAACTTTGCCACCGACTTGCCATCCCAGGAGCATGTCCGTTCCCAGAGGTTGCTTCCAAGCTCCGGTTCGAACCAATTCCTGAGCTTCGTATGCGCGACGCGAAGCACCCAGCAAAAGCAGCATAGCGATGTCGGCTGTTGCTTCATTGTTGACACCAGGGGTATAAGCGACTTGAATTTTCCTGGCAGCGGCGGCTTCCAGATCAATATGCTCAAAACCCACCGAGTACGTCGCAATGATTTTTACGGTGGGCGAAACATTCTCGAAAAACCCAGAGTCCAACCGGTCCGCGGGTGTGATAAACAGCGCGTCAGCACCATCGGCGGCCGAGAGCAGCTTCTGCTGGCTGAACGGAGTCTGGTCCGGATTTCGCCGTGCGTCGTAATCGCGGTCGATACGGTCTTCAACTTCCTTCGGATAACGGCTGGTTACCACCAGGATGGGTTTGGTCATGTTCAACATATCCTTCTACGGCCGAGGCAACGCGAGACTCCTCGGCCGCATTTCGATTGCTATGACGGTCTTCGAAGGGAGCTCAGACGATTCCTACGTTTCGCTCCATCTCCTTGATCACCGTATCCAGCCTGCCGCTCAGCACTTGCCGGGCGAAACTGAGAGTGAACCCTTTGACAGTGTGCAAGGGTGAATGGGACGGCATAGCGAGCGCAAAGGGATCCACAACTGCGTCGACAACAACCGGACCATCCTTATACGCGAGCGCTTCCGCCAGACCTTCTCGAACGTCACCGGGCTCTTCGATACGAATTCCTTTCGCTCCCATTGCCTCAGCAACCTTCGCGAAATTTGGATTCTTGAACTCGACGCCAAATGGAACGAAGCCGGCCTCCTGTTGTTCGATATGGACGAAGTCGAACTTCTCGTTGTTAAGAATGACTTGAACCATGGGAGTTCGCCGTTCTATCTGGGTCAGCAGATCGCCCATTCCCAGCATCGTGAAGCCTCCATCGCCGCACAACGCGATGCACTGTCTGCCGGGATATGCCAGGGCGCATC